>Ga0302188_10000338_pt1 | contig 40167 bp, 32 predicted proteins | sample II_Bog_E2_1_FD_198783 | JGI IMG/M metagenome (GOLD analysis project Ga0302188, IMG submission 198783) | Peat permafrost microbial communities from Stordalen Mire near Abisko, Sweden - II_Bog_E2_1 | ecosystem: Environmental > Terrestrial > Soil > Wetlands > Peat | place: Sweden: Abisko... | reverse complement strand
ACCCCAACCCCAACCCCAACCCCAACCCCAACCCCAACCCCAACCCCAACCCCAACCCCAACCCCACCCCAACCCCTAATAGATTAAATTATCATAAAAATAGTCTCATGAAAATTATCATTTGCTGTACTTTTAACGTAGCTTTCGGTCATTTCTCTGAATTTATTCCAGCACTTCTTTTTATTACTGGGATTTCTCAAAGTCTAAGTAAATTCGATTCAGTAAATCTGCTCTGAAAAATGAATCACTTTCGAGTGAAGCTTCATAAAGATTAACCTTGTGCGGTAAATTTTACCAACTGTTAAAAATGGGCTCGTCGTCGTAGTAGAGTTCCTTTGTCCACCTTCCATTTATCATTCCATACTATTAAAGATATTACTACTTCGTGATCTTCCAAAATTCAGATAAATCAACAGATTATTTCAACTTCACGATGACTCCTTCAACTCCATCAACATATTTTGAATACTCAGTAATACCTTTCTGCTCTCCAAATTTCAGCTAAACAAACAATCTATTTTTTATATCTAAGTAGTGGTTGATTCCCACCAAGGCTAACTTCCGATCGCCATAAACTAAACCAGATAATTCTCCCGAAAAATTACGATATTTAATTAAACTTTGCCCATTTTCAAATTCGATAGTCATGATACCCTCATTGGATCCTGTTGCGGAGTTTAGCCCTATGTGAACTTTGCTTTCAAACTGCCCATAAAGAGTGTATCCTCGACCCTTCATGAAAGTAGCGCTGATTGGTGGATGGTGACTAATTTGTTCTCCATAAACAGGACAGTCATCAATTAGAGCTTGAAATGTTTCACCAAGGATAGGATTAAAGGGTTTTTCCATTTGTATTTCAGCAATTGCACAGGAAATATTGAACGCCACTACGTATTTAAGTCTATCAACTGGATTAATCTATTTGGCTGCCTTTTACAGTAGAAGTGGAGCATAGGCATAAGCCTTACAAATCAAGGAAAGATTGGACTCTATGCTGAAAATGGTGACTGGAAGGGAGATGTTGAGGATACTCTTTCCACTAAACAAGTTTTTGCCTATGGTCTTAAGCACGCTTTTAAGGATACAGCTTTGAGCCTTTAATTTTTATAAGTTAACACTAATCATTTCGCCTTTATCAGAAATTTTCCACTCGCCCTCCCAAAAAGGATGTACTCCCTTACTTATTGGAATCTTCAACTCCGATTATTTTTTAATGGCCGGTTATTGAATATGCTTTTTATGCAAAAGCTTTTTATAATCATCCAATTTATGATTGGTTTATCTAGTCTAATAGTTTTCTTCAAAAGAAGCCTTACTCGTATTTGAATTCTATGAAATGCTGTGAAATTAACTGAGCTCACGAACATTTTAAAAGTCATTAATTTGAGGGAGATACTACTCTTCAAAGAGACGAGTATTAAAACTAAGATCCTCATCCTGAAGTGTACAAATAAAGCCCTGCAAAATATTAGAGATTTAGCCAATAAATTAATCTGTAAGGTTTCTATTGAGGATGCTGTCAATATCTGCTCCATGATTGATTCGAGTTTCCACCGTTATGACTCTTTTATTGTCTTTTTATTATATCTTCCAGATGCAATAGTCAATTACTGCATCTGCATGAATGCCTTTATAATCATCAGCTGGTGACTTATCATAGAAATATAGGACATTGCCAAAGGAGTATTTGGTTCGAGTATAAATATAGCTTTTAATTAAACCATTGCTAAACTGATGACTTTAATAGTATAATCTGCAGTTTCCAAGAGCCTATGATTTTAATAATTTGGAAGTCATAAGAGTCTTCTTCCATCGTGCAAAGGCATTAGGATTCGTAAGATTATCAATTATCCAGTCTTGAGGCGAATCTTGGATATTTATCAGATAAACTTTTCGAAAACGACTTTATTGATAGTTGTAGTATACATTTTTACGGAGTTCACCAAAAGAATCTACGTTTTAAAGTTGTAGCTTAGCAGAATTAAAATCTTAATCGTTAACAACGACTGAGGCCTTAACGAGTTAAGGAAAAGAACCATGTTCAGATAAATAAGGCAAACTTTTGAAAGTGGGAGTCAAAGTTTGATACTCCATCTTATTTATATTACTTTCTCTCTTCTTGGATGAAATTTATGAGATGGACTTGCTACCAAAGCTGAAAAGTATTTCTTTTTGCTGTATACCTAACTTTTTGCGGATATTTTAAATCAAACACTCATGCATAATGGCTTTAAATTTGTGGAATAACTCTTCAAAAGTCGTCGCCTGATGGCTAAGTCTCAATGTTTAGAATTGCTCTGCTTTGTCCGTTGATTAAAGGACAATACCATTTCTTTTTTTGTTTTTGGATACTCTCAATAAATAATGTCGCAAGTTGATTTCCTTTCCCATCGTAACAATTCTGAGTCTTTTTGATTTCGGATTTAACTCTATTTATTGCAGCTACCATTCCCAAGTCGATGTGTTGAGGATGAATAACTCTGTAGCTTATGGAAATAATTATTAGAGAGAGCAAGGCTCTTCTACTTTGTTGAGGATATTGAAAGCAGAAGTAGCATAGTCCAGATAGAGCTGGGCTTGCTCCTACTAGTTCAAAGTAAGAAAGGCCCTCCTAAAGCTGGGTCTAACTTATATCCTATTGCCCATGCAATCTCCGCAAGGAATAAATATTTTTTTGGGGTTGAGTTGATGTTTAATAAACTCAAGTTAGTTTTAAAAATAGGTCAAGTCTTCTTTTGGAATTTTCTTGTAACAACTATTGCCCTGCTTGATGCATGAGTTGATGTGTACATGATTCTAATAAACTGACATTTAATTAATGCATAATCTAATAACATCATAATAGAGATCATATCAATATTGAACCAAAAGCCATTCTAATTAATAACCAGCAACCCCGATATAATATGAATGATTACTCGCTTGTTTGAAAAAATCTCACTCGCTTTAAGTATCTATGAATAACGATAATAGAACTTAATTCTCGGATTTTTTTTCTAAAGACTTAGAACTCCTCCAAAATCATTAAAATATTTGATTTGTTGTGAAACAACTGCTGTTATATGGCCACGTACATGGCAAAAGAATGATAGTTAAAAAATATCTCTGATGGATGAATTTACATATAATTATTATTATTATTATTCGAATTAATTTGACATTTAAAATTTGGAATAGAATTGCTCATCAATTAATACTTTAAGAGATCATAAATATTATATATACAACAATTTAATTTCAAATGCCAAACATCATAAAAAAATGTATCACTGTTTCAACTACAAAAATTGCCTTTTATAATGTTTACAATATCTCCTGGATTTCTCAGATGTAGAAAGACATAAATATTTTTACCTCTAAAGGATTAGCTGATTTTTCGTTTTGTCTATTTTGTCTATAAATTTAACTTTGGTATAGCCAACCGATTAAACTGTATGACCCATTAATCTAAGTCTACAACCATTTCAATGCATCCTCCTTGTACTGTTCCTAAATTGTTCTATTTGCAAGAAATTACTTATTTATCCTAAATATTAAATGACCCCATTGTGTTTCTAAGGGAGAAGTATTAAATTAGCTATTTTTATAATTTATTAAACTCATATTTTTTCTTTTGCTAAGTCAATATCCCCATGGAAATTGCTTGTCTGTCTGATTGCAAAATGATTTGAAAAGTCACTTTATGTCTTCCTGTTTAAGGCAATGAGCTTTTACTGCTAATGCATCCACCACCATATCCAAGTTAATAGAACATTTTTTGAACTCCGTCCATTTATACAAGGTTTTTTTAATCTTTAACAATACGTCTAACTTTTAATCCTTATATTATTTCTAACTTTGCAGGATCAAATGAATCTTTATCCCATTCAAACTAAAATATTGTTGGTTTTGATCTAACTTACGTCATTATAAAAGTAGGCTTTTTGCTCGAGGCTGATTTTGTTTCTTGTTTTTGGACTTAATGCTGTCGAATTTTAGATTTCGCTCTGTTCTTGATTTGCACTTGCTATTTTTATTATATGTTAGTGTTGTAAACTCTACCCTTTAATTCAATTTTCTAAGCATAATCCCGAATTGATTTGTTGTATTTTTTTTGCTCCTATTTTTTCTTCTTTGGCTCTTCGAGACTGGAAAATACTTGCTTGATTTAGTTGGGAGAGTGCAAACAAGAACATTGGCATTCTGATAAATTATTGGATTGCTTGATCAGTCGAAGATCCTATACTGCTTGCTTAAGCTCATTTCTAAGAAACTCATTGGCAGTCTCTTTTGCTTGGAGCATTGCCTTTACTTACCTGATTTATTGCCTAAGTATAAGACAAAGGATACTTTAACAATTGATTTTCTTTTTTCATTTACTCATACTCTAAAGATGAAAATTGTACTTCTTCCATTTTCCTCTCGAGCAAGCGGTTTTCAAATCTTAATTTTTAACTATTTCATTATTTTTTCAAAATTTTATTGCAAGTATTTGTAAAAATGATCACTCAGAGATTTTTATTTTTATTTTTATAATCTGCGCAAGCGGAGAACTAATATCGATCTATCTATTTTTATTTTTTGTGATATTGTTGCTTATTTTTATCAACGAAGTTCATTTAGGAGAATTCTCAATTTACATAAGTCATTTTCATCTTGCCAAAGAAGAAATCGTAGATATTTAATTAGTTTTACAAAGCATATCATTTATATTATTTATAATTATGTCATTAAGGGGTAAGATACGAAGTCTGGACGTATTTCGCAAAGTGCCATCAGAACTGTCACAGCCAACCAATATTGGTGGACTTGTCTCCATAATAACCGCAACACTCATCCTTTATCTGTTTGTTCGAGAACTAGACAGCTACCTACACCCATAGTACTCGGCTGAAATCAGTCTTTAGAAGTTAGTAACGCGTTAAGAAATGAAGTACCTGCCCTTCGATGCAGCATAAATCTAGACATAGAATTTCCACGCTATCCCTGCGAAATCATTTCACTTGATCTCGAGGATGTCATGATCTCACACCACCCCAACATTGGTTCTGTTGAAAAGTGGAGGCTTGATCAAAACGGCAATTATATAGACAAACGCCCCTATTAACTCCTCGCTGAAGAAAATCCATTCAAACAATTGGAGTTGGTACGTACAGCCTTCCAAAAGGGATATGGCTGTAGACTCATTGGGTCATTTACTGTAAAGGAAGTACCAGGTAATTTTCATATCAGCTGTCACGCATATATGAACCAGTACATGCAGGCAAAGATGGAAGGAGTTCTTGAGGAGTTAGACATGAGTCATCACATTCACAAACTGTATTTTGGCCGAGAGAGTCACCTTACCACAATAAAAGGCAAGCATCCCTAAGCTGTATTGCATTTGTTAGAGAATAAAATCGTGAAAGAGGGAAAGAGTCAATCTATTCACTATCACTTGGACGTCGTGCCTACCTGGTATCACTAAAGCATTATTAGCAACTACTACACTTATCAGTACACTTATAAAGAAAATGCATACTAAGCTAATCAAGAACCGCCTGTTGTTCATTTCAACTACGCTATTGGGGGTTTGCAAGTGGAGATTCTGCCTCAAGATCAGGACTTCTTCGTCTTCGTGACTCATCTCTGTGCAGTAATCGGAGGAACATACGCCATTGCACAAGTAGTGCACAATTTCCTGTCAAAATTCACATCAAGATTTGAATACTAACTAATTCAATGATATAAATTCACTATGATAAATTCACAAATATGGCAGGAGATCATTTTTCTGCAAAAATGGAGAATTCCTTCCAGTTTGATTATAAGTCTTTGGTAATATTAAGCTGCATTCCGCTGAACAGGTCGAATTTCTTTAGCAGCTTGTCACTTAGCTCACTCAAATATCGCTATATTTCAGTCACAGTATGCTGCAAAAAATATGCAGCTTGGTGCTTTAGGACTGTGGTGTTTTTACTCGGCACATCCACTCCTGTCTTAAAGTCATTTAGTTTTTTGTTAAATTAGTAGTTCTAACGGGCAGCCTGATCTTTGTCTGTTCTTTTTGCATAAGCCTCCACGATGTTATCATTAAATTTACAAACTTCCCTCATCGTTTCCAGATTATCCACTTCGAAGCGATATAAGTGTCTCACCTCGACCTCCACGACCTTGGCTTGAGTTTTTATCGACAATGCCCAATGTTTATGTAAATCGCTAATTTTATCTAACGCAGTCTCAAGATAGACTGCTCTGCGGTTTTAGGGGAGGGAATAATTGACGTTGTGAGTGCTATCTCGCAGGTTATCGTACAGAGTCGATATTTGCTGCATGATAGTGACGCTATTAGCAAAGCTGAGTAGTAGCTGATCATAAAGATCCTTGAGTTTCGACAAATTTGGCTGCAAGTAATCAAAGTACAACTCTTGTTGCGAAACAAATCGTTTGCTTTGCGCACTGTAGTCCAGGTCTACTTTCCCGTCTGGAGTGTAGAGTTACTCGATGCTTTTTGGTTTGTCTAGTTTTTAGAAATCATGAAATATCTTTTTGAGGCTGTCCAGACTATCACAGAGTAGAAAATCGTCGATAATTTTGCACCTTATGGATTTATTCATCAAAAGACTGTTCAAAAAAGATTCAATGAACAGCTTTTGCTTCTTTATCACATTTGGCTATGTCTCAGATAGTCGACTGTAACGCTCTAAATGTGGAATTTGGGTTGAGGGGAATATTTTTTTTAGAAGGCCACGCAACATTTAGAAATCTTTTAGACGACGCTTGACTTCTTTCCCAAGAGGACTAGTACTGACAGTATAAAGGACGAAGTTAGGTACAAATATGTTAGGGTTAATAACTTAATGACCTGTCACCGTCACTTCATAATCACCATCAAGCTTTGGTTTATTAGAAAAAGAACGGCATTTCATGGTGGCTTTAAAGTTTTCGTCAATTACAACACTCTCCCTAAGATTCATAACTAATACGCTTTCTGGTTATGGCTGTGGAGTTTTTTCTATTCTAGAGTAAGTCGGAGACAGCTATTTTTCTCTTTCTGATTTTTGATCCTTCACTTTTTCTGGTAATTTTCCTTTTTAGCGATTGGTGAGAGCTGCTGCATTATAGGCTGAAATAAACTCTCCATCTTTATTATTCAGCTTGGCCAAAATAGCCTTCGGATCTGTGGCTAACGATTTGACTGTCACTTGTTCAACTTTCGCTTTCTTCTCCACCTTCTTAGGAATACTTGTATTCATGCCCATTGTCTAGAGAAAGTCCATATCAAAGGTATTAAGATTAAAGTTAACAGGCTAAGGTTGTTGAGGCGGTTGAAAAGCAGTGTCCCAATCAAAGGATTACAATGGCTGAGCTACGTGAGTGGTCGCCTGATATTCGAAGGGTGATAGTTGTAAGGTCTTAGAATTGCTGCTAATAAACCTTTGCACAATCTAAATGTTAATGATGTTACCTCCTTAAGCTCCTGCAGCGTCCAAGTTTAAATGTTGATGCTACCCCTGGTGCTTTCGCAAAAATCCATGAACTCTTCAGCGTCGTATTCCTTGTCAAGAATGTTCTCTCTGAGGTATCGTTGTTTTTATTATATGTCCATATTAATTTATATGAGGTTTATATTAAATGAGACACATATCTAACTAATGCTCATCTCAATAGAGAGGAAGTTTATGCTAGTTAAATAAATTTAGTTATTTATGAGGAGATGATACTATATGCTAGATTTAAATTTATAATATTTCGTTATGACTGATAACCTTTGCACTTGCCATTGCGGCACTCGCATTACGCTTGATTAACAATTGTTAGAGGAACGATAAATATGGAAGGAAAAGTATAACTGTCTGCAGAAGCAGGCCACCAATGATATTGGTAGACTCAAAGAGAACATCTATACCGAGTGTGCTGCTCTCATGGTAATCCTCTTTTCATTTAGCAGAAAGAGTTTACAGCCAAGGAGACAGAACAGAATGCCATAGTCAATTAGAAAAACGCAGAAATACGGTCGCTTACCACGAGAGTCATTAACTTAGAGTCAAAAGTCAAAATACTGGAGAAGGAAAACGAAATTTTAATCAGTAAAAGCAAAGAACTGTAGGCCGAAGTCATCGAGAAAGAGACCATACTTCAGGGGATTAAAAGCAGAGGAAACAAAAGTTAGAGGGATTGGGAAGTCAGACTATAGTAAGAGATTACTGCTCTTAGAAAGAGAATTACTTTACAGTATCAAGAAGAGTTGAAGAAATTGGAAGCATAAAATTAGCACCTCAAGCACAAGGTGAATGAGTACGACAATAATCTCAAGATCATTATTCCAGAAACAGAAAAACTAAAAAATAGAATTAAAGCCCAAGAGGAACAGATTGCTGCACTAACGAACAAACTTGATAGACTCAGAAATGAAAGCGAACAGCAAATTAAGAGGGCTAAACAGGAAACTGAAGAGGTGGATGCGATGCACGCCAAGTGCAAGGGGATAATCTCAAAATTATCAGAAAAAGTCGACACTGTTTCTCATGAGTTAGAAATAGCCCGTCGGGTGAGGAAGGAGGTGAGAGTAGAGCCAGTCTATATTGACCGGCCAGTATAAGTGTAGAAGATAGTATAAAAACTGGTGGAGGTAGAAAAAGTAGTCACCAAATACATCGAGCCAACCAACTTCCGTGATGAGGAACTTTAACAGTAAAACAGTAAGCTCAAGCAGGAAATTGCTAACTTGCTGAGGGAAATTCAGCTGTTCGAATAAAAATATAGGAGCACTGTTCAAGACTATGAACAGTGTATCCACTAACATGAGGAAAATGTGTTCAAGTATAAAAAGGAGAGAGAAGCACTCGTCAAGACAATAGAAGAACAGAACAAGGAGATCAATACCATCCATTAATTTATTGAAAGAAAGAAGTTCGAGAGGCAATCTCGCTCCAATTAACCCTAAAAGATTGTGGTGCATGTCAATAAGGACGGAAGCTACCAAAAGACAGTGTAGAGAGTAAGTGCTTCTAACCCAGTAATCGTGCAAAATAGCGGTCGTGGCGCAACAAAGAAACGATGAGGCGATCATAGTTTATGTTCATCAATAAATGATTTATTGGATATTTTATTTATTTGTGACCAATGCAGCAACAATCTTCACAGGAGTCATTCGAGCGCGCCGCCACTCGTATCCGTAAGCATAGACTGATTCAGGCAGTAATTTAAGTTTTTGCGGACCTACCAACATCCAAATCAAGGAGGATGTTGAACTCTATCGAAGGAAACTCAATGCATCATACAGTAGCGGTTTCTTAAGATAAACCGAAGCTTTCTCTCAGCCCAACTGCGAACTCATTGAGAACCATCAGAATTGGACCAATGTACCACGAAGTGTTAAAACAAATGCTATCTTTTTCAGCAAAGCGCAACCAGCTACGAGTATACAGCCACGTATCGTTCACAGTCCAGTCCCAGAGGAAACTGACTTAATTGTGAACCGCCTTTCCTCGGAGCTGAGTGAATCCAATAAAGAGATTCACTATCTAAAAAAAATCATTTCAAAAAATGAAGAAGCAGCAAGGATAACCATTACTAGCCTTTAATCTCAGATTCGTACACTAAGGACAGACAATTAACAACTTCGCATCAGTCAAGAAAGATCACTTGGATAACTTAACAATCTTCAGAGAGGTCAAGAAAAATCTGTTGATTGTCAAAGATGTCACACTTTGGAAGAAAGAATTCGATAGTTGGAAAATTAACTGAGAGAGATTGGTAGAAAGTATGAAATGTAGAGACAGAGAAACGTTACTACTTTGACTGCTAATAGTCATATCTTAGCGCCAAATGTTGTTTAAAATCTAAAGTTGGTGGAGGAAAGACTGACCAAAACAACCATATAAATGCAATAGTTGCAAAGTTAGAACCTCTAATTAAAAAAGAAGATATCTTAACTTCACCAAAAAGATTTCAACAATGGAGAGGAATATAATTTGTTGGTTTAAGAACTCAATAAGATAACAGCTCACAAAAGTAGATTTGAGACTGAGTTTTAAGTCTTGAATCGAAGATATTAAGAATCTACTCAGAAAATCAGTTAACTCAACTACTTTATGACAAGAGTAAGAGATATGAATGCCAAACTTGATAGTAACTGGAAGGCAAGCGATTCGATAGGATAATCTTAAAATTGGCAAAGGATTATATTTCAACTCGAGACCAGAATCGGGGATATTCATAGTAAACTGGGTGAAAAGACAATACAGATAAGTCAGCTCTAAACTAAGCAAATTGATAATAATCTTTATCTCAAAAGCTTGCAAGAAAGCAACTCGCAACTCGAGCAAAATATCATCCACTTCCAATCAATATAAACTCGCTATAAACAGAGGATATTTGAGCTCTAACAAGATATTTAACGGACTAAGTTTAATCAAACTCCTATTAATATTGATAAGGATCAACTACTTATATAAAATTAGCAAGTAGTGCAAGAACTCAGGAGGGAGAGAGAGAAAAATCAAGGACTGAGGTAAGAGCTTACTAATCGCCAAACCCTTCACAGTGAACTCAGTAATCGACTGGAGGAGGCCGACTATTACATAAAAAATGTGGTCACTGCCAATATGTAACAGCAAAGCAAACAAATTGAATCATTAGTTAACTAAAATGCTGTTCTCAAGCTTTAGTTAAAAGGATTCAATAAGTCTTCCATTGATATCAAGCGAATTGAAGAGCTATAAATCCTTCTTCAAGACCAACAATTCAAATATACTACTCTTTAGCAACAGAAAAACGATCTCTACAGTCAGCTATTAACTGTAAAAAATCAAAATTCTGAATTATCTCATGAATTGTCTGTTACAAGGGTAAAGAACATTCAACTCGAAGGTGAAAGACAGTAAATATCCCATAATTTAAACTTAGCTAGGAAATAAATTGATGAACTCATGCAAAAATAAAAGAATTTTACCACTGAAATAAACAGGATTACGACAATCAATGAATAGCAGGCAAGGCAATACATTGAAATCAGTAGTTTATCAGTAAATTCAAAAATAGAACAAAGTAGCTTACTGGAAGAGGTCAAAGTTGAACAGTAAAGGCTATTCAATCAGCAACTATAAAACACTGTCCAGTATTACGAGAGCAAATTGAATAATATCAGCAGTGAAGTGAAAAAGTAAATAGAAGGCATATATATGCTGAAACAGGGCGAATTTTAACGTAGCATTGATATTCTCAGGCAGCAAGTCAGAAAAGACTAAGAAGCACAGTTGTAGCTTGTAAACAGAAATAAACAGCTGTAAATTAGACTTCAGACAGTCATCGATCAATCACCACCCTCTCCTCAGAAGAATCAGTACGTTCTCTAAATTGCTAATTAATAGCTAACGAACGAAATCAATACTCTCAGATTAAATAATGAAGAACTATACAACCGATTATCACAGGCAGAGGATTACATTCTTCAGGTTACAGGTCAGCTTGAGCAATTAATTGATAAGGAACAATTCTTAAATCAAAATATTTCATCATTGTAACAAGAAAAGAATCAATCAACATTGCAGTTGAAAAAGTTGAACGAGGAGATAAATTATATTAAAAGTGATAATTCATAATTAAAGAATGAAATTATTCAAATTCGGCAAACCTATGAAAAAACAAATGACAGATTACGTCAGCTATAAAATACATCAAAGGACAAGGAAATTGCATACGTTCAGCAAATCAAAGATCGAGATTTAAAGGAAAAAACCTTGATTATGAGTGTAGAAGTAAAAGAAAAACAATTAAAGTTACTCTTAGAGGAAAATGAGCACAGTAAAAATGCAAAGAGCAATACTGAGAGATAATTATAAATTAAACAAAAGGAATACACTGAAGTTTGCAACAAAATCACGTAGTTGACAAAATCACTTCTACTCAAAGATCAAAAGATAGCAGATATTCTCAGTCGGCCTAAATCTCCTGTAAAATAGAAATTCTAAGATCAAAGTGTGGCTCAGCTAACGCAATAAAGTGAAGAAAAAACAATATTTATTGGCCAACTGACATAGAAGCTCACCAAAATAGAGGAATAATATATTGTTAAACAACAGTAAAAAGAAACCCTTTAAAATTGGTTCAAAGAATTGGAAGCAACTCATAAGACAGTTTATGAAGAGGCTGAGTTCTTTAAAGCAAAATTGATTGAAGCTGAGGACTACATCGGTGTATTGACAAGATAGAGAGAAGAACTTATAAAGCAAATATAGTAGCTCAGAAGTGTTAAAACAGAAGGAAAAGTGCCAGTTGCAATCGATTAGAATAGCTTTAAATAGCAAATAACACAATTTTAGCAGCAAATAATCATATTTAAACAGCAAAAAGAAACGAATGACCATCAGTTGATTGAGAAGGACAATCTTATACAAGAAACCAGAAATGAAGCTGATTTCTTGAAGAACAAACTTGAAGAAGCAGACAACTTTATTATGCGTCTGCAAGATTAATTGGAATCCAAGAATCAGATCCTTATCAAACATTAGTAAATGTCAATCTCCTCCCTATAACCTTTGAAATTGTAAAATAATAACTTTAGAAACCAAATTCTAATTCTCCAACAATAAATTACCAAGCTTAGTGACTAAAAGAGCATAATTAGTTCCAATCACCAAGAGTTTGAGTTGTCAATCATTAAATTGCAGTAACAAGTCAAGATTTCTTCGCTTAAAATGGCAAATGAGGACCAAAGAATGCAATCTCTGATCAAATAAAAGGATAGTTGGATATTAAAATTGCGTGATAATGATAATTACATAAAATCACTTTAAGAGGATAACAGGCAACTCAAGGAAAAGTTGGCTGAAACAGAACAAAAAGCTTCTGCTCCTCTTGCTCCAATTACTGATGAAGAATATTAAAATATTCGAATAAAAATAATTTAGCTTTAAAGGATTATTAATGAAGTGACAAGCGAAGCTAATTTCTTTAAAAGTAGATTGGTTTAGGCAGAGGAATACATTTCTCAATTGGAGAAATCGAAAGAAATCGTAGTTGATCGAGAAGTTCCTCAAACTAATTCATCAATCGATATTCTTCATGAAAATTAGGCACTGAAAAGACATCTTTAAATGGCTGAAAATTAAATTAGCAGATTGGCACTATAAGGGAGCCAGAAGGATACAGATATGACCCAAATGCAAAGTGTTATTGAGGAAATTGCTCTGAAGCTGGAAGATTCTCAAAAAGAATTGTAGAAGGTCACTAAAGACGCTTTAATTTTAAGGGAAAAGTTGATTTAATCAGAAAGTTCAGTCACTCAGCTCGAGTCTTTGCGAGTTTAACACAAAAAAATATTGTCGATTGTAGCACTTCAATAAACTATAACTCAGTAAAATGAATCTCTAAGATTAAAACTAAGCTAAATATTTAATGACTTGGCTCGTCTTGAAAAAGAGAAAAAGGATGCCTCATAAAAAATAAAGTAAAACCAAAGTTTAGTAATAGGTTTGTAACAAAATATTGCTACATTTACAAAACAAGTCAAGGATTCATAAAGCAAAGTAAAACTACTCGAAAATGATAAGATAAACGCTGAGGTTAAAATCAAAGAGACCAAGAATAGTGTGCAGATCATTCAGGTTAGTTTGGATGAATTTAAGACGAAAGCCAAAGAGTCAGAAGGAAAAATTATTAAACTGGAAGAAGAAAACAGAGAAGCTGTGCAGAAGGCAGAAGAGGCACATAGAATACTTGAGGAAATATCCAAACAGGAAGAATTCTTGAGGAATAAACTTATTGAAGCTTAGGGGTATATTGCTTATCTTGAAAGCCTCAATACTAATGAGGCACATGTAATTCCAGTAGATCAAGTGAATTAAATTTAAAATCTGAGAATTGAATTGGGAAGGTTATTGTAGGAAAATAGAGTTCTGGAAACTGAAAAGACAGAAGCAGGAACAAAATTGCAAAAGAATTTGGAAACAGTAAAAACTTTGCAACAAAGTCTAGACTCATAAAAAGCGAAACTAAAATAGGCAGCAGACTATATTGTTGCTTTAGAAAGTTAAAGACAGGCAGCAGAATTAAAATTGGTTGAATTCCAAAGATTAGTGTAGGAATCCAACAACTAAGCTGCCTTTTATAAGGAAAAACTCAGAGAAGCAGAAGAATATATAGTTTACTTGGAGAATGAAAAGACTACAGAGAGTCCGACAAAAGTGAAGACATTACCTTAAGACAATGAAAAAATTGAACTTGCTAATAGAGTGGTGGAATTATAAGAATAAAAACGGCTGCTCTAAGAACTTAGATAAAGCTCAGCTAATGAATCCTCAAAGCGGGAAATCTTCCTGAAAAACCTCCAGTAAAATACATCTCAACTTAACCAAAAAGTGAGAGATTTCGAGGGAAGAATAACTAGACTCAATGAAGAGAAAAAAAATTATTAAGAGAAGATAAAAAGCATGGATACACTTGAAACTAAACTCAGAGAGTCAAGCTCTGAAATAATTTCTCTTAAAAAGCTAATATAAACCCTGTAGTAAGGCTCATCACATCTCAGCTAAAGGATGAGAGATGCTGAGGGAAGAGCCAACAGACTCATGGAAGAGAAGACTATTGCCGAAGAAAAGATTAAAAACACTGATGTGCTATAAACTAAACTGAAAGAAGCAAATTCTGATATAATATATCTTAAAAGACTAGTATAAAATCTATAGCAAAGCACATCTCAGCTCGAGCTTAACATCAGAGAGACTGAGGCAAGGGAAAACAGACTCAGTGAAGAAAAGAAAATTGCTTAAGAAAAAATCAAAAGCATCCACACCTATGAAACTAAGCTCATAGAAGCAGATTCTGAAATAATGTCTCTGAGGAGGCAAGTGCAAAGTTTGACTTAAGCATAGACTGCTTACATATTGATTCAAAATCAAAATGGAGCTAAATAAACTCTCCTTCAATAAAGAATAAAGTCACTTGAGATTAGGGTTTAAAATGATGTTCCTACCGACTAGGAGTAAAATAAATCCTTGTTGATTTAAGTGAGAAATAAAGATGATTTGATTTTAAGTCTTTAAAGTTCTCAAAGAGTGATTGAGACAAAGTTATCGATTCTGGAAACGTAAATCTCTAAGCATGAAGAAGAGATTGAATTCTTCAAAACCAAGCTGTTTGATGCTTAAAACTATATCACTTAAATGTAAGCAATTAACTCTAAGTTGAAAGAGGACATAATCAAATCGGGGCAGGATCATAACTTGTAGGAAAAAATAAAAGTCCTAGAATATCAAATCAAAAATATTCAGAAGGAGAAAAAAATATTGGAGGATAAGGTCACTCCAACTGAAAAGAAGGTGGAGACTTTAATTGCCTAAGCTGACTTTTTCAAGAAGAAACTGTTGGAGGCTGAACAATATATAGTTCATCTTGAGCAAATTAGGGAGATGAGCGAACAACACATACAAATTACTGTCAATTAGGGTCATAATTAAAATAATGCTCAAAATTCCACAGATTTTGTCAATAAGATTATCAATGAGCTCAAGGACACCAAAAAGAAACTATAACTTTATCAAATCAATGCTGATATAAGGGATCAGAACAACCAAGAAATCATAAAAGATTTGGAGGATCAGTTAAAAGTATTTGCAAGTAAAGATGGAAAGGTCGCTGCCAATGTAATACCCAAAGACTCAAAAGTTAAAGATTCCAACACTAACAGCAATACAGAATAAGCTGAGTTCTTTAAACAAAAACTTATGGAAGCTGAAAGCTATATTTCTGAACTTTAAAAGCAAAACACTGATAGCGCTAATACTGTGTAAATTCTTGAGGAAAAGGTGAGAGCCTTGATCAACGACGTCGCCAATATCAACGATAAGTTGATGAAATCCGATGCCTAAAAATGCACGTTACTCGGTGAAAACAAAGATTTTGCGGACAAAGCCTAAAAATTGAAAGCTCAAATATAAAGTTTGAAAGAGCTGCCTCCCTATGATCCTGAAAAGGTTCAGTTGAAGTCTTCGATACTGTCACTTCAGAGAGATCTTGAAAATGAAAAATTAAAGACTTCTCAAATTAAAAAAGTTACCTAATAGGAAGGTCAAAGCGTTGAATTCTTAAAATCGAAGCTGCATGAAGCAGAAGCTTACATTTGCGAGCTGTAGGCACAAAACTAGACTTTTAATGATGCTATTACCTCTTTAAATAGTTAAGTAAATCCACTGAAGAAAGAATTAGAGCATGCCCATGTTAAGTTGACTCTCACATCTCAAGAGAAGCAATCCTGCATAGCTTAAATTTAAGGAATAAAGAGTTAATATGAGCATTTGAAGTCTTTGAAATCTAACAAAAGTGTTTCAGAAGAGATTTTGCCTTTGAAAGAGAGAATTGAGAGTTTGTAGGCTCAATTATAAACTGAGAAGAACCAGCATTTGGACGAAGTTGAGCAACTTACTAATCATATTGAATAATTAAAGTAGTATTAACTTTCACAAAATGCAGCCATTGACGAAGTATTGTCGAGCAATAGAATCAAAATGTCGAAAGTGCAGGATGAAAATACACATTTGAAGGAAGAAGTCTATCTCTTAAATGAAGATATTACTCATCTCAGAGAAGATTTGATTAACGCTTAAGCTGATAAGGTTTAACTCCGCCGCCAAAATTAATCAATTGCCAATACCAATATAGTGCTTAGTGAAACCGCCCTTAAGAATAGTGGTAAACCCGAATAGGTGGAAAATTTAAAGAAGTAACTGGAGATAGAACTTGCTATTTATAGAAAAGATGTAGAAGAGTTAAGGAATAAGGTCAGATAACGAGAAAGTGAAGTGGCTGAGCTCCATAAGGAAAAGAGAAATGCCGGAGAACGCTTCAGAGACTCAATCGCTTTAGTGGAAAAACTTCAGATTGATATGAACGACCTTCATCAGCAAATGAATGAAAAAGATGATAAAATTAACGAACTATAGATCTAAAATTAACGGATGGAAAAGATTCATCAACAACAGATGGAAGACCTTGATGATGAGGAGAGTCCTCAGTTCTTCAAGGATAAATTGTTAGAGGCAGAAAGTTATATTTCTGAGCTAGAACACTAAAACGAGAATTTCAGTAACGGTATATAAACTCTGCAAGAACAGATTAAGGTTCTAAATGAGGAGATCGATAGCCTCAATGAAAGGTTAGTGAACATTGAGGAAGATAAAATAGAACTTGTTAAAAAGGTAAAGGGTCTTCAAAAACAATTAATAGAACGTCAGCCGACTGAAAAGGAGGGTGATGAAAAAGTAGGTGCTGAATGGCAAAAGGACTTTAAAAATCAGGAAATCATGTTAAGAAACAACATAGAGGCTCTAACTACTTCTCTAAGCAATCGAGAAGTTGTGATGAAATCTTTGGAAGCGGATAAATTAAAACTTCAGAAGAAGGTTCAGGAAGGCTAAAATTCGACCAAAAACTTAAGCAAGTAACTAGTTAATCAAAGATCAGCCACTAACCTTTTGAAGGAGGCCAAAGACAAGCTGGAGATATAAAGCAAAGCCTTGGCTGACAACAACCTTCTTTTGTTGCGTGAAAAGTAAGTATATGAAATGCAAATTGCTTAATTGAGCGAGCAGACAGATGAATTGAAATCACTTTTGCAATCTCGGGAGAGGGAGATAGAAGTGTTGTTTGAGAAGAATGAAAAATCAAGATCAAATAATAAACCGACTCATCAACAAATATTGGATCAGGGTCAACTTTAGGACAGCATTCAGGAGGATGCTGATTTATGCAAGGAGCTTACAAGGCAAATAGAATCACTTACAGTATAACTCGAGAAGAAAGATGAAGAAAACAGATAACTGAAGGTTGAAAACTTCAATTTGGAAGAGGAAATACGAGAGTTATAAACTAAACTGCAGTCCAGTGAAGAGTTGCAGAACAATCTCGTGGATACTGAAAGATTGAACCTTGAGCTGTAAAATGACAAACATCGCTTATAGGAGCAGCTTGAAGCTTTAGAGAAAGAGAAAGCTTATCTGTCCTACTAAATTAACAGACTCACGAATAGTCATAGAGAAGCTGAGGGTAAATTATATCAGCAAGATTCCAAGATACAGGAACTATAAAAGCAGCTCACAGATGTCTAAAGAGATCAATCTGAACCTCAGTAGTTAATGTAAGATATTCTCAGAGGATCCGTTCGTAAGCTCATCGATCTTACAAACAACTATTCTGAGTAATATAATTCGCCAGAAAAGACTATCATTGAAGAGCTGTAACCTTTCCCTTATTTGCAATAACTTGTTAACTCCATCTTCTATCGCCTCAAAATCGCAGAGTAACGCTAATTGAGTAAAAATTTAGAGATTAAAGCTCTAACAGAAGAGTTAGAAGCTCATCAGTCTCTCACTAAGCTTCACCAAGGAAGAACTTCGTCCCCACCTCGGCTAGAAAGAGATAGAGTGGATTTGGAATAGTTGAGGCAGTCAATGGAGAGCGATCACGAACAAAAGATTAATGAGATGGAGGTTGAGATGGATAATTTAAGGTGGTCGCAGAAAGAACTTAAAAATAAGATACAGGATAACGAATCTGAGAGGGAAGAGCTAGTGAATCAACTTAGATAGGCTTAGAGGAGGATTGATGAATTGACAAGGGCTTAAGATTAACACCGACGAGAGGAAGAAGAGCTAGCTTTGCAAAACTAGTTGTTGTCATCTAATTTGAATCAAGCTGAGCACCGCATTGCCGGCTTGGAATAGAGTCAAACTAGCTACATAAAAGAGTAATAACTTGGGGAGACAATTCGTAAAATTATTGACTTGACCAATAACTATAACTAAGAAATAGATCAACCGCAAGCATTCCCAGAACTAGACTCCTTCCCCTATTTGAGCGAACTCATCAACTCCATCCTCTACCGTCTAAAGCTCTCTTCAGCCATCGATGTATAAAAATCACTCAAGATCGATAAACTCAGCCAAGAGAGTGAACAGCTGAAATGGAAAATCGATGAGCTAATTAGGGAGAACGACTTACTGAGACAAAATAATAGTTAAGTGCTCGGATAATTAGTAGAGCGCGAGGCAAATAATCAGGAATTATCAGACAAGCTTAACGAGATCAGCGATGAGGTCGAAAAACAAAATGATCAGATTCAAGTGCTGGAGAGAGAATTGGCCAATAAGAGACCCTCACTAAACAGCGACACGCCCAATGCTGTCAAAGACATGCTCCATCTTGAGTTTTTGAATTAATGTCTTTACCAAATCAAGACTATGGAGGATGACGTACAGGAAGTTGAAAGAGAGATCGAGAGAGTGGCCAACGCAGAATTGGCCAACAGGACATCACGAAGTGAAGATACTAATATCATTGATCAGCTGAAAGAACTGGAGGAAAGGGTCAAGAAGAATGCTGTTACAATTCGAAAACATCAAGAAAAAGAAGATAAGGAGCTGATTACACTCCTCACAGATTTAAAGGACAATAAGGCCCTCCCTTAGGTTGATAAAAACAAGATCGAGGAATATCTCAGTCAACTCGAAAATCAGATCATTCGCGAGCACGAACAGCACTTGAATTAAATCAGCAGAATTAACGAACAGCTTACCAGCAATTGGACTGAGGGACAGCAAGGGAAGGTAACTTCTATTGTGGAGGAAGACACTCATGATGTGGCATCAAGAGAAGATTTATTGAAAGAGATCAATAGCCTTAACAATGCTATTGAAATTTATCATCAAGAGACAATGAGGAGGAAGAGATAATATAAGCGCACCGTTGAGGGGTTGCTGAAGGACTTGTGCGAACTCAAGTTTAAATACGATGAGATTAATTAACAGAGGGAGGATGACGGTGTCAGCTATCTCATCAATGATTTGGGATTAAAGATGAAACTGGTGTTGGACAATGAAGAGAATGAAGATCTTAATCATTCTGGGCTTGAAGGCGAGGGAGACACTTAATACATGATTAGTGGCCATTACTCTCAGTTCATCGGCGGAGACAAGGAAAAGAAGGAAAGATTAAGTGGACTTAGTGGGTTCAGTCGTGAAGACCGCAACTTGTAGCACAGAGAAATTCAAACTGATGATGATTCTAAGCCTTTCCTTAACTACGTGCTCAATAACCGCGACCTGGACAAGGAAGACATTCTAATGCTCAAAAAGAAGATATCTGATATGAAGTCAAAGGAGGTAGATTATAACATGAGATTCTTGCGTGTACAGGAGAAAAAATTGGAGGAAATGATTATACAGACCAACGGAGAGAGCACTCCACACTAAATTGACAATATCATGCTAACCCTAGCTCATAATCACTCTCCCGAATAGATCAGCCAAATTTTTGCTTCTGATGACAATGATGACATTTTGAAAAAGATTAACGATGCTCTCTATTTGGAAGATTCGTTCTTTAAGGGTCAAAGCTCATCCATCCTTCTTCGACAGATAGAAGAATGTATGTTAAGATACTATGAGAAACCTACTAAACTCAGTGAAGATGTGTATGGTCACCTAATTAGCATATTGGTGGCTAAAAATGAGGAGGAGCTCTATACCTAAGTAGAAGCTCTCTTCCGTGATCTATACGAAATATAAACCGACTTTGACGCTGCTTTGCGCAAGAAAGACGAGGTGTACCGCCTGCACAATGAGAGAATGAATAAAATCTTCAATCGAAGTTCTTCTGACGTATCGGAGGACTACTTGAGTGGATTTGATGGGCAAGTTGAGTAAAATGAGATTCATATGAGTTCAGCCACCAAGTACCGAGGATCAGATCTGGATAGCTATAATTTTATAGGCAGAGAGAAGGAAAAAGAGTGATATGTATATCAATTATGCAGATTGAATATAGCTATAGTGATCATGCTATCATTATGATTGACTATACCAGTTACTGAGTCGTATACCTTGGTAGTTACTCGAAGATTTGAACTTTGTATAATACAGTTAAATATATGTTCTTTTTCGACTCTGATTTCATTTCCGTAGTTGCCTTTTCCTTCTATTTTAATTTCCTTGCAGTAATTTAAATAAAAGTCAGTTATTGATTGCTGGAATCTATGTCCATTTTCGATTGTCTTTGATTATAATATTCTATCTTGTAGAAGAACTCATGTTATCATCAAATTAGCACCAGTAGACCCTGTTCCAATAATTGCTAAGAAAGAACCATCGCAACGAACGCATTATACAGGCATACTGCAAATGTCTGCATAAACGCTACAATCGATTTATCGCGGCAGTGCAAAGGAACACGGAACAAAGTGACAGGAAGTAAAATATGCAAAAGAACCAAAAGATGGTGGGCTTTGAGCCAGATACACATAAAAAGATTAGCAAACTATTTACACTGCAAATCATCAATGGGTGTGTGGTCGACGTTAGTCAACGAAGGAGCGAGGTCAAGAACAGGAAGCAATAAATTATAAGAAAACGAGTAATCGCCTTATAAAAGTAAAAATAACGGTAAAGAGAGAAGGAGAAAAAAGCCAACAGTGGGAGGTTAACCTTCAAGAAAAGTGTAGCCAAGTCAGTAGAGTTTAAGATAGGAGAATTGCGGTCTCCTCTACACTTAAAAAACATAACTTTTCAAGTGCTACTCAACGAAAAAGCATGCAATGATAGCGAGTACACACTATCAAAGAAAAAGCTCACATCGATAGCAAGTCTTCCCTTTCTTCTGCTGGAGAAGAGCCAGCCCGTCATCGATGACTTATCCCTCTTCAGAGCGTGACTTATTGCCCGAGGTAAGCCATGCTGCCTGAATAGTTTTAACATAATAATTGAATCAGTTATCTTATTAATATATATTCCTAAAAGCTTCTACAATGGACCTGCTGAAGAACATCATTCTCCTCTTCTTCTTTGCACATTATTACTTGTTTCTTATCGGATGCGCTCTGTACGATATCTTGAAATTTCTGGCTGCTAAAATAGTGGGAAGAAGTTGTGAGAGGATTTGGATACATCCGCATTAGACCGCTCATAAACATGTGTTCGCTGAAGTCGGTACAAATGCGTTTATTTAGACGAGGTCGTTGCGCATTAGGGATTTAGTATATAAAGCTTTTGCTTTCAGACCGAGGATGGACGATCCGTATCTCTATGGAGGATCAAGTCTAAAACTGAAGAAATCAGGTCTCATCCAGTCATTATGGTGCACGGTTTGCTGGACTGTGGGGCCTCCTGGCTGATGCATGAAAATAAGTATATTTTTATTTAAATCAGGGATGAAAGTCTCCCTTATATGTTAGCCTGCAAAGGATATGATGTGTGGGTGGCCAGCAATCGAGGCAATCGCTTATCTCATCAGTAGCACCATCAAAAAGACTCGTAATACTGGAATTATACCTTCGATGATTTAATCTAGTTCGACATGCCCGCCATCATTAACGGCGTCCTCACTTAAACAGGCATGCAGAAGGTGTTGTTTATAGGACATTCTCAGGGTTCGATCGAGTTGCTATTAGCACTGAGGCAGCATCCTGATCTAGCATAGAAAGTGGCATGTTTTGTGGGAATGGGCGCTGTCGTATCAATGCAACATATTAATACTCATATTATTATGTCAATACTTTCGAGATTACGCTTATTTTAATTTTGCATTTGGTTGGGCTTTCGAAGAATGCTCTTTGTGCCTCATTTTCTGTCTCGAGCAGTAGGAGTGCTAGCCTATAATAGTCAATTACATTTTACTCTTTATATGGCCTTGATACGGTTGTTGTGTGGATTTACTAAAAAGAATAATGTTCCTTAAGATAGGCTGGGAGTTATTGTGACTCATTTGCCGGGAGGGGCATCCACTAATAACACATTGCAATGGATACAATGTTATCGCAATGGTAAAATGCGAAAGTTTGACTTTGGAAAAATTAAAAACAGAGTTCTGTACGGGAGTGATTAACCTCCAGTATACTTGCTAGACCATCTCAAAGATTTACCTTTCCAAACTCACCTTTTCAAAGGCACTAAGGATGCACTTGTCTCGGAATAAGACTTCGAGCAGTTAATAAATTCATTCGACGCAAATAGAGTGCACGCTCACAATATTGAGGATTACAACCATCTAGACTATGTTTGGAGTGGAACTGCGCACTTGGACGTCTATCCCCAGATCGTTGATATATTTGATAAGGCTGATCAATGATCCTTCATATTCTGTTATTAATAAAATTAATCTAACTCGATTTATAATGCTGGCTGAGGAAGTATACACTGAACGAGTCTACATCGATCCTGAAAGACTCCTAAAACTTAAACGAGAGAGAAAATCTTTGAGATTAGTACCCTCTATTTTTGAACCTCCAGAAGAGGCCATTTTTCAGAGTTCCAATTCATCTACGCACCCGCCTGATTCACTGACCCGTAACAGTCCTAATCAGCAGATGGAAGAGATATATAAACCTGAGATACTGCGTAAATCAAAAAATGCGAACATTGATTTTATCGTGTCGTTGCTGGGATAAGTAAAGAATGAGCAAATGATGGAGCTGCAAGCTGGAGATCATCTCGACTTTAAGGTGGATGACAGGTGGCTCATTCTGTAAGGATAGATGAGGATAGATGGTTATAATTTGTGCTCCTATACAAAGGGAGAAGGCTATTTCTTCTTTGTAAGCTAATAGACAAAGAAAAAGTAAGAATTGCTATATCATAGAATCAAAGGAGTGCAGTGCGTGTGCGAATCAAAACTATTAAGAATTGCCCCGAACATTTACTAAAGCTATTTACGGAACTACCTCTTTCTCAAAAATGCAGAGAAGATCAAGTACCTAAAGTATTGCCCCTTCTTCATATGGAGCGACCACCTCTCGGAAGATTTGGCTGCCTGCACGTAGATGGTGGTTCACGAACGGGAAGAAGTTATTTACCGAGCACATGCCTAAGCCACTCACATCTTCTTCGTCAAGGAAGGTGTTGTGCTCCTGGAGAGAAGTGAGTCCATTTCCAACCACACGATTAAAGATTACGAGGTGCATTACTAAAAAAATGAAATTAATTAAAGCTAGACCACTCTCATAGTCAAGAAAGGAATGATCTTCGGAATTGATGGAATCTTGCTCAAATAAATAGAGAAGGAAACAGCTCAAGCAAATCCATAAAATAAAAAGCACTATGATTCAGAGGAGGCAAAGAAGAAAACCACTCGGGTCTATACTGCGAAGACTATGGGCAGAACGGAAATATACTCCATCAAGAAGGAAGTTTTATAAACCCTATTTAACCTTTCTGATCTAACAGGATTAAATAATTTTTCTCGTGAATTATCAAAGGGGGACCTACAAAGGATATGTTTCGATTATGCCGATATGGTCGTACGCCACCACAGCCTTCCAAAGCTGAGCCAAGCAGTTATTAGAAAAGATGTGATTTTACAGCACTAGCCTTCCTCTCAGGAAGACCAAGCCAAGAAGTCAAATGCTAAGAGGATACGAGTTCACGAGGAGTCAGTGAAGAAACAGTCAATTGCTAACATAATCGCAGATCGCAAGGCGAAAAGTCCGCAACACAAGAGCTCTGTAGAAATGAACGAGTCATTACTCAACCAGTTGAATCAAAAACTGAATCTAGCTGATAGGAATGCAGAAGACAGCAAGATCTTTGCATTTCCAAAGATGTCCTCTAATCGAAAAACCAAAGTAAATTCTTCACAATAAAATGGAGAAAAGTTCATTTTCAAGTGGTTGAAAGGAGAAGATCCTCATCGTAAATAACCATAAAAGCTACGAGTCAATCAGATTCACCACCCTCAATCCCGAAACCACAAGAGCGATAAGTTATGCTTGATAAACGTGCGTTCCTACCGCAGCATCATCTCTTCCTTACTGGGATGACTATAATGATAGATTTTATAACTAATTTACATAAAGCAAATGATAATATGCAACTGGAAGTCTTCTGATAAACTGAGAGAATGAATAAGATCAATCTGATTGTCAACGCTCAGATTAAGTAATGCAAATCCTGGATGACTTCAATAAGCAACTCCGCGTATAGGACGTTGGTGACCTAGATCAGAATTTCGGTTTCCTAGTCGTCGTAGAACATCCAGCGCGACTCGCTTTCCATCAGGTCAGTTGCCAGCATACGTGAAAGGCGGTCCTCTTGTACTGTCTGGATGTAATCTTCATTCCCCTGCAACCCGGTCATCTCCTCCCTCTCAATTATTAGCCCACAGTAAGTGGTGCTCAGTTCCGACATCCTCTTTCGTGCACGCATGATGCTAGCCTACATTATAACAAATATACTTGGATTTATTCATCAGATTTGTTGTGATCGAAGGAGGGAGCTCGCTTCCAAGGAAAGGGTTTGCCATGTTGTCCGAAATTGCGTTCACAATCTAGACATTCATTCAGTGTATCGAATAAACTTCGATAATAGATCTTATTGAAGCTTTTAAGGTACTCGAAATTCTGCTTGAAAACAAGAGTATTGGATTGGTCAAAGGCTTCTGGCACTTCAACCACAATCGATCTTTCTTTGAGCTGCCAAAACTTTTAGAAGATTCGGTTAGGAATGACCATAACATTGGATTCATCTTACTCAGAGTCTACTTATAGCGATTCATCGGAGGACTGATGCATATACTTGAGCATTTCCAGTGCTGACGGGCCTGTTGGTACTTCTAGATTTTTGAATATTCTAGGCTCCTCCCTGAGTAGGTATGCGATGATGGAATCGAGGAAGTGGTCGATTTCTTTCTTGTCAGTGGGAAAACCCTTCTTTTTCTTGGTGGTTTCTACTTTTCGCACCCGAGGCTTCATCTAATTCGAATATACCTTAAAGCTCTTGGACAGTTAGTCGGATTTGGCTATTTACTTCAACACCTCGAAGATTAGGGAGTTAAAGATTAAACCCACCACTGCCTCACCCTTTTTGCTGCTGTCTTCGTCTAAGTCTTCTTTCTATGAGGAAGAAGAATCGATTATCTCCTCTATATTAGCCTCCTCCCTCACTTCTGGAGAACCCTCTTCAACCCTGATTTGATCATCATCCCTGCGATGCAATTCAAAAGCAGGCTACGGTCGAATTTCCTCCATAATTTCTGGAATTTCTTAACTAAGTTAAGAATGCTCATAATTGCGCAAATGTTAATGCTACTACTCTCTAATTTCCTCGCTAATATTGGCATTTTTAAGTTCGTTTAACTCTGCCAACTTCGAACGCAACTTCTCCTCCCCATAAACCATGTCCAAATTTTCGGCGGAGGGGTCGGTTCCCTCAAGAAATTATCGAGTCAGCAGATCAAGGTTTATCTCTTACTCACTGAGATCCCCTGAGTTTTCACTTATATTCTGAAGAGTTCTTCTCAACACCTTTTCTGATATAGATTTGGTAGGACCTGACCGGGAGTGAGAGTGACTATCTTTTTGCTAATTTTTGAGTGATTTGAAGCTATCCGATCTGTAGAGTTAACTTTCGCCGAGTTTTATGGGTAGGTTGACCATTCTCATCTAATTTAAGAGAAGCTTCTGTTTTCTTTCGGAAATAGTACGCCTGAAAGCTTCGTTATCATGCCCTCTGGAAGAATTCGAGGACTTGTCCACATCAGGGAACATATCACCATCCAAATAATCGATATATTTTCGTGAGTCGTACTCCATGTAGGAGGGCTCGGACTCACTGAGGAAATGCTTCGTTGGATGTTGTTCCTCAGGCTCTGAGACTACAGCTGGGGGTAATTCCTCTTTTATGGTTTGTTCTATTATTACCTCTCTGACCTCCTCAATCTATTCAGCATGTTTCTTCTTGTGATGCGAATGGCTGTGGTCTCCTTTCTGCATGGCAAGTAAAGCTTGCTTATTCTCTTCAGATTTTTTGGCAATTATCTGTAAAAGTTGCTCAACTTCATGGGGATTACTGCTTTTCTTCTCCTTCACCAATTCATTCACCAACGTGATAATATCATTCCAGTTGTTAAACTGCTACAGTTTCATTTACTTTAGCCGCTCGCTAGATTTGCTGTGGTCGCTGCTGCTTTCCTCTTCCAGACTTGAAACATTCCTTACTTTTTCTCCCTCTATCTGTTCATGGTAGAAATCTTCGCTGGGAATAATTATCTCTTAGAGAGGTTTCTATGAAGGAATACGTTCTTTTTCAATTTCAGCCAATTCCTACCAATGCTACTACAAATCTAGATTGAGATCCGTATGCTGAGTTTGCTACTATAAAAACGTATATCTTTCAATAATCTTCTTTGTTTGGTAACGCTTCCACGCCCGTTGAATTTTTAAGGCAGCAGTTCTCTATTTGAACGAACCGTAGCTATTTATGGTTAATCCGAACTCAAGTTTACCTGCCTGAGAACCTGTGGAACAAAATTATCTAAGCTATTTCATATCGATTTACTCCTCCCGATCTGTAGAGATAACCTACCGTTAATTCTACGCTTCGAAAGCTTAAGAAGTACTCACAAGTGGAATTAAGCATTCTTCGTCTTTAAAGAAGTCTGTTTAGTTTAGTTTTTTAATGGTCCGTTCCAATTTGAGAGCCAGATTACACTCGGAATTTGGGTTAGTACGAAGAGTAGGGTATGATAATCGCTTTGGACAGTGTTTATTTGTGGATTTAGACTTGCACGAGAGTGGGCTTTTCGAATTCGACTTTTCAGCCTCGTGAATAAGTTTAAGTTATTTGAATTGTCTCATGATATTTTTAAGTTTGGGGGGTCGAAACCCGGGGTTGAGCTTGACGCTTTTGCTGCCTGATTTACGAGAAACAGGTTTTTTGTTGTTGTTAGCGATGAGGGGAGGATTGCTTCTGCGTATTTCGACTGATCGCATCATATTCTTGAGTTCGCTACTGGCGAAGGTGGGTATTCTGATTTCTTCAGTGAAATTGAAGGAGGGGATGGTGAGCAGGGGGGCTCTCTTCGGCATTTTAGTGTTCTCCTTGTTGTTGGCTTTCTTTTTTCTAAGCATAACGATCAGTTAAGTTATATCCTCAAACTATAATTAAGTTAATAGATCATCATAACAATTTGACCACGCCAGCACACTTCTGCATTTTTTAGGAGAGGGTAATCCAGGGGTAATCAGAGAATTCAGTTGATGAGAGGTTGCATAGTTTGGTATAGTTTTGCAGGTAGGTCACCAGTCTAAGGATCTATTGACTTTCCATTTTAGATTTTTCCATTTTTTTTCGCAAATCTTTTTCGATATTATTGGCATAGTAGAAATAAGTATAACAAATCTGCTACTATCGAGTGTAGTCTTACCCCTCCATTTGTGTGAAAAATTTGTTCTTTCTTTCAACTGAGCCTTTCGAAAATAGTTTGGAAAAATTAGTGGCGACAATATTCAAAGTACTATTCTCACTGATCATCATTAACTACCTCAATTATTGCCACTTACTTTCAATTGAATTGGCAAATGGAGTTATCATATCTCTAAAGGCAGTTGGTACCGGTGACTCTTGAACAAAATGATTTCTATTTCTTTATAAAATTTAATTGATGTCTTTGCAAAGACGAATCATTAGAAGGTACATGAAGAATAATTACTACTTATTATCTTTGCTCAGCAATTACGGGGATAGTAGGGGTTCCACTAACTATTTGAATAGAGTGTGCTTGATCAAAAATTATAGATAAAGCTATTTTGTTTGATTGTATTGATTAATTTATGATCTATTGGGTGTTAGGGTCGTATAGGCTGAAGGTGCGATCTCCAAAGGAGATTCTTCAATTTTGTACATTGTGTAAAGGAGGTTATTCATTTTTTAGGACTAAGTCTAAAAATAATGTGCTTCATCACAAAATTTCCAAGCTTATATTGGTTATGATTAAAAAATAGGGAGAATTTGAGGGACTCTCTTAGGTTATTGATCTTTTTTCGGCCTCATAATATCAAATACTGGATGAGTATAAAGCTCTTCCCACTTCATACGATTCTAGGTTTTAATAATAAGCGCTTTCTGCAAAAAATCCTTGATTTCAAAAGACATAGCCTCTGGGCAATTGCTGATTAAAAATTCATTCCTTTAATATTATTGCTTAAGTGCTCCCTAAAACACCTCCCTAGATTTGAAAAAATAAGCAGGCCTTCCAAAAATAATTTAATAGAAAAGAGCTCCAATACACCACACCTGAGCCTAAATTATTGGATTGGTACCTTCAAGTTGTATGGACAGCCTTGATAAATTTAAGGAACAAAAATATCAGTATTTTTGGTAACCAATGGATTAATGAACCCAAAATCTATAAGTTTGCAGACTCCATTGCGAACCATAATATTTTCTAGTTTAAGATTAGTCATGAGGATGCCAAAATCTCTATTCAATCTCTACATCAGGGGTTATTTACATTGACTGCATCAACAATCTGTTTTAAATAAACAATGGCCATAGTCTAGTCGATTTTCCTGTTTTTGGGACCTGTAATATGTGTTTTTAGAGTCCCTTCATTGCAATACTCCATGACAATAATCTTATGGTCATGGTTTTAGTAAACATCTAAGCATTTGGCAGTATTAGTGGAATTACTCCTCTTCATGATTTTGCACTCTTATTTGGATATTCTTATGATCATCTCCACGTATTTCAGTTCCTTTTCGTCCTTCTTCTTCAGCAGCTGCTTAAAGTTGTAATATTTGAATATGCGTTACTGGCGGGTTTCTTTCTATAGCCCGTAATATAAAGTTGAATGAGAGCCTTAACCAATGACATGTTTGATTACGTATTTGTTTCCGACGATGCTGTTAGTCAATTACAGAGCCTCGTTCTAGTTGCAACTCTCTCCTGTATCATCCAAATTCTGGATATCGTCTTTTTACATTTATAAAAAGTACAATATTATTATGATGATGATGGTGAAATACGTTTCAAAGTCAAACCAAGTGAGAATGATAACAATTTGGCTGAGGATCATTATTGCTTTGCAGTTGCGTTTTTTCCATGCTTTTATAAATAAGCAAAAGCGGGCTCTTATGTTGATTCGGTCATTTATAAATTTAGCCCTGACTTATCAATTTCAGACTAAATATTGCACCATCATAATATAACACAGTTGGATGACTGACAAAAAGGAAGAGAAGAAAGCAAGCGTATCAGAAGCAAAGAAGCCCAAATCAAACCAGTCTGATAAGTACTACAAAATTAAAGCTGACTTCACCTACCTCGCAGCCTACAACTATAAAATAACCAAGGAGATAGGACGCGGTGGCTATGGTGTTGTCTATAAGGTAACTTATTTACTATGCAGGCAGTCAGTTCTTCGGGCAGCAGTGAGCAAGAATACGCTATTAAAATCAATTTTAACACAGTTTCAAGAGAGCTAATCTATGCTTAAATGGCATTTCTGTTGCTAGTAAAGAACCGTTCAAACCTTCCAAAGTTAGTGAACCTGTTCGTGCACCACGACATAACTCACATCGTGCTATAATATTTTAAGTTCAAGCCATTTATCGTATCTTCCTCAATATTTAGGCATTCTTCAATACTTTTTCACTAGAATAGGTCAAACACTATATCTATGAGCTGCTCGTGGGACTGAAGAATTTGAAAGATCTCGGAATTTATCACAGAGATATCAAACCCGGCAATTTTCTCTACAACCCCGAAACCAAAAGAGGGATGATCATCGATTTTGGGCTAGCTTAAATTGACCCTAAATTCCAGAATCAGATTTAACAAAAATATACCAAGATGAAGGAGGAAAAGAAGGATCTAACTGAAATTGAATAAACCCTCAAAATATACCGCCGCCTCTCAGACTGTTTGAAGATCATTGGACGAAATAAAATCGGTACTGAAACTTATATGCCTTTATAATCCATCTTGCATCACTCCCAACAGTCATATCAATCAGACATTTGGCCCGTGGGAGTTATTATGCTTCAGTTTGTGGTGCGCAAGTACAACATCTTCAACAATGTGCGAATGGTGAACAAACCCAACAACGTCAAAAATTGTTACTACATCAACTACATTATCGAGTTGGCTAACTTCTTTGGCAGTCAGGACGTGATCGATCAGTGCAAGAATCTGGGATATGAACTCAAACTCCCCAAGGACATCGAGGAATTCAAATTTAGATCTATCGCCAATATGTATGTTATAAACTATTCAGGGATGGTTATGACGATGTAACTGATGATATACTCTATCGTCTACTGGCGCTAAATCCTGAAAAGCGAATCACGGTGGAAGAAGCCATGCAGCATCAATTTTTTGACAGCGTACGACAGGAGCACTAGAGAAGATTGTTAAACTGCGAATGATCATTGAATACTTGTAATTAAACTATTATAATAATATACAGCAACAGTCTATCGGATTGATAGGCTTCAATAAGATAATTTAAAGATTGATAAGTTGAAAGCAGTCAGAATGGGCAGCGTCTGCGAACATTACAAGTTGTATCTAATTTTGGCGCAAGTTTGGTTCCCCTGTCTATTGATGATAATGAAGAATATAATCTTGTGTTGCATCAGTGGTGGGCAAAAGATAGCTGAGAAGTTTCCATGATGTGAGATTTACATAATGGCTCGGTTTCAACTTTAGTGAGTGGATTTGGATAAGATGAAGCATGTGACTATTTTGTCAATTACTTCCAAACCAATGAATAAATTGAACAATGGGATATTAGGTTATAAATTTAGATAACCATTCTAACGATGGACTACAACTAACAGCACTTTTAAAAGACTTTCATAGCAATTAAAATATATGATTGATAAAGCCAGATGATCATAGAATCAGGCAAGCCGAGATAAAGGTCAGAACCAATAGCACCATTCTCACTGAATTTTACCATTTTGCGTTGTAAGTATACAACATTGAGGAAGATATTGTCACGTTTGGATTATTGTTGAGAGGAGTACTAAACTGAATATTTCCAAGGAGAGTGCTCATTCCACAGTCTCTGGTGCTGGAGAGCACCATAAATCCTTGCTGACCCCAGGTTGTGTCCCATTGGTTCTTTATCAGCCAGTTTCCACTTGCGTCGTATCCATAAAGTAGCACAGCATGGTTTATAGAGCTAGCAGCATTAGATGGGCAGCTAGAGTATGTACCTGTTGAATATTTCATAAAACCTGGATCTGCATAAACTCCCACCATCACTGGTCCTTGTGTGTAGAGCAGAGTCTTAATTTGAGTTGGCGTTAATCCAGATTGAAATATCTGAACTGTTCCACTTCCTAACATAATTCGATTTGTGTCATTACAGATGCCAGGGGTATGAAAATAACCGGCAGACGAACCATAAGTTCCTGAAATATAGGGATATTTCGATCGGAGAAGACTGCCGACTTTGGCTAAGAAGGTTAGGGGATCAGGAAAATAGCCACCCGAACAATCACTGACTTCACCAACAGGAGCATAGAAAGATGTGCACTATAAGGATGCCTCTTCAGATAGCCCATAAGAACCCATATTATTTATCAATAGTTGAGATTCATACATGGCAGTCGAGGCGAAGGACCAACAGCATCCACAATTACCTTGATTCTTTATAGAAGTAACTTTGCCCAGTGCGTTGTAATCCAAAGAAGATGGTAGGGCACCGCTCCCCACAATTACTTCAGGGGAAGTATTCTCAACGCCAACTCGTAGGCTCCTGTCAATAGTCTTCAGCCCAAGGTAATCTAAATAAAATAGCATAAACCTAAGTGATCATAATTAATCATATCGGTAAAGAAGTTGACTGATTCTTAGGAAATATTTGCATAGTTTAAATTGTGAGTGTTGATGTCTTGGCAGTTATTTTGAAACACCTGTTCACGGATGGCCTATTAGGTAGCGTTGTAGCTCTTGCCAAACTAGAGGCAGTATGCAGCGAAGTTACTGCAGTTATAAATTTAATAGGGAGAGACTATGACAAGAAGGCAAACTAATACCAGGCAGGGCCTTTTCCACATGTTTAAATTAAATATAGAAATATGACTTAATCCAGTAATAAGCATCACAGTTAAAGATGACTGTTTCAGTTGATAACACATTCATCGAATGCCAAAGGATTATCACCTTGTAACTGAACTAAAACTGATGCACAATAATAAAAGAAGCTTATTATTGCCGTCTGTTTCATAAATAGTTTATAAAATACGTATTGCTTCGTCAAAATACCGGTCATTACAGCAGCCCCAGTCAATCGCCATGATAAGATCATTCTGGGCATAGATAATCTATAAATGATAAATACAAATAAAAAACGCTGGTTGGTGTGATTTATTGTGGTGTCAATCGATCAAATCAGATTCAATTCTCGCCTGGCTTTGGTGAATGCGTCGACGTGATTGTGAATGCAGCTGTTTACGGCTTACACTTCGACGGAACCGAAGATCTTAAAGGGTCCAGCCTGTTGTCTGACTGTCTGAAAACAATTGGAGAAGACTAATGACTCGAATCCATCCAAATCGGAGTGCTCGAATGTATTGAGGAGAGCTTGCCTGGCTGATTCTTATGTGGCTTATTTAATTTCGCTTTCGCTGCCTCCCAATTTGCGAAGGAACATCTGAGTAAAACTTAATTTTTGGACGTCAGTCATTTGAGTGGAGAGATTATTACAATTATCAACTTAAACCTTCAAATGATATTTAGCTAATTAATAAAATTATTAAAGGCTGATATTAAGTGGAAGAAGAGACACAGCCCATGAATGATCGGGTGGCAAAGAAGAGCACAATATCATCAATTTTATAATTATGTTATAAAAACATCATGCGTTGAATGCAAGAGTGAATCCATAATAAAGATAGACTCTTAGCCATTGATTGGATTACTAAATAGAGATAAATGAATGATCAGCTTGTGCATATGGTCACTCCCTGTTGAGATTGTAGCGTACATCACGCGAAATGAAGTATTGCCGACTATCCACACACAACTTGTCATTTTAGATATATTAGTTCCAAATAAACTTCTACCAAAGAAAAAGACGGTCTAATTTGATTATTTCCGCCACTCTCTCCTTCTCCTGATAGACTTCTTTGGGAAATTTAATAGTGCCACCTTCCATTAAGGCTATATCCAGCATTGCAACAATAAAGCTAACCATAATATCGACTCGATTCGTCACCACTACCATGGCCATAAACACACAGTAAACCAATCCGATGACTATCAATCTAAAAGGACTTTTCAAGAGACTATCCATATTATAGTAAGTGACTTTGGTCAGAAGATTCATCCAAACCGCAGCAGCCCCAGAATTGAGACAAATACACTTGCCAGTTAGAGCATATTGAATAGCGTCAATGATGAATCGTAGAATCTGCAGATAAATACTGATGCCGTTGAACTAGTAGAAAGCAATTGATGTAGATGATTCTTTTTACTGTATTAATCGATCGATACTATGAAGTTAAGCACTAAGGGCAAAGTGATTAAAATACAAATTGCAAGCAGGACGTTGGACTATATGTATCCGCACGTGACAATTCTGTAAAATTTCAGCTTCAACACAGTCTATTCAAAGGTGTTCGACTGATTCTGTTCAAGAATATCGATAATTTCGTAATGATCGAGCTCACTGAGAGATCGTCCATTCATGTACGCAGAATACGATAAAGACCACTGATAGATTCCGTAGCTAAGAGTTAGCAAAAAGAGCAGAGAGAACAATCTAAGAGGAATTGGCTTGTAAACTGCCCTGGACTAGACAATGACTAAGTTTTGAGGAATCCTCTTGAGTATGATCTACGGCTACATTATGATTTATAAATTGATGAATAATGAATTAAGTCAAATCAATGCATCATATGTATACTACTCCTGTATCTTTGGTATTGAATCCATCCAACACAATAATTTTATAATTAAATTAATGGGAGCGTGTGCAGGCTGCATGGGTCCAAATCGCAGAGATTAAAACTATCGCGTTAATCGACTCACTGAAAACTCGCCCATCAAGAGTAGAGTGTCTCCCTCTGAGCTGCCCCTTCGTCCCAATGATCGCATAATTGAGGATCTCGCTGATTCTAAGCGCAGACCTGAGGGGAACAATCTGATAAACACTCTTCTATCTTCGCACATAAACATAAACCCCGAAATAGGCTACAGTAATTACCTTCCTCGCGAATCAAACCTTGAAGCACCCCTTCGTGATACTTTCCCTGATACTCGAGAGTGGAAGTCTGGATTTCAACTAAAGAATACGGACTCTAAAATATTTGATGAAAACTCGTTGGATGGGAGGTATTCCATTTAAAATAATAAAATGCCTTTCACTTCCGAGTTTAAGACTTCAAACAAGTATAATTCAATGTTCGACACCGGACATAAAGAGAAAATGGTGTTGACTGAGGTCAAAAATAACAGAGTAAATGAATTCAGTAGGCATGGACGCACTGGAGGATTAGTCAATATCCCTGAACTAGCTGAGGAGTAATCAAAAACACCGTTCTATGTGAGAGAGATCAGAAAGCAGAACGGAGAAGATGTCAAGCGTACAAACCTATCATAGGTGCCAAGCAAATTATAGGCAGTGCCGCGCATGAGTTTCTCCAAGTATTTGAAAGACTTAATATGAGGGAATCCATTCCTTTGATATAAATTTTGATGTGAAATGATATAAAGTGATTATTACTACTCCCAATAATTATTTATTTGTAAAATGGGAGCAACCGAAATAAATAAAATAGAAGGAGTGTACGTCGAGCCCAAGAAACTGTCACTCGATAAATAGAACCGACAACCTGAGGAGGACATCAACAGGCAGATTGAACACGTTTTTGGAATCGATTCTATGCCCGTCAGTCATAGGGCAGTACTTGGTGATAGCATTAACACCAACCTAAAGTCGTCCCTATGCAGTTTGGATCACAAATAGTTCAAAGAGAAAAAGTACGAGGAACGCATCAGTCATTTGGAAAGCTAGATCGTCTATTTACGTAGTCTCATCAAAGAGTCCAACTATCACTCCAGACGAGGATCGCCAGTGAGAAGTTAGCTTTAAAACGCATAATCCGGCTAAATACAGGAGTCACAGTCACGGATGAGCCAAACCTACTTCCGCAGTCATAGTAATAGTCTTAGCAACGACTGAATCACATGCATTATCTTTGTTGATATTCTAACTTATACGCAAATCAAATCTTTTAGACTAGTGACCCTGAAATATTCATGCTACTTTCTTAAGAAAAGAAATCAATTTGGATTTGGTAGACTTTGCATGAGATTCGGTCACTTTGGTGGTTCTATTCAGACTGTAAAGACGATAGTTATGGGTGTTGAGTTCGTGCAGGATGTTGAGTGTTTTTAAGTTGAGAGCATTGGCACTGTAGTTGTTTTGACGGATTATGGTGCGAATATCATCCACTTTACTGCCCTCACTCAAATTAAAATCCTTCTGCACTGTCTTAACTGATTTGTTTTTGCCTGCTTCTTTGCTTTTATCTTTTCTATTTGTTTTTATTTGGCCCAGCCCTTCATTGTCGAAGACAGGCAGTTGCTGCAACGCTCTTTCCTGCAATTTATATAGATTGTCTATTTTGGAGATGGGATCCACTTCCTCCAACTTCTTGAGGATCATTTTTAGCTCCTCTTTGTTCGATTTTAACTTTGGCAATACCTGCTTCCTGATGTTGGCGTTCTCCTTTCCATTATGTTTGTGTTTATTCTGTTTAAGGACAACCTGCGAATGCGACTGAGGCTGCACTACTTCTGTTTGCATGAGCCTATAGCGATACTGTTAGTTTTCGTCATCGACACTCAACAAAGTGAGCATCGCCTATCTCTCTTCGACATTCCTCGACGGCATAATTATCAATATATTTTATTAGAATACTATTTAGGGAGAGATAACTAATTAAAAAATGAGCTGGTAAGCGGGGAGACTTCACCTTCGAATGTGCGCCTTACCAGTTTCGCCACATGTCGAATCTATTGATTTTGTGTAGGATTGCCGGGACTATCCGTATTTTTTTAGCATTATGCACTTTTAGGCCTTTATCTTGTTTTTTACCTTGTCAATCATGGCCTTTACACAAACTGTACTTTGCAGTTCAGGTCTCTTCTTCTTTCCGCTTCGGGGTTTTTTGCAGCCTGATTTGCTACTCCTGCTAGGGTCTTTCCCGCAATTTTATAGCTTTTACGTGGACTGGCCTCTGTGACCCTTTTTTTAATGAGAATTGGCCTAAGATAATCTCTTTTTTTTGCTGCTACTGTTTTTCTGAATAGTTTTCTCCCTTCGCTGATGGTTCGGCACGATATCCTGACGAGAAATACTCTGACAACTCGCAGTTGTTAATAGCTTTTTGCCTCGAGATATACGGTTGGGACTTCTCTGCGGTTGGTCTCCAAATAGAGACTTATGGTTATTAATCCTTTGTGGTTGCTGCGTGTGTACTTTCTTTATAGTTTTTTTGAAACTGGAAGTACTGATAACATGTGTCTGGCTTGTTTTTAGCTGTCTTTTCTGGTGTGACCTCTGTTCCTCCCTCTGTTGTGATTTTTGCTTTTATTTTCTAAACTGATAAGCCTTATCGATGTCCTTAACTGCCTTGTGACAGCAATCCACCTTCGAATGCATGGTCTTCAAAATACCCTGAATTGTCGTGTTATTATCGTTAAGATACTGCTTTTCCGTCTATTCAACCACCGCTGGCAGAACATAGAATGTATTGGAGCCAGACTTGTTATTTATGCCTTATTACTGAGAAATATTCTTCTACATCGTGTCCGATGAAGTATTACTCAATAGCTGCAACTCGCGCTTGATCTGCCGGTAGTAGAGAGTCTTTGTACGAGTATGATAGGCACTCATTAAGTCGAGATACAAGGGATGAGCGATAGTTGGAGTGGTTTGGTAATAGCGATAGTACTCGATCAATTATGAAAGCTCGACTAATCCTTTTTGCTTGGGAAAGAGTTGTTAAATCCACTCTGAAGGCTCGTCGCAACGTAGCTAGTAGAAGAGAGAGCGGCCTCTCTGGCAAAGTTTATTTATACTGTCTAGGCGCAAGAAACGGTCAAGACAATAAATGCTTAGTCCATGCCTGACAAGCGAGAGAGTGTCTTGTTGTTGGCTCAGCTTGGAGGTTTTTTAGGTCCTTGCTGCGCTCCCGGCCTTCATTCGTTATATTTAAAATAATAGGCAAGCGCTGAATCAACTGTCTGGCTCGTCGTATTGTTGGTCCATACCATATTAAGTATCTTTTGCAATTCCCACCCCTTAAATCTAGTCTTTTATTGACTGAAAGGGTGTTCTATTGCATGAATTGAAGTTAGTGATATAAAAACTAATAGAATAGGAGTGAAGAAGAGCTGCAGATGGTAGGCTTATAGTTAGAAGTTCGTTGGAGCTTGTGTTGTTCAATTGGTGTAGTGGTTATCACGTCTGTCTAACACACAGACGGTCCCAGGTTCGATCCCTGGATTGAACATATTTTTATTATCGACATCAACTTAACAATAAAACCATCCATCATGCGTATTTTAGCCAGATAACTCATGTCTGTTCTTTTGAGCAATTCGACGCCATTATTTCCCATTATAGCCATTGATTTTTTCTAAAATACTGAGGTGCATCTTTAAATTCGCTTTATTTTTAACGCCTTGCCCTATTGTTCCTTTCAAAATTAGATTTGCTAAGTTCTATTTATAAGTAATTTTCCCATTTCCTGATTTATATTTAATATATATCAACTAATGGCTTCATAACTTCGCAATATCAAGGGAGGAGGTATCCACTTTGTCACGTACACACGTCCCCACCCAGCGATTTCGAGTCCACTGAAACTAAACTCTTCAGGGCCGGTCTTAAACACTATAGTGGTAACGAGGAGAGGCTTGTCAAGGGAACTCTCCGCAGCCCTAACCAGGACTTTCACGACCATATCAACTACGAGAGAGTATCTTTCCCTTTACGCAGGGTTCCATCGTTCACTCTCGCTCTAATTCAACCCAGCAATTTAACTTCCACTTCATGTACGGGGGCTTCAAAAAATACTATGTGGATCGTTATTTGATGGGCAGTTTTTACCGTAATGGCTTCCGTATTATGTGGTTCCCTGCATTTGTCTGGTTTGTGCGTAAAAGTTAATGTATTTAGTTGGTTGCTATCACATGAGATTGTACGACAACGCGGCTCATGACTTCTTCTACTTCTCCGACTGAAGCATGATCATAAATAAATAAAGAATATACCAAAGAGAACAGTGCTGCTCAGATTAATGAGTGGACTTTAATTTATTTGCGGATGAGATATTATAAACAGATGGAGGATAAGGTTGTTAAATTTGCGTATGCAAAGAATATATGAGATGACAAATGCACATTTTCAGCATTTCTTATCATTTTTGAGTTACTTGAACGGATTTTACTATATTTGGTTTAGATATGCTAGTTGTATTGATCTAGCTGATTTACATTCTATTTGCCACTTAAATCAAACATACTCATCATTTAATTTTATTTTTAACTCATGCTTGAAACTCAGCAGAGACAGGGGACCGCGTATCGATCCATCCGCTATAGCACTCTTCGAAAAGACAGTCGTACTGCTGATCCTGACGAAATCAATAAGCCTAGACCCAAGCGCAAAATATTTGACTCAACATTTTATAATAGTCGCACCCTGGATCTAAGATCCTACAGCAGTCAGCAACCTCAGTCAAGGAATAATCCATAAAAGCCAACATATCTCGAATCCTTTCACTCGCTGTTGCAATCATAACGTAAAGCAAAAGAGAATGAGGAGGGGTTCTGCCATATTTAGAGCAGCATTAAATTTGTAAACTTTGATAACAAGTTCGAGAAGGAGGAGAACACTTAATTTACACTGTTGGATCCCTTTAACAGACCCTATGTATACCTGTCGGTAACTACCAAATTATTTAGCGATAAATTAGTAAAACTGAAAAGGAAATCAGAGTGCAGTACGATGAGATCAGACTCATTCGCGCATAATTGAGCACACTTCGCAACACAATGACTGCCAATTTGGCCAGTACTGAGGAATAGGGAAAAAAGGGCTTATAGAGATTGAGACATCTTCTGAAGAAGAACTAAACCAAGGAGAGTGAGAGAAAGATGAAGGTGAGGAGGGAAATAACCGAGCTCTATGAGTACGATGATGCCAATCGTAAAATGTAGGCGGAGTTAAATAAGAAAGTGTTGAATATTCAAGGTTAGATTTTCGATTGCCATCCTTTTGAATTGTAGATACTGACAAAGGTGGAGGCGGAGTGATATAAATTTTAACTTTCCTGTATTATCTTTTAATAAAATTATTTATTGTATTTTCAAAGATGCTAACTAAAAATATATTGAGCGATTGGGGTTGGGGTTGGGGTTG
>Ga0302188_10000336_pt1 | contig 40267 bp, 13 predicted proteins | sample II_Bog_E2_1_FD_198783 | JGI IMG/M metagenome (GOLD analysis project Ga0302188, IMG submission 198783) | Peat permafrost microbial communities from Stordalen Mire near Abisko, Sweden - II_Bog_E2_1 | ecosystem: Environmental > Terrestrial > Soil > Wetlands > Peat | place: Sweden: Abisko... | reverse complement strand
ATTCTTCAATGACATTCGAACTGTTTAAGAGGAGATGATCACAAAGATGTCTTAATAATTTATATCTTCCTATTTATCTTTGAGCCAAAATCACTTATTTAGCCAAACTTTAAAAGTATTCTGATTTTTATCCTAATTTGACTACATTGTTATATCTCCTCAAAGTAGAAGCGATCTGCTCGAGTTTATTAAATGCTACGACTATCTTGATTCCTCGGTTCTAGTATAAGTTTTTAATTTTTTACAATTAGCCTTCTGATACAATTTTTTACAGCTTTATTGAATCTTCTTTGATAAAAATGGCCTATGTGCATTGCTCTTTAATCATATTAATAAATTGCTTTGATCCAACTTTAACATCTGAATTGTAATAAAAGATTTTGGGAATAGGTTTGATTAATTTTCGCTTCATCAATGAATTTAGCTCCTTCATTTAATCTTAAGTCGAGTGGGCTTTGTAAAAATAATGATTGACAATTGAGGAAAGATGGTAAAAAAGTATTATTGACACCGTCTTGCTAATGCCATAGTTTCCATATAAGAGAAATCTATCTCTTACCATTTTTTAGAAACTAATTTTATTAAACATAAATTTAGTAACAAAAGTATTAGGATAAAAGATAAATGGAGGGTTGCTCTTTTTAAGACCAGTGTAAGATTTGGAATTATTTAAACTTATTTTATGCTGAAACACGTTGTAATTGAGAATAATCCCCGTGGTAAACATTTTGAGAACATCCTCTCTTATTTCATCATTGAGCTAGTCTTATCCGCACTCAACCGATTTAAGTGTCAAGCCTTTGATTGTGTCTGCAAGGGAGGGTTTGATTGTCCTCTTCCCATCAACTACTTCAAAGTAATCAGTTTCCTCCTTTGCTTCACTTATCTCCTTTATGATGCGGCATGCCCATATTGCTCTTTGGGCTTCCGGAGAGAGCTGGGCAAAAGTTTGGGCGAGTCTGAGGGTGAGACCCCTGAGTGTCCTTCTCACTTGCATTCTGAGCATAATTAATAATTAAATTATAGCGAGCATATTGCTAAGCAATTTTAATCCAATTATTTTAATGAGTTGGAAAACTGTTCGATATTTTGCTTTTCATTTGCTATGTTATGTCCTTGCACTGTTGGAGCAATATATTTTCTATATATTTTCTATATAATTTCCTATTACCTGCAAAATTAATAAATCAATTTTAACTAATTATAATTTATGGATTGTTATTTTTAATCAAACTCCCTCTTTGAAGTCCATCATTTTCAGTACAGTTTTCAGACTTTTTGATTCTAAACTTTATTCTTTGTTCATCTCTTCAATATCCTCAAAGCTGGCATAACATATCGACCACTTTTCAGTGTTATATGTAAGTATTTAACTTTCTGGCTTTTCTTCCACTTTTACCTCATCTTGGTTTATCCTCAGCAGGTGGGCGATGTTTGTTTTAGCATAACGATACTAAGCTTCATAGTTAAAATTTTTATTGTTTTTTTTAAAGACGAGTTCATCTTCAATTTGAGATACTTTTACTTTACCCAAAATCTATTTGGGTAAAACTATAATGTGCCGAACGACAAAATTTTTATTTTATTTTACTGGCACGAATGTTGGATACTTTTCCTCAGCCAGTTCCTTTTATTTTTCTTCAATTTCGGTATTTCTTTTTTCACTTTCATGAGTGTGAATCATTTAATCATTTTCCTTTGAATTACAAATGATGTCACTTGTAATTTGGTCCAGGAGTTTTGCTGCTCTTGCAACTTTCTTTCGTATTTAGGAAATTTATCTGGTTATAGTAATATCGAAAGTATTGATGTAAAAAAAATTGTCCACGCATCTGACAGTGGCAATGCAAAAGCATGAGTTTTTCTATACCATGGTCATTGTATCAATCTTTCCATTGACAGTATCAAAAAGCTAAATAAATAATTTATTACTGTTGTTGGTACTCCGACAAAATAGCTATATTTATTATTTGAAGCTGCTTTGAGTAAATGTGTAAAGCTATCCCAAATTTTTCTGTTTTTGCTGTTAAAATGTAAAAAATGTATAACTTTATTGACTGTAATTGTTTAATATTATGTTGTTTATGGAGTCTAAACAATTAGCTAAATCTTAGATCGGGGCTTCGTTAGCATTTACAAATAACACAATTTAACACACGATTCAAGACTTTTAGTATTTTATAGTAAAACAGGAGTCATATCCTGGAAGAAGGTTAGATACTCTCTAGAATAGTTGCTAAGTACAAAAGAGGAAAATATTTTGAATTCAGTAGGAGTAAAGGGAGAAATTGCAAATTTAATTTTTTATTCCTCTTCAATATAAATAGAGAATAATTTAACCACATCAGCTTGCTGAACTAATAAAGATGTTATTTACTATCCGATTTACATATTCAGATATTCGAGCGGAATCTTAAATAATTTTCCCATTTAGTAAATATTGTTTGTAGCATACTTATTTAGGATGTTTATCAATTCAAATTTTATCTTCTTTTCACCAATTGTTCCTTTACGTATAAACTATGTTATTTTATCCAGAAACGCCATTGAACTCTAAAAGAAAAAATATTTAATTGTTTAATCCAATCTTTCAGCAAAACATTTTTAAGTCACATTCATAAATGGAGGTGGGAAACCAGTTCCCTAATGTTTAAGGTTGCAATAAATTTTTTACCACATTTGATAGAAATTTAGATAGATGGGCCATTGATGCCCTTTTGTTGATACTCTTTAGTAGTAAATTAGTTTAATTCTGTCTATGGCATCAACTGCAATCGATGAGGACACCAAATTTCTTTATATTTAAAACCATAAATAGTGACTGAATGAGACCTGCCCCCAAGGCTGAGAAAGAAATTTTTCATAGGGTAAATCTTCGCGATGAACATTTGTTTGTCCGTTAAAATCAAGAGTATATATGCAATTCGGAGAAGGATCAGTCTGTTTTTCCAATAACTCTTTAGCAATATCAGTTGAGATGTTGAAGAACATGTGATCACCAAGTTTTTGTAATTATTTAATTCTTTGAAGTGATTCTTCAATATATTTCAGCTTATATTCTAAGTTGTGGTGATCATATGAGGTCATTTTTGTTTTTTTGATTGAATAATTGTAACTCCTCAAATTGTAAGTAACATCATCTAATTGATCGAAGACTACCAGTATCTTAATTCCGCGATTGGAATATAATTGTCGAATTTTTTCCAGTTAATTTTGATTGTTAATTTATTGCAGTCTTTATGAATCTTTTTGAATCTGAATGACTTCAGTGCACTGCTTTTTTATCATTCTAACAAGTTATTTCTAGTACATATTAGTTTAATGGCTGTAGTAAAAGATTTTGGGGACTGTATAGATCAATTTTCTATCCATTAATACACTCAGTTCCTTCATTTGAACTTAAGAGGAGTGTGCTTTGTATAAATATTGATTGATCATTGAGGAAAGGTAGTGGAAAAGGATAATTGCCACCGATTTACTGGTGCCCTAGGTTCCATATAGTAGAAATATCTATTTTTGGATTTAGGACCTAATTTTATTAAACATAAATTTTGTAACTAAGGCATTAGGATAGAAAATGAAAGGTGTTTTGGATTTTTCTTGCATATGTGAAGTTTTAGAGCCATTAAAAATTCTTTGTTATGTGAAAATGTTGTAATTGGGCACAATTCCCGTGGTGAACATCTTGAGGACATCCTTTCTTATTTCATCATCGAGTTAGTCTTATCCGCACTCAACTGATTTAAGTGTCAGGCCTTTGATTGTGTCTGCGAGAGAGGGTTTGATTGTCCTCTTACCATTAATCTCTTCAAAGTAATCAGTTTCCTCCTTTGCTTCGCTTATCTCCTTTATGATGCGGCATGCCCATATTGCTCTTTGGGCTTCAGGAGAGAGCTGGGCAAAAGTTTGCGCAAGTCTGAGGGTGAGACCCCTGAGTGTCCTACACCATTGCATTTTGAGCATAATTAATAATTAAATTATAGCGAGTATATTGCTAAGCAATTATAATCCAATCAATTTAATGCGTTAGGAAACTGTTCGATATTTTGTTTGTCATTGGCAAAAGAAAATTTATGAAGTCATTAAGATTATTAGTGATCTAATTTAAATGAATTTTCTTTTAATAATCGTCTTCAATCGATTCATTGCTATTATTTTATTATTTCAAAATTACCAATCTTCCATGCTGTCATATATTTATGAAGCTGTTCAGTGAGTTTTATACTGTTAAGCAATGTTAAGATTCATGATGATAGATTTATCCAAATCTTTAGTAACAAATTAATAGCAACCAACATTGTTAAAGTAATATTTAAATACTGCCTTTTTACTATTTTAATTTTACATATTTTTAATAAATTATTGATTAGAGTTCTCTCTAGTTATCTTGAAAACCCAGCAAAAAAGAAAAAAATATTTATTGTTTTAAGCGAATATTTGATTCAAACTATCATCCCCAATAATACTTGTTTTTTTACCAACTCGATATTTACATTTTTGGCATTTATTGGCCAGGCTCCAAGTCCGATTCATTATAGCAATCACATGGGTCAAATACGACAGCAAAATAATACCATTGATTTGGTGTTTTAGGATTTAGTTCGTAAACCAGTTAATAATTCATCCCCTGCACAACTTGAAATTTGGCTGCTATTAATTTGGCCCCTTTCAGCTATTTAGATTTCTGAACTCTAACAAAGGCATCGATATTGGCAATTTCGCAATGGTCTTTTAATGTTATTTTGTTAAATCCTCCTTCTATCATCTTGTATTATCTAGCTGCCAATTATAATATAAATTCTCGTTGAAAGTTATATATTTTCAATTTGAAACAAATAAGAGTTTCTTTATGTTGTATTTATCTTAAAACATTATTGTATTGATATGATTAGTTGGCGTAATAAAATACCGAATTATTTATTTCAAATATATGAATATATTATAAAAACAAATCCCCATAATTTTGCATTCCCTAATAAATTGTTATTTATGATCTTTGCTAAAGTTTCATTATTAATCAAAGATGGGCTAATATAGTGCTTGATCATTTTCAACTCAACCAAACCGTCCACAGCAACTCAACAACACAGTTATGAAAGGCATGGAGATAAGGAAATCATTTAAAATATGATTTAATTTTTAATTATAAAATAAGAAGGCTAATAAAATTATTAATATAATATCCATCGTAAACTTCCGGTAGCTCATAAATTCATTTTTAAAATCTATAACAACCGATGATTATTGTTCGAGGTTTCAGTGATTTTGCCAATAAAATTAAATTCTTTTTTGACTGGAATGTCGGGAAAGTTATATTTATTTGAAATTGTTCATCAACTTTTCTCTTTCGATTTTTTTTATTAAAATTGCTTAAATTTTATAAAGGAAGAGGGATCACTTAAATTTTAATAAATTTCATCATTATGGCTACCAATAATAAAAATTAATATTCTTTGCATTTTTAATTGAGAAATAATTTATGTGGCACCATTATAGGACTGAAAATCAAATATCATCAATTGACTTTATTCCAAGATCAAAAACCCTCACTAACTCTAAAAACAACACAAAATTGTATACGGATAATACAGGCCGCGAAATATCATACAAAAACATTGGGATTATAATAATTTTCAATTCTTTCTTATTTTGGTTGTTCAATGCTTAATCTTGAAGCGTAAACCATTAAAATCGATAACGAACCTTCCCAAGAATCCTCAAACTGTCCAAATGTATTTTCTTATGAGCTTATTGAAATTTAACAATACCTCAATATAGATTTTTTTCCAGAAAACCACAAGTCTGCTAATCTTAACAATTAGTCTTTCTAGCTCTGTAATTTAGAAACGTTGCCTTCTAACTGTTAAAGGACAGATTCACTGTAAAAAATAACTTAAAAACGATAAAAATCTATTTTTCACAACTTCCAAAAACATTTAATTACTCTCATCAGAAAGTTTATTAGGATTACTATAAATAAATGCGAAATGTCAAACGGAAGATTAGTGATTAAATTATGGACTGCTTTTACTTCAGAACGCTACTGCAGCAAGAAAATTTTAAATCTCCTCTTAGGAATGAATAGAAATGATGATCTCTAAATGAATATGGCAAAGATGTTATATAATTTTCCAGCATTCCAAAGAATTTATTACAGATACTCAATCACAGACATCAGTGCAGCTCAAGACTGGCTTAAAGGAGAAATTGTGAGGCAGGCCCGACATTTGGAAAAAGACTTAATCCGTTAGAACTCATCCATCAACAAGTTCGAAAGTTTTTATTTGTATTTTCTTGCTTTCATTGATGACCTGTAAACAGGTTCTTTCGGAAGGAGAATGACCAAAACCACGAAGAGTAAAGTTATAAAAGCTTTAGCGGTTGAAAAAAGAGTGTAAAATTTATCATGATGGCATTTCTCTTTCCTATTGAAATGAATAAAGCTAATAAATATAAACAGCATAGTTAAATCACAATATTTCTTAATTTATACCAATTCGTTAAGAGTAACCGCCAATGACATCCTTGACGACCTTATCCGATTATAATTTATTGTTATCCATAGAATTTTAATATATATAATATCAAATATATAACTCGGCAAAAGCTAGCAGCATATTACGTGATAAAAAACCCAGTTAATCAATCGGATGCGTATTTTGATTTAAATATGAGTGCTTATCTCAGCATTATCCATCTCTATATGGATTATTTTAAATTATATCACCAGTAGAAGATATTCAAATGAGCTGGACTGTAATAAAATGATAATATTTATTCCCTTTATTCTGATAATTGGGTACGCCAACCTCATCATATCAACCACTCCCTCCACCTCCGTCGTCGCCACAGTCGATTATCTCACAGTCAGAGTGCTTACCTCTGCAACTATCACCAATAATACACTCGCAATTACTCTGACCACTGATTTCGCTCTCTCTGCGCCTTGTCAAATCAACTCGATTACAGCTCCATGTTCAATCACGATGTCATCTAGTGCAGTTACAGCGGTATTTGCTTCTTCATTCGCTTCGGCCACCTACTATAATCTCACACTCAATGTAACGAACCCCATATACGCTGCTAATTTTCCAGTCACAGCCACTGTCTCGGGTACTTCTTTTAGTAATTCTGGATTAGTCACTATTAATCCATCGACAATTTCTTGCTCGATGACATCCAGCTCAACCTTTGTTGGAGATATTGGAATTGGCAATTTTTTGATAGGAAACAGCGCCCTTCCTGCAAACAGCATCGTCACTATAAACTCATCACTGCAAACCAATTTTAGTAATTTATTCACAAGCAATCCCAGTTGTTTATCAGGGTCTAACTCTTCCCTGCCCTGTACAGTCTCAACCAATTTTGGGTTGCAATATTTAACCGTTAACAATGTGCCTCAAGCTGCAGGCTTATCAATAGCTGTCTCATCAATAAATAATCCACCATATAATGGATCCCTATATACAATTTCATTGCAGATTCAAAACAGCAATGGATACTATATGCAGACATGCAGTTTCAAACAACCAGCAGCAACACAGCTTCGAAATAGTAGTTCCCTTTTGATTGTGGGGTGGAATTCTCAAGTAGGAACAACTTCCACTGTCACATTCACGCTATCCACTTATTTTGTACCCATTATGAATAACATCATATGGGTTTATGATCAAGCATTAAGTGTAAAGCCTCTTTTTCCAGCCAGCTTCACAGTTACAAATTATAGTAGCAGTCAGGTCTCCAATTACATAAGCGGGGCTACCGCAATTGGACAATCTCTATCATTTTCGGCATCAATAACAAACCCACTTTCAACTCAACCGCTTGCCTCTTTCATGTACGTCGTATATTCAAGTACGCTCTTTATCGAGCAATATTCAGTCCAATCAATGGGATTGACTGAACTCTCTCTAACACTTAGTAGTACAGCAACTGATCTTAGAACTTCAACTCTAAGCAGTTATAATAGTTCAATCAGTATGCCTTATTCAGTGGCAAGTGCAGTTATTACTCTCACATTAAGTTATAACACTTTTGCATGCATTAACATTTCACTAACTTCCAATGTAGGGTTTCAACTCAGCAGCTGTTCTTCTAATTAATTAGTATTAAGCACCAATTCAAGTTTACCATCGGGTTTGATTTGGATAATGTTTAACGTAATTAACTATTTTTCCATAAAAAGCGGAAATACTATCAGTTTAACTATAACAGGTCCAGCCCCCAACTATTATTCAATCGGGATAGGTAACATGACTCTTTTCCTCGCTGTTAACAACCAATCTGTTGCTATTACTAACAATAACTCTACTTTTTCCTCTCCTACTTCAATTACTCTCTCATAAAATGTCCCAAATATAAACTCCAGCATATCAAGAAAAATTATTCTTCAGTTACCAATCGATATTATTTTATCAACCAATACTTCTGTGACTGCTACCACCTCTTCATCAACTATAACAAGTTTTTCTATCAATATTTCGGCCTGTCAAATCACGATTAATATTGCTGGAGTATTAGCAGTACAAATTAATAATTTAAAAAATCCAATAAAATACAATGGAAGCTTGATATGGACCATCACTACCTTTGATCTTTACGGTAACCCTTCATCGGTAAGTAGTGCATCGTAGCAGCCCTTTTACACTCCCGCAGCTGTCTTTTTCAATTATTCTCTCAGCTCCATAATAATTGAAAGCTCTACTAATTTATCCTTAACAATAATCCCTGCTCTTCAATACTACACTCCACCTACAATCACAATTAGTCTATCTTATAGTGCCATTATCACTCCATGCTCTACATGCATTTCTCTTTCCAGTACATCAGTAACTTTGCCTTATTCATCTGCTACGATGCAAATTATTTTAGGAGTCTCAAATAGCTAACGGATTAATAATAATTCCATTATTATTACAATTAGCTCCAATTCAATTTTATATTAATCTGCTGCTATGTCATATAGTCTTGCCCCCATGGCTTTTGGATACGTAGCTTCACAAAGTGGCCTCTATGGGACAATTGGTAACATTAATATCACTATTATATCTGGCCCTTCCTAGCCAGTCGCTCTTTCTTATTCCGACATCTCTCCTATTCTACAAAATCCAACCTGCATCACGTGCTCGAACTCGCAACTTTTAATATCAGGAATAATTCAATACTTTTAGACATTCTCAGTCACTATCACTGGAACATATGGAGGATTAGTTTATGCATCGAATATTATCACAATTAACTATGTTTGTGAATCCATCATGGGTTGCAAACTGTGTGTAAATTAAACTATGAATAATAAGCTCACTCTCATCTGCCAGTCATGCTTCGACAGTTCAAAAACTACCTTGACGTTATTATATAATAACCAATGCCTACAAACATGCCCAATTTCAACATATTCGACAACTGTAAGTTGTATAGATTGTCCAAATCTATGCTATATCTGCAATATTACTACTTGCTAATAATGCATACCAAACTATTACTTATACAATAATTCATGCATTTCAAGCTGTCCCATTGGCTACATCAGCAATGCCACCAATTGCATTCCTTATCCCATTATCTGTCCTACAAATTGCATCAACTGCCCTGCTGACAATAAGTGCTTGGCCTGTGCATCAAGCTATTTTCTTTTGAATAATTTATGCAATAGCTCATGCCCCTCTGGTTATGTGTCCTCAGGGAGTTCTTGTATCCTGTTTATACCCCCTGAATAAGCGAAATATTTTCCTTTTGGATTTGTTATAAGCTCCTTTCTATTTTTCCTCACACTGACCGTGATTAAATGTTTCGAGAAACGATCACTTGTAATGGGAAATTTGATTGCTTTTATAAGTATAGCTTAGACTGGATCCATGATCATGACTTTGGTCTATACTTTACAAAGTAATTCTGATTTGCTCACTCAGGCTCTCTGCTTTGTGCTACTTCTCAGTAAAATATTAATCAATTTAATATTTTTGATATATTTTCTTAAAGCTGTAGCCAAGTAGGAGCACTTCGTAGGATGGAGAGAATAAATTGATGCCAATGAACAACTTTTTCGTGTTTTGACAGCACTCGGTGCAATATTCTCTTTTCAACTGATGCGACTAATATATTCGCGCTTGCTTGGGTTGCGACTTTTCTTTGGCAGATTTAACACTTCAATTATCTTTAGGCCGCTAAATTTTTTGACTTTAGGATACTTCTTAACTTGTAGCTTGGCTCTCGGCTTTCTAAGTGTTCGTAACATAATTAATCAACATGGTTATCACACTTCGACTTACTACAGTTCAATATAAAGTATTATCCTTGAATTATTACTCGCTATTAGTTGTTTGGTTGATTGGAGAAAAGGATACGACAATGAGTTTTTTTAATATCAGATTTATAAGGTTGATAATGATTATGAAAGTCATATATAGCCCATAATCATTGAAGGGCAAGCTGAAAATGTTGGAAGTATGCATGAAATGCTTAATGCTGTTGCAGATAATGACTATAAAAATCATAATAGTATTGGGCAGATAGGGAAAAATAGTCGAATGTGGGTGACGAAAATCCCAAAAGAAATTAATTTTAAAGATGAGCAAGTGCAATCTTAAATAATGGTCGTGCAATGTGAGCAGCAAACATAACAATAGATATAATAAAGCGTGAAAGAAGGGAGTGGAATAGTTGACAATCGGAGTTTTTTTAGAAAAAAAATAGTTGATGATTGGAGAAAAATCGAAAAAAGTTTACCAAATAAGTTTAATGAGCTGAGAATGGCCTAAATACGGAAAAGAACGTCAAAAAAATCACATTCTCCCGATGACAATGAGCGAAAGAAAAAGGTGGTTTAGCAAGATATGAAGCGTGTGTCTTCGGTCTAAAAGATAGAAATAAAGTTACCTGAGTGTTCCGAACCTCTTCCGACTAGAATAAAGAATTATTTTTACAATATTAGTCCCATCAACAAAAAGTAAAAATCGTTAAACATTGCCACCAAACTTAACAATCCACTGGATAACAGTATGTAAGTAGAGAAAAATGCATCCGAGGATGCTTTAGACTCTTCTGTAAATGGAGCTTTGCTTAAGAAAAGTTAACTAGTAGAAGTGGAGATCATTGAGCAAGATGACAATCAAGGTTAGATCGAAAAATAAGAAAGTGGCTTCGAAGGGTAGGCTTAAAATTAGATTGACGAAGAGACAGAAGAGAATTAGGAAGGCTCAAAAGATAATCAGGCAGATATGGAGTTGATCGGTCATCACACTGCCCAAAGACTGCTAAATAAGCAAGCCAATAGATACGCTGATAGTACAAATAATCTTGAGCAATCCCGCCCGACGGATAGTTTCATCGCTGAAGGTGATATTAAATTATACTAACAATCCAAGTTAAATGGAGCGGATGAGTTGGATACTAAAAAGTATCGACTTAAAAAGAGAAGAGTTAATAAACAGACAGAATCAGTCTATCTGCAGCGACTAGTGGGAACATCTGAGAAAAAGAATCGCCCGCGCGCCCGTAAACTCTAGTTTTGATAGAATGATTGCATGTTAATAATGAATAAAAAAATATAGCTACCCCTTAAAACTGTTCAGCTTGAAGGTTGGATGAATGGCGTTCCCTCTGATTCCAAACCAAAAATGACTTTACTGACCCTAACAAATAGTAAATTGGTCTTAAAGGATAAGAGATAAAGTATCAAAGAAGGGGGTAGACTACATCTCGCTCGAAAAAAGGATGGAGTGGCCGTAAAATTGAATAACTTATTGATTGGAAGTGAATGCTTTTGCGAAAGAGTGGAGCCAGATGAATAGGCGAGAGAGTGCTATAAAAAATTTCCTAAGCGTTAATATAGCATAAAAAACAGCAATCCTTTTAGATACTTCATGCACTCAACAGTGCGCACTCAAAGTTAACCTCGTGAAGAAGAATAGTTTAAAATTAAACTCTCCCAGTTGATGTTGGGCAGACCAAAAGTTCATAGAGTTACAAGCCCATCAAGAAATCGTAGAAAGACATAGGCTGGATAATAAATAAAGCAATAAATATGTAAAATCAGATCGAAGTCAATAAAGAGTAAACAAAAACTTGAAATAGGGCCGTCTCCTTGGGAGTTAACATAGAGGGATGAACATGCCTATCATTTTGGTGCTTTATGAGTGATATTCTTTTTAATCTTGGAATAGAAACATTTCTCTTATAATCAGATGTATGGCATAGATCATTATGTTAGGTAGAGGCCCAACTTGTTAAGCTCTCGACTTATTTGTTCTAACATCACAAAGTAGTTGGTTGGACCCACCTCTCGGTTATACAGGTGTTCACCATCTTGCAACACCAATCGAATGCGCTCTTACTCAGGATCAACAAATATTTTAAAGAGGTCTGTTAATCGAATCAATGATACCAACTGCAATCCTTCCTTTTTTTTATCGAAGAGATAAATATGTCCCTCTCCAATTAAAGCTTCGCGTTTAGAGTAACCTACAATAGAGTCCCACCAACTGCGTAGACTTGGGGATGCTTCGTCAAAAACTTTGATAGTTTATGCCTGCGGATGAGATTTTATAACCTCTCCTACTTTATAGTGTAGTGCAGGAGTGGGAAGGGCTTTTCCTCTGACCCTAAATGACTTGATTTAATCTCCAATGACTAGTACTTTTCCCATCTGCGCGATTCTCTCAGGATTGATCGGTTCATGCTAGGCATTGTTATCTGGTTTTTCTTCGAAATTGATGGTGGAGGGCATATTCGTATCAAATATCTCGGTACCCACGGGCTCGTTTTTATCGCTGATTTCAAACATTTCGATATCTTTGCTCATGCGATTTGTTTTGCGAGCTATCAAATAAAAATATAGGTCAGGCTGAAAACAACAAAAATAATGCTACTCTTTCAATAGAGATCAAAGAGTATAAACTTCATCATTTTTAGAGAAAGGTCATTACAAAATATTTTTTTGGCTGAGAATCTATTCAAATCATTGATTAAATATTGAATTGATGCACAGTTATCCTATAAATTAGAGACAATAACATGGAGTAGAGTCCTACAAAAAAAAAGAAGAAGTATGTTAAGAAAAATCAGTCCCAAACTGGTTAAGAGTCTATCAACTAGTCGACTATAATATCCTAAGGAAAGTAAAACAATTCCCTAGAGCGAATTTCTTTAAACTATGATTTTGAGCAGCTCATAAATCACGTCCTTGCTCGCCTGCTCCCAGCAAAAGGTTGTACTATCCTTCTAAATGACAAGTGGCTGATGGGATAACGAAATGATTTGGCTGAACTAAAAACCAAGCTCGAAGATAATGCCAAAAACACTAAGGGGCTAATGTTGTAACTTAAGGAATAAGTTGAGAGGGAGGACATAGAATATCAATTAAAAGAGAATTATGACTGGAAAATATTTACAGCTAAAATTGTTTCAAAATGTGTTGATAATTTTTTTGATAAAAGTAACTATCAAAAGGATTATGAATAGTTTTTGAAACAATTTGAAGAAGGAGAACGTTAAAGACTATTTTTGAGAATAAACAGGTCGGAGGAGAAAGAAATCATTGAGGCAATAGAATAATTGACAGAGGTAGTATTGAAAATTAAGACAGAAAAACAGAGAGAGGTCAGAGGAAATAGAAAAAATCTAAGGACAGAAGTGGAGAGTGTTGAATACTCCATTATGGACCTAAACATGAAGGATTTTAAGAATTTTATCAAGTCTAGCCATAAGTTATAACTGTCAGATTTCAAGATTGAGGAGCACAAAGATATCTATGGGAAGATAGAATCATATAGAATAGCACTAATTTGTATCTAATAACAGAAATAGTACAAACTATAAGCCTTTAACTATTATTTTAACTTTGAAAGCATAGTGAGATTGCCAGTGCAAGACAGTCCTCATAAGCAAACTGTGATTCACTAGTTTGAAAAAAAATCAAATCATCTCATTTCTATTCAAGTCATTGGTGGATACAAATCTTCGAAATGGGATTAAAAAACATTATTGTACAAGATCCGCAACAAGCAAATTTCAAAAAAAAGGACCAATTACACGAACTAATACTTTGAAGTGATCCATTTAGTGGGACTCTATCCGACAGTAATAAAGACGATATAAGAGCTTGAAAGTGCCATTAACGAAGTTCCTCTTGACAATATCTAAAAATAAATATTCCTCGAATTTGAAGAGATCATCAAGGATATCCTGAGAGACAATTAGAAAGTGGAAATATTTTTGAGGAAATTTATAGAGGAATATGTGAAGACTCGATACAGCGAAGTTGTTACATTTAAAAAGATCAAGTTTCCAACACGGGGAGTCAAGTTGTGTTTAACTGTGTTGAGTGATAAGGAAAAATAATTTGAACATGTTGAGGCTTAATTGCAGCATATTATGGTGAAGGAAGTGAGTTTACAACAGCGGGATCTTGATTATCCTGTAGAGCAAGATTTGTTGGAAAAACTTGATCAGTAGGGTTTCATCATAGCTTTTCATAAGTAGAAGTCATTTACTTATATCCAAATTCATTCTTAAATAGCACAAACTGAGCCAAAATTGCAGGCGGTGCTTCGAGATTTCGATATAGTTACTCAGTAGATGATGGAAGTGAGAGGCAAAGCAAAGCTAAACAAGTACATGGAAATCATTAATTAAATTAAATTACACCCATAAAATATGCAAATACTAATTCCTGAGCCAAGTTCGGAGGATAAAGTTAATTACAAGGTTTACTTTTTTGGACCCAAGAAAAAGAACTAAAAGTTCATTCAAGCAGTCAAGGAGCAAATTGAAAATGTAGAAAAATAGCTTGGAGAGTATAGTTAGCTTATGGAAGAACAGTTAGCCAAACTAATTCTCGATGATAAATTTCAGGAGGAAATTCAAAATAAATTCGGCATTTCATTGATTGTTAATCCAGCTCGTATTATTGAAGCCCAAATTGAGATCACTAAATCACGGATCAAAACATTCGTCATTATAAAATCGATGAATTTTGATCGAGTCCTCTATGGGTCAAGGGTAGTCTTTAGCACCAAAGATCAACTAATGAGTTTTAAGGAAAAATATTTAGATCCTCTTAAAGCTAAAGCTAAGCGATCTACTCTCAAAGACTCTATCTTGGAGTGTGTGAAATCTCGTAATCTTTCTTTTATTGTGAAAGAAATGGTTAATCCAATTGATATTCTTTCTGTTGGAGGTAAAGATTATGAAGGAGATTCTCTGGTTTTGATTATGCCAAAAGAAAAAAAATAAGAGTTTATTAGTGGAATTCTCAAACATGCCATGAATGGCGCTATGATTCCCTATTCAACTTGCTGCATCATTGAGACGGACCTGTCTGCAGATATTGAACAAATAGTTGGTCTTCCAGAATACTCAAATATTCCAGCCCAATAAACTTATGAATGGTTTTCTGATTTGGGAGCTTACTCAAAAGCCGGAAATATCAAAATAAATGATGCCATCGTCAATCATAGCGGATCAGTAATTCTCTCGAAATAAGATTTTTCTAAAGCTGATTTCAAGCAAACTCATACATGTAATATTCAAAAAAGAATAATGACTCACTTATATACTAATCAGTAAATCCCAATTTAATTCTTATCCAATAAAATTCATTTCACATTGAATAACCGAATTCTAAATTTTCCACCCTCATAAGTCAATCGATTTCGCTATTGTATGATGACGAATCAGAAATAATTTGGAGTGGCCCTTCCTTTTTTTCTCATAGATCCTGTCTCATTAACACAAACTAATCTTTTTACTGGTCATCAGGGCAAAATTTAAAAAAAAACTGTAAAAAATATAAACAATGTTTATGACGATAAAATCAAAGTTCATTATAATCAAATGAAAACATAATTGATATATTCATTTCCTCAATAGAATGTAAAGAATATTGGGACTTGTCGCGAATAAATTAACATATTTATACAATCCAAGGAGATATGTGAGGCCGTCAATCTTCAAAAATTTGCACCTCTTTTTGATGAAAAAAATATTGTGAGAATCTTAGAAAGATTAGGATCATCTGAAATAAAACTAATTTGGAATCAACAATCATCAATACTTACAATTAAATCATTTGACTTGATATGCATTTAAAATTTCAAAAAATCACTTTAGTTTGAAATGAGTTTACTTGAAATGGCCAGCAAACTCAGCAAAAGAGAAGTGTCGGACAAAACAGTTTATCCTCCTGAATGGCAGCCACAAAAATAAGAGATTGAAATGTTTTACGTTAACCGTAAATCAGCTGAGTTCATATAAATACAGCGACTTTTTACAGTAAGGCCTATTGATTCTCTTTTACGTATACAAAATAAAATAATTTACAGAAAGTATTTGGAAGAGCTCAACCATCTATCTTTTTTAAATGATGGCAAAAATCAGAAACAAATGAAACTATTCCATGGAACACATCAAACTGATCCCAAAGTGGTTTATTTAGATAAAGAGGATGGCTTTAACATTAATTACTCCAGCTAATCGAACTATCTAGGAAGAGGGGTGTATTTTGCCGCAAAATCAGAATATTCATATTATTATGCTTGGAAAGATGAGAATGGGCTAAAACCAATGAGATCTATGATGCTTTGCAGTGTTATCGTAGGCGATAGTCAACTTATGAATATGAGTCAAGTCAATAAGGATGTGAAAGATACTGACTTTAAAGACCCCATTAAAAGAATTCGTTATTAATCAATGAAAGGAATATCATCGATAGGTGAAATTTATGTGGTGTATAAAATGAGGAGAGCATGTCCCTTATACCTCATTAAATTTGAAATTTGATTCGAATTTATTTAATATTAAAATTTTCCTTTTAGAACATCAGACTATAGCATTATAAATTCATAAGGTATCCGAACTTTAATTAAAATGTATAAAGGATAAAGGTTTTCACAGTTTATAATATACATATTATTTAAATTGAAAGATTCTCTACATTTTGCATATTTATGAGGATAAATACGAACAATATCAGAGATATTTTTTCTCAGATGGCTACTGTTTGTTGTTGCATTCTTCTTTCTGCTATTTTTCGTACTATTTTTACTTTTATTCAAGTTATTGTTCCCTTTTATCTCTACTCATCATCATTTTTTATTTCTTTTCCTGCTTTTTTCTTTATAAAATGATCTGTTCGCGCATTGCTTTCTGAAAGTCTATGTCATCGCCTGTCATTTTGCCAGTGCACCACATTAAGATTACTGACAGAAAATATGCCACAACTGCATAGAGAATTAAACCAGAGATCGAGGTAATGGGTGGTAAATATGTAGAGAATTCTATCAAATAGCTTCTTATAGTTTATCTATCCATTATTTATATTTGTTATTTTAAATATAGGGCATACGATAGTATCTACTAAATACAACTTAATATGTTAATTTAAATATAATGATGAAGGCCAGTGGATATAGCCGAGAGAATAATCTTCAGATTAAAATTCCAACTACAGAAGTAGACACAGCTACAATTAAGGCCATTCAATAAAAGATGAAGGAGTATCTCTTATCTGTCGATTTTACTGCCTCTCAGAAAATATAAACTATCACTAATCTGTCGAAACTAATTGCGTATTTTGCATAAATAATTACACAGTTATCCACTCAAAAGAACACAAAAGTGCCATAATCTGCTCTGCAGATACAACTCAATTTCTATAAGGAGAGAGATGCCAATCATTAAAAAGCAATTAGATAAATGAAAGAGGAAATTTTAAAGTATATGAAGAATGTTTCCCACAAATAGGTGGAAATTGATAAGTACGAAGCTGAAATTTTTAGACTAAAACAAGTCATTGAATAGAAATAGAAGATAATGCTTCAACTTGTACTTGAAAATAGGCAGAAGGGAAAAATGATGCCACCTCAAACATCTCGTTCTCAGGAAAAGTAAGGGATGAATGTTATAAAGCGTACATAAAATGAGAAAAGTCATTAAACTGACTCATAATAAATCTCAAAAGTAGAAAAAACAAGAAAAGACTCTGTAAGGATAAATGAATCAAAGGACAAAGAAGATTGGGAGTTCTAAAAGAATCGATTGCTAAAAGTAATTCGAGAAAAGGACCTAAAGATATATGAGCTGATTCAATAATTAAAAAAGAAGAAATGATTTTGAATATATATTATTTTATTCACAATGCTATGAGTTTATCAGTGAAGGGATGCCATTAATCAACATATTGAGATAATAATAATAATTACAAATTATAGAGGTTATGCAAATTCATTGTAGATGATCAATTTTTTTAATGAAGGATTCTGCTATAATAATTGAGTCAGTTCTTTTTTTGGAAATTTAAATGTTTAACTTTTATATCTTTTGCATTTATCCTTGCAAATTTAATAAACTTTTCCGATCAAAAATGTTATTATCAAGCATTTTTTGTATGATAGCCTGATTGCTTTGAACTCGTTCAAGAATAGCCATATTTCGAGCTTATTCTAAGATGATATAAGTCATTTTTTGATGGTGCTCAGAGAAGGATATATATTTTTATACTTGGCTTTAAATATAATCTGCATCTTCCTTTATTAACCTATCTTAAGTTAAATACTTCAATTGCGATAGTTATTGCTGTGATTGATCCCCTGAATATTTTGTTATACCTTCCATAATGGTCAATGATGGTAGCACTTTTGATGAAACTTGCATTATTGATAAATTGATTAATTTTGAAACAGAGTTATTATCTATTCTGATAACTTCAAGATTTTTAAATGGTTAAAGTATTCTTGGCCAGCAGAAAGCTTTATCTCTTTTTTGCTCACGTTTATATGAATCCCCGAGAATCTTTTTGAATTTATTTTTTTCAAGCCGCAGAACTCTTAATTTTCCGCACTTCTCTAAGCCTTCAGGAATATTTTTCATTTTGCTGTTATTGAGATAAAGTTCTTACAATTATTCAAGTTTAGATATTTATCCAAGGAAAACTAACTTCCTTTGACTGTTCTGAATATCTAGAATTTTTAATTTTTTGCAGAAATCGAGGGTTTTGGGAATATATTTAAAGTGGTTGTTGCTTATTATTAAAATTTTTAATTATTGAAGGTTCCGAAGACTGTGAATAGATCTTAGATTGCAATTACTCATTGATAATTTTACTATTTTATAATTTTGCCCAAAGCCATAGTACTTCTTTTATGAAAGTGGATTGTGATCTAAAATCAATTCTTATATTTTAGTCAAGTCAGCAAAATGCTATTGGTGGAAGCTGGTGATTTTATTTTCAGAAACATCAAGTTTTAATAAATTTGGACAATCTCTCAGACAGGGAAACAGTGCTAAGTCACAATTTTTAATTATGATTTATTATGTTCTTGATAGATATAATTGATAATTGTTAGGAAAGGGAATCAATTGAAGGAATATACTCTTACAATTTTTAGGAAATATGCATTGAACATTTTAACTCGGCAATCTATGAAGCATGTTAAACGTGTGCGATAAAATAAGAGAATTTTTTACTGTTAAATTGGTTAAGCAATTATTGAGATGATTCTAAGTAAGATTTAGGTCTTTCAGCCTTTTTAATTTTGAAAAATCTACCTCTAAATCTATCAAATGGCAATAGACCAGGATTACATATTAAATATTTATCAATTTTTAAAAGACACGAGGAATTATTTTAATATTATTAGAGCTCAAATTTAAGTATTTCAAAGTTGTATTATGAGTGATGACAGTTGGAAATTAATATAATTTATTTTATTCTAAATTGAGATAAGTCAAATTTGATAATTTTGCCATTGAATTAGGTAAACTAATAATTAAATTAAAACTAAAGTCTAGATGAGTAATAGATTCAGTTTTTTGGAAGATATTTTAGGGAATTTATTTTAAGAAAGACCCACTCACTTAGAGATGCTTTAGTTTCACAAGATTTTATAAAGATCTTGGAAGTTCCTTCAACTTGGAGCCAACTATGACCAAAAATTATAATTATTTCAAATTTTAGAAGGGATAATGATTAGATATATGTTACAATCCGGTTTAATTGAGGCTGATTTTAGTGATTTCATTTTATTTTCTCAAAGGAGGAAATTTATCAAGTTTGTTGTTTGCTATATTATTAAATGATTACATATCCACAATTGAGATAAAAGACTAAATGTCTAAACTAATTTCTCGATCGTTAGGCTGTTTATTTAATGTTGAGGGTTTCCCTCGATAATTAATTTTTTGATTTTCCATTTTTTGTTTTCTTCCTCATTTCCTTTTATAATATGCTTTAAAATAATATCATTGTATGAGCTATTTTGTGAGTCATTATGCAGAACGATCTCATCTTTTTCTGATTTATAGACTTTCTATATATAGCGTTAAAGGAGTATTTCCTAAATTTATTTTTTAAAGATGATGTGTTCAAATTAATGAGGAACCTCATAAACTATATACTTTTTTAAAAAGGATTTGCAATTTTTCTATTATTTGAATTATTCCAAAAACGTAAATTATAGCTCATTATTATCATTTTTGTGCATTTGCATTAAATACTTTTTAAAGTTTTTTTAATACAGAAGATACTGGTTGTTGATGTTAATATCCTAACTTTCCCTAAATAAGCAGAGAGATCTCTTAGGAAAAGGATCTTTCTCATTTTTATATTCATGATTGAATAGCTTATTTAAATTTGACTTACGATTCACGTTTAGTTTTTTCAAGATATTTGGTTTGTAATTTTTATAACAATTTCCACATTTAACGATAGAGCAATCTGAACAAATTGTATGAGGAATTAGATAATTAAAGTGATAGTATATTCTATTGCAACTGCAACATATAAAAGGACTACTGTTCTCCTTCTTCATCGGTTATGTTTCTTTGTGCGGACACTCAGTACATTTTTTTTATTTAAATTATTTTAACCATTTTTCTTCGATGCTTTTATATATTTTAATCCTTTGGTCATAAGAATGCCAGACATTGGACATTTCAGTAATGGGACCAAACTGAGATCGCTCAATCTAATAAAGAAAATGGTTAAAGTTATTTGAGCATTCGATGAACCGAGTAATTTTAGTTTGAACGTCCAGCTGAATCTCACAAATCATATTATTATAGTAAATATTCATTAAAATATCGTTAGTACTTTAGGATAATCGATTTTTTACTCGTAGAACGGTTAAGGTGCTGGTGCTATCTTCCAGCATGTATTTTAGCATCTTTTAACTTTCATCTTATTTAGATCTGAATCTACAACGTAGTAAATCTTTAACACTGAAAGTAAGTAATTGTAGTTAAGGATGGGTTTAATCAAAATATTGCTTACTGAATATTTTTGATACTTTAAGGAGGCCATGTATAAGTCTATTCAAGCAGGCAATAGTAAAATATTCTAGATTTTATAAGACATTCGTAGCAAATATTCCACAGTTGTTTTAAAGATCAGAAAAAGGTTTTTCAATCCATCTATTGATAAGCGTGTATTGCATATTTTTATTTTCCTCCACAAGTTTCTTTTTAATAAATTTATCAATTTACTCTTTTTATTCCTCTATTAATCTGTTGAGTTCATATCTTTTATGTGAGTCCAAGTAATAAAGGTTCCTGTCCTTAAGGAGAATCAAGTTGGCTTCATTGAGATAATAACCCACTGACTTGAATTTTTATATTAACTCTTCGCACCATTTGGTTAAAATTCTAAAAATAGATTTATCCTTAATTTTTATCATGTTCACATTTTTAATTTATTCTTAAGTGTAAGTCTTGACGTGTTCTGGAATTTTGCGTTTTATGACGTAACTGGTGTAAGATTGCACCAAATCACGATGCTATTTTTATTTTCTATGTTTTTGCCAGCCTTGCCTTCTACCATCCATTTATTGGCGCCTTTTCTTTTCAATTGATTATGCAATTGCTTCAGGATCATACTGTATAACATACTGCATAGGATTTTGACTCTTAACCATATATTTTTCAGGTGAATCATCTGCTTACTTTTAAACATATGTATCTATACGCTTCATATTCACTTGGTTAAAATGATTTGGAGAATCCCGATTTTTATTTGATTCTTAACATGCCGCCGGTGCAGGAGAGTTATTCTTTCGATAATTTTAGCGTTTTCTTTAATCTTTAGCAGGTGAAGGTATTTATCTTTGTGAAAAAGATGTAGTAGGTTTGATCCCTAAATGTTTTTGTTCGCTTTGTGAATTTTCTACTTTGGGTTCTTCTCCCTTCTGTTATTTGTTGTTCTATTCAAGGCGAAATACTTCCTCAAATATTTCGGTCATCTTTTCTTTGAATGAGTAGTAGTTTTTTGTTGAAGTTGTGATAAGATCGTTAATCAGTTTCATGATAATGTCATTGTATTGTCCATTTTCTCGATATTAGAATTCCTCAGTGAAATTATTGAAATAGTCATACTCAATGGAAGAAGTATTGTCTTTCTTGTATTGACTGATAAATTGTTCTATTTTATAAGGAGTCTAAATTTCTTCATTTAGAGGATATTTTGTCTTTACATAGTTAAAAGCATCTTTTAAATAATTGTTAATGTCCGTCATAATGCTCAAAGGGAGGGGCTTTTCTTTTTTAATTTACTGATAAAAAAAACGATATATATTCTTAAAAATATTTTAGCAGCAGTATATTTTTGCTTGGTTGAAAGTCATTTGATTATTGAGGTAGGAGTTAAAGCAACAAGAGACTACTTTATTTACTAATTTATTTATCCAACTTGATAGTTTTTCTTTGCCTTCCTTTGAGTCGTAACTTAGTCTTCCATCAATCTCAATCCAAAGCGATCTGTCTCTTGCCTCTTGTTCTAATCCCACATACTATTCATTTTATTTATCGGTATTTTTGTTTTATTATTTATATTATTATTTTAAATTTTGCTCTGGATGAGAAAGGTTGGTATGACTTGAAGCCTATCTCATGGATCTAATCATTGATCCAAACATGTCACTAAATTATATTTTCATCACTTCCATTTATTTTTTAAAATTAGATTAATTTATATTTTAATCTTTCGCTTTTACTGGCTCAATTATTTCAATTTCAATTTATTTCTGTTCAGGGGCTTAAATTTAAGTCACATACGATCTTATCATAGAATCTTGCTCTTGTCTTTTATCAACTACATTGTTTTGAGCTCTAATAATAGGAATTTGTTTTTATCTTGGCAATGAAACTTAACTTTAATTTTTCATTGATCTGATAATGGAAATTTCCTTTTTAGGCTTGTTTAAATTTAATTTTTACATTCCAACATTCAATGATTTTTATGGGTGGCAGGATTCTACTAGTTTTTTAATATTGACTGGTTCATGCTCAAACTACTATAGAAATTCAATATTTTCGTTTTAACCAATTTTAAAAGGCAAATTTGATTTGCCTTTCACACTGTTTTAGCTAATTGAATTCATGTGTAGACATTTTAAATATTCTTACGAGGCTTATTTATATTTAGACTGTTTTCGATAGACATTTCCAAGACCAATATAAGCTGGTTGATAATTTCTATTTGCTTCTATTGAAAGCTTATAATAATTTATGGCTTGGATTAAATCATTTTTAATGAAACAAATATAACCAAGTCCAACAAAGGCACTACTACTTGAAGGACTATACTTAAGACAATCTGTGTAGCAAGATATCGCTTTCTATAAATTACCTCTTTTTTTATAGATGAACGCCAAGCCAAGATAAGGACCCTCTTTGGATGGTATCAGACTTTTGGACAGTTCATACCATTTGATAGCCTCATCCAGGTTTTATTCATAAACAGCGATATTGCCGAGATAATTTGAGGTGGAAGCTAGATGAAAATTGTTGATATAGCATTCCATAAAATAGCTTTTGGCCTCTTGATATTGGTGCTTCTGATAGTAAAGAGTAGCAAGAGTGTAGTGAGTTTAATAATTCTTAGGATTTTCTAATAGCTGTTGAAAATATTTGGACATTTCTGAAAGTGCCATAGGTGTTTGCTTAAATATCTAATGTATCAATCTTAATAATATCAAGAGAGATAATAAAATTGTATAAATCGTAAGTAGACCAGAAAACAATATTTCCAAACCAATCGTAAAAATTAGCAAATCCATTATTAAATTGAATTATGATTAATAATACTAGGAGTAAAAATAATTTTATTTGGTTTTGCTCTTTTATAATTTATATTATTTGATGAATAAATAATTTGCTAAGAGTTTAGTACCAGTCTAATAAGGTGACAATATAATTAAGGAAATATCCATTATAATTGAATTTAAAAAGATAAATCATCAAATATCAGTCACTATGTCCTCAGATAACCAATAATATCCTCTGATATTAGTCCATTGCATCCTTTGTTCTAAGGCCAATTATTTTAATCAATATATTGACTACCTTTGCCTTAAATAAAATTCAATAAGGCTTCATTAATCGTTACCCCCTATCTGGGAGGAATCCTATAATTATTACTGTTCATATACTCCATACTATCTTATAAAAATCCATGCTGGACACAAGAGACGGCCCATACTCCAATGTGAGGAACAGATGTCAAATTGAGGACAGCTTTATTAATATGTTATCTGTATTTTTCTATGTATGCCCTTTATTTATCATTGCATTTTGTCAAATTTGAAGGTGATGTATTGGGAACACACTTAAATTGCAAAATTTGTATTAATCCCCAAGAATCATATTGAGATTGCAGTACAAATGTCTTAGGCTTGATAAACTCATATAGATTGCCTGCTTGAAAACACTCAATTTGAGAAGGATATTTTTATATGCATTACGTAAGGGGCATTTTGGTTTCACTGTTAACTAAATTGAAGGTATCAATGGTATAATCCGTCATGGTCTTGTTGTTATAAAAGTTCGGAAAATCAATTATGAACTGTCCACTATCTGGAACTATGAGCACTCCCTCTGGATTTTTGGCATGTTAAAATACATAATTACTCCAGATAAAAGCAGCAAGACCTCCAGCTGAAGTTCCAGTTATTATAATATTTTTGGCTGAGAAAAGGTTGAGTTGTTAGTCTAAAAAATTAAAATGAGCTAGAGTGTTGTTTGATCCTCTGAAGTAAAGATTTCTTTATTTATATTGAATTGGAAGTTATCTTGAACCTTGATGGACACTGCCATCACAGTAAGGAATGAATACTCTTGTCCAATTAGCGAAGGGGTTTGCCTCTATGTCTGAAGATAAATAGCTCCATTTATCGAAGGATCGACTGTCAGAATAATTATTACTACTGCCTAAGTGAGTGAAAGATCTTTGATAACAGTACTCTATCATATCAGCAAGCCCATCTCCTCGGCATAATCCTCCTCCCTCAAAATAAATCATAAAACTGTCAGTTTTCTGTCCAATCTGATAATACAATGCCGCTGGTGAGCCATCCAAGCATCGTGCATCTTTCCCTTAATGCTTATGCAGAATGAATTCACTACCAAAGGTCACTCCGATTATGGCAAGTAGGAATATAATCTACATCAATAAATATTAAATCTTTAATATTGGAATTTGCTTTAACAAACTTGAAAAGGTTTTGAAAAAATATTAATTAAAGAGATCCATAAATCTTTTGAAAAGCTAGGCATAGTTTTTGAGTATAGGATTGTTTGGCAAGGGGAGTTTAATCAATGTTTGCGCCATGCGTTTTTTTTTTTTGTAAACATGAGGAATGCTTAAATTCAGATAAGGATGGAAAAAAGGCGGGTAAGGGAATCAAACCGTTCTCAGGAGATTAATAACAATCATTGTCATTAATAAATGAATTCATAAATTTTAATTACTGAGTTTTTAGCTAAACTTAAAGGTATTCCAATCAATTTATAAAAATCAGTTTGAGAAGCTTATCATCGTTGATCGAAACATATCGCCAGAAATAAAAAGATATATCTCACAAAAATATTAATATCGAAGGTTTGATATGTAATTTTTATAGAATATCTTTGATTCCTATTTCAATATTTTTGTAAACAAAAATCGAGTAATTTTAATTGTTAATTGATTGAAGACGATTAATAATAGAAATTCATTTGAAGTAGATCATTAATTATGCTTAAAGCCTTCATAAATTTTCTCTTCCCAATAAGAAGCAAAATATAGAAAGTTTCACACCTTAAATTGATTGGATTAGAATTGCTTAGCAATGTGCTCGCTATAATTTAATTATTGATTATGCTCAGAATGCAATGGTGTAGGACACTCACGGGTTTCACTCAGACTTGCGCAAACTTTTACCCAACTCTCTCCGGAAGCACAAAAAGCAATATGGGCATGTCGCATCATAAAGGAGATAAGAGAAGCGAAGGAGGAAACTGATTACTTTGAAGATATCAATGGGAAGAGGATAATCAAACCCTCCCTTGCAGACACAATCAAAGGTCTGACAATTAAATCGGTTGAGTGCGGATAAGACTAGCTCGATGATGAAATAAGAGAGGATGTCCTCAAGATGTTCACCACGGGGATTGTGCTCAATTACAACGTGTTTCAGCAGAAAAGAGTTTCAGATGGCGCCAGAACTTGTGCCAATCAACCGAAATCTAGTTCCCCATTTATTTTTTATCCAAACAGCTTGGTAACTAAATTTATGTTCAATAAAATAATTTTCTAATCATAACAGGATAAGATGTATCTTCTTTATGGAAACTATGGCATCAGCAAGACCGTGTCAATAATACTTCTGCATCATCTTTCCTCAATTATCAATCATTATTTCTACAAAGCCTCATCCACTTAAGCATAAATGAAGGAGTTAAATTCATTACTGGAACGAAAATTAATCAGACCAATTCCAAAAATAGTATATTATAGTTCTGATATTAACAAGAATTAATAGGCCTTTATGAATATTATAAAAATTCAATGTACCTAACCCAATCTGATCAAATAGGATGAAGAAAAAATGAAAAATATTAAAGATCAGAAATAATTATAGAAAATTCAAATATTATATTCCAATCGAGGAATTAGGGTTGTGACTATATTTGATCAGCTCAATGCGGTTGCTTCCATTTTGAGAAAATATAACACTTAGCTTAAAGAAAGAAAACTTACAAAATCATAATTTTAGGAGTTAATTGATTAACGGAACAGAGCTCAGCGATAAATCAAAAGAATAAAAAGAAATATAAAAATTATGTGATCACCTCCTCTTTAACAGTTCGGCCGATATTTAAGTGGATTTATTAAATAAGCAAGCTGATAAATCATCTAATGCTATATATACTCTTGATATGAATGGGCACAGCCTCATATCTCGTGGAGATTTGCCTTATGCTAAATTTTTATTTTAGCCCTGGGGGCAGGTTTCCTTTAGTCACTGTGTATGGTCCTAAATCTATAAAAATTTGACCTTATCTTTTCTTCCAGAAGCTATAAATAGGATGAAATAAATTTACTACTAAAAAGTGGCGCAAGCAGGCCATCGATGGCCCGTTTATTTGAGATACCTGCATGTTCGGGAAGTAGTCTTTCCGAACATTCGACATTCTAAACTTAAATCGCCATTTGAATATATGGAAGAACAATATTTTATTGAAAAGCTTGAATAAGTGCTGAATGAAATTCAAAGAAATAGTTAAATAGAATTTCTTAAAAAATTATAACTCTTTTTATCGAAGGGAAGAAATGATAAAACAAATAAGTAATTTCTATTAATAAACGCTCTAAATAAATTCGCTTTAGACAATATTTAATATAGTAGCCATTGGCCTTTAAATGAATTATATTAAGATGCTAATATTAAAATCAACTTACAATTAGAATCACAATTTTTTTTTAATTAATAATTATTTGGCAAATAAAGCCGATACTTGTCAGCAACTATTTATTTTCTATAGGATAAGGAACATTTACTATACAATCTTTACACATTACATAATAAAATTCAAGTTGTTCTGAAATCTATCGAAATAGATTAATTCCGTCAACCTTATTTATTATTTTACATAATTTAATCTTGATCAAAAATTTTTTTAATTGACCATTTATATTTAATATGATTATAATACATTTAATAATTGAACCAATAATTTATACTAATTGCCTTTCAATGAGATAATTAATGTTGTAATTATTAAACTTAGCTCCTCTCACTATTGATAACGCAAAATAACCCACTGTAATCAACCAAATGTCTCAAGATTCCTCTTAAATAGCTGTATATAGAACTACAATCATCAGTAGTAGACTTATTACTTAAATAAGAAATTGGAGTTGAATTATTCTCTGCTTAAACTCAAACTATATAAAATGTTAAATTTCTAGTTTTGGCTTTTACTCCTGCCTAGTTTATAAAAATATCCTCTTATCTCCTATATAACTATATGAAGACAAATTTAGCCTCTTTATAAACAATTAAACCTCTTTTAATTTGGAATCGAAAAAGCTTGGGATTATATGTAAGATATTGCTGTTTACAAATGTTCTAACAGTACCAGGCTTAAATTTAATTAACTTTTGAAACTCCATACAAAATACAATCGCAAAAAATTAAGGTATCAGGTGGGAGAAAATTTCTGGATTTTAAGATATAAAACAGGAAAATCTGAAATAATTTTACTCATTTACTTTAAGCTGCTTTTTATAAGAAGAATCTTCATTACATAGGATTTCCTGTAACAGTAAATAATCATTTATTTAGATTGATCGTATAGTTGACATGAAGAAGAATATATTATTGGATGTATCACAAAATAGCCCATCATTCGACCTCGCTATATCCAGATACGAAAATAATATATTTTATATCAACACTCTAGATTTTACTATTTCAAGAGGCTTGCAAAGCTTCAAAGACAGAGTGAGAGATGCAGCAAATCTCCTCGATAAAATTACAAAGGAAAGTATTGACGATATATCAACTTTTACTGGTAAATAAAATAAACGAGCCGAATAAAAGTATTCTACATTTGCTGAAGTTAAAAGGGATAAAAACTTTTTCATTCGGCACACAATAATCTGCCCAGCATAGATGATAGTTGATTTAAAGATAAATCAAATTTGGGATGAGTATGCAATTAAAAGATTACTACCAAATTTTAATGAATAAATTGAAACAAAAAATGCTAAAAAAGCCATATCTACTCTAACAGAGAATAAAAATATAGACTCCATAAAAGTGATATAAAAGACAATTTAGGAAGCATTGATATACAAAGATAGCCAAAACAAATGGTAAATTTGTTATGGAAGTTTTGAAAATATTAAAAATGTAAATCCTAACATTCAAGAAGCAAAACTCTTTAAAGAGCTTCTTCCTTTGATCTCTGCCAAAGAATAGAATTTATGATCAAAATACATAAAAGCTTTTAATAATTCAATTAAATTAAATTAATTTTGTAAAATTTTTTATTGGTACGGTCATTAAAATCAGAATTCTTTATCATTGACATAAATATTTCATCCTGTTGTTCATTTTTCAAATTATAAGGTTAATAGGAATATAACATACATGAATAAATATTAAATAATAGTGTAACATGTTAAATAGCTCTTTATTAGCAATAAAATCTTCCAATAATTATTTCTATATCACCTTTTGTAATATTTATTCTATTTGGTTCAAAATAGCTTATAAAAAATAAGAGATAATCATTATCTCAAACATTATGTGTTTTCATATGCTCGTTTTTTGTCTTGGATGAAAATGATTTCAAGCCAGAAAAACCAAATAAGTTGCTTGAGGTGTGGGTGGGTTTAAAAGTTATAGAACCAGATTAATGGGATCCTCGTGTGGAAGTATAACCGATTCCCTCTGTGACTGTTCTTTTTTCTTTAAAAAGAAGATCTTAGTTCTAGTTCTCTATTTTCTTCAGGTGGCTTTGAAATTTTTGGGAGTATGCTTTCAGCGACACCCTTGGAAATTCTCTCGATTATTTATCGAATTGATAGGGTTTTACATCTGAATATCAGTATAGAAACTTTTTGGAGTAACATAGCTTCTCGTAGCGAGGTATATTCTTTATTGCTACCATTGGTTAAGTATTTTTGCTCGAATTCCAGGGGTTTTATTGAACTCAATATTGCAATAGCCTGGATCTGAATCAGATAAATTCTACCCTTCCATTTTAATCGCATCTGTTTCTTGAGCTCATCCCGATCTATAACAATTTCTGCCTTTTTGGGTAAGGTTTTGGATTGTGGATGGTCTAATAAATCGACTAGTTGTCTAACTGAGAGTGAGTTTTTAGATATTCTCGACATGATAGAATAATTTTATTAAAGGATAGGTATATAAATCGATTGCTATTTTGAAATGAGATTATTTTTTAATTCTCAAAGGAGGTTATAAGATGGAATATTATTTAACAAAAGCAAACAGAGATAATCTAAAAAAGGAAAGATAGACTTAAATTGAGCATGAATAGTATATTTATATTTTTAGGGATAGCATACTATTTATGATTGCCATTGTTAATTATCTGAGCTAGATCATATAGGTCTGATTTACTCTAATTAAATTATAAATTATATATATATATATATACATATGTTCTCAAAGATTTCGGGATATTAAGATATCGAAGACCTGTACGAATCCTCTCTACTATAGAAATCTTAATCAAATATCAAAGAATTTATAAAATAGAGGGTATAACTTTCTCAGACATAAATACAGATAGCTAGAATCAGGTCTATCCACTTCCAGCTTTACCATTTAGAAGAATAACTGCTTTATGATGGTGTAATGCATCTTTGATATAGTTTTGTGATGAAATTGGGCAGTAGCAGTTATATAAGTGCTGGTTATAGCAAAGGAAAGCTCGTTCTTGAAAAATAGTTTAAAAATTAACAAGAACTACCCAACCTAGTATAGCACATGTTTATCAATATCAAATCTAATAATCAAGATTAGTCGGCTCCTTTTGATCTGGCTTTATAAAACCTTAATGAAGTGGCTGTGAAACTGCAAAAAAAGTAAGCGGTTAGTTTATAAAAGATCCAATAACTAGGTTAATTTTTTGCAAGAAGTGAAAATTACGCCTGAGTACCTGGTTCTCAAAAGATTAGAGCAAAATATTTATCAAAATATCATCAAAACCAGTGATTAAATGATTTCAGGCAAATAGGCTTTGAAATAAAGAAACAAAACATTGCTGAAAACTATTCTGTAAATAGAAGGGAAAAAACAAACACTGGAAAACGCGATGATCACTTTCTAAGACGAAAAGCAAGTATAATTTAATGAATTCAGCATCTTAGTAATACACGAGAACGGCTTGATGAGTTTATCTAAGTAAAGAAGAAACAAACTAACGAAATATAGCCATTTACTCTCAATGAGGCCATGTTTGAAGAATACATTAATAATTTGGTTTAACTTAAGGAGCTTGAACTCAAAAAAAGATATTTGATTCAATGATAGAATATATGCCTAACATGAATTAAAGTAATGCTATTGTATTGTGAAACGTTACTTGAATAATTTTCGTCATGCCTTTGTTATAGAGAATCTTTTGTTTCCATTAAATATAGAATACTGAAGACTATAAGTTTTAATATTATCTATTCAATTCTGGTGTATTGATATTGCAAATTTACAAAAATAATACGTTTGTCTAATTTGCTTATTTTATTGGACTTATAAGTTAAGAATTTTTGGATATTCTCAACCTCAATAGGAGAAAAATAACTTATAGCGTTGACCTCAAAGCCTATTTTCAAATGAACCGTCCTACAATTTATTCGTGAACTAATAAATAAAAAACACCAAAAAAATCGCTAAAAAATTTCAAAAAAATGTATGATAATTTCGTTTCATGATAAAGTTAAAGTCAAGAAGAGAGAAAAAGCATAAAACCAATTTTTATAACAGTCTTACTCTTGAGTATTCTAGTTTTTCATTATAATGAGTAGTTTTAAATTGAATCATTGTTTTGATCATATAATAATACTATATTGACATCATACTTCAACAATGATGCAATCTATTCAGGGCCCTCAGGGACATTAAAACTCCGTTAAGTTCGGAAAAAGTCAAAGCTTTTCCAGTGTTAGGACTTAAGCCTAGATTTTAATGTAAAAAGAGGTGTTTCCTCGCAAAATTTCAAATCTACAAAAACAAAGATTGATTTCTCTGATCACTGTCTAGAATTATAATATGAAAGAAGTATCACTTTTGTCATATTTAGGCTTCAAGAATTGTTAGCATGAGCTACAGCACCGCCAAAAAGATCTTCACTAGATTTAGAAGAACATTGAAACTGAGTCGGAAACCCAAACAGACCTCTGAACATAAAGGAGTGGAATGCTCATACTCCTCAGTTTAATTTCTAAAATAGGCCGTGAATCAGCCAGTGGAACTCATCTCCTTGATTGCAGGAAAGGAACAGTTAAGCCCTCAAAACTTAACTATACTTTATAAGCCTGATTGCTGATCATACTAATTCTATATTATTCTTAAACTACTATCAAGCTCCGACTCCAAATCTCTTTACTTTGCTCAAAATATCCTAGCCGTTTTTTTACTTGATATATTATGTTGCCAGTAATTAGAATTAACCATTTTTTTGAGATTAAATTATTTTAGTTCCTATAAATCATTTTTCAGTGGAAGCTTGGTTAATTCGATAGATGTACTGATCAATGAAAATTCAAATTAATAAAACTTGAAAAACTTGCCCAGATAATCTGTTTTTTGCAATTTCGGTTTGAAATAACACAATTAAATCAAAATCCAATCATTATTGCTTTTCTTAAACTGAAATTTTATGATAACTCGAAAATGCAAAATTTATTCCTAATAGTATATCTTATTTTTATATCAAGGGAAAAGTTCTGCTATTTTAGACTTGGAAGCTAATGGATAACATTCCTAGGCAAAAGATACTTTTAATCGTTTCAGTTGAGCCTTTTCTTTCGATTTCCTGTCTCTCTCTCCTATTACATCATTTTTTAATTGTAAAGACCTCTCTCTTGTCATTATTTGATTTTTTTATACGATCTATCGATGTTGGCTATGCTTATCCCGAATTCTTTTCTGCTTTTACTGTACATCTTGATTTCTGTGACTAATCGATCTCTCTATAGATCTTTTGATATTTTCAGCAGTATCGGCTGCACTGCTTTATATTTACGTTTTTATTCTTCTCCGCTCATCGTTGGCATATTGATTTTGAATAAAATTAGCTAGATTAACAAATCTTTTAGTGAAATTCTAATGTTATTTTCTCTTAAATGAATTTCCTCTTCTCTCTATATAAGCTTCTTTAGTTTTATTTTTTGCTAAAGTCACTTCAATATTAATCAATTCTGAGTTTTGAGTCTTTGGGTTATTCTCTCGATTACTAAAATTAGGAATGTTTATATCTGGCTGAGTAGTTAGTCTATCATTGATACTAACACTATCAAGAATAAAACTTGGGTATTGCTGCTTTTTGGCTCTTTTTTATATTTTAAACTGCTTTACTGATCGCTTTCTTATTAAAAGTTTTAGATTTGAAGGGCGTATCTTTTCGCTCATGTTGGATTGTGCATCCATTTGAAGCTAAGTAATGAAGTTCTTTTGCTACAAACCTCCACCCACTTCCGATACTTCCGTTTTATATCTTTTTCTTTCTTCAGTTAAAATCTTTGTAGGTTTTATCTCTACATCTCCCTTTTTTTTCTCTTAAAGACTGGTATAAACAAAAAATTTCTCTTCCGCCTTGATTGGTTTTTCCTCTTTATTTTGTATATAAAATCTATTACTGATAATATGCAAAGAAACTGAGTTATCATTTTGAAATTTAAGTTCACAAAACTTAATCAGATTAAAATTCTAATTGCAGATAAAATTAGCATTTTATTTACCAATTTATGTCTTGCTTTTTAGATCGAGATTAGTAAAGTGGTTCTCAGTGAAAATTCGGAGACCTTCTTTGTTTTTAATTTGATATGTCAGCAACATCAGATCGAATATTCTAAATTTTGCATCGGTTTTGCTTTTGCACTTTATTTAGAGATATTTCTTACTGTGCTTCACGAGAAGACTCGATTCTGTATCATGGTGAAAAAGAAAAGAAAATTCACAAGGATTCAGCTTAGGTATATTTTGTGGAAATTTCAGCTGAATCTGCTCATGAGTAAATCCAATTTTATTGTGAAGAAAGCTGTTTGCAAATAGAGGTCGATTGTTTTTAATATTTTAAATGATTAAAGAGTTTGAAGTTGAGTTATCCCAACCAATAACTAAAGTATTGTTGATTTTATCAAGATACAGCTTCGCATTCTGCTAATGAAAGGCTTTGTCTTTGTCTTATTTTTGAAATTAAATTTATCTGAGATAGTCATTAATTTCCACATAAAAAGTACTATTCTGAACCTAATTTAATTTTCTTAAGACATTGAACATAAAACGGTTCTTTTGAATGTAAGGAATTTTTCTGATCCACCTCTGAAGTATCACAGCGGCTCTCTGTAATTTCATTAAAAGTTTGACATGAATTTCGTTTTTATTTCTAAAAGAATAGCCTCTCCAAACCTTTTGTATTTTTACAGCACATGCTATCCTCCTTAGCATTTTTTAAGTAAAAAAGTTAATTCTTTAATTAACTGTTTTCATATAATTAAAAGTTCCTGTATTATATAAGAACACACCTCTCACAATATCTTTGAGGAGCTGTGGACTTCCCTAAACCTTTATTAGCTCTTCCAGCTAATACTTCCTTTTTAAAGCTAAATTATGAATATTTTCCGAGATTTATACATTCTTCTTAGTTGAAATGTGCGTAGCTCCATGAATATTTTTGAGAGGGCAATTCATCATTAATGGTCGTTTATTATTTTTAAGGTTCTTTTTATTGTTTTAATAGTAAAAAACTGTAGATTTGATGTTTGTTTGCAATATTTTAATAAATTATTTTGTGTTTTCAGAAAAATATTCATGCAAGTAATGCACACTAAAATTTTGATTTTACATTGGCACAATCGCGTCTCGATTAAATCTTTTCACAAATGGCACAACATGTTTAACAAAAAGTTACCAGTTGTTAGAGTAAATATAAACAGCTGAAGAGTCCTCTATTTCCAATGTCCGATACATATTCTGAAAAAATTTATAATTCTTTTTAAAAAGGTTATATATTCTCATTTAACTTGTCAAAGAAATTTTCCGAAGGCACATTTTGACTTTAATTTCTTTGGCAATTTCAATTAAGCGATATTCTATCTCTTTTTGCCTCATCTCTTTCTTTTCAAGAAGCAAATATTATCTTTTTTTCTTTGATAAATGGTGCCTTAATTTCGATATTCGATGCACATATAATTTCCATTCATTAAAGTAACTGTTTTTTAATTTTTTACTTTCTGATATTTTTGATTATTCACGATATACCTTCTATCTCACCATCCATCCTCTAAATACTTTCTGAATCTTTATCACAGGAAATAATCTCTCATTCCTTTTTCTGAGTTGATTCATCTCGATCCACAGCTCTCTCATGTACTCTTCTTCTGAGGCATGCCTATTAATCGTATTCTTCTTTTGAAAAAATTATGAGATATCGGTTTCAGAACTAAAAGGCTCGCAAACATATTCATGGAGTTCATTTGTTTGTTATTACTCGACTACCATATTTTTATCAATTGCAATTGCACTTGTCTCATTTGCTAGGTAATGGCGGCCTAAAAATGAATTTTTATTCCCCCAAAACGTTACCCAAACAATACTGTTGGAGAGGATAGATTTTTTATTATTTTTCTAAAAAATGTTCTTTAAATCGTTTACATCCAGTTTGTTTTCATGGATAAACATAAATTTCAGATTGGAAAGCTCGCCTAAATATGGAAAACTTTCCAGGTTATTTTTCGAGAGGTCCAACTTTACCAAATTGATGCAAAGATAAAGAGTATCGATGACGAGCGTATAGGGGGTATGCAGTATTAGTAATTTTAAGCAGTCGTGCTGCGGTACGAGTTATTCGAGAGATACTATATTTTTGGAGTGGTTCGAGCTAATAATATTCATTTATTATTCTTATCAAACTGTTATATAACTCAAAGTGATCTTGATATTATTTCGATTGACTTAAATAGTTCATCTTTTATCTGGATAAATAGTCTTTTATTTTAAAAAAAGCAGCCCTCATTGTACAAATGATAAATTTATTATCGACGTATTGAATTGCCAAAATGGGAGGTGAGAAAAAGAATAAAAGTATAAAAGTATAGAAATCAAGAGATAATAAAGGACAAACAAATGAAAGAAAGGCAAAATTAAGAAGCGAATCTGTAGCAAACATTTTTGGATTACCAATGTCGACCTTATCTTTTTATTAACCTTCCGAAGGGATGAATTTGCTAAAGCATTAAAAAAGTCATTTAAAAATCACGGAGGACATCATAGAGTTAGGATCGATAGGATTAGAATACAATCTTAATCTGCGAAAAACAATTATGAACCATACAAAATAACTTTACCGACCAATGAAAAAGCAAAGATCGCTTATTCATGAAGATAATTATTTGTTTGATAGCTCCTTCGAAGAACGAAGATCTAAAAGAAGAGCCAATAAAGTCTTATTGATGAACTCTGAAAATACAAATTATAATACCATAAATTTACTTCAAAAGGCAATTATGAAGGAAGCCAACTCTCTCAAAGACAAAAAATCAATATTTTAATTACAGGCTATTCAATTGCCCATCATTAAGAAAAAATAATCTAGAAGAAAGCAAAGCTTGGTAGCATTTGAAGCTAAGTATTTAACATCTTTGCCTTATGGACAGGAAGAGACTCAATTCATTTCCAGCATACCAACCCTTTCAAAGCTTCGAAAGAAAGAGTAAAAGCCAACTTAGATATGTGGATGGGACTCTCCTGACATGAACGAATATCAGTGATATTTGAACTAATTTATCAATCTGGATAATATTTTATTAATATAGCTCAATCTATCTTTCAATTCAATGAAAAATAAGTAAGCCGTCGCCAAGCCTCCCATTGAACTTTAACTCTAAAAATTAAAGCTTAGTGCTTTATCATAAGAGAAAAATATGGAACTCGAATACAATTTATTGAGGATGCTGAATCAAATTATTATTCATAATCCTGAGATTGTCAACACACCTACTTTCACTTTGATCTTCCAGCAGTTGATCAATTTTTAAGGGATTTAGAATTTAAAAATGCTGCCTCTGTTTGAAAGCTTCTGCTATCAACTTTGGACTCATGAAAAATTTAACATTGAGATTAGAGAAAAAACAGATTTCTTTCGAATTGTGTCCAACTGGATTGTGAACTTTGAGCAAAGAAGCGGGAAACTCGATAAACTGAGCGATCAATTTTAGTTGATCTAAAATTTCATGGCTAAATAAACAAAAACTGCCATTGAAAGGACAGTCATGATAGAAGAAATCTTCGAAGATTTAAAAGATCTACTTGATTAGGAATTTTGGAAGGAAGAATAAATCTTTTAAATAGACAATACAGAACAACAGCTACTTGGGCAAAAGGCATAACTTCACTCCTAAAAAGCATAAGCGGGGGAATAATCCTCAAAAGAAACAATTGAAAGTATTACCAAGGTGCTATCTGTTCTAAAAAGCATTATTATTCCTCAATTTTATAGAGTAAAAGGTATAGATAAACTCTATAAAAATTGTACTTATGCTGACATAACCTTTACGAATGTAAATTAATTTATTAAAAAATCAATCTACTATATTTTAAAACAGCCGGCAGTTCCATCCCATATTCAAACTCAATTAAGTAAAATCGCTCTCATCTACATGTAGTTCCTGCCTGTTGAGGATTCAAATGAGATTGTAAACATGCTGAAGCATCTAATGCTTAAAACAAGCAAGGCCGTCCGTTTTTCTCTGGTGTTCTAATATGTATAATTCTACGAATATCTTTAAAAGATGTAGTATTAATAAATTATCGATGAGGTCTAAAGTATTGTAAATTTCAGAGAGCTAATAATAGGCAAGAACATCGTCTAATAAAATCTCACCGAGATAGGAAATAATATGAATGAATCAAAATTTGGCTATCATGAGCTACACATCAAAGCGGGAACATCCAAAAAGATTTACTTCTCAAATTAAATAAGCGACACTATCCTCAAGTTAGATGTGATACTGGCATAAAATGACATCAATATTAAAATCTGTTACTACGACAATCTCGCCATTTAGAGGAGCAGCTTCACCAATATGCACAAACTCGTCTTAGAGACTGTAAGCTCACTAAATTATTATGATAGAAGCAAGATCAACGATGAAAAAATATATTGGAAAGAATAAAGGAGTGCCAGTAAGAAGCTATAGCTGAAACTTAAATATCAGGGACTGTTTTCAATTGAGTTTGACAATTACTATTCATGGGTGATACCCAAAGATGTCAAGTATAGACTGGAACTATTTCGACCTCTCAGTTGATACACTTTGCTTGTTAATTATAGCTTTATTTATGGTGAATAATAAGGCGTATTATTATCATTATATTATTTTTAATTCGTTAAATTACGAGCAACGATCATATCATGAAATCAAGCTTCATCCTTTAAAGCATATCTATTTTGCTACTTATCTCATTAATTCACTGCAGAGATTGCTACTTAGCCTGTGATTAATCTCAAATTACCTATGACAAGCAGCTGTGCTACAAAAATTGTGATATGAAATACATTGTAGGAATTACTGTTGGAGTATTTGTTTTCATAACTGTGCTCATATGTGCCTTATGTCTTTGTAGGAGCAGAAGTTTCACTTGCATTTACTTTTAAAAAAGACGGTTAAGAAAGATGTTTAATGTCGTTGATCCAGGTCTCTATACTGTCGACCAGTTCGAAGCTGAGAAATATACTTTTATTCAAGCTTTAAATAAGACTGAGGCAGTCAATAATTTCTTTTTTACAAGGTTTAAGTAAGTTATGCCAATGAAAATAGATAAAGATTCGATTTGCTTAATTTAAGAACCAGGACAGCCCTTTCTCTATCATATACAATTTGAAGGATAGGATAAGTATTAACGATTTCTGGCGGAGGGTAGTATACTTTGCCGATATGGACATATGTTTTTATGGTTTTTGAAGCAATATCAAAATTCTGAAAATGTAGTAAAAGCAGGACTAAAAAGTACGGTTATCTTTTAATCGAATTTAGTAAACTTAAAATCATGGCAAGGAATTTGGTATTGCAAAGGTGAAGAGTAAAACAAATAACTAAGCGGTTAATGGGCATTGGTAATGAAGGTTCAGGGGGCAAATGATAGACTACAAGATATTAAAACATAAGCATATATGGTTTGATATTTCGCTATTAATATTCGTAAATAAAATATCTCAATAATACTTTTACATTAACTTTCTTCTATTATCAATCGGTACTTCTCCATGGCCCATTTCTCTAGAGAACTGGGGTTATTTTATTTTTAGATTTATGAATTTTCTAAGTTTCCCACTTTTGCATTTCCACTTTTTGGAATTATATCAAATATACAATGTCATAAAATAGATATAAAGGAACTCTCCTCAAGGGATAAACTAAGCAAGATAAGAAACAATAATAATTCAAAAGGATAAAAAATTTTCATACCAACAAGGATTAAGGATATTATAATTTTGATATGAACAACAAAGTTATTCTGTTCTTCATTTCATTTTTCTTTCAAATCGATTCGCTTACCTGTTAAATAGGATTTGCTCACCAATCGGCCGCTGCTTGCTCCAATCAGTATGGTCCGTGTGCGACAAGTAATTAGAATATTTCTGTTCCTGTTTACGCGACTAGCTGCTTAACCTGTTTCAATGATGCGTTCCTTTGGTCAGTGAACATTGCCTTGTCTGTTTGTATACCGAATGCTTGTACCTCTACAACATCATTAGGAGGTGGGATTGTATGTGCAAGCTGTCAGACTGGGTATTCTCTGACTGTAAATAAATCTTGCATTTTAAATTTTGTAAATTCATCTGCAAATAGCCCGACAGCAAATACAGTTTCCACTTCGACTGTTCCTAATTACACGACTCCGAGTTTAATTATCTCAGCAGGCCTGATTATTTGTGCTCTTTTATGGCTGCTTTTTAAGTTGATAGAACAATGCAAATTCAAGAATGAAGCGATGCGCACAGACAGTTTTTCAGAACCGAGAAATCGAAGAAGAGCAGTAAAAGAAACAAGCGAGCCGCAATTGACGTTTGGAGATTTGTAGATAACTCAGTGATGTTGATAAATTTTTTGATATAGGATTCCAGTTTAAATTTATGTTTAATGATTAATATGCTTGAATTGGGCGCGCCCGAATATAGGATTTAAATTCGTTGCCTGATATAAATAATCGATGATAGTTGGGGTTGGGGTTGGGGTTGGGGTTGGGGTTGGGGTTGGGGT
>Ga0302188_10000335_pt1 | contig 40275 bp, 30 predicted proteins | sample II_Bog_E2_1_FD_198783 | JGI IMG/M metagenome (GOLD analysis project Ga0302188, IMG submission 198783) | Peat permafrost microbial communities from Stordalen Mire near Abisko, Sweden - II_Bog_E2_1 | ecosystem: Environmental > Terrestrial > Soil > Wetlands > Peat | place: Sweden: Abisko... | reverse complement strand
CGTGCTGCGCCAGCGCATTGACCGCGGTCGATGCGCTGGCGCAGCACGGCCTGAAGAGCGTTGTAATTCATCATGGCCCGCGACTCGGTGATCATTAGTATCTGCGAGCCAACCGATGAACTGAGGTACTGGTTGCTGTAAAAGCGGGCCGACGTTGGATCGCCGTTCACCAAATACTGGTTGAGGTTGCCGTAGTCCTCGATGTGCTGCCCCTGTTCGCCGAGATAGCCCACCTGCAGCGAGGCGGTTCGTGTCAGCGCGTATTCGGCGGTCAGGTTCCACTCCTGGATGTAGGCGGGCTGCTGATTCTGCGGATAGACCTGAGTTACCGAGCCGCTTGCCGGACCGGTGAAGCCGGCCTCGACGGTCCGCGGCGTGCCACCTGCATCGGTCGCTGCGCCAGGCGTGGGCGAAACCGCATTGATGGCGACGCCTTCAATGAATGGAGTTTGGGCGGTAAGGCGCTGGTTCGAGGAATTGCCTTCGTAGAAACTGGTGGCGCCATAACCGCCGCGGATAACCAGCTTGCCGTTGGCCTGGAAGTCGAAGCCCAGCCGAGGCATGATCTGCCTGAAGTTGGCCTGATAACAGCCGCGATTGCTGCACACGCCGGAACCGGCCGGCGCACCTACGGGAACGCGGTCGGCGTAGAGCACCTGGCCGGTCTCGATGTTAATGTTGGCGGTCTTGTTGTTTTGCTCGATCCATGGCTCGTCGTACTCGTAACGAAGGCCAATATTGAGCGTGAGGTCGGGTCGAATCTTGTAGTCATCCTGAACGTACTCGGCGATGCGCCACTGCCGCTGGCCGACGCGCACGCTGCCCAAGGTGGCGGCTACCTGTCCCACGCGGTCGAGCACAAAGTCGGCGCCTGGCCAGCCCAGACCGTTGGCTTGCGCAGTGTCGCTGGTAAAAGCGCCCGTGTAGTTCATGGTGCCGAGGAAGCCGAAGTTGTTACTGGTCGGATAGTTGTTCTGATAGCGCAGCACCTGCACACCGATGCTCAGGGTGTGTTTCTGCTTCTGCCACGTCAGGCTGTCGATGTAGCTGTAAGTATTGTCGATGACGCTGCCGTCGAAACCGGCGGTGCCAATGTCGGTAAGGTCGCTGGCACTGCCGCCGCCGCCAAAAGCCGCGCCCTGGCCGTAGCCCTGATCGGAAAATCCTACAAACGGCTGCACGCCAAACGGGATGCCGACGATACTGTTTCCATTGAGGCCGAAGTGGCCGGTGGGATCGCCCGGGATGCCCTGAATCCAATTCACGCGCGTGAACCCTATGCGGGCGGAGTTGACGATGTTTGGGGTGAAGATGTGCACCCAGTTCGCACCCAGAATATGAGTGGGATACACATTGATTCCGGGGAACGTAATGGGCAGGACGGCGGTGGTTCCGTCATAGGCACGCGACAATGAAGTGAATCCGGTGATCTTGTCGGATGCGCGTGGATCGTACTCAATCTTCAAGTCGCCTTGGTTGTTGGCCCGGTAAGTGCGCGTGGGGCCCTGCAGGTCGTTCGCAACCAGACCGTCAGTTGGCGTCGCATTGGGCACCGGGTAGTATTGCGGATTGGCGATCAGGAACTTCAATACCGGATTGAGAATCGGAATACCCTGATTTCCAGTGTAAGGTGTGAAGTTATTCTCGGAATCATAGAGCTGGATGGCGGGAGAGACCGCGAGCAAGGCAGAGAAATCGCCGTTGCGCATGGCCTGCGTGAGCACGCTGGCCGAGCCGAGTCCGCCTTTGTGAAAGCGGGCGCCCAAGTAGTCGAAGAAGAAGAAGAGCTTGTCGTGCTTGATGGGGCCTCCCACCGTGAGCCCGAATTGCGACTGCGAGAACGGGCTGATGGGAATGATGGGATTCTGGTTGTTGTTGGTCCACGAGTTCGCGTTGAACTTGGCATCCTGCTCGTAGCCGTAGACCGAACCGTGGAACTGGTTGGTGCCGCTTTTGAGCACGCTCACCACGCCACCGCCGGCAACGTTGCCGTAGTCGGCCGGCGAATTCGAGGTCAGCACCTTAATCTCTTGCAGTGCTTCTGGCGCTGGGCTGTAGGCAATATCGTTGTTGAAGGTCTCGTTCATGTCGATGCCGTCGAGCGTGTAGTTATTCGCCTGCTCGCGGTTGCCGTTGACATTGGCCTGGTCGTAGAATGAGTTGCTGCGTTCGATGCTGTTCATGCCGCCAGTTCCATCGGTGTTCACCGAGCCTGGCATGTAGAGGGTGAGAGCGGAAAAGTCGAGACCGTTCAGCGGCAGGCTCTGGATGGTGTTGGTGGTGAAGGTACTGCCGAGCACCGGACTCTCGGTATTCAGAATGGGCGCAGATGCCGAGACGTCGACCGTGGTCGCGGTGCTGCTGACTGAAAGCTTGACGTTGAAGTTCGCGGTTTGCAGAACTTCCAGCGCAAAGGGGGGCAGGGCCTGCGAGCCAAACCCCGGCGCAGCGACTGTAACCTGATAGTGGCCAACTGGTAAAAAATCAATGCGGAAGAGTCCGACGCCATTCGTTGCCGTCTTCGATTCGATGCCGGTGTCGAGATTGCGCGCCGCCACCTTTGCGCCCACAACGATGGCACCACTCGGATCGGAGACATCTCCGGTGATCGACCCAGTGACGGTTTGTGCCGATGAGAACAGGGGGAAAAGCGCGGCGAGCGCGCACCAGAAGAAACGACGGAAGAGAAATCGCTGCATGAGAGGCCTTCCTTTGTAAGAGGTCGGGGTCAATGATGCGGTCGAGATCTGTCGGAGGCGCCTGCATGCACGGGGGGGAGCCTGAACCATGCCACGAAGCGCGCACCCAGTATTGTTGCAATCGCGTGAAGCCAATATAACCCGAAGTGATCAATTTCTACAAAAGAATAATGATATTGAACTACAGTTGTACTTCACCAGAATGCAGCAAGAGAACAAAGACCCGGACCTGAAGGCCCCTGCTCCCTCCGTAGTTGTCGATCTACAACTGTAGTATTAAGTTCGTATTCCGATGCGTCGAATTCTCACCTTCCAGGACAATCATTTTCCAGATAACCCCTGACTGTGTATCCAGTATCCGGTCTGCGGAGACATCGCATCCGACTCCGTTGTTATCCCGGCACTCACCCTGCGCGGGCGTTATTCTGCACGCAGTGCGCGCATCGGGTCGACGCTGGCGGCGCGGCCTGCCGGGATCGCACTTGCAACCAGAGCAACCGCGGCCACTCCCGCTATCGCCAGCAGATATGTGACAGCATCCAGTGGCTTGATGCCGTAGAGCGACGAGGCCAGCGCGCGTCCCACCAGCACTGCGAGTGGGACACCGATAACTACTCCGGCGACGGTCAGCGCCACGCTGTCTTTCAAAACCATCCACACCACCTGCTCGCGCCGAGCGCCAACGGCCATGCGGACTCCGATCTCTGGCGTTCTCATGCTCACGCGATATGCCAATGTTCCATAGAGGCCGGTGCCCACCAGCACGATGGCCAGGAATCCGAAGAACCCGGCCAGGCGCGCAAACATAATCTGCTGAGCGACGGTTGTGTCGAACTGGGCGCGCTGGGTCATGGGTTGTATCAGCGGCAGGTTGGGATCGAGTTGTTGCACAACGTTGCGGGCCGCGGGCAGAATCGCCAGCGGATCGCCGTGCACGCGCATCTCCACATTCATGGCTCCGATCACCGGAATCTGCGCGTACATATACCAGGCCATGGGAATTGGCTGTTCGTCGATGCTGCGGTATTTGTGGTCTTTCACTACGCCGATAATGGTGATCTTCACTTGTCCATTTTCAGGGCCGAAAGTGTGACCCAGCGGATTTACACCAGGCAGAAAGCGCTGGGCGAATTCCTGATTCACGATACCGACAAAGGGCGTCTTTGCGGTGTCGGAATCGGCAAAGTCCCGGCCTGAAAGTATGGGGACGCCAAGCGTGCGAAAGAAACCCGGCCCCGCGACGTTGTTGCGCACGGTTCTCGACCCGCCGCTCACAACGTCCGGCAAGTTGCCGTCAACCATCATGTCGCTGTTGTTCGACGAGCCGGATCCAAGACGCTCCAGCACGATGGTTACCGATTCCACGCCAGGCAGAGCGCGCAGCTTGCCCATCATGTCAACGTAGAAGCTTCTGCCGGCTTGAAGCGATGGAATGTTTGGGTTCACTCCGAAGACGAGCAGGCCGTCTACCCGCATTCCAAGGGGAGTATTCTCCAGATTGCGCAGTGTACGAATCAGCAGGCCCGCGCCCACCAGCAACACGACGCAGAGCGCCATCTGCAGCGCGACGATCATCCTGCCCATGCGGGACTTACCTGCATCCGAGTGCGATGCCGCCGCGGTAGTCCTGATCGCCAGTTCGGCCTTGCCTGCGAGCGCCACCTGCAGAGGCGCCAACCCAAACAACAATCCGGCCAAAGCCAGCACGCCCAGGGTGAACAGCAGCACGGTTCTGTCCGGAGCCAGGCTCGATTCAATCTGTGCCCATCGGCCGAGCAGCCGCGTTGCGATCTCAGCAAAGCCCCATGCCAGCACGCCGCCCGCCGACACCAGGATCAGGCTCTCCGTCAGGAGTTGGCGGAACAGTTCGCCGCGGCCCGCGCCCAGGGCCTGCCGCACCGAAAACTCCCGCTGCCGCGCCGCATTGCGCGCCAACAGAAGCATCACCACATTCGCCAGTGCGATCAGAAGCACAAGGCCCACCATGGCCATCAACGTGCGCAGCGGATTGCCGTATCTCCGGTCATATCCGGGAAAGCTTTTGGCATCTTCGAGGCTTAGAACCGGAGGCTTCTCGCCCGGCGTTGGGGAGCCGCCCAGTTGGATATATGCTGCTGACTGAAATACGGGTTGCAGACTGGCCAGCGCCTGCGTTCGATTCGCTCCGGGAGCAAGCCGCCCAATCAGCCGCAGGCACCACCATGTGGGGTCGTTGATATAGAGCTTGCCTTCATTGGGAGGATTTCCCCACGCATTCAACTCCCCACGGTTCTGCAGCGGAATCCAGAAGTCGGTTGAGCCGCCGCCTTCAACGCCTTCAAAGCCAAGCGCCGTAACGCCAACAATGGTCATGGGGACCGCGTTCACATACAGCGTTTTTCCCAGCACATCCCGATCCCGCGCAAAGCGCCGCGTCCAGTAGTTGTAACTGATGACAGCGAGGGGCGCATGACGGGCCTCGTCGTCCACGGTGAAGCCGCGACCCAGTGGCAGATTCACGCCGAGACCCGAGAAAAAGGTTCCGCTCACCATGTCGCCTTCCGCCTCTTCGGGCTCCGTTCCATAGCGAACTGCAACCTTGCTGCCGGAGAGCGGCACATACGCCATTAGCGGAGTGAAGGCTTCATTTTGACGCCGCAGCGCGTCATAGACGGCGTAAGAGAATGTCTGGTTGGTGTCGATCGTGCCCGTCCCGCGAGGCGCATCCGACGTCCGTAAATAAACCAGGCGCGCAGGGTCGCTTACCGGCAGCGATTTGAGCAGCACGGCATTCATCACGCTGAACACTGCGGTGTTCGCCCCGATGCCGAGCGCCAGGGTCAAAATCGCCGCAGCCGCAAACCCCGGGCTTTCAAGAAGGGAGCGCAAGCCGAACCGCACGTCGCGCAACAGCTTTTCCAACCACACCAGGCGACCCTTCAGGTAGAAGCGCTCCTCTGCCGCGCGCACGTTGCCGAATTGGCGTTGCGCCTTCCATCGCGCGTCGTCCGCGCTCAGACCCTCGCCTTTCAGATCATCGGCCTCGAGTGCAAGATGCGACTCAATCTCGGCTCGGAAATCCGCCGCACTGCGCTTGCGTCTGAACATCGCTACGCCTCCTCGCCTTTGAGCCCGCTTTCTGAATCCAGAATCAGATCCATCGCTCTAGTCAATCGCCGCCATTCGCCGGTCTTTTCATTGAGCTGCGCGCGGCCTTTCGCTGTCAGCGAGTAAAACCGTGCCCTGCGGTTGTTCTCACTCACGCCCCACCGGGCGCGAATCCAGTTCTTGTCTTCGAGCCGCTGCAGGGCAACATACAGCGAGCCATGGTCGACAAGAAACACATCTTCCGATTGCCTCTGAATGATCCGCGCGACACCTTGTCCGTGACACGGACCCATCAGCAGGGTTTTCAGAATCAGCAGGTCCAGGGTGCCCTGCAACAAGGCAATGCGGTCGTCTTTGTTTTCTTGGGTAGCCATTCGACCCAAGTATTCACCCCTTTGGGTAGAATGTCAACCCAAGCTGGAATGTTGCTGAGGTTGGACCCAATGGCCGGAGAGCCAAAGACAACGTTGGGTTGCGCATGGATTTCTGGCAGAGCGTGCGACTGCCTGAATCCCAGGTTGCGAAAGCCGGCAACCTGAGATTCCTGTTCTTCCTCGTTCCAACTCTTCAGGGTTTGGTGGCAAGAATGAGCGGGGAAGGGCCTGGAGACGCGAGGGTGCGCGGGTCAACGAAGCCTGCCTCGGTGAGCCAGGAACTGATCTCTTCAAAGGAAAAAGTGTCGCCTTCATCGGTATTGACGAGCATGTTGACGGCGAAGATGAGACTCGGGAGGGGGCCGGTGCGGTCAGCGTTGACGAGGAACTCCTGGATTGCGATGGTGCCGCCTGGCCCAAGGGCATTGAACACCTTTTCAATGAGGTCGCGGCTGCGAGTTTGGCCTTCGCTGTGAAGGATGTGGCCTAGGGTTGCGACGTGGTGGCCCGTGCCGAAGTCAACCGTGGCCAGATCGCCTTCGACAAAGGTGTAGCGGGCAGTGAGGTCGAATCGGGCGACCGTCTTCCTGGTGATGTCGATGACTTCAGGCCAGTCGACAGCGGTGACGCGGACCTGCTGCGCGCTTTGGGCAAGGGCGATGCTCCAGACGCCGGAACCGGCAGCAAGATCGAGTACCGAGGCCGGCCCCGCGGAGGCGAGGTCGAGGTGAAGGGCGAGGGCCTGAGCCGGTGGGTAGCTCATGGGGAAGATGTCGGCCACGAACTCGTGGAAGAACTCACCTCCCTGCTGCTCCTGATTGACGGAGTGTACGGGCTTGCCGCTGGCGACGACCTCATTGAGCTTGAGCCAACTGGGTAGCAGGTGCTCACTGGTGTGGCGGATGATGCCCCCCATGAAACCGGGCTTGGCGGAGACGAGGAAGGCGGAGCTTTCGGGGGTGAGGGAATAGTTCCCGTGTAGATCCCTGGCGACGAAGTTGAGGCCGACGAGCACGTTGACGATGGCCGCGAGGCCGCGGCGCGAGGCGCCGGTAGCCAACTGCAAGTTGTCGATGTTCATGGGGCCGTGGTCGAGCGCATCGAAGACGCGGTGGCGGATGGCGGCTTCCATCACGAGAGTGATCGCGTAGCCCCAGGCGAACTGCATGATGCGTTCGGGAGTTACCTGGACCTCAGGCAGAGAGGGAGCGGCAATGTTGGTTGTCATTGGATGTTGACCTCGAATAGGGATGGCAGAAGGGTGGGGATGGAAGCGAACCGGGGTTCCGACCCAGCTGCGCGAAGAGAATAACAGAGCGGAAATTCAGAGGTCACGCGAAAAGTGGCACATAAAGGGGCTTCTGAGCTGTTTTCCAGCCGGGATGGCGGACGGCGCATTACTCTTGCCTTCAAGTCAAGGTTACTTGAGAGACTCTAGGGTATACATTGCTTTCCAACGAGAATGAGATACAATACCGGCAATTCACAAGCAACCTGAAAACTCGTTCCTGAACTAATAGACCGCTGTGCGTGGGGTGGCTGCCGAGTTGCGACTATCGCTCCGCATCGGCTGTTTCCCTGTTTTCCATCGGGGAATGACTCGCAAACATCGGAGCGGGAATGGTCTGCTTGTCACCCATCGTGGTCTTGTATCCGCGTTGATAGCGCAATAGAAGGAGATCGAACGACGCATGAAAATGAACGCGCTGAAGTTCGCAACGGTTTTGTTGATCTGTTTTCCCATTGCGGCAAACGCACAGGGCTTTGGGATATTTCAAAAGAAGCTTGTTACCATCAATCGTCTTCTTCCACCCACGGTCAATTTGAAGGGTAAGCGAATCCGGGTAGGGGCGACGGCAGACGCCATTCAGAAAGATGGCGAGATGCTTCGTTCGCTTCTCAAGACAAAGCTTGTGACCCTGATCCAGAAGGATCCGCGATTCATTTTGAACGAGACTTCGCCGGAGACGATACTTCGCTTCTCGATCACCAACTTCCACGTCGACAAGTGGACCTCTACTGTCGGTCAGAATCAAGTCACCAGCTTTGGAGGCAAGATCGAGGTCGCTTATCAGGCCGTTGATGCCTCCTCCAACATTGCGCTGGATTCGGAAAACCTGCTGACCACTGCGGGGTACGATCCGAATCAATCCAGTTCCGGTGTGATGCCTTTTTCTCTTCACATGGACCGAAAGAAGACGGCCGCCGAGTCCAGCGAGGATGAGACGCGAGATCAGCTGATCAATGGCATTGTGGATGAGATGGGCCGACGCATTGCGCCGCTCGATCAGCCGTTTGACGCGCCCCTGCCGGGCGGGAAGTTGTTGGAGCCGATCTCGGCCCTGGCTCTGACGGGGCGCTGGGGAACCATGGAAGAAGCGGCGGATAAGGCCGACAAGCTGCCAAAAGGCACCGATGACACTTATCGGATCTATCTGATCGCTCTTGCCAAAGAGGCGCAGGCCTATGGATTGACGAGCGAGGCGAATGAGAGGGATTTGGGCAAGCGCAGCGACATTACTCCAGCTCAAGCCGAGGCCGAGTTCAAGCGCGCGCAGCAATACCTGGACGAATCCGGCGCCCTCTATAAGCAGATCGTGACCGCCAATCCAAAAGAGAAGGAATTCCGTTCAGGCGATGCACGCACCGAGGAAGCGCTGGCAATCTACGCCAAGATTGAAAGATTCAAAGTGGAAAACGCCAAGGCGATGGCGGCTGCTGAGGCTGCCCGGGCCGTGGCCGCCAAAGCGGGAGAGAAGGGCGGGAACGCAGGTTCCGGTCAGACCCCGCTTGAACAGGTGCTGGAGTTTTGTAATCAAAGCCTGGCGTTGGAGAGCATCAAGGAGTACATCGAGTCGCCTGATTTTATTGCCGACGCCAAGGCGACTGGCTACAAATTCAACTTTGCCAAGGATTCGCTGCGGCTGAACCAGACTTGCAAGCAGAACGCCGCGGCTCTGCAGAAGGCAATCCGGGCTCGTTTGCCTGTTGCACCGCCGCACAAATAGGAAAATCTTATGAAGCGATTACTGGTGTCTGCATTGTTGCTGCTCATTCTGGCTCCGCGCGCAGCCGTGGCTCAAGCCGATGGCTGCCGTGGAGCGCTGGAGGCATTGAACCGGGTCAAGGAGCAGATCACGCCTCAACTCAGCATCTCTACCAAAAACGGAAACGATCGTTTGCAGACAATGCAATCGACGCTGGAGAGAGGTACTCGTGTCTGCAAGGAGTTTCCGGAGCTTTGGTTCTACCTGGCGGTGATCTCGCAGAAGCTAGGCATGGACAAGGATGCTCAATACGCGAGAGAGAAGCTGGATCGATTTCAGGAGGAAGGCAACTGGGATCGAAAGGAGGAGTTCGATCCTTTCACCAGACCGCCGATTCCGCGGAGCCCTGTGGCCGATTCCGCACCGATGCTGGTGACGGCTCTGGCCTCAACCTCGGTCGGGCGTAAGTGGGCGCTGGTGGTAGGCATCGACGACTTCGCCGATCCCCGGGCGGAAAAGCTGGATTACGCAGTCAAGGACTCTAGGGATTTTGCGAATTTCCTCAAGGATCCGCAAGGCGGGCGCTTCGATCCCAATCATGTCGCTTATCTCGCCAACAGTAATGCCACCATCAGGGGGCTGCGTGAGCAACTCGGGAAGATTCGGATGCATGCCAAGGCGGATGACTTAGTGGTCATTTATATCGCCAGTCATGGTTCACCCCGTGAAATGGATCCCAATGGGGTCAGTTACATTCTGGCCCATGATACGGACCTGGACAATCCCGCTACGCTTTACTCAAGCTCGCTCCAGATGATCGACCTGGTACAGATGGTCAACAGGGAGTTCCAGGCCGGGCGTGTGGTGCTGATTCTGGATACCTGCTTCAGCGGCGACGCATTGACCGGAGGGGCGGGAAGGCGTGCTGGGGACGCGGAAACCGCACCCTTCAGCCTGGCATTCGACAACCTTAAAATGGGACACGGACGCGCGGTGCTGACGGCCAGCCGATCCAACGAACGATCCTGGGAGATCCAGAGCAAAGACAAGCAGGGCAACGGCTATTTTACGCATTACCTGCTGGAGGTGTTGCGCGAGACACAAGGCAAAGGAAGCCTGGAGCATCTGTTTTCCGCAGTGAGTGCGCGGGTGGCGGCGCGGGTTAGCGCCGACCTGAATGCCAGCCAGAATCCAACCTTCGAGTTCAGCGACGAAGCCAGCAATATTGTGCTGGGAACTCCAGAGTCCGTCACTCAATAGCCTCAATGCAACTAAGGCAACGCCATGACCAAGCTGAGCAAGAAGGCTGCCAAAAGGAAGCGGATAGGCGCTCCCCGGCTCGACGCACCGCTCAAGGTTGAAGTCGCCAAGGCCATTCAGCCCAAATCTCCAGAAACCGAAAAGGACCGGCCGTTCAAGAAGCTCAAATCTGTAATTTGGCCGATAGCGTTTAGCCTGTTTGTGGCATTTTTGCTGTCCGAGGTAAAGGAACGATGGTTAGATCCAACCGATCTGGGGCAGCAGCTAGACCAGTTTAGCGCGCGTCTTTTGCAGGTGCGACTGAGCGATACCAGCGGTTGGCGTGGCGATCCGGTAACGATTGTCGATATCTCGTCGCTGCCGCTTGAGCCGCGCTTGTCTGCAGGTGAAACTGTAAACGTGGTGCCGCGAGCCGCACTTCAACAGTCCCTCGATCTGATCGCGCAGGCCAGTCCCAAGGCGATTGGCATCGACGTGATTTTTGATCCGGAGCCGGCCGGACTTTCTGCCAGGAAAGAGGACGATCAATTTCTGGAACACTGCAAAAATCTCCGGGATCCGTCCGGGAGATTGATTCCAGTGCGCGTGGGCATTTATAAGTCGTTGGCGCTAGGGAGAGATAGCTGGCTGGGGAGTTCTGACTTTGGAGATTTAGGCGCCTCGATTATTGTGCCTAATGAAGATCGTCAAAATACACCGACCGGTCACATGATTCGCCAGTTCCACTTCTCGTTGAACAATCAAACCGTGGTCGCTGACTCGCTCAGCTATAGCCTGGCCAGGATTGCGCAGGACCAGGCTGTCGAAACGGGCGCGGGTGCAACCCACCGCGCGATTGGAAACTGGCTGAAGCTCCACCTTCCCGAACTGATTACCGAACCGGATTCGATTCAGCATGGGGCAGTTCATGTGGTCAAGGCGGACAGATTCCTGGTTGATTTTGGAGTTGTCCCAAAGTTGAAAGAATCAACGATTCCCGTCGAGGACTTGAACCGCCGGTATACAGAGTTGCATGACAAGATTGTGCTGGTTGGCCGCACTGCGCCGAGCCAAGCCAGAGATGTGTTTGCCACAACCCTGTCGGACAAAGTCGTTTCGGGAGTTTACACACACGCGGCGGCTGTCGACACGCTGATGGAAGCGCCTCTTTTCATACTGAGCGATGCTGGGAATAATTGGATCAATATCATCACGACCGTTTTCCTGGTAGCTTGTGCGGTGCTGATGTACATTGTTTTCGACCTTGAGAAACATAAAAAAGTGCGCGACGATTTGGAGATTGCCATCCCCTTCTTTTTGGCTGTCCTTGTGATCATAGTCGGGTATTCCTGCGTAGACGCTACTGGCATTTTCTGGCCTGGTTTTCTCCTATTCGCTTTTATGCTGATCATCGGCACACAGACCGGGGCGGTCATCGAAATTGCTTGGAAGGTGCCGGTAGGCGCATGGCACAAAAGGCGGAGGAAGGCATGAAGAGAATGGCGTTGTGCCTGCTTGTGGTTGGATTGGCCGTCACGGGAACGATGGCCCAGGAGCCTGCACCGGTTTGCCAGATCGTGTCGCTCTCGGGAACTGTTTTCTTGCGTCCCGGTAACTCCCCCCTGGACAAGCCAACGGCGCGGCTTTCCCCAAGCCGCGATTTGCTGCGATTGCTGCACAACGGCGATCAATTGCAAGCCTCGCGGGACGGAAGGGTTCAGATCGTGCAATCCGGCATTCTTCGCACCCTATACGCCAAGGATGGACTCGTGACGCTGCATTGCGTGTCGTCCATCCTCCAGTCAGCTAAGCTTACCCCGGAGGAACAGGCTCTAAGCCTCGCGATTGAGCAGTTCGGAAACCCTGGCGCATCGCGCGAGGTTGCGCCGCTGCTCTGGTTTCCGGCCGCCGATTCGTCGATACTGGCCCGTGACTTTCAGCTGCGCTGGAATCCGCCTCAATCCGAGGAAGACTTTTCCATCACTATCTCGCGGCAGGATGGTTCACAGCTTTGGTCCGCAGCTTCGGTCGATTCGGCGAATGGAGGTCTCACGCTCAAGCAAGAGGCTGAGGTAGTCGAGTTGTTGGTGCAAGAACAAAGTCCATCAGATCTTCAGAGTTACACCGTGGCGATCTCGTCCGATCTGCAGGGCTCGCCCAAGTTTTCGTTCTCGGTTCTGTCTGCTGCGGAAGAAGCTCAGGTGCAGGCGGAACTAGCCCGCTGGGACAAGGCCGCGTTCAATCCGATGGTGCGAGCGTTGTATCGCGCCGCGACGTGGCGCACCGCAAACCTGATCTACAAGACAGCCGAGGAGTATGACCTGGCATTGCTCCAAGCGCCGAAAAGTGAAGCGCTTATCGAAGCCGACCTGGCCGCACATCACCAGATCGGTGACTTGGCGCGCAGCCGGGAACTGGCTGCGCGGCTGCATGACTTACCCTCGGAGTAGGTGCGGCCACCTCTTCAGCACCGATCACGTCTGCGCCCCTGAGCTGGTTTGGGAGGATGTGAATGTATGCTCCACTCCCGCTCTGAGCTCCAAACCATACGGTGCCGCCCTCAGCTATAAGGCGTAGGAACGGACGCAGAACGCCGTGAGTGATCGCCAGACCCCACCCGTCAAAAACTTCATGGTGCCTCCATGGGCTTCCTCCCTCGTCATTCAGGGAAAATGCGCCATCTTGAGCAGCAACGGCAAAATTGCGCCATTTACCGTGGTAATGCTTTTTTTGGCTTAGTAATGCAAAACATGTACAAGGCCATATTCAGGCATGTTTTCATGGACTGTGGAAAGAATCATAACTAGCCGCAAAGCATTGATTTGGCTGCCATTATCTTTTTCCGTAGTTTATAGTTTATAAAAGTTTTGGTGCCGAAGAAGGGACTCGAACCCCCACACCCTTGCGAGTACGTGGACCTGAACCACGCGCGTCTGCCAATTCCGCCACTTCGGCACAAGACACAAGCTCAGCACTCTTCTGCTGAACCGGCAGCAAGACCAAGTCTCGCAAATACAGGCCCCTGTGTCAAATCTCAACTCGGGAAAAGGGCGCGTAGCTCATTGTCCGGATTCGGCGCAGGCACGCACGTTGCATCAACTGGGGCCTTCGGACACGAATTCGGGGTTGCCGGGGAAGAGATCGTCTACTTCCTCAAGCTCCTCAGGAAGCAGAGGGGTGGTGCGATCGTCGCAGGAAATCTGAACGAATGCCTTGTGCCGAGCGGCGACGAGCCCGGGAATCGCTTCTGGCGGAACAGGTCGCGAAAGGAGATAGCCCTGCACCAAGTCGCAATCAAGATCGCGGAGACGGGCAAGTTGGCTCGGCGTCTCCACTCCCTCGGCTACCAGATGGTGGCCAAGCGCATGGGCCATCGAGATAATGGCCTGCACGATGGAATAGGTGCCGTCCTGAACACACAGTTGGGCAATAAAGGATTGATCGATCTTGAGCACCGAAATGGGCAACTGGTGCAGGCGGCCGAGCGAGGAGTGGCCAGTGCCGAAATCATCGATCGAGAAGGCAATCCCGAGGGATGTAAGAACATTCATATGTTCGGCGACCTCGGTGAGATTCCGCATCAACACCGATTCGGTGACCTCCAAATGGATCCACTTTGGGTCGATGGCGTAACGGCGCAGCTTGTCCATCACCTGCCCCGCAAAGTCAGAATGCATCAGTTGCAGCCCGGAGACGTTGACGGCGACCGGGACCAGCCGCATTCCCTGATGCTTCCAGACACGAAGTTGGCGGCAGGCTTCTTCGAGCACCCATTGACCAAGTGGGACGATCAGGCCCGTCTCCTCGGCGATGGGAATAAACTCCGACGGGCTCAACGACCCATAAGTGGGGTGGTCGAGGCGCAACAAGGCTTCCAGTCCCTGGACCGAGCCGTCGTAAGCGTAGAACGGCTGGTAGGCGAGATGGAACCCTCCCACTGCCAGTTGCTTGCGCATGTGAGCTTCCACTTCGATTTGCCGTTCCGCTGCACAGCTGAGTTCCCGGGAAAGCCAGATGGCCTGCCCGCCGCCCGCAGATTGCGCCTGGCGAAGGGCGCTCTCCGCACCGCGCCAGAGCGCCGTTGCATCGGTACCGTCGTCCGGGCAAACTGCCAGTCCCATGCTGAAGGCAAGTTGGACCTTGTACCCCTCGATGAGCAGGGGTCTGGTAAGGATTTCTCTCAAATCGATGGCGGCCTGCTCGACGCTGGCCTCACTTTTGACCCCGGTCAACACCATGGCGAACTCGTCGCCACCGGTGCGCGCAATCAAATCCATGGCGCGAACGCGCGCACCGAGAATGCTGGCGACGTGTTTGATGCATTCGTCGCCGACACGCGGGCCGTAGGTATCGTTGATGCGCTTGAAGCGGCGAAGGTCGATGTAGAGGATGGCCAGCTTCTCTTCTGCCCTGATCGATTCGCGAACCGCCTCAACCAACTGTTTCTGAAATAGCATTCGGTTGGGAAGTCCGGTGAGACCGTCGTGGTTTGCCTGGCGTATGAGTTGCTGCTCGAGCATGTCGCGCTCAGATGCATCGATCCCCAGCACAAAACGGCACCGCCTGCCCTTGAAGACGATGTTGTACGCGGTAATATCCATCGGCAGAACATGGCCATCCTTGCAAATATGCAGTGACGCCCGGTTCGATACCGGCTGCGCGGCGCTGGCCTCCGCAAGCACCTTTGGCCTTGTGGCTGGCTCCAGGATGTCGGGCAACTTCATCCGCAGAAACTCTTCCCTGGTGTAACCATGCAGATCGAGCCCAGCCTGGTTTACGTCCAGAAACTGCAAGGTCTCGATTTCGAAGATCCAAAGCGGATGTGGATTGGCGTTGAAGAACAGGCGGTATTCGTCGCCAAAGGCGTGCGCCGCGCGCGCGTCGTCTTCCAGAACCACCAAGATCATGCCCACTGCCACACACCACTTGGGAATATTCCAGATTCCGTGATTGACCACAAAGCTAGGCCAGAGGCGCGGCAGCAGAAGTGCCACGGGGAAGACCGCGGCCCAGGAAACCAGACCTGCCACCATCGTCTTGAGAGCCAGGGTCCGGTGCCATCCGGCAGTCCAGAATTCAATCGCGGTGACTAAGACAATCTCTCCCAGCAGCGCGTAGACGATGATCTCCGCATCCGCATGGAAGGCGCCGTAGAGCATGAGGGCACCGGTGGCAACGCACACGCCAATCACGATGGGGCCAATCATGCGGCGACAAGGACGCTCCCTGGAGGCGAGCCGAATAGCGAAAGCCTGGCGCACCAGAATCAGCAGGGAAAGCACCCAGGCATTCTTGAAGCCGAGGACGACGAGGCTGAGGCACGGCAAGGTGATGACCGCGAGCACAATTCCCAAACGCAGGCCAGCCGCGCGGGACTCGCTGAGAATCATGGTGGAGACGACAAAGCAGATGCCGGCAAGAGCCAGTGCATCAAAGCCGATGCAACTTAGAAGATTATGCCAGGAGGGGTCTGCGGGGGTGTACAAAGTGGCAGCAGAGTGAGCCAGAACGCACAGCCAACCCGCTATCCAGCAGCGCAGACGATCGTCGGGGCGTGCCCGAAAGGTCACTGCGAACAGGAAGACGAGCAGGCTTAGTACAACCAGATTGAAAATGGCTGCTTGCAACGTATGTTGACTCCGGGAGGAAACAGCTCAAGTCGACCTGGGACTGCACGGCACCGATTATCCCAAGAAACTTAAGCGGCAGCCATTTCATTCAAGGAATGATTTTGCTCTATGGTAAATCAATACTTCATCCTTGCGGAAGGATCGATTTTCCCTAAATTACAGATTTTCCAGAACTCACTTCGGAATGCGAAACAGGTCAACCGCCATGTACCCGCATCAAATATATCACGTTGCACTAAATCAATTTACCTGAGGAAATCTGTTTACTTTGACTAACTTGAAGCGGTTTCCGAGCCGGCGACTCTGGATATATCTTCGACCGGGAAACCGCTTCAAATTATGTACTTACACCAGTCTGGCGTCGAGCACGATTTCAGTGTTGTTGGCGAAGAGCTTCGAGACGGGACAGCCGGCTTTGGCATCGGCTGCGGCCTTGTCAAAAACCTCCTTGGTCGCGCCGGGTACGCTGGCCGTCGTGGTCAGCACAATGCGAGTGATGGCGAAGCCGCCTTCCACCTTGCCGAGCGAGACAGCCGCCTGGGTTTCGATCTTCTCCGGCTTGAGGCCCGCTTCGCCCAACTGCGCTCCCAGGGCCATCGAGAAGCAACTGGCGTGCGCCGCCGCAATCAACTCTTCGGGGGTGGTGCCCGTGTCCGCACCCTCAAACCGCGTGGCGAATGAGTACTTTGCATTTTCCAGCACGCCCGTCACCGTTGAGATCGTGCCTTTGCCTGTCTTCAGTGAACCAGTCCAAACCGCACTTGCCTTGCTTGCCATTGTTCCTCCTTGGGGGGCCGGGTTTCGATTGCCGCCGGCTGTGAATGGATGGGCGCGGCGCCCGAGGGGGATGCCGCAATGCGCCGCTACAGCGATTCTCCAACTGCTGCACCTGAAACCACTGCCGCTGCGTGGCCTATTCCTTGAGAAAAAGCCGGCTTGCACAAAGTTTAGTTGATGCACGTGAATTGGAGAACTGCTCTAAAGAGTTGATGCTTCTGGCGCCTGCCGGGATTCCCCGGCGAGGTTCGTGTCTCACATCGTGCTAATCTCTTTTGCATGTTGCCGCAGCGCCCTCGCGCCCTGGACCCCGATTTTGCGCCGCCCGGCTCGCCGGCTGAGCCGACTGGCCCTCAAGCGCCGGAGGCTGCCGAGCGCGTCGAGCACCACTCCCAGGTCTGCCCCACCTGCGGCGCCCGGCTTACCGGGCACCACTGCAAGCTGGTCTGCACCCAGTGCGGTTATTACTTGAGTTGCGCCGACTATTACTGAGCCCGTGCAGAAATGTGATTTCCTAGGTCTCAAAATCTAGGCCTGGGGCACCCATATCGTGGAACCCATGATTCACAATTAAATGGTCACAGTACTATTACTTAGCCCGGCTCGCCTTGCGCGGGGCCTCAAACTCATCGCCGGGAAGCCACTCGATGCTCTTGGGTTGTGCGCTGGCCAGCCAGCCCAGCACAAAGCCGAAGCGCGCCAGCTTGGCGTTGCCGCGGAAGTCCCAGTCGGCGCGGTACTCGTCAGAAGGCTGGTGATAGTGGTGCTCCACGAAGTCCTTGTCCTGTGCCAGGCCCCAGGCTTCGTCGTGGCCTTCAAAGAGATCGCCCTGATCGATGGAAAAGGCGGGAATGCCCGCACGCGAGAGCGAGAAGTGGTCCGAGCGGTAGTAGCTGCCGGCGCCGGGGTTGGGATCGGGCAGCAGGGCCAGGTCGAAGGCCTTGCCAACCGTCTGGACCGTGGGCCAGAAGTCGTTCCGCTCCGCACCCCCCAGGCTCACCGAGCGGGGAATGCCGATGGGCAGCAGCATGTCGTAGTTGAGATCGAGAGCAATCTGGCTGGCGGGAATGGGCGGATGCATGCCCAGAAATTGCGAGCCCAGCAGGCCCTGCTCTTCCGCAGTGACCGCTGAGAAGTAAACCGCGTGCGGAGGACGCACCGAAGATTGTGCAAAGGCTCGCGCCATCTCCAGCAGGATGCCGCAGCCGGTGCCATTGTCGGCCGCGCCGTTGTAGATTCCGTCGCCCTTGGCGTCGGGGTCGATGCCCAGGTGATCGTAGTGAGCGGTGTAGAGGACGGCCTGATTGGTTGCGCTCGCTCCTGCGACGCGGCCCACCACGTTGGCGCTCACGTAGCGCCGCACGCGGCTCTCGATGTGTCCACGCAGCCTGACCGGAAGTTCAACGGCATGGAAGGCTCCCGGCTTGCCGGCTTGAGCGATGGCCTGATCCAGATCGCCCAGGCCGGCCAGCGTCAGTAGCTTCTGCGCCACGTCGTGCTGAATCCACGCCGCTGCCCGCAGCGTGGCCGAGGGGTCGCCATCCAGGTAGCTCTTCTCAATAGCCTGCGAGTTGCGCACCACCTCCCAGCCGTAGCTGGCCAGATCGGTGCGGTGAATCAGCAGCACGCCCACCGCTCCCCGGCGCGCCGCCTCCTCGTACTTGTAGGTCCAACGGCCGTAATAGGTGAGCGCCTTACCCTTGAAGAAGCTCTCGTCGTCGGAAGGCGGCTCGTTGACGATGATCAGCGCGATCTTACCCTTCAGGTCCACGCCAGCGTAGTCATCCCACTTGTACTCTGGCGCGTGGATGCCATAGCCCACAAAGACGATGGGCGCGTCCAGGTCGGCCGTTGCCTGCCCGGTCTGGTCCTTGGAGACAATCTCGGTCCCGTAGGGAAGATCCACCGGCTGGCCCTGGGCGGGAACAAAAGAGAACCTGGTCTTGTCCTCTACGGTGTGCACGGCCACCAGCGGCACGCGCTGGAAGTAGGTGCCGTTGTCGCCCGCCGGCTCCAGGCCGGCCAAGGCGAATTGGGTGGCGATGTACTCGGCGGCCAGCTCGCCTCCGCGCTTGCCGGGGCCGCGGCCCTCCAGCAAATCCAGCGAGAGGAAACGTACGTGAGCGCGAATCTTTTCCGGGTCGATCGACGCCGCGGCCGAGCGGGCTTCCTGGGGCAATCCGGCGATTTCGGGAACCGTTGCGGAGGGTCCCTCCGCGCGAAGAGACGGGGCGGCCACGGCAGTAGCGGCCAGAGCGGCAAAAACAAGCTTGCGATGCATGGGTTCTCCCTGTGGGTGTGGGACTTGAAGACAGGCGCATCGAACGGCGCGCCTCCATCGACCCTTCAGACTACGTCCCCGTCACCTTGCGGCGCAATGGCGTCGAGCGAGGCTGTGGGCAGCAGATGGGCGCGGGAAAGCACCTTGCGCGTCAAGCCGGTCAGGGCCATGCCGGAGGCCTCGGCCAGCGGAACCCAGCGTCTTTCGCCACCCGCCACGGTAATCGCCTCCACATCGTCCTCAAAAACGGTGCGGATGCGCACGTAGTAGTTCACCTGCATGATGGCGTGGCGCACAGTCAGGCGCACCTGCTCCTCGGGAACGGCGGACTCCTTCAGCTCGGGCAACTCCCACAGTCCCGGCATCACGGTCAGGGAGGCTGGCCGCTGTTCCAGCAGCACCTCGCGGTGGGCCTGACCTGCCGTGCGCCCGGTCCGTAAGGAGAGCGCGTGGGCCACTTCCCGGCTCAACATCTTCGGGCGGGTCGCCGTCTTGTGCTCGCCGCGGGTCATGCAATCGCCGGCCACCGGACACACCAGGCACTGCGGATTGCGCGGCAGGCAGACGGTGGCTCCCAGTTCCATCAGCGCCTGGTTCGAGTCCCCCGGCTGCTCCGGACTGACCAGTTCGGTGGCCAGATTTTCGATCTCGCGGCGCAGGGCAGCGCCTCCGGTCCGGCCGGCCGCTTCCCAACCAGAAAGCCGGCACAAAACCCGCTCCACATTGCCGTCCACCACTGCGATTGGCTCTCCAAAGGCGATGCTGGCAATGGCCGCCGCCGTGTACGGCCCGATGCCTGGCAGCAGGCGCAACTCTTCCGCTGTTCCGGGTAGGTTCCCCTGGTAGTGATCGGCCACAAACTGCGCCGCCTTGTGCAGCATGCGCGCCCGCCGGTAGTAACCCAGCCCGCTCCACAGCGCCAGAACTTCCTGCTCCGATGCTAGGGCCAGCGAAATCAGCGTCGGAAAGCGCTCCATGAATCCCTGGTAGCGATCCACGACCACCGCGACCCTGGTCTGCTGCAGCATGATCTCCGAGACCCAGATGGCGTAGGGGTCCGGTGTGCGCCGCCAGGGCAGATCGCGCCGGCTGCCGGCATACCACTCCAGCAATTGATCCCGCAGCCGTTCGATCTTTTCCGTTGCCTGCACCACCCTGGCCATGCGCCCAGCTTACGGCATTCCCCTTGACCTCGTTGTCCACTGGGAGCGATACACTCTCACTCTTCGCCTCAAGCTCAACCCTGGTCCATTCCGGATCTCGGTCCGGAATGGACCGCAAGAATATATATTCACCTGGCTTTGACCACCCTTTGTACAACCCGCCTTCTCAAGTCGTGTTACCTTGTAAAATCTAAGGGAGCGCTTACCCAGGACGATGAAACTGGCAAAACGTCCGAAATGCGTCCAGGTTCCCCTGCGAACAGCAAGCGCAAGCGCGAATTCCTTCAGTCACCGGGAAATTCTCTCTCCATGGAGGCTACGTTCATGCAACCAACCGCCCTTTTTCTGTCTCTTGCCCTGCTGGCTGCGCCCGTCTCAATGCCGGCCCAATCGCCCAGCTTTTCCTCCAGCCTGATTGCCGATGGATCCACTCCTGAGGCTGCGGGCGGCCAGTCGGCTCCGCCGGTTCGAAACTCGTCCGTTTCCAAGGGGCCTTTTTCGCGAGTCGCGATCGGCGGCGGCTTCTCGCCTCTGGGCATCAATCTGTTGCTCGCCACCAACCTCGGCCAGCACATGAATCTGCGCGCCACAGGCAACGTCTTGAATTACACGGCGAGCAACATCTCCACCAACGGCTTCAACGTGGACGCCAAGCTCAACCTGGCCTCGGCCGGCGTCTCCCTCGACCTCTATCCCTTCCCCAAGCATGGGTTCCACGTGAGTCCCGGTGTGCTCTTCGACAACACCAATGCTGCCGATGCGACGTTTTCCGTGCCCGGCGGCACCAGCTTCACCCTGGACAATTACACCTTTTACACTTCCACCACCAATCCCGTCCGGGGTACAGGAACCTTCGGTCTGCACAGCCATAACCCGGCTTTCACCGCCACCGGCGGCTGGGGCAACGTGATTCCTCACAAAGGCGGCCATTGGTCCTACCCGGTTGAAGTGGGCGTGGCCTTCATCGGTGCGCCCACCGTGAACATCGCTCTCAATCAGGGCCAGGTCTGCTATGTCAGCGGCCAAGACTGTGTGGATGTAGCCACCGACCAGGATGTCCAGACCGCCCTCAAGGCGCAGGTCGCGAAATATAGAAGCAATCTGGACCCCTTGAAAACCTACCCCATCGTCTCTTTCGGCGTCGCCTTCGCGTTCCACATCCGCTAACAGCGCCGGTTCCGCAACAAAAAAACAGGGCCGTGAATTCCCATATCTCGAAAGCTAGACCTTGGAATTCACGGCCCTGAGTACGCGGCAGGAAACACTTACCGAATGATCAACTCCCGATTGCCCGCCGCCATCCGCACCGCCTCAGCCCCATTCGCCGCCACCAGCAGCAGTTCCCGGTTTTTCTGCTTCAGAAAGCCTGCCGCAACCGTGGAATCGAGAAAACGGAGCAGCCCGTCCCAATACCCGGCGGTGTTGATCAGGATGCAGGGTTTGCTGTGCACCTTGAGTTGCGCCCAGGTGACCACTTCCATCAGTTCATCCAGGGTCCCGTAGCCTCCCGGCAGAACCAGGAAGGCATTGGCCAAAGCGGCCATGCGCGCCTTGCGTTCATGCATGGTGGGGACCAGTTCCAGCCGGGTCAATTTGGCGTGGGCGATTTCGCGCCCGGCCAACACGTCGGGCAGCACGCCGATCACCTCGCTGCCGCCGCGGAGAGCCGCATCGGCCACGGCGCCCATCAACCCCACCGATGCTCCTCCATAGACCAGCCCCAGGCCGGCTGCGGCAATCGCATCGCCCAGCGCCACGGCCTCGGCCAGAAAAGCAGGATTGTTGCCATTGGCCGATCCGCAGTAAACGGCCACCCGATGCAGGTGCTGGTTGGAAGACGTCATTGTGCCTTCAGAATAGCGCGGCGACGGACCGGGCCCCGTTGTGCAGCTTCAATCAGCTCCCTGAAATTCTGCCTGTCTCTGGTAGCTGAAACCGTATTCATATTCTGAGGGGTAGTACGAAATGGACAAATTGTCTATTTTGTACAAGCGGGGTAGCTGCCTTAGTACAGTGCCCACTACAGGTTGTGTTTTGCGATCAAGTCGCTGGATCGCGACGGCCTGTAACGAGTTGGTGGGGTGACTACGGCATTTTGCAGTAGTCGCAGAAAGAGCAAGCCGCGACGGCGTGAGTGGCGGCGATTGAAGCGAAAAGCGAATTCATTCAGATAGGCATCCAAATGCGCGGCTGTAACCGACCCCTGATGCGTGCCCAGCAGCCAGCGTTTGAGCAGTGCGGCAACGCGATGCACGCCGGGCATGGAAACATGCGCTGGATCGCCGCTGCTGGAAATGTTCGTCACCCGGTGCCTGTATCCCTGCGCTGAAAGGCCGTTATAGCCTTTCCAACCGTCAGTGTGAACCTCTGAGCCGGACTCAATCGCCGCCGAGACAAATGGAACCAGACTGGCGCCGGAAACGTCGTCGACACGTTGCATGCGGACGCGGCCAAACCCCTTTGGCGACAGCACTTCGATAGCGATTACCACAATGAACTTGGTCTCCGTGCCACGCCCGCGAACGCCCTGCTCAATGCCGCCCACATAGGTCTCATCCACCTCGACCGAGCCATCAAGTCGATCCCGCCCAGGCCGCACCATGGCCGTGCGCAACTTTTGCAAGACGGTCCAGGCGGTTTGATAACTGCCCAGTCCCAATAAGCGCTGGAGGCCAAGCGCGCTAACTCCATGCTTCTGATTGGTCATGTACCAGGCCGCGGCGAACCATTCCTGAAGCGAAATCCGGCTGCGATCAAAGATGGTTCCCGCCGTAACCGATACTTTGCGGCCGCAGCCCGAGCAAGCCCAGCGCCCATCTGCCGTCCGCCAACCCATTGCGCCTTCGCAATTCGGACAGCGCACCCCAGTTGGCCATCGCAACCGCTCAAGATACGCGGCGCAGGCCTGCTCATCGGCAAACCAGGAATGAAACTCCTGCCACGTTCCCGGATAAGGCGGGTAAATTTCCGAAGTCGGAGGATCAGTGACCACTATATGTAGAGTCTACTGTACTCAGGCAGCTACCCCGCTTGTACAAATTATCTATTTCTGTTTCCCGCATCCCATCCGCCAACCCACTCCCACTGCCGGCCATTGCCCTGAACGGTACACTAGAAGGAGGACTCTTCCCCCGGACAACGCTTTGCAGCAGCTCATTGCCAAATTGAATCCCGAACAGCGCGCCGCCGTCGAGGCCACGGAAGGTCCCCTGCTGATTCTTGCCGGAGCCGGTTCCGGCAAGACCCGCGTGATTACCAGCCGCATTGCCTGGCTGATCCGCGAAAAAGGCGTTGCCCCCGACTCCATCCTGGCCGTCACCTTTACCAACAAGGCCAGCAAGGAAATGGGCGAGCGCGTGGAGAAGATGCTCGACCACTCCTCGCTGGCCAAGCCGCTTCTGTGCACCTTCCACTCGCTCTGCGTGCGCATGTTGCGGCGGGACATCGAGGCTCTGAAGGTGGGCGGCGAGGGCCTCACCCGCTCCTTCGCCATCTACGACGAGAACGACCAGCAGGCCATCGTCAAGCAGGCCATGAAACGGATGGGCCTGGACACCAAACAGCTCACCCCGCGCACCGTGCTGGGCAAGATCTCCTGGGCCAAGAACCACATGGTCGATCCGCAGGAATACTACCTCAGTTCGAAGGATCCCAACAGCGAGCGCATCGCCCACATCTACCAGGCGTACAAGGCCGAGCTGCGCAAGAACAACGCCCTCGACTTCGACGACCTGCTGCTCGAAGCTGTTCGTCTGCTCAAGGTCTCCTCTGAGGTCCGCGAGCGCTACCAACGCCGCTACCGCTACCTCCTCGTCGACGAGTACCAGGACACCAATCGCCCCCAGTACGAGTTGTTGAAGCTGCTGGCCGGCGAAACCAAGAACGTGTGCGCCGTGGGCGACGAGGACCAGAGCATCTACTCCTGGCGCGGCGCCGACATCCGCAACATTCTGGAGTTCGAGAAGGACTTTCCCAACGCCAGGATCGTGCGCCTGGAGCAGAACTACCGCTCGACGCAGGTGATTCTAGAAGCAGCGGGCGCCGTGGTTGCCAACAACATTCAGCGCAAGGGCAAAAAGCTCTGGACAGACCGCCAGGGCGGTTCGCTGATTGGCTATTACGAGGCTCCCGACGGCGAAAACGAAGCTCTCTTCATCGCCGACAGCATCCAGAAGTTTCTTCGCGAGGCCGAATCGTCGGAGAATGAAAACCCCGGCGGGGCGCATTGCGCCGTGCTTTACCGCACCAACTCGCAATCCCGGCTGGTAGAAGAGTCGCTGCGCCGCTACAACATCGCCTACACCATGGTCGGCGGCTTCAGCTTTTACGAGCGCGCCGAGATCAAGGACCTGCTTGGCTACCTGCGCCTGGTCCGCAATCCTCACGATTCCATGGCGTTGCAGCGCGTCATCAACACCCCGGTCCGGGGTATCGGCAAGACCACTCTGGAAACCCTGGAGCGGCTGGCTCTGGAAACCGGCAAGTCCACCTGGGACGCGCTGGCCGACGCCCTGGCCCACAGGCTCATCCCCACCCGCGCACATATGGCTCTCGATTCCTTCCGCCAGCTCATCCTGGACGCCCAGGCCATGATGGACCCCGACTTTGCCGGAAAGCTTTCCGCCGACGTGTCCGCCAGCGAGGAAGCCGACACCGGCTTTGAGTTCGGCGCGGGTTCAGCCAATGCAGCCAGCGCGGAATCTGCCACCAGTTTCAACTTCGGTGGCGAGGAGGACGGGCAGCTCTCATTGCTCGACGCCAGCAGCTTTTCGCCCTTTGCCGCCGCGTCTAAACGCCCCTTCCTGACCATGCCGAAAAAGACCACTGAACACGGGCGCCCACAATCGAATCCCATTGTCACCCCAGAGGTCCTGCCTCCCCAAAAGAGAGTTGAGGTTTCACTCGCAGGGAAAACCTGGCAAATCAGCGAGGAAGCATATAAGAAACTGCAACATCGTATGCGATCCCAGGAAGAAAAGGCCTTTGAAATCGGAGTAAGCGGACCAAGAGCAGAGTTCAAGAGCAGAGAGCCATTAAGAGTAGCGCTCTTTTTCGACCCGTTGCGAATCGGCGGTTGGGAGCTGATCGGCATCATTCATAATATTGAGGGCGAACACAAGACCGAGCAGCTTGGAAATGAATCGATCCCACACAGTTATCTGCAAGATCCAGAGAATTGCGAGCACTGCAATACGCGGAAAAGAAGAATCACGACATTTATTCTCAAGAACAATGACGGACGCTTTAAACAAGTCGGCAGTGCCTGTATACATAAGTTCCTGGGCGACAAACCGGAGGTCTGGAAATTCGACAAGCCTGAGGTATGGAGATTTGCGCAGGAATCGACGCAAGAATTGGAGAGTTACCTCGACGACCTGGCCGAGCGCGATCTTGAAGTCCCGGCTGCACCTCAGTCCGAGTGGGTTGCAGCGTCAGGAAGTGGGTCTCTCGCGAGAACCGAGTCAGATCGCGAAGCGGCCCCGGCCTTCCGCTCCCCTGGCGACCCCGCCACACTTCCTGAGCTGATCCGTTTTCTGATTGACCGCTCGGGCTACATCAAGGCTCTCGAAACCGAAGGCTCGCCCGAATCCTTCAGCCGTATTGAAAACCTGAAGGAACTGGCCAACGCAGCTCACGACGCCGAAGCCCGCGGTGAGACCCTGGCCGACTTTCTGGACCACGCGGCCCTTTCGTCCGACACCGACAAATACGACCCTGACTCCCGCGTCACCCTGATGACCCTGCACGCAGCCAAGGGCCTGGAGTTCCCTCTGGTCTTCCTGGCCGGCCTGGAAGAGGGCCTCTTTCCCCACTCGCGCACTCTCAATAGTCCCGAGGAGCTGGAGGAGGAGCGCCGCCTCTGCTATGTCGGCATGACGCGCGCCATGAACACGCTGATCCTTACCCGCGCGCATTATCGGCGCAGGTATGGCAACGATGCCCCGGAACAGAGCGTTCCTTCGCGCTTCCTTGAAGAGGTTCCGAGTCAGTTGGTCGAGAACCTGACCGGACGCAGTCCTGCCTGGGCTAATCCCGCCTACGGACACAGGGGAGGCCAGCGCGCTGGACAGTCTTCAGAATTCGGCGACCGGCACTTTAACTATGAGGACGAGAATCAGGACGCGCCGCGCGCCCCTGTCCAGCAGGGCAACGGCGGGTACAAAAGATTCGGAATCGATAGCGGCTCCTCAGAGCCTTTTGTCGCGCCCTGGATGACGGCCAGCGCCAAGTCTCCCTCGCCCACTCCGAAACCTGGCCCCGCCTCTTCAAGCAGCAGCCAATCCGGCGCAAAAGAGGAGGGCGCGGACGGGCACTCCATCGACAACATCGCCCGCTTTTTTGGCGGCAAGGGCGGCGCGCTCAAGCCCGGCGTGCTGCCCCGTCCGGCCATCGAAATCGCCAAGCCAACCGGCGCTACCGGGTTGAAAAAAGGCCAGCGCGTTCGCCACGCGAAATACGGCGAGGGCACCATCCTGATGCGGGAAGGCAACGGCGAAGACGCCAAACTCACCGTCCTTTTTGTCCGCCATGGCATGAAGAAGCTGATGGAAAAGTTCGCCAATCTGCAGAAGATGTAGGCGAGCCCCCGCTTCACCGATTTCCATTACTCCAGCCCGATCACCAGCGCTTCCCTGTCTACCCTTGCGGGGGTCGAATCGCGCATCCTCCTGGCCGGTTCTTCACCGTCGAGGACGCGGAAGACGCCCTCGGCGAGCGCTTGCAGCTCGTCTTCGCCGGGATAGACGGAGATGGGCGCCACCCACTCCACGTATTCGCGCAGCCGGCCGACCATGCGCTCGGAATGGGCCATGCCGCCGGTCAGGAGCACGGCATCCACTCGGCCCTTCAGAACCGCCGTCATCGCACCAACTTCTTTTGCAATCTGGTAGGCCATGGATTCGAAGACCTGGGCGGCAAATGCGTCTCCGGCGTCGATGCGCCGCTCCACTTCCTGGAGGTCGCGCGTGCCCAGGTAGGCGAAGAGGCCGCCCTCGCCAAAAAGGTGACGGTCGAGCTGTTTCTGGTTGTATTTGCCGCTGAAGCAGACCTTGAGCCACGCCTGCATGGGAAGCGCTCCAGTGCGGTCGGGGCCGAAGGGGCCTTCTTCGATGGTGTTGTTATCGATCATTCTTCCGCCGCGGTGGGCGCTGACGGTGATGCCGCTGCCGAGATGTGCCACGATGAGCTGAAGGTTCTCGTAGGAGCGATGCTGTTCCTTGGCAAAGCGCCTGGCTACGGCTTTGATATTCAGGGCGTGGCCGATGGGGGAGCGCGGCGCCAGGGGGGAGCCGGAAAGACGCGCGCAATCCTGCCACTCGTCCACCGTAACCGGGTCCACGATGTACGCGTTCACCGCTGCCGCCTGGGCAAACTTGAGCGCCAGCACGGCGCCCAGGTTGCACGGATGTTCTCCGCGTCGCGCCAGGCGCAGCTCTTCGACCATCGTCTCGTCCACCAGGTAGGAGCCACAGGTCATGGGCGGCAGCAGTCCGCCGCGTCCTGCGAAAGCGGCAAACGAGGTGAGATTGAACCCGGCTTCTTCCAGAGCCTTGCGCATAGGCGCCGCGCGGAACTCCAGTTGCGCCAGCGCGGATTGCCCGCGGAACTGCTCCAGTTCGTCGTCGCGATGACGGACAGCGCTCACCCATTCGGCGCCCTCGCGGGTAAAAACGCCGAACTTGGTGGTGGTCGATCCAGGATTGATGGCAAGAACCCGGCTGTTCCCAACGCTCACAGCGCACGCCCTCCAGGCCAGAAAGAGTTTACCCTTTCTTCCGCGGGAGTTGCCCGCTTCCGGCGTCGCGGCGGGGCAAAGGCCCAAAACGGGACCTGCCTGGCAAAGCATTTTGCCGAAAAAATGTTTTCCTGGTCCCGGGTCGGTTCCGTGCTACACTCACTTCAGATCGTAGAATTCGATTACGAAGTCATTGCCTGTTCCGGTTACCGCCTACTCGCAAACACTTCCACATTGCGTTCGTGCGGTAAATCAGTAGTATGAGGAGCAACACACATGGAACAAGGCACAGTTAAGTGGTTCAATGACGCCAAGGGTTTTGGATTTCTGAGCCGTGAGAACGGCGAGGACGTATTCGTTCACCACACCGCCATTCAGTCGAACGGTTTCCGCTCGTTGCAAGAGGGCCAGCGCGTCCAGTTCAACGTGACCAAGGGACCCAAGGGCTGGCAGGCTGAGAACGTTCAGGTCGTCTAACGATCTCTGCGTCAGATTCAGGATCAAGCGATTCAGAATCAACAACAAAGGGACGGCAAACCTGCCGTCCCTTTTGTGTGTCTGGAGATATTTGTCCTGTTTCCCTGTGCGCGGAGTTCGGTTTCCAAAATGCGTTTACCCCGCAGCCACTCACATTGAGTGGCCTTTTTTATTGACCGGAACCTCTGAGGGAGCGCTTTTTTCCTCTCCTCCACAAAAAGGAAATGCCAACCTTTATGGGGCTGGCATGGCCGTGCGAATCGAAGAAGCGATCCTAGGCTGCCGGTTTGAGCGCCTTGGCGGCGGCCTCAGCGGTTACAGGCTGGGTATGAATGGTCTTCTGCGTTGTCTCGTGCGTGCCTAAATATTGCAGTACGTCGTTGATCGAATCTTCAAACCGCCCGCCGGTCTTGTGCGTGGCCTTTACCCCTTTGGCGACAAGCTGGCAGACTTCAAAACGATTCATTCCCTGCGCAAGTGCGCGGTGTATTTGGTCGGAACGCATAATTTCACTCCGGTGATTGGTGGTTGTTGCGTTGACTGCTGAGCTCGTCTGGAGCGGTGGGGCGGCAAGAGCCGAGCAGGCTTATCTAATTAACCCTACGGCACAGATTCTTTGAAACTATCTTCATTGTACGCTGGAAACAGGCCGGGCGCGGCTCTTTACGTGCCCGCGCCGCTTTCGCCCCAGGCCAATCCCTGTTAACATAAGGGTCACGTCCACCCGATTTGCGGGAACACCTGAAGAGATTTGACCGGAAGAGGTTTGAAGTGGCAGATACCACCAAGATTGAAGACAAGAAAGAACGCAAGGAAGTGAAGCGCGCAGCCCGCAAAAAGGCCGCCCCCAAGGCCAAGCAGACTGAACCGCGCGGCTCCAAGAAGAAGAAGGTCAAGAAGCTAGCGCGCGGCGTCTCCAAGCGTTAATCGCCGCCAGCATCGACTGGGTTCCGGACCGGCTCGCTTCATTGCGCCGGTTCGCCCCACGGTTCTTCCTTTCAACGGCTTTTCTCCTTTTGCCGTCCCGCCCCGACCCGATTTGACCAGCGAGGAACCCTATGGGGAAACCCTCGTTCTGTGGATTTCGGCGAAGGCATCCTGACCGGGGGAATTGCCCTCTACCGTCTCGCCTTTGCAGCGGCAGGATTTTGCCGCCGGCGCGCTCAGGAGAACTGCACTGCCCAGCCAACTGCTTGCCCGAAAGTCGATCGACAAGCTCATCCGCGAGTCGGAAGAGCCCCAGAATGCGCTGAAGAAGTCCCTGGGGCCATGGTCGCTTACGGCGCTCGGCATCGGCGCCGTCATCGGCTCAGGCATTTTTACGGTGATCGGCACGGCCATGGCTGGCCAGAAGTTCGATGTACCCAACATCCGCGACACGCCCCTGCTGCACTACCTGATCCACCATACGGCCCTGGCCGGACGGCCCGGCGCGGGACCGGCCCTGGCGCTTTCGCTGGTGCTGGTGGCGATTGTCTGCGTCTTCACCGGCCTCTGCTACGCCGAACTGGCCTCCATGATTCCCATTGCCGGCTCGGCCTACACCTACACCTACGCCACCCTTGGCGAACTGGTGGCCTGGATCATCGGCTGGGATCTGATTCTGGAATACGCCTTCAGCAACATGAGCGTGAGCGTGGGGCTTTCCGCCCACATTGTCGACCTGCTGGACTGGTTCGGCTTCCACCCCCCCTTGCGATGGATTTCGCCCGCTTATCTGCCCACCGGGTTGCAGGACTTCACAGGCAACAGCCTTTACGGCGTCGGCTGGCACTTCGGCTTCAACATTCCCGCCTTCCTGGTGGTCATGGTTCTCACCGTACTCCTGGTGCGGGGCATTCAGGAGTCGGCGCGCACCAACAACGTCCTGGTGCTGGTCAAGATCGCTGCCATTCTGGTCTTCATCTTTGCCGCCGCCAGCTTCGTCAAGCCGCACTATTGGCACCCCTTCATGCCCAATGGCTGGACCGGCGTGCTGACCGGCGGCTCCATCATCTTCTTCACCTACATCGGCTTCGACTCGGTCTCCACCGCCGCCGAGGAGTGCAAGAACCCCCAGCGCGACATGCCCATCGGCATCCTCGCCACCCTGCTGGCCTGTACCGTGCTCTACGGCGGCGTCGCCATCGTGCTCAGCGGCATTGTCCCCTGGCAGTCGGTCATGGGCGACGCGGCCCCGGTGGTCAACGCACTGAAACGGCTGTCCCTCTTGCCCGGCGGCGGGGGACTTCACTGGGTCCGGCTTTTTGTGCTGATCGGCGCCATGATGGGCATGATCTCCTCCATCCTGGTCTTTCAGCTCGGCCAGGCGCGCGTCTGGTTTTCCATGTCCCGCGACGGCCTTCTGCCGTCCGTCTTCAGCCACATTCACCCACGCTTCCGCACCCCGGCGGTAGCCACATGGGTGGCCGGATTCGTGGTCGGCGTCCCGGCTGGGTTGCTGGACATCGGCACCGTCTCCAACCTCTCTAACATCGGCACCCTCTTCGCCTTCGTCCTGGTCTCCATCGCCGTGCTCATCCTCCGCTACCGCGAGCCGGATCGGCCGCGCAGCTTCCGCGCTCCGCTGGGTCCCCTGTTCCCGATTCTGAGCATCGTCTTCTGCATCGTGCTCATGATGGGCCTGGAAGTGATGACCTGGATGGCCTTCTTTTTGTGGCTGCTCATCGGCCTGCTGATTTACTTCTTCTATAGCCGCCACCGCTCGGAGTTCGCAAAACCCCGGCAGACAGCGCGGTAAACTTTTAAGATGCCGGATATCGAAGACTTCATCCGCCGCCTGCCCAAAGCAGAGCTGCACCTGCACATGGAAGGCACCATTCTGCCCTCCACGCTGGTGGAGCTGAGCGCCCGCCACGACAGCCGCCCGCTCACTCTGCCCGAGGCCGAATCGCTCTATCGCTTTACCGACTTCACGGGCTTCCTGGAAGCCTTCAAGGCCGTGACCCGCCTCCTGATCGGACCCGAAGATTACGAACTCGCCGCCTGGCGCATGATGGAGCACCTGGCCGAGCAGGGCGTGGTCCACGCCGAGGTCTTCATCTCCGTCGGCGTTGTTTACCTTTTTCGTAACCACGATCCCGCTGTCTTCGAGCCCATCTTTGCCGGCCTGGAACGCGCCCGGGAGCGCGGCCGCCGCGAACTGGGCCTCTCCCTCTACTGGATCTTCGACGCCGTGCGCCACTTCAGCCTCGAAGAGGCATCGCGGGTCTTTCTGAAGGCCATCGAGCTCAAACCGGCCTTCCCCTCCATCATCGGCATCGGTCTGGGCGGCGACGAGCGGCAAACCGGCTCCGAGCCCTTCCGCGAACTCTATGCCGCAGCCGCAGCCGCTGGCTTGCGCCTGACCAACCACGCTGGCGAAACCACCGGCCCTGAGGCCATCCGCGAAGCTCTCGCCATCGGCTCGGAACGCATTGGCCACGCCCTCTCCGCCATCAAGGACTTCTACCTGCTCCAGGATTTGAAGGAACGCGGCATTCCCCTCGAGCTCAACCCCACCTCCAACGTCCGCACCGGCGTCTGCTCCTCCTTTGCCCAGCACCCGCTGCGCCGCTACTTCGACCAGGGTTTGCTGGTCTCTCTCAACTCCGACGACCCCGCCTTCTTCGGCTCCGACCTGGCCAATGAGTACCTGCTGGCCCATACCCTGCAAGGTTTCACCCGCGAGGAACTGCGCCTCTTGGCCGCCAACTCCATTCGCTCCAGCTTTCTGCCTGCGACCGAAAAGAGCGCCTGGCTGACCCAAATCGACTCGACCCGGTAAACAAAGCCGGGTCCCAGTCTGCGGGATCGGCCGGTCAGCGCACCCTAAACTGGGGTATCATGATGGTCTAGGAGGCTGCTCCCTCATGTCCACTGAACCGGAATCCCTCACCAGCGCGGATGAGACCGCCGCGGAAGAAAAGAATGAAACCAGCGCCCTCAAGGTGATCACCTGGTTTTCGGTAGGGATGGCCGTTGCCGCGATCGGTATCTTCGTGGGCCGCGAACTGCGCAGCCGCTACAAGTTCAAACGCCGCACCCCCTACGACTTCTACTCCAACGCCGGCGAACAGCCTGGCGAGTTTGGCGTGGGCATCTAGGCCCTCAATAGCAATTTTTAGCAAAAATGCCGCCCCTCGGGCGGCATTTTGCATTTGTGGCCGCCTTTGGACTGGCTCGCTCCCAAACCTCTACCTCATCCCGACCCGCGGAACCCTCCTTCCCACAACTTCAGCCAACCTGCCAACTCGCCAACCCCGCGCCTTCTTTCTGGCGCGGACCGGCCGAAGGCGGATGGCCCCACCGCAGGTGGTTGCAGAGAATTTTCCCCAACCGGCGCACAATAAAAATATGCGGCGCAACCCCGGTTTCCGGCCAGGAAATCAGGAAATTCAAAGGCATACCCCCACCCCCCCTACCTGTTTTCGAGCGCATTTTCATTGCCAAACTAAAATTAAGGCATTTAAAATGAGCGATTTGTAAAATTTACCTATTATCCGATGAGTAAATGGAAGTGGCCATTTTTCCCCTGTTTTGACCCGATTTTGGCTGATAATTCCTGTTTTTTGGCACAAAATCGCCCTCAACGCAGCTTATTTGTAGCCGCAAAGGACGATATGGTTGGCCGGATTCTGGAGGCAGCATCAAACGCGACCATACCGCCAAAAATCATGGGCGCGCAGATGGCGGCACGCAACAGCCTTTCTCCGCTCCCCTATTCCTCGTCCCCTGCGTTAGCCTTAGTTCTTATGGGCCGCATCCGCATTCTTTCCGACCAGGTCGCCAACCAGATCGCCGCCGGCGAAGTGGTTGACCGGCCGGCTTCCGTGGTGAAGGAACTGCTGGAAAACTCCCTGGACGCGGGCGCCAAGCGTGTCCGGGTCGAGGTCGAGGCGGGCGGGCGGCGGCTGATCCGCATCACCGACGACGGCCACGGCATGAATCGCGACGATGCCCTGCTGGCCTTTGAGCGCCACGCCACCTCCAAGCTGCGCACCGCCGACGATCTGCTCTCCATCTCCACCCTCGGCTTTCGCGGCGAGGCCCTGCCTTCGATCGCTTCAGTGGCCCGCGTAACTCTCGAAACAGCCACTGGCGAAGACCCCGCCGGAACCCGCATTGAAATTGCCGGCGGCAAGATTCTGCATGTGGACGATGCCGCGCTGTCCCGCGGAACCACGGTTGCGGTTGCCGACCTCTTCTTCAATACCCCGGCTCGGCGCAAATTCCTGCGCGCCGAATCCACGGAGCTGGCTCACGTGACGGCCCTGGTGACGCATTACGCCCTGGTCCACCCGGAGATGCACTTCGAGCTGCTGTCGGCCACCCACACCATCGTCTCTGCCCCTCCGGTGGCGCGCACCGCCGAGCGGATTTACCAGATTTTCGGCAAGGACACGCTGGCCCAGTTGCTCCCCGTGGCTGCGGAAACGCCCCTGGCCCACGCCGGCCTGCCCGCGCCGCCCCCGTGGAAGGTGGATCCCGACGAGCCGGTCCGCGACCCCGGCACATTACGACTGAGCGGCTTCTATTCCAAGCCGGAGCTGCAAAAGCTCAACCGCAACTCCATCTATATCTTTGTCAACAAGCGTCTTATCCGCGACCGGCTGCTGTTGCACGCCATCACCGAGGCTTATCGCAACGTGATTCCACCCACCAGCTTCCCGGTGGTGCTGCTCTTTCTGGAGATGCCGCCCGAAGAGGTGGATGTGAACGTTCACCCCGCCAAAACGGAGGTGCGTTTCCGCCAGCAAAGCCTGATTCACGACTTTGTCCGCGACAGCCTGCGCACAGCCCTGGTCAGAGCGCGTCCGGCTGCCGCCTTCCTGGCCGCCCTTGACGCTTCGCCCGCAGCCAGCCCTTCGCTGATGCCCCCGGCCATGTCGCCCCTGCCCGGTTCGCCGGACAGTGAGCCGTTGCTGGAGCCCGACTCCGATCCGGCTGAGTTTGCAGCCGCCAGAGCCAATGCCGCCCCCTTCCAGTTGACCCCGCGCCTGCCCTCTCCGGTTCCCGGCAAGCTTCCATTTACCGCCCAGAGCCTCAATCCAGGCAGCTGGGGAGACCCCAAGGCCTGGGGCGAGGCCGCCGCGGCGCTTTTTCAGCCGCTCAGCCTGCCGCCCGCCGGCGACTGCTCCCCCCAACCCGGCGATCTGGCCGGCCTGAATCCGGCCGCCGAGACGGCCCAGGTGGAGGCCGAGCAGGCCGCTGCCAACCTGAACCACCTGGGCTCGCTGCGCCCGCTCGGTCAGTTGCGCGAGTCCTTCATTCTGGCCACCGGCGACGACGGATTATGGATTATTGACCAGCATGTGGCCCACGAGCGGGTGCTCTTTGAAAAAATTTTACGGGACCGTCAGGTAGAGAAAGTTCAGCGCCAGAGGTTACTGATGCCCATGCTGGTGGAACTTAAACCTTGGCAAATGATAGTGTTCGCGCACATTGCCGAGGAATTGGATCTAAACGGCTTTGAAGTGGAACCCTTTGGCCCACAGACACTTGCGGTCAAATCCGCACCTGTGGGACTGGAGGGTGCGGCTCTTGAGCGAGTGTTGGCCGAGGTGATCGAGCAATCCAGCTCCGACTCAGATAAGACAAAGCAGAATGAGGAACTTGCAGTTCTGCGCACGCGCATTGCCGCTTCCATCGCATGCCATTCGGCCATCAAGATCAACACGCCGCTTGACCCGGTTCGAATGGAATGGTTACTGTTGGAATTGGCAAAAACTAGCCATCCAACCAGTTGCCCGCATGGACGTCCAATCGCTTTGCTGTATTCTTGGAAGGAGATCCAGCGGGCCTTCCATCGAATCTAGAACGGATGGAAGGTGGCAGCCCTCCTCTTAGGGGACAGGACAGCCCGGCGCAAATCGCCAGCCTGGAAGCGAGGTTTTTCTTTGACATCGGAACAATTGGAAGCATCGCGCGCCGAAAGGATGCGCCAGAACGGGCACGGGGCACTTACACTTGAGGACGCCCGTACTTGGATTGAGGAGACTGGTTTGTGTCTCTTCCTGCCCCGGCGGCAATTTGTCCCTTCGATTGCGCCGTCGTTTGTCGAGGCCGTAGCCGGCCGCAGCGACGCCACCCCCGACCACAGCCATGTTGCACTCGCTGAAGAATTGCTGGTGCGGCTGGAAAAGGACGATGTGGCAGTGCGCCTGAACCTGCTGGGCCAGCCGGGCGAGCAGCCCGACTTTGTTGTCGCCAGCTGGGTTCTGCCCTACGTGTATGCTTTGCGCGGCGACCGCGACTGGCGCCGCAGCCCCCAATTGACCGGTTCCCGCCAGGTTTCCCCGCTGGCCATCCAGGCTTACAAGCTGCTGGAGGCGGGCGACACCACCATTTCCAGCCTCACGCATACGCTGGGCCGCGAAGTCACGGAAACCGCTGTTCTGCGCGCCATTACCGAGTTATGGCAGCAACTGCGCATCATCCCGGTTGTCTCCGCACCCGGTGAGGCTGCGGAATGGCAACTGCTCCGCCAGCGTTTTCAGAAGGCGATTGCCGAAGGCGCTTCCACCTCCCAGGTGACGGCCATCTCGGTTCTTGCCTCCATCTACCTGCAGGCAGTGATTGCGGCCAGCATGGAAGATGTCGAGATCTTCCTCTCATCCCTCACGGCACGCAGCAAGGTTCGCGAAGTACTGCGCGGCCTGGTTGCCACCCGCCAGGTCCACACCATCTCGCTGGGCCACGCGCCGCACTTCTATGTTGCCGGCACGCTGCCCGAGTTTGATATTGCTCCCACCGCCTACTCCAGTTCTTCCATGCCCGCCTCCGCATACTTCATGCGCTCCTTCGATCGTCAGGAGGAGATTGGCGAGCCCGAAGCAGTTCAGCCGCTCGAGTCTGTTGCGCCGGCCGCATCGGCTCCGCCAGCCCCACGCAAGCCGATTGAAACCCACGCGCCCCGCACCGCTCCAACGCGCAAGCCAAGTATCGGCGATAAATCCTCCGCCGCCCGTCCCCATTTCAGCCGCCCCGCCACTCACACGCGGGACCGCAAGCCGGCTCAAGCTTCCTCCGTCAGCCGCCCGGTTCGGCACACCAGTTCCGAATCCCGTCCCGGCGGTGCGCGACCGGCCAATGGCACGCGTCCCTCCACGGCCAGCCGGTCAAATGGCAGAACCGCAGCCAGCCCCACAAAAAGCGCCACCGGAGCCCGAACTTCCAAGTCGGCGGCGCCCGCCTGGAGCCAGCGTAATGGCCATTCCAACGGCGCCAATTCCGCTGCCAAGCCCGGTGCTTCCAGCCGCAGTGGCAACGGCGTGGCCCGCGGCGTCCGCAAGGATTCCCGCCCTGATTCACGTTCCGACGCACGGCCAGCCCGCTCCGGCGCCAGCCGCAAGCCCGCCCTTACCGCCGGCACAAAAGCTGGGAACAGCAAGCGGTTTGGCTTTACCGCCAGGCCCAAGCAGGGAACGAAAAAGGACGGATGAGTACGAACGGCACCTCTTTGAATTCCCTGGGCTCCGCCCCGAAGATCATCGTCGCCATCGACGGCCCTGCCGGCGCGGGAAAGAGTACCATTGCCCGCCATCTGGCTCGGCATTTCGGCCTGCTCAATCTTGAGTCCGGCGCCATGTACCGCGCCTTTGGCCTGAAGGCGCTGCGTGCGGGACTGTCTTTGGACCAGAGCGCTGCACTGGGAAGCCTTGCCGCCGAAACCACCATCCGCCTCGAACCCAGCAACGACGAGAATCGCGTCCTGCTCGACGAAGAGGACGTGACCGGCCTGATTCGCAATCCCGAGGTGACTGACGCCGCCTCTCGCGTTAGCGTCTTTCCTGCCATTCGTTCCTGGATGGTCCGTCTGCAGCAGCAGTTGGGCACCCAGGGTGGCGTGGTCATGGAGGGCCGCGACATTGGCACCGTAGTTTTTCCCCATGCCGAGGTCAAGATCTTTTTGGATGCCGCTCCTGAAGTACGTGGAATGCGCCGTTTCGACCAAATGGTCCCCAAGCCGGCCGTGCAGCCTGAAGAGGTAATTCGCGACCTGCGCGCTCGCGACGAGCGGGATCGCAACCGCGCCGATTCGCCGCTCAAGGCCGCCCACGACGCCATTCTGCTGGATTCAACCAACTTGACGCTGGACGAGACCGTTCGAGCCGCCGAAGCTATCGTGCAGAACTGGATCGCCCGCTCTGCCGCGCGCGCCTGATGGCGCTTTGACCCGATCCGGCTCTCCGCCAAATTCTCTCCTGGGCCGTATGTCGTGCTGGCCCTACGGTTTTGGCGGATCGATTAATCTCTAGAGAATTCTTCAGGTCACCATTTACTTCTTGCCAGCCACTTGACATAATCTCTGCAAAGACCCAAGGGAGAATTTGCACCATCTGTTATGATCCTTGCAAAATGCGATGGGTGTCCCCTTACGCATTTGCAGGATTTTTCCGTCTTTTTGCTACGACATTTTGCTTTTCCAGACCAAAGGCTGGTGTTTGAATGCTGAAGTATTGCCATCACTGCGGCTCATCAGACTTTCGCACCTCGCGCCTCCGGTCTGTTGACCTTTCGCAATTGTTGCTCTTCAAGCTGCCCGTGCGCTGTACCGTGTGCCGCGAGCGCACCTTCGTTTTCCTGCCGGAGTTTTTTAGATTGCGCCGGGAACACAAGGCACGCCGCCTGGAGCGCAGCAAGCAGTCCTGAACCGCTCTGAGCGGCTAGCTTCCGCTCCGTGTCCGGCACGCATTGGCCGCTCTTCAGCCCTACGGAATGAACTCTGGCATTGCCTGCTTAAGCAGTGGGTAAGCGCACCAATTCACCCATCGGGCGGTGAAATGCTATAGGCTCATAGTGTATGGAGATTTCCTGCCAGCGCTGCCACCAAACCGTCGAGGCTGACAATTGTTATTGCCCGGCCTGCGGTATGCCGCAACTGCTGTACGAAACAGACGGTTCTCCCGAGCAATCCCAGCCGGAGAAGTGGAACGAAGCTGTCCGCGATGCCGGCACCGTGGAATGGAAGCCGGCCTTGCGTGCTGCCGTCTCCCTGGCGATTCCAGCCGGAATGCTCAGCTCCATGCTTTCCCCCCTGGGAGTATTGGGACTGTTTCTGATGGCTGCGGCCGGCGCGTGGGTGGTCATGCTCTACATGCGCAGCCAACGCCCTGCGTGGATCACCATCGGGGCAGGCGCTCGTATCGGACTGGTGACCGGGCTGCTGGGCGGTTGGACCGCCGCCGCAACCACAGCCGTCACCATGTTTGTCATGCGTTTCCTCTTCCACAATGGCAGCTTCTTCGACAATTTCTGGCTGAACTTTGTGAATCAGCAGTTGAGCCAGCAGTGGCAAACCATGGGCGTGGACGCACAGACCATCGTGCTGGCAAAAGCCTGGTTGCTCTCCCCTGAAGGACGCGCGGGCTGGGTCTTCGGCGCCATGCTCTTTTTTGCCGCTGGACTCCTGCTGTTTGCTGTCGCTGGCGGCGCCCTCGGAGCGCGCTGGCTGGCGCACAGCCGGCGCCCGGAAGTTTAAGCCGCCCGGCCTTCCACACGCGCCGCTTCCAGTTCCTGGTTCTGCCCATTCTTTCGTCCCAATTCTCCACAACTTGCTCCCAGGGCCAAAACCCTCGTATCATCCTGCGAGAGATCATCGGCGAGAAATCAACCATATGAGCGAAGAACAAAGCATACCTACCTTGCGCACCAAGGGCCGTCTGATGTCGGCCTCAGAGATTGAGCGAACCCTTGTGCGCCTGGCCCACGAGATTGTTGAAAAAAGCAATGGCAGTGAAGATCTGGCGCTGGTCGGCATCAAGCGCCGCGGCATCCCGTTGGCCGAGCGCCTGGGCCGCATGATCTCTGCCATCGAGAAGCGCCCCATCAGCACCGGCGTGCTCGACATCCAGTTTTATCGCGACGACCTCACCACCGCGGACACGCGCCCCGTGGTCACCGATGGCGCCATCGGCTTCGATATCGAGGGTCGCGATGTGGTCCTGTGCGACGACGTGCTCTATACCGGCCGCACCGTCCGCGCCGCGCTCGACGCGCTCTTCGACCACGGCCGCCCGCGCCGCGTGCAGTTGGCGGTGCTCATCGATCGCGGCCATCGCGAGTTGCCCATTGAGGCTACCTACGTCGGCAGGCGTGTCCCCACCAGCAGCCGCGAGATCATCGAAGTAAAATTCCAGGAAGTCGACAACGACGAGCAGGTTCTGCTGGTCGAAAGGGTCGACTAGCCGCTCGTCTTTCGTTCTGCCGGAGCGCATCCCCGCGTACCGGCTTTCCGGAGCCCGATTCGCCCCGGCAAACTCGTTGAACCGGACCGGAGCCCGGTGCTCCGGTGGATCCGTATGAGCCAAGTCGCGCTACCCGTTCGCCGCCAGCTTCAAACGCCGCCCGTAGAAGCCTCGCCTTACCCCTATAATCCCGGCTCGCTGCTCTCCGTCTATGACTTGAGCCTGGACGCCCTGAGCCACCTTCTGGCGCGCGCCACGGCCCTTGAAAACGAGGACCCGCTGGTGCGCGCGCGGATCCTGGCCAAGCGCCGGGTGGCCCTGCTCTTCTATGAGTCGTCCACGCGCACCCGCACCAGCTTCGAGTTGGCCGCCAAGGGTCTGGGAGCCGACACCGCGCTGATCTCCAGCCTCTCTTCGAGCATTGAGAAGGGCGAGTCGCTGAAGGACACCGGCCTCACCCTGCGCGCCCTGGGAGCCGAAGCCATCATCCTGCGCCACAACTCCTCCGGCGCAGCCTGGCTGCTGGAAGAGACGACCCGCCTGCCGATCCTGAACGCCGGCGACGGCATGCACGAGCACCCCACCCAGGCGCTGCTCGACCTGCGCACCATCCTCGCTCACCTGCGGCCCGGCATCGAGGCCGTTACGGCCGACACCC
>Ga0302188_10000334_pt1 | contig 40279 bp, 37 predicted proteins | sample II_Bog_E2_1_FD_198783 | JGI IMG/M metagenome (GOLD analysis project Ga0302188, IMG submission 198783) | Peat permafrost microbial communities from Stordalen Mire near Abisko, Sweden - II_Bog_E2_1 | ecosystem: Environmental > Terrestrial > Soil > Wetlands > Peat | place: Sweden: Abisko... | reverse complement strand
TTCTAGTTAAAAATTAAATAACGATTAAATATTAGAATTATCTTCGATGAAAAAAAGTATTTAATTTGTTTCTGGGTCTTCTCATTCTTTCAATATTAGTTTTAATTTTTCTTTTGTATTTTCCTCTAAACTATTATTACCATATTAAAGATTAAATGGGATTGATAATGATGACAAATTATCGATCATAAGGTTATTAAGATAAATAGTTATTTATATTTATTTATATTTACGATTAATTATTAATTTTGCCATTTAAAGACCGATCCAAATTTGATGCTGACCTTTTCATAAATAAATCTGAAAATGAATTCATATATACAATTTATTATTTCTGGTGTAGGCTAAAAGGCCATTTATCTGTGGATAATTTTATGATTCAAAACTATCTTCTTTTATTAAATCAAATTTAATCTATAACTCTATCAACAGAGACCATCATTATACCATATAGCTGAACATCGATCAAATGAATGTTGGCTTTAGAAATTATTTTTCTGAAGCCTACAATTTTAATTAAATGTATAAAAATAAGTTTAGTTGTATGGGGTGTGTAATATCAGATGATGAACCTACAGCTACTTCTGGATAATTGGTTACCCAAGCAAATCGTCTTAAATTCGTATGTGAAATGCAAAGTCAAAAGCTGGATGCTCAATTGAAAAAGCTTTAGTTAACTCTCGTGGACTAATTTAGAAAACCTCAAAAAATAAGAAACAAAAAACAATAGCGCATAATGGTGGCTGGCAACATTCGATTCCTCAGCTAAAAAACTAGTAAATGTCAAAAAAAGTAGTTTATCTCTATATCCTTTACGAAAGCAAGAAAATTGTTTAGCACAAAAATTTACTCGATAGTTTCGAGGATTTCAAGATCATAAAACCTTCTATTGATGTGATTGTTTACTGTTCAAGCTTTCTCGGAAATGATGATGTTTCCAAATTTGCGAATATTGTTAAAGGTCGGTATCCAGGATATACCTTTCCCCCAGTATTAGTAAGATTAATCCAGGATAGTGACATAAAATAGCAATTGATTAAAAATCATAAATACGCAAAATAGGTAGATTTTGACTTTGAAAAGGACTATATTTTTCAGTTAAGCTCTAACTATCAGATAACAATGGATCAAATCAATGCCATCGGACATAATTATAGATACGGGGCCACTACATATTAGCACTGACTGTTTTCTTTTACCCTTTATAATTGATTTATTAAAAATGAATGTCATTTATTGAGATATGTAAGGATACGATCCTAAAAATACAAATGGGCCTCAAATCGTGAATATCTAAACTAATAAATTACCGCAAGACAAACCTTGAATTCTATATCATTAATTTCAACATTAATTTTATAATATGCCCAAAGGACGTTTCAAACATCAGTTTTATTCTTTTTTTTTGGAATTTTTCTCTCCTCGAGCTTGTAATCAAATGCCTCTGCATAATACTCATTCATATTAAAGCAATGTTTTTCAGCTAAAAAGCAGTAAGCTGTCACTTTAAATAGTTTGATAGTTTCTTTTTCGTCTTCTCGCATATACCCCGTGAAAATTTTGAAATTATGAGGAACTGATTTAATGAAATTAGCAATCATCTATGCAATGCGTTTAATAAAGGCTTCCCTGTTGATCTCTCCCTTAACAGCCTCGAATTTAACATCCTTAATCTCACGTATAATAAGATCATATATCTCCATGAATTAACGGATGATAGTATGATGCTTTAACTCAAGCATTATCTTTACAAACTATTTGAGCTCTTGCATGTCCTCGCTGAGATTGGCCTAACTGCTGAATAATTCACCTAAATGTTTGTATTTTGATTCGCGGATCAGTTACTCCACGTTCACTTATTTCTAATCGCCACGACCATGGAAAAGAAATCCACTATCGTACTCCATTTATTTCTTCTTTGCTTTGCGACGTCCTTTTGATTCGTTTTACTCCTCCTCAGCTTGAATTGGCTTTTTGGCATAGACGTATTGAGTCTCAAAAGCAATGAGAGTGGTCCTGTGTTCAGTCCAAAATTATTTGATGTTTTCCTGTTCGCCTGATCTATCGCCTTAATTTTATACGTTACTGTTTTTTCCTATTTTCGAGTTCATTCCAATAAATAATGTAAAATAAGTAAAAAATCTCTTTCATGAGTCATTTATTGGCAATATGTATTTATCTTGAGGATGATATATATCAATAAAGATGATCATTTCATTTGGCTTAGAAGTTGGTTTGGAGAGTAACTCAGTTTTTTAAACATTCTTTACGGATTTTTGATTTATATTGGCTGAAATTATAATTAAGGTTAAAATTACTCTTAATCGAGCCAACGAAGTGAATCTTTAATGGTTGAGTATTTTTTGGCATAATCAATCTATCTTTTTGGCTTCCATTTTTGTATTTCTTAGATAATTAGGTCACTTTCTTTCTCTACCGTGTCAAGATATTCATCATTATGCATACATTAATAAACGCTCAAAGCATAATATTTACTTATCATATTTGATACCTTTGTTTCGTCTTCTTTAGGAGAATACTTGTTATTCCCACTAAACTGTAAGACTGGCTCTATATTATTTCTATCGAATCCAGCATTGATGTTTTAGGTGTTTATTTGCTGATCAAATTTTGCAGGGTGCTAGTTCAAGAAGAAATTGTTTTTAACTTCAATCTTTTAGGATGATACGCTTTTGTCTTGAAAACTATCTTCAAACAAATATCTAGATCTTATTGATTGTCTTTCACTTATCCTTGAATTGCTAGCATCCTCCTCATTGTTTGAAAGGTCTCTTGAAAGTTAGGATATTTCTACTTCGCTATCTTTCGAATTATTATGCTTAATAATCCTTTATTCAATAACTTTATAAATACTTAATGATGGCTCTTTAATGTAAAATTCTACCTGCGCAATTCTATCTTCCAATTTTTTAATATCATCTTGAAGAAACTCTAGATTTTATGCAGGCTCCCACGTATTCTGTCCAGGAAAATTATACCAGGAAACATAATAATATTTTTTGCCATTATATTTTTTCATATCGAGAATGGATTACACACGAAAGTAATTATCTCTTTCGGTCACCTAAATCGAATTACTTTCCTCTTGTTCCCAGGCATCGACATCAAAACATTATGGCTACTTCTTTTTTTTGCAAAATAGGTTGACGTAATCACCTCTGCTGTTATACCTTGCGCTATTTGATTGCATAGGGTTGATTATTTCTGCTATTATTGTGGAGGGTTGCCAAATGTATATCCTAATATTTATAAAAATATATATCAGTCTAATCCTAATATTAATTTCTTCACTACTTTTCTATCTTCTATAATTTGCTGCCTCCCTTGAAATGCAAAAGAGTATTTTCAGTGTTGCTGATGCCACTTAAACTATTCAAAAAAGATATTTTCTTTTCACTTAGAGTCATTTTGGTGAGTTTATGCTTGAGACTTGGCACCAATATCATTCCTTAAGTCGATTTTTTACTTTGCTACCGCATTTTCTTCATTTTTATTACTTTACGTTACTTCTTCTATAAACTCATTCCTGTCTTTTTCTTTCCTATCATTAAAATCTAAAATGTGTCTATTAGGTTCACAATCTTTTCTTTCAGCCTCTCATATTCTACCTTTGGTAAATCATTCTCCTCGGATTCACAGTCAGAATTACCTTCGCTAAAATGATCACTCTCGCACTCCTATTCTTATATTTTGTTCATTTATGTGCCTTCTTCAATCACACGCTTCTTTAAATGCCGAATAGGGTTCAAGTATTTTTTACTATGAATGTTTGATGTCGATTTTTCAGTTGATTTGCTTAGTGACTCGCTTTCATTCTATTTCGATACATTTAGTGGAAGTTTTTCTTATTTTTTCAATTTTTTTTCCTTTCGTTTGATTGCATTATTTGTGTTTTCCACAAGTTTGGCTACCACTTCCGTTAATGCATCCCCTATCTTCCCTCCAGCTTCCTTCCACTTTCGAATATTAAAAAAATGATCCTCTTGTTTAATATCACGGTAAATTCCTACTGATGTTTCAATAGTATAGCAGTAGGGGACATATGTAAGCATGAAGGCACGTGCTGTAGTTTTCTTAAAGGTAGCTACCTTGAATTAACAAGACTTCATTCTAAACATTTCTGTTTTAGCAGCCACTAACTTTGGGAGTACCTTTGCTTTTTCATACTTGATACTCCATATATCATACTCTGGCCCATAAAAAAATACGTTTTTCTTCTGCGAATGCCCGTGGAAATCCAAAAAATATGTAACCTTTTCGTTGCTATCGTATTTTAACTTCTTCATATAATTCTTTAACTCGCATACTTCAGGTATCAGCTATTGGTTCTTAATTCTAAACTGCCTATTTAAATCTTTGCCTGAAAGACTGGTGCGATAATTTCCGAAGATGACACCGTCTGGATTAATCATAGGAATTATTTTGAATATTACTTTTTTGCGCATCTCACGAGCCTACTCAGAAATTATGTTATTGACAAAACCTTATAATACGTAGCTGCCATTTGCTTCGCCTGGGTGGATACGCCCAATTACAACAATACAAATTTTATCTTAGGCTTCAACCAGAGGATCAGTAATAGTCAACATGGGAATATCCAGACCTGAGAGGGAAGAACAGAACTTTTGTTCGGTAATTATTGTTTCTAAGTCAATTTATCATTACAAAAGCAATTGTAGTTCTTTTTGATGTCGAGAATGTAATCTTTGAGATGACTAAAGGTATAAGGCGGGCAGTAAGCAAAGGAAACCTCATCGTTGTCACACTCGAACTGATACTCGAAAGAAAGACAAAAATAATTTTAATAGCGATGCACTTTTTTAATCTCTCCCTTTATTATCCTTTATTGTCCGAACTATTTAAGGTTCGATTTAGTATAAGACAATCCTTCGCCTGCTTGTTACCAATAAATGCCCTTGTTTTATCTCGCATACTTTGAGAGGACGTAAGGTTTCATTCCCTAAGTCAGATAAATTCTACCCTTTAGTAAAGTGTTTTTACTTTCTTATTATTGCAGATATTAAATCTGAATTTAGCCTTTTGCTTGTTTTTAACTGTAAAATAAAACCATTGCATATGTCCACAAGTATTTGTATCTGGCCTCAAAAATAAATTGTATTCGCTTTCGCTCACCTTTAGTACCAAGTCCAAGTTACCACTTTCGAACTGACTGTCAAAAATAATGCTGTTTGGAATTGTTGGGTTCATTCCTTCGAACCGTCTTCCTTTGTAATGCTACGCATCATCAGCAGCTAACTATTTTTTGATATATTTAGGAATATCGTCAGAAGAAATTCCATACTTCAGGTTGTATTAATGCTCGATCTGCTCGTGAAACTTAAATGAATTGCTAAATCGTGGTCCTGAATAACTAATGTGCTACCTATATAAACAATTTTATCCTGCTAATCTCCATAGTATTCAATCAGTTGTTGTGTAAGCGGTGATTTGTATTTGATTATGATAGGAGAAGGAATCTTGATGTTCTTCGGTTTCCAGCCAGTCACCAAGTCTGGCATTAGAGAGTACATCTTCTTTGAGGTCGATTCCCCGCATTGTGAAAGATGTTACGAACGGATTTCCGTATCCATTTTGTCGAAATTTTGCATATTCTATTAATCAATGTGAATAGATGATGTAAAAGTAAAAGAAGATAACTATCATGCATGACTCTGTAGCTTACAGAGCGAGTCCATCAACTTGCTCAACTCTTGAGACTTCTTATAGTTAATATCTCCCTTTAACTTGGCAATATAATTTTGAAAATTGCGCAGTTCTTCCAGTCTCTCCTCGAGTCCATGACATTTCTAAGTCAATTGTTGATTTTAGGTGATGACTTAATCTGACATTTTGGACAATTCCTCAACCCTTGTGACCAATTTATTGATCTCTTCATTGTAAATCTTAACCTGCTTATTCTTTTCCTTCAGCTTTTCAGTCCGCATTATTATTTCATTTTCATAATTAGCGTTTTTTTCTTCACTTGATGATAGATTGCATCTGAGCTCTTTCCCTTGTAACTTTAATTGTTCATTGTTCTATTTCTGGTCTTGCAGTTCTCGCTTGAGTGAGTCAATTTCTTTCAAAAGTCTGCTTTTTTATTAAAGCCATTTTTACTCAAGCTTCTGTAATTCTGTCATCACCATATTGTTCTACTACTTCAGATTTTAGATCATTTTTATACTCTTTTCGTACTCAGGCTGCATGCTCCGAAACTAATCCGCTTTTTTATTGGCACTTGCCAATGATTTTTATTTTTTATTAAGTTCGCTCCGAGCCCGTTAAATTTCAGAATTCAACCTTTTAATTATCACTATATTATAGAGAAAATACGCTGTTTTTCCTCATCTTCTCTAAGATACTCCCCTATCTTGTCCTCAGTGTTGATCGTTAATTTTTTAAGCTCGCTTTTATGGTTGGATATCTCTTCTTCCTGCTTTTTCATTTTTTTTCTCAAATTTGAAGTACTTTCCTTGAGAGATGCTATTTCCTTGGCTAAGACTTCCTTCTCTGTGCTGATTCTTTCGTTATCCTGATATAAGGTTTTTACTGTCTCTCTCAGAATGGAAATCTCATCACATTTTTGATTTAGCCGCTTCTCAAGATGAACATACTCACCCTTCAGCTCTTTACAAGTTATTTTAGAAACCTAGCATTCCTTAAGTTGCTGTTCCATAATTCCTATCTGTTCTTTATATGTCTTTAATTTGACAGAGGCTTGATCAATCTCAATAATAAGGAAAGTACGATTGTAATGAGATGGCTTTAGAGGGTGGGTATTTAATATTACTCATTGACTCGCTGATGCATTTCCAGCATGAAAGCTGATTAAAGATATGCTTACTTTTGATAATAGAGAGATACTCGTCGAGGGAATTTTGAGTGAGACTAACCTGCATTCAAATTATAACTATATACTAAACCAAAAAAGAGAAGAAATCAATTGACCACAGATGCATATCATCTAGAAAGCAGGCTTTGAACTTTCCTCCGCATTTTCATGGTGACCCTGTGACTGTCTTATAGCTTTTACATCTATTCGAGCTTAGTTTGCTAAACACTGATTATCTTATGGATATCAAATTCGCTGCGCCTATAGTAACGATTAAAGTATTCTTAGGATTTGTCATCTTTATAGACTTGACTCGGATGACGAGCATCCACTGATTTACGCACAATCTCGACTTTATTCGTCCGTAAGGATATCTCATCATTGTGTCGTTATAAACAACACGGTTTGCGGCATATTTTTTTGGCTTCCTCATTAATTTTTCTTAGTGATGATATCAAAGCAACAAATTCTGCATCCTACGCGTGCCCTTTATCGTCTTCTCTCTTTTCAATATAAGCATCGATCCTTTTGAGTAATTGTTGTTCTTCCACTTTGTCAACTTTTAGCTAATCCCATTTTCTGTAGGCCTCTCCATCATTGACCTTCTTGATCACGACTTTATTTTCTAACAGCACCTTGTTGCACATTTATGTAAATTATTCCTCATTCATAATTTTGGCCTTCATATACAAATTTTAAGCGATTGATTTGATGCCGTTGAATCGATTTATTTCATTTTTTTAAGTTTTGTGACTTAATTTCGAAGTTTCTCTCAGCTGATGTTGCATTTTCTTGAATTATTCTCGCAGTCTGCTATTCTATTTCTACAATTTGGTATTTTTAGCAATTAATTCCTCTCTCAGTATGCCTGCTACCTGTCTATCATTATGACTACCTCGTTAAAAAAGTCGCTGTTCTTCATTTTAGAAAGGATAAAATAGTAATCGATTCGGTTGTTGTGAGCTTCGCTGATTATTTATTTGAGTGAGTCTAAAAAGTGGTCAATGCTTTGTTTAATTAATTCAGAGACTTGGTCTGTACTATCATTTAGCTGTTTAAGGGGATTGGGTGATTCGGAGTAATTAGCTGCTTAATCCAAAATATACCATGAAAGAAGGAACGCTTGGTGAATTCTTTTTCTATTTTGTTGATAAATCTCTGATTATCTCTGGAAGTTGCCGAGGAGGTGAGCAGCGACATGATATTAATAAAATTATAGGCCGAGACCAATGATTGTAATCAATAAATTTATAACAAAAACCCTATCTTGGGTAAAGATATATAATCATCAAGCAAATAGGCTGATAGATTGTTTGTCATGTGACGAATAAATATTCGGTAATTAAATTTAATGAATGGCCCAAGTCTAAAAAGTTGGATGAAATAATCTCTCACCCCTTCCAATCATCCTTTCAATTCCAGCACATCGAGAGTCATCTACCCCTTTAAGGTATTGGACAATCCTGGGCCCGGCTCTTATAATTTGCCATCTCTGGGTACTTGTAAGTATGCGCCTACGAAGAAAAGATTGATAAATACCATATTCGTCGTTAAAAACCGTCCGTCCTATAAAAATAATTTTAGTGGATAATAGCAGACGAGAGATGTAAAGGTTTAGTAAGAACTGAAAACAATAAAGCTATGGGGCCAGGCGTCTACGGCGTGCCTGAACAAAATCGATCGCCAAAGAAATCATGCTGGAGTAAGTCCATTCGTTTCAATCGTAAAGTTCATAACAAACTGTTGCCAGGTCCAGGTTCTTATGATTTTCAGGTGCAGAAAGAAAACACTTCAGCAGCATAGTCTGCTTTCAAGAGTAAGATCCCTAAATCATTCAATGATCTGATGAACAGTCAAAATTCGATTAAGAAATCGAGAGTATAAATTGAGGAGTTTGATTAATTCGAAATTGATAAGTAACAGTAAATTAAATAAATAAGCTTAACGCCTTTATCAAAGAAAAGAGTGGAATCATCTTTTGTATTCGTATCCAAAGTACCTCGATTTGCAGAGGACATCAAGGAAAAAGTTGGGCCAGGATCGTATAACCTCCAAAATGAGAGATATAGGTTCAAAACTTAATGTCCAAAAATAATAGTAAATGAATAGAAGCTGATACCGAAGAGGAATAAGACATTAAGTCAAGTCGGGCCGGGCAGTTATAATATGAGTAAATATTAAATGGGCAGACTAATTGAATCCAAAGGATATGCAGTCACTCGCTAAACTCGATTTAACTTTAGAAATACCAAAAAGAGTAAATTCTTTGTGATCGTACTTTTGATATTAGTTAGCCTGGACCCGGCCAGTACATGAAAAATAAATATATGTTCGTGACTGAACAATAGGTTTTAGCAAAAGACAAACCAAGACCCATCAAATCCACCTCTCTAGTTGAAATGAAACATAAAAACTCGATTAATACATAAGCCAAGATTAATACATCCGGTCCAAAGTAAGGATATAATTTGAATATGTTTGACATCTAGTTTCGTCTCAGACAAAAACTATAGCATAACGAGCGACTCAAGATCATGGAAGTGTCCATGCCCGCCTTCAACTCTAAAGTTCCAAGAATGAAATGATTGTTTCTTTTCCGCATCTGTAATAAATATCATGAATTATTTTCATCCTATTGCAATATAACGCTGTCAGTTTACTCGGCCAAATCTTTGTATTTTATGTACAACAACAAAGGTTAGTAGATGCCCTTCATAAAATAGCCTCCTATAATTGCACCCAAAATCGAGGGAATAACTAAAGGCCAAACATCTCTGAAGAAGATAAGGGCATCTTCTCGGGCAATTGCAGCAACCATTTGCAAAAATAGGCCCAATGCTGGGTTTAAAACAGTACAGGCAGTCATTCTACATTAACGATTATCTACTTGCGTACTAGGAAAAGGGCAATGGGAACTGACATATAGATTTGCCATGATTTTATTGCATGAGAGGTATAGCGATTGGTCAAAGTAAGTACACACACTGTAAACATAGCAGATCCGATAAGTTCATTTAGTAAATATTTTGGTAAATTAATAGAATCCCAACCATCCTGATAAGGAGGGGGAATGTCGCCGAGGAGAGCCCATGAAAAAAAGGCTCCGATAAATGCTCCTAGAAACTGAGCAAGTAGATAGGTTCCTAATTTGCGATGGCGATTATCAATATAGGTGCCAATGCTAATTATGGGATTGATGTAGCCACCAGTGATTTCTCCAGTGAGACTAACAGCAAGAAATAAAGAAGCTGCCACGATGACATCAGGCGCAACATGCAGCCCCGCTGAACTTACGCCATAAGTGAGTATGAAGCTGCCAATGAGTTCGAAGAAAATGAGATGAAATTGCCGATTTTTGATAAGACTTACCATCAATATATTATTAAACTCAATGATTATTAAAGATATAGCCATATATCATTTGCTCTTTTGATTGCATATCTGGCAAATCATAAGAAAATTAAGTGATCATTACAAGTACAATCAGATGCTTCTCAAGAGGCGACGAAGGTCAAGGTAGTCTCTTCTGTTAAGATGGCTCTCGCTGTAGTCGCTAATCACTTTAATTTTCTCCATTGCCAGTTATTTACTGTCCGAATGAGATCGTAGGTCAGATACACGATAAATTGTATATAAACTTTATAAGGCCTGAATTTTATCAGTTAAAATTAATTATTTAATGTTAATCGTCCCGAGAGATATGATCCTTTAAGTTATGATCTATTTCGGTATTTTTTCTGTCATTATTTTGGGTTAGTTCGATTCCTTCTTAGTTAAAACGTGAAATTCAATATTAGATTAAATTTTTTATTAATTTCGAATAGAAATATTGGATTATCTCTTAGAAATGATTCTGGTAAGCTGACTGTTTTGAGACTATTTTTTATATTAGAAATTGCTTTATAAATGTTATTACTGCTGTCTTTATGATTGGTCTTTTTACATTTCTATCTTCTTCTCTATGTTTTCCTTTTATTTCTGCTGTTCATCAGCCACCATCATCAGCATCAAATTATGGTTATGCCCCCTGATAATGGGTACTAAAAACCCTTTCAAGGATGAATAGAAATGTTCACTGATATGTGCATTGTGGCACAAATCTGGAAATTTCCGATTGACTACTCGAATTATTTTAATATCACTGTATTTTATCAACTATAGGTACTCCTTCTCATAAATCTATGAGTTGTAACTCATTTTGTGGTGGAGATCACGATAAAATTTACAATTCGTGTACTCGTTCCAATTCTTTAAATTGAAAATATTCGCTTTCTTGTCGCAAAGAAAACTAATTAACCGAAGCAACCACTTGAACAGAGCTAAAGTAAACACTAGCTTTGGTTCACCCTCGATCAGAAAACTACCAATATTCTTGAGACAGCTGTAGATATGTCTAGCCAAAAGGAATTCATGAGCCAAAGTTTCATTGTTATGCTTGTAGGACTATTAGAGACTGGCATCATATAATAAAGAATGTCGCCGAGAATGAGTGATGCTAGCTGCTTCAGTAAATAAAGCTGTCGTTGAGGATTCTTCAGAATCTGGTTCCTTCAAAGTTTAAGAAGTCTATCTTTTGTTAAACTCAAAGACCAGACATTCCTCTTTAGACATGCGTTTACTCTCATTAATTTGGCAGCTGCGTCTAATAAACTACTTAATAAGACTATCCTTAATAGTATCTGGCAAAGTGATCTTCTCCTTCATCTTTTCCAGCAATTCTTTTTAGTTGCTTGATTCCCAAGGAGTGCGACCCTCCACCATCTCAAAAAGAATTACTCCGAGTGCAAAAATATCGGTTTTAATGGAGTAATAACTTTTCTTTAACGATTCGGGAGACATGTACAGTGGCGTGCCTACATTAATATGATCCTTGAAACCATATTGAGATTTTATGGCAAACCCCAAATCCCCTATTTTCCATTTGTTGCCTCAATAATGGAAAAGGTACCAAATCGAAGGATGTTTGCTGGTTTGAGATCTCGATGAATTACGCCCTGTTCTATCAGGTATTTATATCCCGCAAGTATCTGATCCATGATTTCAGCTGCATTGGGTTATGGTATTTTTTTCCTGTGACGAATGTACTCGTGCAAAGTCCCATGAGGGCAATACTCCAGAATCAGATAATAAAAAGCAGGAGTTTTAATGACTTCATACAGGCGCAACACGTTTTAATGTTCCAGATTTTTATGAATGTCTATTTCAGCCTCGAGCATTTCTAAGTTTGACCCTCTGAATTTCTTCAGTTCGATCACCTTAATAGCATATCGTTTGTGAACCTTTTATATCTCTACTCCTTTGTAAACTTTGCTACTGAACCCCTTACCCAGTTAGTCATCGATGGAATATTTATATTTGCCTATCCTGACCTCAGAATCTTTCAGAGTGTATAGTTCCTTCATTCGCTTTTAGTGAGTATAGTTTCGTGGAAAGGATTTATATTTGAAGTAGTTGGCCGTTACTTATTTGCTATAGCAGCGCATCGTTATAAATTATCAAACCATTATTTTCTGTTTTTGCTAGTTATTACCTAATTTACTGGCATCTATAAGAAAGAGATGAATGCTTCATAATTCCTTTCGAGAACAATTGAATAGCTGATGGTATAATCTTTCCAATTCATCGATTGTTTTCAGCAAAAATAATGACAATAAACATCTTTTATTTAAGGATTGAGACATATAAAATTTAAGCCAATGTGTTAACGGTAATATGATCAGGCAATTTCTTTCTCCATAAGCTCACGTTTCCTATTTTCGAAGGACTTCCCTAGGTTCGAAATGTTAAGCGAAATGATTTAGCTTCCTAAATTATGGTCGAAGTACTTAATGCTTTATTTCGGTAGATAATGAGAATATTTTCTGTCTTTGTGAACTCCATGATAAAACATGTAAAGTTACTTGTGCTTACTTCAATAAAATCGATATTGGCTCCTACTTTACTAAGTAATTAAGCATGTACTTGCAAGTCAACTTAAATTGCTTTATTATATTTGCCACCTTTTAGCAAGTTATCAGGTCCTACTTCCCACTTTCATGGTGGTGGCTCAAGATCAAGAAAGTGGAACGCTCAAACAGCACGGCCTAGTTGCAGAGAGATATTTCACAGAGAGTCTTGAGAGTGGTCTGTATAAACTTGTGATTAGGTATTAGCAATTGAACAATTTGTGACCATGCCTGATACAATGTCTCATCCCAAATGCTGGTTGCGAAATATTTCTTGATGTTAACCTTTTCTCTCTCAGCTATATCCTGTATCTCCCGCTGTTTCTTTTGTATCTTCTTCTACCTCTCTTCAAAGGGCACTTTGTCTATCTTATGGATAAGCACAAAGATGTTTGCGTTTTAGTTATACTGCTTTATACTACGAAGAGTTAGCTCAAAATACTCGAAACTCTTCTTGAGACGATCACCACTATCTTCTATCTCGAAAACGTAGATGAGAACCTAAACTCCACGGAAGATAGTCTCCTTCTGAACAAGGAAATACTGTTCCATGAAAGTGTCCTGCCCTCCACAATCCCAGAGATTAAGAGTCAAAGTGCCCATAAATTTAAACTTATGTTCTTGCCTTTCGACTGTATAGCCGATCTTTTGGGTATCTTTTGCAGGGAAGTTGGCAAAAATAACTGAGTGCATGGATGTTTTTCCGGCTCCTGAGTAGCCCATTAACAGCATTTTTTTCATTTTGCTAAATGTTGCAAGATATTATAAAAGAAATGGCCTTAAATAGCTCCATTGCAATAATGAAATAATAGCATATAGAAGATAAATCAATTAATCTTACATTTTAAAGAATTACGTACTTAAAACCAATTCAAAGGGATGAATTATTCTTTTATAAAACCTTCTATCCAATCCCTCTTTTACTGAGGTCAGTCAAAGTATCAAGGCTGATCAGGTAAAAAAGCTAATTATGGCTGATGTAAGTAGAGGTTATATATATCATTATCATTGATTATTTTAAATGCAAGGTTCTAAGCCCGTCACCAAAGTTGCAAATAAGTCGCTGCCCTTCAATAAAGGAACAAATAAAGAGATTAAAATTGTGGAAAAGGAAGTCATCAAGCCGAAAACTGGCTTCACTGAATTTCCCTCTGCTAAACTAACTGCAATCAAAACAGTAGATCCTTTCTCAGAAAAGAAGGGAAATTCCTTTGCACATCTTTACTCTTCAGGTGCGATTCCATGCAAAATCGAGCACGGCAGCGTACATATGCGGCTGAAGTGGAACAGCAACGTGGTCATTGCCCGTACAACTTTCGCCAATCAGAGCTACCTTATAATCCGTTGCTAGTGACATGTTTCGATGGTCTCATCGAGGAAAAGCATCCCTATGGATTCATTGCCTTTAATGTCTGCAAGGACATGATAGAAGATGAAGTAAAATGATCATTATTAAGTAATCAGCATAGAAATTGATATAACTGCTACCAAAACTGGTCTGGCCATTGAGAACAGCCTTGAGTTCGTCAAATGAGCAGATTTGTTTAAACTCACTATAAATTCTAAAACTTTTGTCGAATAAGGTTGGGTCGCATCTCAACTCGCACGTTAAGAATCTGGTGACTCCTATAAAAAAGCACATGTCCAGCAACAAACTAAAGGAAAAAGCAATCGACACTCTTCGCGGTCTGTAGGAAAACGGTGGCCCGGAGGTGAGTAAAGTAATCAAAGCTTCCATCCCTACTTATTCCAACACATGATCTATTCCAGCAACTTCACGTGAAAGCATAATCAATAGCCATTATATTAAAATTATCCAATATTTCAGCAAAAAGAAACATTTTGGCGAGCCATACCAAAATTGAAATCCAGGTATTCAGCATTGCTACTCTCCATTTCTGCAATCCTTTGCACATAAATTTTATCGACTCTCCTCTATTATTCTCTCTTCTTACCTTCTCTCATGCAGTTGCATTCTTGCTTGCTTTACTGCACTTTGCAGACTACGCTTTTTTGTTCTGGTTAGCCACATCATGCCTTGTCTAAATAAATCTTAGGAGCGGTCTTAGTCGTGCGTGCAGTAGATTTCGCATAGATCCTTAGGCCCGGTATAAGCGTTATAAAAATCAAGGACCTCCTGAGCAGGCACAATAGAGTCAAAGTTACTAAATATGAACAGCACAGGCAGATGAGGATTTAATTTTTTGAAAATACTCAAGTAGTCAATTGCGAAAAGATTGAAACCTACTTCCTCGGCAGCACGGTTCTCAATCAGGTATAATGCAGGCTTGAGAATAAACATTGGAAGTTTTACACGGCGAGCAGCGATACGTTCGACCACTTTGTTTAACCACCTGAAAGGGGAGTCTAATATCAAAGCATTTACTTCGTAAGCGTACATTTCAGCGAACATAATAGCACACAGACTTCCCATACTTCTGCCCCATAATACAACTCGGCCCACCTTGACATGCCTTCTTACTTCTTGCAGCATTTCCTTAATGTCAAAAACTTCATTAACTCCGTAACTAAGAGTTTAGGGATCACTATTTCCGCAGCCAGGCAAATCAAAAGCTGCCAGATTCATTCCAAATTTAGTTATGAGCTCGACTAGAGGCATTGCTTCTAATTTGCTTCCTCCATTTCCGTGAAGATACAATACTGTTTCATTCGTATCGATCTGTGGGCAAAAGAAGAGAAATCCTTCCAATTTTTTTTGGTTTCGATTCACGACAATCAAGTCTTTCCTAAAAACTGTTCGCCCATCAATAACTCGCTCACGTGGTCCATACGCTGACATTTTAGATTTGATCTGAGTGGGCCGGACTATATTCCTCCATGCTTCCTCGTACATATTCATAATTTAAATACTTATTCATAAACGATCTCCAATTATTTAAAACATTTTTGATATGGAATAATAAGCTATATTTTATTATCACAACAGTCAAGATTCGTAATTTTATAGGATGTGATGAATGTGATTATAGTAAGAGATCATTGTTCAATTTTCCTTACTCCCGAGGACCCACTCCCATTGATGTCCTTCTTTAAAGTTATTGTCATTCCAAAAACAGTTTGAGCACAGTTCATGATCCTCACATCTTTAGCACACAAAGTGCTATATATTTGTCAATTCAGCCACGCACTTTGAACAATGGGATTACTTTAACTTACAATTCTATTTTGGCTCACTTGATCTCTTCAATTCCTATAATTCATACTTGGACTGGTCTTTTTGTTCTGGTTCAAAATTTTAAATTACAGGCTGATTAATAAGTAGCGACGCCTTCTCTTATCGATCTCCTCTCAGCTTCCCTCGTAACTCTTGCTTTTCGCTGGTACCCTCTGGATAAATTCCTCCGTGTTTCTTCTTGACATGCATGTTAAGTGCTGACCTCGATTGATAAACAAGCCCGCATCCACATTTTTGGATGCCATTATCAATCTCTCCATAGCCTTGATTCGTAGTACGGTTGGAATTGTGTTTATTGTTGTAGTGTAATCCCAGAGCGGATTTCGAGCCATATTTTAATCCACAGATGGAACACTAAAAGCTCCTCGACACTCTATCATCAGATTGAAGATCCCCTTGAGTTCTATTGATATCGGATGGTCTGCTCTGATGTTTTCTCTTAAGATGCAAGTTGAGGGAGGAACTACAACTGTAAGTCTTCCCACATAACTTGCAAATATTTGGATTTTGCTACTCTTTTCTTTCAGCATTTTGATTTGGATTTTCCTCTACCTTGCGAGGAAATTGCTCATTGTTTTTTTGCTGCCCAAAATGATGAACATACTTCCACTCAGATTCAGCCTCTTATAACTTAATTGGTTCAGAAAAAATACCAGGCTGGGATCGTTTTTTAACAATTCCCTTTGGTCCCCCTATTGTTCCTGCGGGCATCACTCCTCCATGTTTTGATCGAACATGAAGGTAAAGAGAAGAAGTGCATGAATAATATTGGCCACATCCACAATAGGGCTTTGAGTTTTTAGGCGGCTTGTCTGTGACTCTGGTCAATTCTATTATCTTTGCCTAAACTGTATTTGTGTTGATCTGAGGACTGTCGCACTCTTCGCGAAGATCTATATCAGAGAGCAGTAGTTAGGAATCCACAGAATCAATATACAAATTTTAGTCTTCTTCTTCCTCATCATCCTCTGAGTTATCATTACCTGCGCGAGAGTTACATGATTGCATGCGTATGTGTGAATCGTCGATCTGCATATTTTTATTTTCCTGATTGATCTTTCGTTCGTAATGAGCAGATATTTTTTTGCGCTCTTTATATGCCTGTTTTCATAAACTTTCATTTAGTAACTATTAGGACAATCATGTAATGACTTAATTTGACTACCACTTCATCTCCAACAATCTTGAAATCGAAATTTGACCATTTAAATTCACATATCGAATCTGATAATTATAAATATTTTTGTTCAAATATATTAGTGATGTTCAGTCACATGAATATTCTCAATTAAATAGCATTGATAATTGGCTATTATTGATTCTAATTACTGTATTTAATGTAATTGTATTGCCATATGTGAATATTGCTCAAAGCCTAATTAATATTTTATTAAAAATTATGTTCAGTATATATTGCCATTTTATTGGAGCATGACTTGTGTTCTTAGTACTTTATTGGGAAGGAAATAATAAATGATATTAAAATTAAAAATAGTAAGGAGATAATGTCGCTTAAAGACTTTGTTATCCTCTCTAAACTAGGAGAGGGGGCCTACTCAAGCGTCTATAAGGTGCAGCGCATCGTTGATTCTCAAATCTACGCTCTCAAAAAAGTTAAAATGAACAACCTTTCTGAAAAATAACAATAAAACGCTCTCAATTAAGTTCGAATTTTGGCTTCAGTGAAGTCGCCCTACATTATTGGCTATAAGCAAGCCTTTATTGAGTCTAACTCCTTGTGGTAATGTTCGTATGATTCAGTATTATTATGGAATTTTCGGATGATGGAGATCTCTACCAGAAAATCGTGCAGCACCAAAAATAATAAACTCATTTCGATGAATAAACCATTTGGAAGACCTTGATTCAGATTTCTTTTGGACTTAAGAAGCTTCATAATCTTAATATCCTCCATCGAGACCTCAAGGTAATTGTAAGTCTATTTAGAGTGCTAACGTTTTTCTCAATAAGGATGGATCGGCCAAATTGGGAGATATGAATGTATCTAAAATTGCAAAAAATGGACTACTTTATACCCAAACCGGCACGCCCTACTATGCCAGTCCAGAGGTATGGAAGGATAAGCCTTACGACAGCAAGTCTGATATTTGGAGTTTAGGCTGCGTGATATATTAAATGACAACCTTAAAGCCTCCTTTCCGTGCTGAAGATATGGATGGATTGTATAAAAAAATAATCAAGGGTACATACTCAAAAATTGGATAAAATTATTCCAAACACTTATCAGGAGCCATTAAAATGATGCTGCAAGTCAATCCTTCAAATAGGCCAGACGCGGATCAATTGCTCAGTAACTTGTCCTGGAAAACATAAGAATTAGGGATTGAGGTGAAGGAAATGAACTTAGTAAAAGAATAACTCTTAAAAACTATTCGAGTTAATAAAAATTTGCATTATTTAACTGAAAGGCTGCCCAAATCAAATTACTAAAATGGCTTTGAGATTGAAAAACCTCAAAAAAGTTCACAGGTGGGTTTAAAACAGAAATATACTGTGTCAACAAATCAAAGCCTCAAAGGTTTAAATTTACCTTCATTGGACAGAGTCCTTCTTAAAAGCAATAACCATAAGCTTCCGATGATTTGTATCGAGGAGAAAAGAATGTACCAGCTCGATCAGAGAAGTTTAGAGGGAATGCTCAAGATATAGGGCAAAAGCCAGAGCAAAGAATACGAATAAAAAAGGGGACAGGATAATAGAGATATCAAAGCTGAGCTTAGAAAAATTTATAATCTTAGGCCTTCTCCAAAAAAATCAATGAATCGCAAAATTTAATTACCCAGATTGAAATGATTTTTGATGATATTCAACTTAATATTTGAAATAAATAAAAAAATTAAAATGGTCCATTGTATGGAAAATGACCGCTGATTTTAAATGTAAAAGGTATTCATTTACTGTCATTTGACAAATCGTGAGTTTGCATGCAGTACTCAGCTCAATTATTCAGGAAACGCGGTTAAATATTGACAAGAAGATCACTTATTTTTTTTACCCTTCTTTTCCTTCTTTTCATCTGCTGATACTTCTTCAGTGTAATACTCCTGCACCTTTACAGCGCGTGGAGGTTTGCCATTACCATATTTTTTTGTAGGTTCCTCTATCTACATCTCGGGCACAGAAACTTCTTCCTCCATCTTTAAGGCGTTTCTCTTTTCTATCTGTTCTAAGCGCTTTCTGACTTCCTTGACATTGGTTCTCTTTTTAGTATTGGGTCCTCCCCTTTGATTTCGATCGTCCTTATGGAATACCTAATCATACTCCTTATCCATTTTGAAACTTGAAAATAAATAGTTAATTTTGAACAATAATATTCCAAATGACCTAATACCTTTCCATTAATTCACGGATAATATTCGGATATGAATGGATGGTCTTAACTAAACTTTCGTAAAAATAATATTAATATAATACCAAAAACGAAATCGGATGAGGCAGGGGCATCGACGAACACAGTCAGCCAATCTTACCAGTCATGGTCTATAATCCACTCTCGAAAAGCATTTGATTGCCCAGGATAAGCATCATATTATATACCTTCTTGATCGATGCCAAACCAAGGTTTAGCAAAAGGTTTGCACAATTGATCTACTAAACTCTCCAATAGCCAGTCAATAAGGGGAGCTATTCAACTTTGGAAAGGGATTAATGAAAGGTAGCTTATAGCAGCGCGATAAAAACAAGAAATACAATCAGATAATCTCTATACCATAAAAACAAACCAACGTTGTTAAAATTAAGAGAACTCCTCACCCCTAAACTCATTCTAAAAATAAATAGAGATAGCTGCGCCAGCCAATCATTGAACCAAGAATGAGTGAAGCCGACAAAAAGCAAATGTTTTTCAACGAGTCAATGAATAAGATCATGAAACCCAAAGTGGGGAGCATTGTCGATCCCAAATCAAAAAAATACTCGTTTTATGAAACTGGATTAATCAAGAACGTCAAGTCGGGCAAATCTCGAAAAGAAACATGAGTCTATTGTTCATCAATTTTTTATCCTCTCTTATCTCATTATTATTATCCTTATCAATCATGGCTTATTTTAACATTAGATTTCAACCTTTCTGCTTCTCCCTCGATTGAAGATCAAAAATACGTATTTATATGAGATGGAGGTAAGAGAATTAAAATTATTGATAGAATGTATATAATTATTAGATCAATTTCATATGATGCAAATCGGACGGCTGCCAATCGCGCAGGACTCGTCGGAGCTTAACCTCTACGATGATCTGTCTGAATTCATCAAAATCTTTAATAAAATTCTCAACCAAATAGATTCTATCACTTATCTGCTTATTCGGGGAGAAGACTGCGAACTTCAAATCAAACACCTGAGAGAAACACTGCTATCCCATAATCAACTTATTGAAAGCTACCATTTTGAGTTAGATTAAATTTCTGCTCATCGAAAGTACTTCTAGATTTAAAGCAGTACCTACTACCGCTTTATGAGTCGACTCATTGAAAACGTCATTTCCTTTAAAAAAAGAGGCAGTTCTTCCCATCCAATCGCTGCCAGTTTGGGATAGTTCCTAGCCCGTACTGAAAAATTTATTAATCTCCATAAAGAAGAAGGAAACATTGGTAAGATGTTCAGAAAAATATTTACTTTTGTAATTAAATTTTGCAAGGAGTGTTAAATGATGATTCACAAAGCCACCCCGGATGACCTCAATAGTACAACGATTCAAAAAGAGGAAGAATAATAACGGCCCAAGGAAGAATCCAACAAAATTCCGTATATTCAGTCATAAACCAATTTTCATAAGTAGCTATTGAATAAGTAAGGATTATAGTGGGTTTGAATCGCCGTTTCGCAACAGTGAGTTGTCTGGACGTGGATTATGCCAGTTTCAAATCTGATTTCTTCCAATCTCGTACACAGAGCAACGAATTATTTAATTAAATATTCGAAAGAAACAGGTTCATCCTTCGATAAATCACTAAGTATTCTAAGGATTTTCAATAGTTTTTGAAACGTAAGTAAAAATCCTTTTTGGGTATAGTATATTTCATTTAGTGCGTAAAAATAGATTCAGCAAAGCCCGAGCTTCTCTAGGAGACAATTTCACTAACTCCGAAGGAAATTCTAATCTCAAGAAATCAACTGTCAGCATTGAGACTAAGTATAATCAGAAGAATGAAACCTAAACTTCTCTGCTCTTCAACCGTATCAAATAACAGCATAGTCGAAATAAAGACGAATATGAATCGACGTCTTTATAAAAATAAATCTACATAGATTGCAAAGGCATATAGATCGATAAGATAAACCCCAGAAAAACGAGCTATCAACTCAAGAACGTTTACATTAGTCTCAATAACAGTCATCATTATATTGCTCCTCGCCCACCCCAAATTAATTATATCAACGATCCCCTAATCAACCAAGAAAAATTGAAAATCAATACCAGAAAGATTCAATCTTTGAGGTCCAATAAATTTACAGAATGCTTCGAGGGAGGACTTAAGCCTATGCCATAAACGAAGATGTGTGAGGTTAAAAACATTGAATTTGGTAATTCCTATGGCTAAAATTCTGAAGTTAAAGGGTCCTTCTTCGCCAAATTCAACAACTCCAAGAAGTATATCTCATAAAGGAAAAACATTCGAATCGCTCAATACACCAAAAGTTTGAATAGTTCCAATATTAAATAAGAAGATCGGTATTCAAAATAAGGTGCAGCTCGAATACCCAAAAATTGAACCATAAAAAGCTAAGGCGTTCTTAACAAAATTATTTTGTTCTTTCTATCATATATTTAATTGGCTCTTCCTCAAAAATATATTTATTTTCTGTAAAAAAAGTATTTTATTCCGAGTTTAATATATTAATTATAATGCACTCATCTAAAGACCATTGGTTTGCGAGGTTTACAACTGTATAAGCTAAAAATTTACCTGCAAGTTTCTAAGCGGAAAAGGATGATATAATAAAAAAGATTCACCATCACGTTTCTCTGCTGAGTTTAGCCAAGCAAATGAAATGCGCCTCCTTTCTCTAAATATATCATTACTTTTTCAAATGTCCATTCACCAGTAATGCAAAAACATTGTCAGTAATATACAGGCATTTTATTAAGATAATTGTGGTTTACGCAATTGGTCTTTATAAGATGGAGTGCATCAAAAAGAAGGAATTTATTAGTTAAATTCTTAACTTACTTAAAATTACGAATATTTTACTATAATAACTTACCACCAAATTTATTGACTTCTATCTTGAGCATCAATACGACCTTTTCAGAAGAATCTTTCAAGCTAAAATCAATAAATAGCTATCAAGTTTGATTACTTAAATTCTTAACGAAGAGTTTAGTGCAATTCCACTGGACAACTGTGAATATTTTGCTGAATAGTAAAGCGAAGTCCTGCCAATCTTTTATGTTGAATTGGTCAAGAACACTAAAACCGAAGAAAACAAAAGCATGATCAGTCAGGCTATTAAATAATTTATTTAAAACAACGTTAAAAAATTACAGCAAGCAGTTAAAATATTTCCGCATCAAAGAGCCATAAATTATAAGAATTTTTTAAAAAAGCAAGCCCAATATTTTACAATTAAAGAAGTATATGAAAAATAGAGAAAAGAAAAAAAGTAACCCCAAAATGTTGATGAATTCTATATACTGAATCAATCAAGCGGACTAACCCTCCATGAACTTATCAATGATGAAAGGAGTCATTACAAGTAAATGACTATACAATAAAAGATAGACGTATTTGTAAGAATCGTGAAGGAAGCAGAAGTATATAAATAAAAAACTGGTTTGTATTATCCCTACATTGATACTTCTATTATTAATAATGAGGCCGAAAGTAAATGCGAGTTTACAATTGAAAAGCCACTTCTTTTTCACCTTGGATTATTCAATCCAGAGCCTAAAACAGTATAGATGGAAATGTCATCGTCAACCCCATAGGGATTTTTATATCAACCACTTTTTTCATCTCCTGAATAGTTATTAAAAAATTGGTCTTTTGAAAAACACCTTTTTGTTTCAGAAATAGGAGATGAAAGAAAGGAGATAGAGGCAGATCAGGAGCAAAGCCATGTATATCGACTCCTGTTAATCGGACACTAAATCTTGAGTGGCCAAAATATGTTAAATACCAGTTTACATTTATCGTCAGCAACAAATCCCTAAAGGAGTGTTGAAGACATTATATAATTAATGAAACATAGAGTAAAGAAAGATGGATTCAACATTTAGTAGTTTCTGCCAGGTATTGAATTAACAAGGGAGTTGAAAAGTTTAAAATTCGACTTCTCCTTTAAAAAGCTATTGGAACTGGTATAGATTATAAAGGACGAGTATTCGTTGATAAAGCCAGTCAGATTCAATCAAATTTACAAGATAGAGCATTTGCGTATATTACTCATCAAAAGGGCTGTGTTCTTCCTCTCCCACAACATTTATTTTAAGCGCCTCTTCAATACCAAAAAGTATGTGATCATATTCTTTTTAGCCTGTGTAGAGTACATGCATCTTCTTTTTCTGCTTGTCCTAGCCTAAGAATATCGACCCAAAGGCAGTAATTAGCTGGAAGAAATCATCAGATAATTAATTATCACCATTATTAAACCAGCCAAGCGATAAAATTATATCGAAATGGCCTACAAAAAGATATTTTTGGATTATAATAATCGATAGGACAACCAAAAGAATTATATGACTAGAATATAATCCATTCTCAAGAGCATGAGTTAAACAAAAAAAGCTGTTGACCATTTAAAAAAGATAGATTAGTAAATCGTGGCCCTGAAAAGACAGGGAAAAATCATTTCTTCACAACATCGCAGAATTAAATTAAATTAGAAAATGGGAGAGATGAGGCCAATAATCATGAAATACTATGGTCTGTGCGTGACTATTTTAAGTTAATTCATCCATCATGAACTCTTTAAGCACCGCTATCAGATTGAGAGGTTTCATAAACTTTTAGAAAATAAAAATTAAATTAGCTTAGAGGCGCCAGCACAACGCCTGCTATATGAAAGTTTGACGACCAAGCTGTATCTGACGATAAAGGTGTTTTTAAAATTATGCTCCTCTAACTTTGCCAGCATGGAGTGTTTCGTTCTCCCTTTTTTATTTTCAAAAACAGCGCATCGAGCTTCAAGTCTACAGATGAAGAGAACCCTCGAAATCCAAGCTATTGATGAATAGTCAATGGAGAGTAAATAATTAAAAATTGTTTTGTAGAGATTAAATACTGCCAACGAAGTGCTGGACTAATATGAATATTATCGACTATAGTAATTTGAGACACCAATCAATAAATATGATCCTGTAAAACTTTAGCCTATTAGTCCTCCTTTGATTTGGATAAAGCAAAGTAATCGATCAAACAAACTTTAGGAGCCAATTGACCTCTTTTAATGTGATGATAATGACCTTTTCTGGAAAAATCTATACATTTAGGGCTGGGGATATTGATTTTATTTTAAATTTACCTGCAAATAGATTAAATTTTAATCCAAGGATTAGATGAATAAACCTATTTATGAGTCATTATCCACACTTCAAAATGTTTATTTTACTTTTCTTTTAGTAGGATTTGCTAATAATAATGGCTGATGACGAGACAGAAGTCAGAGGCTGTTCCATGGTTGGTTTCTTAGGTATCATGATTCAGTTGGTCCTCGGCGTACTTTCTTTCTCAGTCCTCATCTTTAAACGCATCCGTTAGAAACCTCAAAGGCCATGGAAGATATGGATATTTGATACCTCGAAGCAGTTGGTCTCACAGATGATGGCGCATTTCATGAATCTGACCATTTCAATTGCTCTCGCCTACTAGGACTCATCCTCTGATGAATGTTTGTGGTATTTTACGATCAATGTTCTCGACAATACGCTAGGGGTACTCATTTGTGTCCTTTGTTTAAAGGGAATAGAAAGGAGTTTGACCCATAGACGGAAATATTAATACATATCTGGCAATTACTACAAAAAGGAAAAATTAACCATTAATATTGAAATAGCTGACCTTCCGACACCAGAAGTCAGACATTCAGTCTAAAATTCAGAGAATAACAAAGATGAAAAAGAAACTCGTCCCTCTATAAAAAATGAGTTGAATGAATAAATCGATTTTGAGCAAGATTACAAAAATTCTCGCGTTAATAGCTTATCAACCAGTCAGAGCGTTCGCCATTAAAATTAAAATATACCTTAATCTTGCTATAAATATAAGTAAAATCTCTCCTATACAGTATTAATTACAAAGCGTGGGTGGTACAGTTGCTGATTTGGATATCTGTGGTTGTTATAGGAAAATCAATTCTCTTTGGAACTGAGATTGGACTATAAAATCCTCTGAAAAACTTCACATTTCTGATAATGGGATGGATTTAAGCCATTCCAGTGTTGGAATTGATTGTAGTAATTGTAATTGTGCCGGTCGTGATGAACGGCCTGGCCTTTTGGGTGCAGGATAATTTTCTCATGAAAAAGATAAACCAACTGCCAGAGGGTGAAAGTCCTCTGATAGAGGAAAGTTCTCCTCGTAAATAACTGGCCGTTGATATTATGTGATTACTAATAACTCAATTTTGTAAAGTTAATTTTAAAGCGAAATTCCTATACAGTATCAATTACAAAGCGTGGGTGGTACAGTTGCTGATTTGGATATCTGTGGTTGTTATAGGAAAATCAATTCTTTTTGAAACTGAGATTGGACTATAAAATCCTCTGAAAAACTTCACATTTCTGATAATGGGATGGATTTAAGCCATTCCAGTGTCCGGGATTTGTTCTGAAGATCGCTTTTAGTTTAATGAAATTCGATGATCATAATCATGTGATTATAGCATGAATTGATAAGAAAGAGGTTATTTAAAATAATTTAATCGATAATCATTGTTTTTTATTTTTATTCCGTAATACCTAAAGGTCTGTATTTAATTTTACAATTTACTTTTGTATAAAGCTTGCTTCTGATCTTGCAAAAGAAAGTTTATTAGAGTTTTCCTTATATATCATCACCAAAACCATTTTATTAAATTCTGTTTTTGCTTCACTAAGTTCTTTTTCAAGATCAGAAGATTTTTTTTATAATTAAGCTATCTTTTTTGTTGCTTTCTTTAGTTCATTATGAAATTCTTCAATTTTCCGATTAATTTACGACTCTTGAGAGGATTCAAATGTTGGCATCTTGTGCACTATAACGTTGCCCAGTCGATGTGGTATTTTTAATTGATGAGATTTAACTGAACCCTTCTTTGAAAAAATTTAATCTGCATCTCTGATTTTCTAGCTCATACCATTATAGCTAAGGCGATCTTAACAATATGGCACAGGAACATGTGTCATTGCTCTTTTCCTTAAATTAATTTAATATTATTTAAGTTACATCAGCGAAGGTCTAAGTTCTAAGCAAAATTGAAGGATTAAAACAACATATTTGGATATGAATGTATAAAGACAGACATCTTATGAATAAGAGCATAAAAATGTTATTTTATGCACAAATAGTCAATTTTTTTAAAAAAATTATCATTCAATGAAAATTGTATGAAAAAAGCCAAGTTAAATAATCAAACAGTGTGTTAAGCATCATTGGTAAAGAAGGAATGCTTGTTGATACAAGTGTCGTTTTCTTGAATGATCCTTGAATCGCCATTTATCAATTCTGGTTGATTTCTTAAATTAACGGCCCACTATCAGGCCAAAACGTCCTAATTTTAAAAAAAGCTAAAAGCGAGATAATTAGTTAAAATATGATTGCAGTAATTATAATTGGGTCCGTTGTGATGAACGGCTTGGCCTTTTGGGTGCAGGATAATTTTCTCATGAAAAAGATAGATCAACTGCCAGAGGGTGAAATTTCTGATTGAGGAAAGTTCTCCTCGTAAATAACTGCCCCTTGTTATTATGTGATTACTAATAACTCAATTTGGTAAAGTTAATTTTATAAGCGAAACTAATCAATTTATGTCTTTGAGTATCTGCTCGATTACAGGTCAGCCCCTGTCGCAGCCAATGGCCTCTCTAAAGACTGGACACCTGTTTGAGCGTTAAGTTATTGAAAAACATCTCAACTCTTTTCCTTATTGTCCCATCACCAATCAACCCATGTCTAAATAAGACCTCATCGCAGTCAAGGGTAATATTGATGTTATCCAGCTTATGAGGGTGATTTTGTTGGGCAGAACTAATCAGTGATGACATATATAAGCAAAATTCAAGAGGAACACAATTTACTTCAAGTGTAAGCCTTTCAACTCCGAAAGCATTTAAGAGAAGCCTAGCAGTAGCTAACAAACTCACTCTACCAGAACTAGGCTGCCAATCGAGTAATTGCGAAGCTGCTAAAGTAAAAGTAGCTTGACGCGAAGGAAATAGGGCAGCTATAAGCCTGCTTAGCGAAAATTAAAAGTGGACATTAATGATTTATTGCAAAATACCACAGTGCGTCAAAATATATCAGAATTGATATTATCCCATTGCATCAATTTGATTTGATTCGAGCGGCATATTATTTTTCAAATGCAATTCAGCAGCATTCCAACCCTCATCGACGCACATGTCCTCAGCCTACTCGATGGCAAACCCCTTAAGAATATAGCGTTGTTTCTATTTGTGGCCAGTAAAAGCCCACTCGTTTTGGAAGACAATGCCAAGATACAGCTGACTGCATCCGAGGATGATTTGCAGGCTTTCATCCAATCATACGATAAGATCAGTCTAGGTTCTAATATTTGCCTTGACAATCTGGAGGTGAACCTCGAGCTGGGCAAGGGTCGTGCTCCTCAGCATATCTAGATTTCCTCTAAAAATGTGATCACCTAAATAGGCTCTGCTAAAGAAATTAAACTCAAAAACTTTGAACTCAAGGTCTCTTTATAAAAGAAGGGAGGAGAATTTCCACTTCAACTCACCACTTACAACTATCTCCGAAGAATGGAGAGGCAGGAACTGGTCAAGAAAAACTACAAGCCTTCCAAGGTTGAAGTTCTAGCTTTCATCAAGAACAAAAAGACAGTTAAAGAAAATGAGGATAATGGATATGCTTGTACGGAGGGCAACTCACTTGACAGTGAGTCTGTGTCACTTGTTCGTAAACTTTTGGGCTTTGTCGACAAGGAAGAACTATTTCGAGTTTTGCTCAAAAAGCAACTTAAGGATAAACATTCCAAGAAAGTTGTGAGACTGTCCATCATTCCGACTGATGTGGAAGACTCATCATAAGGCTTTGAAATTAAAAAAAAAACGTAACTCATAAATAATTTAGATTCAGCAGGAATACAGTGCTCGAACTGCTTAGTGAGTACGAGGCTCGTGAGGAACGCATGAAAGCGTAGTGATGATTATCTCATGCAAAACTAAAATATTAATGTCCTAATTAGTTTGAATTTATCAGGATAAATCTTATTATAAATACGAATTTAACGTATGAGGACGGCAAATAACTCCAATAACCGATAGAAAAAGAAATTTGATAGGTTTGTGTTGGGTTTGGTCAATGTCACCCTCTTTACAGCACAGATACAGCCGTTGCTCGATGTTGATACCACAGCTGTCTTTCCTCTCAGGCAAATATATGCTGAAACTGAATATGATTTTTCGGAGCAAGGCAGAATCCTAAATGACAGTGCCGATCGATTACTAACAACAATATAAGCATCAAGTCAATCCTATCATCAATAACACCGCATTCTAAATAACAATAGTTATTCTCATATTCACAAAAACGCAGGGAAAAATAAAGTTCAAGGCGACCAGCAATCAAAATTCACAAAAGCCAAAACCAAAGTTAGTTCTTACAAATTTGCAGATCCATTTGTAGAAATGGACGAAAATTGCAATGTATCTAATTTGTAACATCTGAAGAATTAAGATAAGAAGCAAACGAAGGCAAAAGTTGTTAAGCTTGATTTGAAGGAAATCATACGCCCATAATATCGAAGACAGCTATAGGTTAAAACTCATAGGGTCAATTCGTAACAAATAGAAAATGCTCCATTGCAATCAATGAGGAGAAAGGACCAAATCTGGAATCAAACAGAGACACATTTGAGTTTTGCTTCTTCTTCAGAACAGGAGGATATTCCCCTTCTAAAAAACAAGAAAAAAGCCTAAATAATATGCATCATAGATCAACGCAGCAAATCTCCAAAAGTAGAGGGGAAAAAGCACAAAAATATGCTGAGTAATATTAGTTCGATCAGTCGAAATTATCAGACTCAAACTGATCAAAGTTTTTAAACCGACCTTAATTGCATGGGTTTGCTTTCAGATAAAGAAAGTCAAAGCCATAGCTCTCGCAAGAGTAGCTCTATTGTTGAAGGATTTTTAAACGATAGAAAGAATTATGAGTAATCTTATTTGAATAATTCTAAACAATAAAATAATAAAGTTGCTCCAAAGAATTCTCATAAGTATGACCAATCCTCTTCGGCAGAAATCCAGTAGGAATAGCCTTGGTAATGTGACGAATAATAGCTGGAGTAGGAGTTGAAGTAAATCAACGCAAGACTGAGTCATCGAGGTTATCAAACTCAGAGATTCAAGACAGAGGTCCAAACATTTCACGATAATCACAATCAAGTTTAAAACTGTTCCACTCCCTAGTAGGCCCGTATTTGCAAAGAAACCTTTAAAGATCGATAATATAATATTCCTGATGGAAGGAAAAAGCACACAAAAACGGTGAGATTGAGTCTGACTCCAATCAAGAGCAAATCACCAATCAGAAATTGTAGCAAAAAGTAAATAAGGTAGATATCAATAATAAAAACGCCAATTATAGAGGCGCCCACTGACAATCGTAAGCAAAAGTATAAACCCTACAGGGTCAACTGCTTAATAGAATCCGAATAATCATAAAAATAGGAGCAGTTGTTCGAATGCAGCAAATGGAAAAAGCCAAACCGTGGGCTTATCACAGTATAGATACAAAAATTTGCAAAAGATAATTGATTTTTATATTTTTGTCTGCTAATACCTTATAATCATTGATGGGGGGTGGGGATAGCAAATAGGAGGAGGAAGATAATAAACTAAACCTTGTCAAGAACAAAGACGGTATCAGCAAGAAAAATACTCCGAAACACAGTCGCAAGGGCAGCGAAGAAAATATGAAACATTCCAAGAACTCAAGCATCGTTGAATCCAGATTTTTTATGAAAAAGGATTAAAAACCGGGAGAGCAAGTTGAAGGATTATCGCCTCAAAAATAGGCAAGCTAAGATTAAAATATCAATACCCCATTAGAGCAGCAACTAAATGCAGTGACCAATTCCTACTTCGAAGATTGGAATCCTCAATTTCATCAAGCTGGCAAAATACATTTAAAAATCATGGTGCTTAACATTTAACCCACATTCCAGTTCCAACATTTAAATCGACAGTTCTCCGAGCATTTCGCAGAATTAAGTTGGTAGTACGAATACTAAACTGTTTAAAGTTAAAGAAAGACTTTTTTAAGGTTTATTATTGCAGAAGATGGGGGATACTATCTCTCTTTTGTTGTTGATGAGGACGCCAACGTCTTTGAAGGAGATTAGAATATATGGGCACTAGCTTGTCCTTTTAGAACTATCGAATAAACGACTAAAGTAGGAAACTACAAATGTGAAAGAGTTTACTAAAGCGAGAAACAAGAAGCAGCAGAGGATGAATAACAAGGACTGGATTCATAATATTTTGTGAAATGGGAATAGAAGCCACCTATGAACCGTCCTACGATGAAACAGCTGCTCCAAAATAGAAGAAATATTCACAAAATGCAAAGCGAAAAAGGATTTTAGTATCGTTAGACATCAAAATATTTTACAAATAATAATGATTGGGCATTTTCTGTGCTAGTCGAAGAAAAGTTTAACTCCTTCAAAGGCTGGCTCATTGAACTGGATAACTCTTCCAACTCCAAATAACGAGACAAATCATCTTCAATGGGTGTCACTCTTAAAAATGACATATAAAACAGGTAAAAAATGTACATCTAGTAAATGCGCAAAAAGAGGCATTTTTTTACAAAGCCAAAGCTAAGTTAATGATTCAAATAATACTATTTTATGATCATTATTATCGTTAATGGTTATATGGCTTACCAGTTTCAATCAAATAATTCACCATATATGAGTAAAGCAGCATTTTGGTGTGAAGATTCTTTTGAAGGCTACGGTAGGTCTTTAGCTGAGGTTCGCGGTGGATTTTTCCTTGAGAATTCCCTAGCATTACTTCAACATAGATTTCACTGTTTAATTTGAAAAAATGATTAATCTGAACCACTTTCAACTCATGATCACCAATAGTTATTTACTCTTTTTGCTACTTCACGATAGGTGAAATCGAATTTGATTTAGGTTTGAAGGTAGGGCTTTCCTTATTTAAAGCGGCTTCCACTATCTAATTATCTTGCTTAATCTTTTTGACAGGCATATCAAATTGCTAGCTTGATTCATCGAGGCAAATCACTTTAAACTGTTTCTCATCAGTATTGGGTTTTAAAAGGGGCTTTTCCGACTTGTCATCTCTTTTTCTTTTGTGTGTTTGTTTCTGATGCGCAGTGACAAAACGATTGTCTTTTGCCATTGGACTTGCTGCCAATCTTGCGTTTGCTTTGGATTTGGGCATAGTCAATTTTTAGATTATAGTCTTTAATTATAGCAATCTAGTCAAGTCATCTTATTTTATCAAATTATGATAATTTGCTTCCTTTTCCTCAACATATTTTAGTTTTATCTGTTAAAAAATAAAATTATAGAACTTCAGTAATAGTGACGTTCAACTTATAATTTTATTACATGTTCAGATCTTATATCTATCCCACCAATAACTTCGGAAACCACAACAACACACACTTCTATTTCTACAACCGATACGTCACTCAGGGCAACAACTGGAATGGCTATGGACTTCATCAAGTTTAAATTAGAAACGACTCAGATTCTAATATCGAGATCGTTGACTGGGCTATTAAGGAAGGCAGAGTTTAAGAGGACTTCAAAACCAGAGTTGTTCGACCAGGACTTTTCTATACTGCTAGATTGGTACCTAACTCTTGGGGAAACTACAGATCCATTGTGGGAGCACTGACTGTCAGAATACAGGGAACTAGTCAAGAATATACGCTTGCTTTTGAAGACCCCTTCCATGACTATGTGAATCAAGGATTTAAAGGGCATATTGAGGAAGGAAACAACGCAGAAAGAGCCATTGCCAGTTTGAAGGACCATTAATCAAAGGCAAAAGCTTGGGGAAGATACGATTTTATTGAATTTGACGGAAGAGGAAAATCAGTGTTGACTCTGACGAATCTGAGCAATGCTTCCACCATAAATAGAAGATGATTAATCGTCAATTCTATTCAATACAATCTACTATACATTAAATATTTCAATCATCAGTAATAGTTATATTGAACTGGAGCAGATTTCATAATTTTGCATAGATAGATTAGTAAAATCAGTCAACTAAAATCACCTCGATAGTCTAGTCTTCTTCAAACTAATATTAGGATATGTTTGGTCTATTATTTTAATCTATTGTTTCAAGCAGAAGAGCTGTATAAATTGGCTCCAGATAATGGTAAATATCTGTGATTACTGCTTTTCTAATGGTATAATTTTTGTACCTTCCTAAAACAATTGAAGGGCCCATCGTTACAGCTGCTTTCCTACCTCGCTTAATTGCCTTTGGAAACCGTTTTATCATATCTTTTTAAATTTCAGACAACTTTTCAAAGGGATCAGGACTTATCTTTTTAAGCCGAGCAGCATCTATCATTTACCACTTCTCGTCTATTGAGCTCCGAACTATCGGAATTTATGTTGATATGTTCTTTTTTCTTTATTCATTCTGATTGTTCTCCCTTTCTGCTTTTTCCTTCATGACCTGCTCATAGATCTCTGCTAATTTTTTATTTGACTTGAGTTCCTCTTGTATTGTGATAATTTTACGACGACTCTTGCTCTTGCTCATAAATTAAGTTTCCCTGACGATGCCCTACAGCCTCTTTTCTCTTTCTTCTTCCGTTTATTTGCGCTTATAAATCCTCTTATTGACTGGCGAAGCATATTAAGTGTCACTTTCAACCTAAACAATTTATTTCTATTTTTAAATTTGTATCTTTTTGTTCGTTGAAGAGAAGATCAAAGATTTTGAGCCCCCTAACTGATGATTACTGGTAAAGCTTACAGTAGAAGCCTCCTTGCTGCTCAATTCTGAAACATTATCATCAGCTTTAGACTATTTTATGGATTGCAAACTGCATACACATGTTCCCTTCTTTTATGATTTTTTGACTGACCTGAGGGGTGTTTGATTGATGGAGTACTGCTTTGCCTTAGCTCTACTATTCATAAGTGAAATAATTTTGTTGTTCTCCTCTGTTATTTCCTGCTTAAAGTAAAAATCAAACATTTTTTTACGAAAAATAACTTCATCTTTATACTTTTAGTAACAGGACTGTCGAATTTGACTGGAAATGCCTGGAAAATAGTGTTCCATTAACTTACAGTAATGCTTGATAAATCCTCCGTCTATAAGCAAAGTCTTACCGATTTCTGGAATTTATTTCCTGCTTTTTCTGCTTTCTTTTTAGTTGATTCTTAAGTTGTCTATGATTTCCTCTGTCAATATAACGTAGCGAGTTGCTTATTTAACAAATTCAGGAAGTTAATTAATGCGCAGAAGTCGATTCAAGACATTGGTGTATGCTTGATTAATTGCCTAGCTCATTTTGATGGAAGGAGTATACTTCGATTGACTATGTAATGGCTTGATTTTATTTCGATGAGGAGTCTTCGAACAGGAGTTGGTTGGCAGTGATAATTTCGATGCTTTGTATGGGGATTTGTATGAATTGTTCATGACGGCAACAATATGGCTCGTTTAATGCAAAATATTATACTAGGTGAGTTTAGTCAAATTCAAATACTACAACTGATAATTTGAACCAGTTCAAACCAATCAATTCACTATCATCAATAGAAATATCGGTGCATCAAAATCATGAGGGGGCACTCAAATCGGAATAGATCACTAATGAACTCGTGGGCATGTCCACTTTCTTAAAGAATAGAAGATAGGCATCGTCAATGTACTTTTGCTCCTGTTTTATTATATCCGTCATATCGTCATCGAAGTTGATCCACACTTTCTTATTTTAGAAAGGGTGCTTTCTTTTGGCCATGCACGTGTAGTGACCGGACTGACTGCTTCCGTTATGCTTGACGAGGGAGTATAGCTCATATATTTTTCCTTGAGAGCAGAGAGAGTACTTAGAGGAATCGAAAAACTCATGCCATTTGAGTCTAAGATCCAATTTGATTAAGTGTCCTTCAGAGGTGTATCTGAATTCTTTCATGTGCATAACAAGAATATTAGGCATGGTGCCAATCAGATGTTCCAAGTTTTGATATTTTTCTTTACAGGAGTCACACTCCATCTCGACCTTTTCCAAATGACTGTGCAGTTTAATGCATTATTCGAGGTTGATTTGCTGCTCCTGCCTGGAATTGTCGACATTTTTAGAAAGGGGATCAATTTATAAATAAGAACAGAAAGATGAATTACACTGGGAAAAATCTATCCAATCGATATAGATCCAGTAAGAACGATGCTTAGCAGACCAGGCAACCGGAATATCTTTGTCGAACGCATCGCAACAAGGGGCTATATCAGATTAATCGACACTGTTTAGCATTAAATTTTCTTCTTTTAGGCAGAAGATGCATCTAACCTTGGTTGGATCTAGCAATCGAATGACATAGTCTCCTTTTATGCCATTTTTATAGCACTTAGCCCTCGTGCTCTTTAAATTTTAGATGTATACTTCGACCAACTATAAGATATCGTTGAATGAAGCCCACCGTGGGATGCCTATAAGAAATTACATGCCGAAATATTATAATTTCTTGAGTGCATTGTTATATTTTCGAAGCATTATCTTCTTGTAAACCATGCTTGAAGTTTTATTTCCAAGCTTAGTGGTGGTCTCTTCAGCTTTATTGCTGTCGACTTTGATCTTCTAAATGTCATTGTCTAGAGTGAGATACTCCACGATGATATCCTTGCTATTTTTATCCTCATTTATTTTAGAAACTGTCCAGAATATCTGACTTTAGTATTGAATTGATTACCTATGAGGGGAGCGATAACTGGTAATCCCTAAATACCTGATTTTACTTTTTTTTGCTCAGTATTTCGTAGTAGTGTTTCAAAGGAATTTTTTCAAAGGCCAACAAGGGAATATTTGGTACCACTCCAACATCTCTAAATACAATTGTTTTTACGTGATTTTCTTTTTTTGAAACCCAGGGGCACTTATTTATTCTTTCATTTTTCTCAAGGAGTTAGAGTTAGCCTCACAAAAAACAAAATCCTTTCTATTGTAGCCTGTTCTTTCCTCGAAAGCATTGGCATATTCTCCCTGAGTGTATAATAGCGTACAACAGTTGCAGATTTGTGCAATTTGAAAATGATTTTCTTCATGGTGTTGGAAAAGACAGGGACTATAATAATGCTGTAAAAGTTAAATTCTGCCTCAGGTATCGGTAGGCTGAGTGTGTACATCTTTTATTCGATATATTTTATTTTATTGCAACTGATGCATGTTAATTTGGACTGAGCTATTCCCCCAAATAAGTAGTCAATCACAGTCGGCTTTTCCTTCAGCTCCTCAACAATTTTGTTCAGGATCAGATTTAAAAATTATTGCGCATCATGCTGGTCGTATCCGCTAAAAATTTGCATGTGAATATCAACCATTTTTTTAAAATTGTAGGCATTGGGCTTTTCATTTTGAAGTAGTAGTTTAGCCATCTGAGCGAGACCATAGCCAATCGGTTGTTTTTTTTAATTGAAAGGAAAATCAATCAAGAATTGGTCCAAAACAGGTGTTGCGACAAGACATTCAATAATTGAGTTTATAAAGCAGGTATTTCCGATATTGGAAATTCCTTTAATAATGGACTCGTTTTTCTTTTTGGCTGATGAAAGCGCGGCTTGGGCTTATTCATACTGAACTTCCTCTCTACTCACTTCTATTTCATATCGAAAAGAGTATCCCTTGAAATGAATTTTGAGTTTGTCCTAATCGGCAATGCCTATAATTGTAGCTTCAGCGTGTGCCTTAAGATAAGCAAAGTGTGCATATATTTTATCTCCCAGAGTCAGGTTGTCTTGCTTTATCTCCTTACGATAATGTTTTTCGATAAACTTTTATTTATTTTTAACCATTACAATAAATAATCGAGGATCTAATGATATTTCTGCTAAGGCATTGTGACTATCAACTTCTCTCCAATTTTTTTATCCAAAATTCTTTGTAAATATGATCTATTTTTCTGAGAGTTTAATTTGCTTCAAAGCCTCAACCTTTTGGGAGGCAGATATAAATTTAATTTGTTGAGAATCAACCAGAATATTGCCTTTTGCGTCTGTTTCACAAAAATATACAGCTTTGGGATAGTATTACAGATTTTAATGATTAAGGGCCGATCTCATAAAGGACTGTTCTGCTAAATGAAGAGAACAGAGTAAATTCCATAGTCTCTACGTGATTATCTTAATTTGAGTGGATATTTTTAAATTTTATTTTAGTTCACCTCGGTACTAGCCTTCAATATCATCAAAGTCAATGCAGTTGGGCTGTTCAATAAGCGAGTTACCAATTTAGCTACTCCTCAATCCAATACTCGAGTCACTAAGACGATGATTTGATTGTATACTTGAGTCTCGTTTCCTTTTTCTTCCCTTTTGCTTGTCTTCAGGCAGCATTTTGGTTGATTTGATCTGCTGTCTTTCTAAGGTATGACTAACCTCTTGATAATAGAAGGACCTGTATTAATGAATTCGTACCATCGATAATACCATGCATTTGACAAGAGATAGTAGTCTCTGCCAGGCACAAGGTCATTATAATCACAATCCAATAGTTATCTGCTAATAGATTGAAAGGGAATATCCTCCTATGTTGTGATGACAAGTTTTGACTGGTATTCTTCTGCTTTAAACTCAGCCTTTGTCAGTAATTACACAAATCTTTCACAACTCAAGGGAAAATGATAAACATCTATCTTTTCTGAAAAATAGACAGTTTCACTTTTTTAAAAAATCGAAAAATCCTCCTCACTCATCAGCTCAATCTCCGGTGTTTCTTTATAAATTTCGAAGAGAATTTTGTAAAATATTTCGGGTTCGCATTTGGTTAGAACTGCATATTTGATCATGAATTGTCTAAAATTAATATTTTGATTAGACTGGTCGTTAAAAAATCCGAAAAGTCTCTTTGCCATTTCCTAACTATTGTAAAAGTTACGGGATGTAGCTTGGCAACTGAATATAGCTTGAGAAAATTAAAATGGGCTAGCTCCTTGGTATCTTTGTCTGCGTGTATTTCAAATTTTTCTCTAATTTTTTGGAGAAGAATGACTGGAAACTTGTCAACGTATGAGTTAACAACCTATGGAGCTAAGGAAATCACTAAGTGAGGAAGAGGATACGTTTTCGCGTTTAAATCATAACTGCGGAAGCGCATCCCATTTGATTATTATGTTTATTATAGTTTTAATACATAATTTCAATAATGCATTACTGCTTCGAACAATATGAATGAACTGAATAAATGGATGTGATTTCAAGAGTAAATGGATCATTTAATGATAAATATAACCAAAGCCCATTTAGAATTGTTTTCTGTAAACCTGTGATGCAGAACAGAAACATCAATATTAAATAAATCAGCCGCTGAGTTTTTAGATTGGATGCATCTTTCTTATGAGTCCTAATTGCAGTAGTACCGTTTGATTCTAAAGATATTCATTTAGGATTTGATTGTTTTTCTCTTGCAAAGAAGTAATTCGATCCAATTCTTTTTCAAAATTGCTGTCATAAGTGCATTTCAAACTATGGCCTTGATTATATTCAATACGTTTCCAATCTCGAACCGTTGCATTTTATGGCATTCTATTGTCATCAGTTTATTTTGTTTACTCTCGATCAAATAGACCCAATTTTTCATTCAATATTTGCAACTTGTGATATAGCTCTTTGATTTAAGCAGCACTATGATGGCTTGCTGCTAAGCTTTTTCTCACCTTTTGAGGATTCTATAAAAAATTATGAATGTTATCAAAAAGATTGGTGGTTTTACTCTGTTCGATAAGAATCTTTGTGGGTGAATCTTTATGGAGTGGTTTTTATTTTGCTACGAGTCTTGGTGGATAATGATTAGGCTGATTATTGACGTGATGAAATTACTTTTCATCTCGATGATGGATCATAAATTTTGCTTTTTAAATGGCTTAGTTTTTAATGATAATAACTTCCTTTTTTTTATCGATGGATTTATTATCAACAGATCCTTCCTTATATGACATTCTCTTTTTCTAGTGAGCATTTTCAGGCTTATCTAAGTTTTTTATGCTTTGATTATTGGCAGCTTTGCTTTTTCTCCTCTCTTTAGTTGAGGATTATGGGTGCAAATGATTATTTTTATGGTCGTTCCTTTGCTTCTCCTGCTTGATTATCGCTTTATTTTGGTACACGAGTTATTCAAAATCAACATCTTCACTTTTTTAAGGGCTTTCTTCGATATTTTGGCCATAGTTTACATTTTCCATTACATGCTTTATCTTTTTTTCTATATCTAGCACAAACTATGAGCTTTCTTTGGATTACTATATGGTCTTTTTTGGAGACAGGACATGATTATTATTAAATTTATGAGAAATCGCATGTTTTTTAAGGGCTGGGAAAACTACATTTTGTCTATTTTATGCCTTGCTTCTGACTTTATTCCTGCCCTAAGTTGGGTCGATCCTTGGCAGTTTGAATGAATTTTCTTCTCCATTACAAGTCGCAATTTTTTAATCCGTGAAATCTGTATATATTTCAGGTTCTGCCATGCAAAATAAATTGTGTAAAATTGATGATAATTAAATATAGTATAACTCATAATATTTCTTTGAATAAGATAATCAATTTGCATCTACGAATCATTTTTTGAAAGAGGCCGATAACTAATTAATCTTACAGCTAATTTTTAAATATTGAATAGAAAGTTATTATCGAGGCTTATATATTTCTAAATTGGTTAAAAATTCAGTCACCCCAAAGAAATAATCTTCAATAGCTTGCTGCCTAAAAGGTAAATGCTATTTTTAAGCTTCCTCTTTATTGTTGCCTATTTTTCTTTTATTTGTTTGTTAATCTCTATCACTATATTTCACCTGTAGATCCTGAAATGTATCTAGATATCTTTTATTAATAGAAGTAGCAAGCTATCCAACTCGGAGTAATATCCTCTCAAGATCAGATCCTTTTGCAAACTTTTCAAATATTTAATCATTGGTAATAATCTTCTTATTCATGACAAGTTTCATCAACGACAGATTGTGGACCATCTTCTCTTCTAAAAGCTTAGCTTATATGGACTTGTTGACATGATCTTTAGTTTGCTTTGTCCATAAAAAATTGGCTTGTATCTACTTTTATAAATGCTGTTTCAACTTCCTTTTAGCAGCACCGATAGATTATCTTCTAATTCTGCTAATGATCTTGTCGCTCAAAAACTCCTATCTGAGCTCTGCACTGATCTTGGTGTACAGGTCCTACTTGTACTGCTATAAATTTTTAATCTACTGAAGCTAATTTTACACCTTATTTACATCTAAAATGTATTTCAAATGATCACTTTGATTACAAATTGTAGGCTGAGTTGTCTTTTCATCTCTTTTTAGCTATAAGACCTTGGAATATTGTTACATTGATATCTTGAGCAGTCGCTTCCATTTTGTTTCTCCTTCTGCAAAGAAATTAACTTTTTCAGATAAAAATCCTTTTTTAATGCTTGAATGCTCCTTTTTAAGTTTTTAAAGAAAATTTAAACTGAACTAAAAAAGGTCCTTTTTTTAATTGTATGATTGCTAAGTTTATAGGCAAAGCCGAACTTGCCTATTCAACCGCAGATCAATTTATTCGAGATTATCTTAATCTGCAGTGACTTTTTCGGTGGATTTGACCAGCTTTAATTATCTTGCCATGAGCTGAAATTAAATTAAAATCATATTTAATGTTCATTAAAATCATATATTATCATTTGATATCAATATTGATGAACTAAATTATCCTATACGTAGCGATAACTGCAAATTTAGTCAAACAAACAAAGAAGTAGACATCAATTTTGCTTTTGTCAAAATGAATTATTTGTCAGAAAATGCATTTCATATATGAATTAATTTTACGCTATTAATTAATCAGTTTATCTTGATGATCAACATCTTCCAGTTTCTGAA
>Ga0302188_10000326_pt1 | contig 40832 bp, 27 predicted proteins | sample II_Bog_E2_1_FD_198783 | JGI IMG/M metagenome (GOLD analysis project Ga0302188, IMG submission 198783) | Peat permafrost microbial communities from Stordalen Mire near Abisko, Sweden - II_Bog_E2_1 | ecosystem: Environmental > Terrestrial > Soil > Wetlands > Peat | place: Sweden: Abisko... | reverse complement strand
AACCCCTAAATAATATTAGAAGTCATTTAAGAATAATAAACTAAACTTAAAATACACATCTAAATGCTCGAAGCTTACAACACAATCAAAGATCTCTATGCCAACTCAGGTTATGAGGCAGCTCTCACTTTCGTTGATGGCTTTGCCATTTCACTACCTCGTGACGAATTGTTAAAAACCAATTTCTACTGCTACTTAACCATCCAACGCAATTTCAAAGTCAGTGACAGTCTTACTATTTTACAAAGTTGTTTAGCTCACCCCCATTGCAAGGGCAGCATCCGCGCACTTACTCGCTACCACATCAGTCAAATATATTTCTTAAGTGACAAAAGATCTTGCGGTAACGAATGTGAGGAGATTATCAGTGAGTTCATCGGGTCCTATCACATGCTAAAGGAAAGAGCTGAGAGATCGTCGGATGAGGAAGAGGAACTATATATGTTACAGTATATCATATACTATTGTCTGTTGCTCCTTGGGTATGTTCGAGGAGAGGAGGGAAAGAAAGAAGAAAGCGAAGGTTACATCAAAGCTAGTAAAAATTTACTAAAGATCAATAATAAATCAAGTCAGTTCATCAATGCCAGCAGCTTCAGGACTAAGTCTGGAGGACAGAAGCATAGATATGGAAATACAACTGTCTGAAATTAATGAGTGAGTGATTTTGTATTTACCTCTTCCAACTATCTTAACTTTATTATTATGATTCAAATTAATGACCTTTAATTTATTATCAATAAAGTATGACTGAACTCGTCTTGAGTAATATTAGAAATGCAAAAATAATCAAACTTCCTCAAGAGAGTCCTCCCCAAGAAGAGCAAGAATATTCAAAGTGTAATTTATTCTTTACCGCGTTCAAATAGCCCTCCACTCTCTTAAAAGGACTCGAAGATCATCTCACTTAAAAAAGAGGACATCTGTAATTTTGAGCTAATAGGCATTTTTGACAAGAAAGTGTTGGTATCTTTCAATAACAAGTTGAATAAGTTTGGATATTTCGATCTGCATGCTATTCATTAACGAATTCGCTATGAGTATTACTGTTGGAAGGTTAAGGTGTAATCTCATTTAAGCGAGGATAAATGTTTATTCGACGAAAGTGTCATAGAAAAGGGAGGAAGAAAGCCCAATCTCGTCTTCGGAAGAACTAATCAATTATTGATCTAAGTTTAAGGACCTATTTAGTTTTTGCTTAATATGAACTCAACAAATATCAATATATGGGGCATCAATCTTTCGATAAATTCATCAAATAAGGTCTATGTGGTAGGCTACCGGCAAATCTTAGGTAAAGATTTTACACCTTCCGAGATTATAAGCATCATTAGGGATGCAGAATGCGATATATATCGAATACCAAAAGTTATTGATGAATGGATCGGCTAATATGCTTGCAAATCAGCATATAAATTTAATGACTCCCTAAAAAATGAATAAGCTCGACAGTTAATGATGAATCTTAGCCAATGTAGTTTCCCCTGGCATTGTGTGCATGGAAGAACAACAATTAGCTTGAAAGACATGCCAAATTTATGATATGCTCATCCGTCATTGATTAATATCTGTAAATATATTCCTTGAAAAATAAGTTTTGTTTTGGAATCATCATCAAGTCTCAAATCTTTCGTATCATAAGATTCCTTCCGATTTATCTATTTGAATTTGACCTATATGTTACTTGAATTTTGAATATTATTTTTCAACTTTATCAATGTAAGGAGTTCTTAGAATTTTACTCATAAGCTACCTTGGACAGTGGATATCTCCTAAAATTATAGTCTAAAGTCTTGATATATTTTTATTTGATAGCTCTTCAATATGATTTAATTTTCAATTCAACTTTATCTCATATCAATTTCAAGTCAATTTTTAAAGAATAATTATCGACTTTCTTTTGCTTTTTGACAGAAACATCTCTTGAATTCACTGTTGCAGCTTTGTCTTCCTTATACTATGATAGCCTTATTGCTGTGACTTCGGCATCGGGTAAGAGTGATGATTCTTAATGAATTTGAGAGTTTTTTAAAAAGAGATAACTTTGAGTTATTAATTTCAAAAAAATGATTATGTTTCAATGATCAGCAAAAGTCTTTCAAGTAACGCTTCAAAAATATTAATTTAATATTTTATTTAATCACCTGTGCTGGAATTTGGCTAAATTGTTAAATATCAGACTCTATAATTACATTAACTTTCCTCACTTAAGTTTTTTCCATCTGCCATGTCCCGGAAAAACTTATATCAGTAAACCTATATTTCTGCAAACGGTAATAATCAATGCTTATAATAAATTACTATAAATAAACACTTCTCGGATCATGTAAAACTATGAAAAAATTCTCAACCTGATTAAGGTCCTTAGTTAAGAAAACAATTACCTCAAAGCTCTTCGCTGCTCAAAAAAAATCTATAATATCGATGAAAATGAGCTCAAATCGCTCACCCCCACTTTTGTGCTTCAACACTTTAAGAGGCTGCAAACTGAGAATAATGAAGCAACCGTTTGCATAGATGAAACCCAACCAGTGCCTTCTAGTGTTGTAGAATAAAATTGGTGCCCGAATGAATTCAAACTCTTCTCTTGGGTAGTAGTATGCTACTTCTATACCATAGACAAATAAATTGGTTCATTTGTAATTCTCCTTTTATTCAGGATTCCTCCGATTTGGCATTTATCAATAGTTTTTTTTCCAAAAAAAGCAGCCTATTTATAGAATTTTACTTGGTGAGTCTTCTAAAACAGGGGCGCAGTAAAAAAGATAACTGGTGTGAATAAGAGATCAACCTCCTTCGTTAAATTATAAAGTAAAAACCCATTAATATAGATAGGAAAAATATGAAGGAAAATGGAGCGAGATATCTTTTGCGTTATTCTGCAGATCAGAAAAAAAATACTTTAGAACATCACATAAATGCAGGGAAAAATGGTTTAATTATCTCAACCCAGTTGTCAGTCATGAGAAATGGACTATTGAAGAGGACTGCGATCTGTTCAAATATGCAGATATTTATGGGTCCCGGTGGGCTAAAATATCCAAGGCAATGAATGGAGTGCGAACTGAACATATGGTTAAAAATAGATTCAACTCTCTAACCAAATTATTTCGTTCCCGTTTCCAGAGATGTTCCATGAGGAAGATGATTGAAAACATTAGTAAATTTTTACAGAGCAAACTTGAAAATCACAAATAAGATCCTCAGCCTTAAAAAATAAATGAGCAGACAGCAGTCAAGATCTAGGTCAGCAGTGAGGACTATTAATAATAAAAAAACAATAAAGTAGAGTCGAATTCCTCGTCCTAGAAACCAATGGAGAGTTAATCTGAGTCTTCATAATAGGAGTGTGAATATAATGATGAATATGGTGGTAAGGTGAACGAAAAGCCATAAGAGATGCAAGGATTGATGGCTCAAAAATAAATCGTGGATTGGTAGCAAGCCATTGGCAAAGCAAATGTGACCTCCCTTATTGACTACGCCAGCATGGATTTTTAATATAAGAAGACTATTTTTAGCGGTAGTGTTTAATGATTGTTTTAACCTCCATTTATATCAAATTCACTCAAGAAAATATCAATTATTTTCATGGCCCGAATCGACACATTGAAGACATTAAATCGTTGGTTGAGCTGAAATCGAGAAAGATATCGAGAGGGTCTTGGATGTTAGCCCGCCAGTTTATGGGAAGTTCAATGCGTTAGTATTGTATGCCTGGCTGGAGAATACTTAGATTAACCTTGAACTCTTTATCTAAAGCAGTATTAAAGCAACTGCCTGCAAACTGGCATTCAACTAAAATATAATACAAGCATCCGACGTAGCCGCCACTTGTAATGGGAGGCAAACCTTCCCTGCTATCCTTGCGAGTGAGAGAAAGAAATCGCACCATTTTAGTCTAGCCAAAACAATACTTCTAAGCGTCAATACCTGGAAAAGAGAGAGTATTCACCTATTAAATAAAGCTTCGGTCTCTTCCGCCAATAGCAGTTAAAGTAACTTTCTTTATGAGTTTACATTGAATACTGGAAATAGCCAATTGACATTTCGAGTTGTCAATTTCACAGGCAAGCTGACTTTGATCTTTAGGGAAATACTAATTTTCTAAATATTAGACTTGATACTCTAAAAATAACAGGTTATCCTGCTAACTCCTCTGGCAGGACAGCAGGGAAAACATGATTTAACGGTGGGAAAAATTTAGCCTTGCAATAATTTCTTGCCTGATTAGCCTTACTGTTGCGGCTGTCTGATAATAATTTCAATCTTCTTCTAAAGCGGCTAAACATTTTTGATATTCGACTGGATGCTGACTTTGATGTAATAAGCTACTTGCGCTTTGTATTCCTTCTCTTCCTTAAAACTTCCAGGCAGGTGTCTTTGTAATCTTAAATTAAATGGAAACTAAAACTGTCCTTCAATAAAGTAGTTATGAGAATATTATTTGAGTATGACTCGAGTATTGATTAATTTATTGTTGCCTTTGACTGGTTCATTGTCTTCCGTGTTGAACTCACATGTTTCCATTCCTTCGACCTCCAAGATAATTCTTGCGCAGGAATACTGGCTATGAGCATAAATGAATATTTCTCCCTGAACTTGCTACCATACCTAATAGCATTATTTATCAACTTGTATGCCGATATCAATGTCAGATATCCTTTACATATGATTTAATGCTTGTATAAAATTGAATATTCACCAATAAGAGAAGAGATATTTTAAAAAATACCATCAATAACAAGACAATAATTCTCATCGGCAATCAATATTTATTCTAAAAGGAAGAATTTGTCGTAATAGGTAAAACCAATTAAATTAGTAATTACAAGAGTGTGAAAGAACATAAAATATTCCCACCTAACGTAGTAGTAAACATTCACTACTTAAACAACTACTCCAGTTATTTAACTGCCGACGAAGCCTGCTCGGTCTATTTCTCTTCATTGTTGTCGTCTTTGAACAAATCCTCCATTTCCTAAGATAGGTTTAGCATTGATGGAATTTGGGGGGTAGGAATATTCCCGCTACTGCTGAAGATCGACCCTGATCGATGAGTAACTGGACTGTCTTTCATAAATTCACTGCATCCTTATGAAACACCAATTTCGTTTTGAGTGCGGCATGAATATTTCCCTTGCAAAGTGTCCTAAGAGATTTTACAACAATGACTTCTGCCATCATAGATAGGCATTTATTTATTCGAGACGGGCGAAGAATAGTTAAAAATAATTTTAGCATTTCCCGGATTCCTAACTTTATCATAATTATTTTTTGAAAAGAATACGCTCATGTCCTTGCCTCTAGTTTAAGTCTAATGATGAAACTTGATCTTTTGATTATGATGCTTTATATTTTTGGTAGAAACGTCCGATAAAATCTAAATGCGGTTCCTGCTTTCTCTGCCAAAAGTTATTAAATTTTGAGGGGGTTGCGGATGAAAAGACTGCTGACTATAAGGAGGTAGATAGGGCGAGGTAGGGCAGTGATTTAAAGTCATTTGCTCTGCGACTTGAACCGTATTGATAAGTCCCGACAGGTAGAGAGTATTTCTTGGAGGTGCATCATGATTGTGGTTGATGGATTAGTTGAGCTGGGGCCGGTTCAATTGAAATTTGATCATGTTCAGAACTTACTCTGCCTTTAAAATTATTAATTAATAGCATATCATCGATTTCCCGGTTAAAATTTATCGTTTTACACTAGCCACGTTCACTTATTCATATTAGCAACAGCCAAATCATACAATTCTTAGGAGGATGTTTGAGAATCTAAAATGTAAACAGTTACTTGCTTTTGAAACTCAAATACAGTTATTTAGCTAAATATGTTATTAATGAAGTTTATTTTTAAGTTTTAATAGTTTATCGTTTATTTAATGATGAATCAAGCTGGGCAGGTGCTTATTTTTCGCATCTCGAAGTTTTGTAGGGCTCCTAAGTAGGTGAATAGAATGCCCAGTACAACCATTCCGTGCCAAATTTGATGACTGTGACCACAGAGGTTGTATTTTCCAGGATTATTTCGTTCTGGGCATCGCACAGTGTAGATGTAAAGACCTCCAAGATAAGAAGCACCAAGAAGTAGATAATACGGTATCGATGAAGAAAATTCGAAGGTATCGCCATAATTGTCATATATGAGTTCATTGGTCAATGCATGAGAGAGGGGGATGCACATCGAAAGTCCAAAACCAGCAAACAGCATTGCCTTGTATTTTTCATGGCCTGGTTTATGAATCCATTCGAAGAGGCAGATGATGAAACAAATGGTAGCAATGATTATGCTACAGGATAGATAGAGCGTAGCCACTGCCAATTGGCAATACATACTGTAATATAAAGGAGGAAAGCTGCTTCCAGAGATAAGAAGATTAATGCCAGCATAATCAAAGCGATTGGTTAGGGTATAAGTTTCTATATTAAGCAAGAATTACTGCTAGACATGGGATAAAAGAGATGGAAAAGCGTGCTAGTAATCAGACAGATGGCTGCTGTGGTTAGAAACACAACTATCGGCCATCTTGATATTTAATTTGGATTCGGGCGATGCTCATGCAGTTAGAGGTACTGAAAATCATCCGAGTCCATTTCTGCTTTCAAAGATTATACTGATGCTTTTAAATTTGATATCCAAGAGTTGTTGAACTGCACGTTGAATTACTCGATAAGCATAGGGGCTATTGTCCTTTCAAATTATATTTTGGCTCTTTCAAACTGAGCAAGGTTTTGCTTGAGGGTGTCTTTCACGTTACTTCTAAAACCCTCATATTAATGTTCAAAAATTTATTGGAATTTCGACGAACCTTACTGAAATTTGATAGTAAATTGTTGGTAATTGTCAAGAACAGTCTGTTTTAATTCCTCCATTTCCACCTTAGTCTTTTCTGAGAGTTTATCATAATCTGCGATCACTGACAAATTATCCAGTGCCTGCATGTAGTGATCAGCTCCTTTTTGGATTTGTTACTGGTATTCATTCAAAGACTTCCGCATTATTTATCCATCGATCATAAAGAAAAAGGAAACCAGAAAAACTATAATGGCAATGGCAGGAAGGCAATGGCTCCATATGTTCACACTTTAGTTGTGGAGCATGAACATACTCCGGAAGATCTTACGGGGGGTATTGAAGTTGATACGGTAACCATGGGTTATATGGTCATTATCTTTCATGTAACCCGGTGCAACTTAATAGTGTCCAATGAAATGATCCTCTTAAGTTTGTGCGTTACTCTGCTATGACGTAGCCATAATAAACAAATTAATGGGTAATATTCACCAAAATCAAGTTATCACTATTTGATGGTAATAATATAGAAAATGAAAAATGTGAAATCTTTATGAATGCCTGCTTCTGCGTGTAGGATTATGATATGTCCTTTATTAAATGCTAATTTGATGAAAAAATAATATGTCCTTCAACAAACACAAATTATAGTTTTATAAATATCTTCCATATTTTGTAAAGAACAAATTAAAGAAAATAATTTCCTGAAATCATACATTTTGTAATTATTTTTCATCTCATCTTCACTTGTAGTTCATAGACTTGCCAATATTGGAAAAGATAAATCAATGAGTGACCAAAACTGAAAGTAAGTTTGAATATTTGTCAAACTGTTATATTTTACACATTTGGAAAGATTAATCAAGTAATTATGAATAAACAGATTCATTGATTTATTGTTTTAAAGTTTTATTAAAAGATTCCTTATGCTTCCGTTTAAGTTTAAATTTTTGTGTTTTATAAGTCAACATAATAGCTTATGTTAGGTAAGTTTGCTCATCACTCGGAGGAAGAAGAATTAGCCTCAATAATAGAGTCAACTAACTGTCAACAAAATAAACACTCCTTGAATATGCCTTCGAAGCTAATGGCTCAAAGAACTACTCATAATGACGGGAAAATAGCTTACACAAACAAATAAATACGAACCTCCTAACTGAAGGGTATAGTCTTTGCATGTTTATTTATCATCATGATAGTATTAATAGTCTTCATAAGAAGCTCCTTGATGAGTACTCAATCTTTTTTATTGCCACAGTAGAAATTGGCACATCATTATGAAAATGTCCAAAGTTAACAAAAAAATCAAAATTTACCAGTTGAATCGAAGGAACAGATTGTTTAAGGTAAAAGTAGTTAAATTAACGATAAAAATGAGTAATAAACTATTGGGAATCAAATGAATGTTGATGATAAATAAAATCTGGATAAAAAAATATCAGAGATGAAAGCTAAATTATAACTGAACAAGAATCTTACACCATAATAAAATTTTGAACTATTTTCATATTATATACAAAAGCAGCAAAAATAACCAGAAAAGTTATAAAAACAAATTTAAGTAATGACTGATCACAAATTAAAAGCAGCGCAAAGGAGAAAGAAATTGGAATAAAAGACGAAACAACTACAGCAAGAAAATATTCTCAAAGATATAAAAAACAACCCTTATAATACGGATTAATATGCTTTCATTACCAACGACGATCTAAATCGAGCAAAAAGGTGGAGATATATCGCTACTTTGAATTATGATGATGATACTCCCACAACTCGGGAATAGAAAGCATACTATCAATAAAAATATAATATTGATCAGTATGAAGAAAAATCATTCTGCTTAGTCGTTCCCACTTACAATAATAAAGCCCGGAAAAGATACTTAAGGAATCTGAAATCAATTCTCATGCAGGATTATTCTAATTATCATCTTGTTGTGATTGATGACGGCTCGAATGATGGCACAGGAGCTTAGATTCAAAAATAGTTGTAAAATCAAACCAAAATTCCAGTAGATAGATATAAGGTAGTCATTTATCAAGAGAGACATTTTGCCATGCCAAATCTCAGGTGGGCGGCAACTAGTTTTTGCAAACCCGATGACATATTTATGATTGTAGATGGAGACGATGAATTGCTGGGTAGACAGGTTTTGAAATTATTCAACGCTGTTTTTCAATAGAAGAAAATCTGGTTTATGTATACTAACTTTTTGGGATCGAATGGAAAAATGGGTTATTCCAGGCCCTACCCCTCCGATATAATATAGAATAGTTCATATCGATAATATTCTTTTACTGTGAGTCATCTTCGAGCCTACTACACTAAACTATTTCTTAACATTAACGAGGAAGATTTACAAGATGAGAATGGCCATTTTTTCACTTCTGCCAATGATATGGCGATTAGCATTCCTGTTATGGAACAAGCTCATACAAGAGTAGCTTACATACCATAATTGACATATTTTTATAACTTTAACACTGGAGCAAATGTGCACAGGAATCGGCTGCAATAGCAAAGGCAAAACAATCTAAAGATTCGCGCCAAATAAAAGTATACTCCTCTATAGAACCTATTCCCATAAAATGATTATCTGTGAGCCAATTCATCTTAATATTTTTCCATTAAACATCCTTACTAATATTAATTATAACTGTGGCTTTCTCTTCAATTGTGCGCTTTACATATCTATATATCTTTACATATCTATTATTTTATTGTACCAATAATTCTTATTAAAATTATTGTTGATGAGAACACCTGAAAAACTGGAGGAAATACGTGCGTTGTCACCAAGTAGAAAAACCAATGAGCTTGTTCAATCCAAATATTTTCCAACTTCTCATCCGGTCCAGGAAAACCCTGAAGCTCTACACTCTTTCTTCCATGATAACCCTGTACTCATATTGTTATTCAGATGGAAAAATTCTATCATGATATCTCAGTTTTGAAGCCAGTCTCCTACTAATCTCCGAGTGAAATTTTTCTAAGACGAAACTACATCGTTTTGGACCAGAAAGTTACCTATGGCAAACCTCTTACCCCTTAATAATTCGATAATTTACAAAAAAAAAAGAGGATTGAACCTGAAATTGTGACTTATGGTTTGACTTTAAACGTTGTTTCTCATCAGTAAAGAGTAAATGCTTCTCAGTAGAAAGTAAAAGTTTTTGTGCCATCCCGTACAAAAATTGAAGTGATCAATGACAAGTAGTCGACTGGTATTTGTTGGTGCTGTGCTCCTGCTGCAACCACAAATAACGCCTTAGTGAGCAATTATGAATAATGATCAAAAAAGATTTATCTGATTATTTGTTTTGTGATATCATGAAAAAGGATAAGTGTCAGTTTATATTTATATTTCACAATGTTATAAATATCATTTTTTATTACGTAAAGCCTATAGTTTCACCAGATTAACAGCCTACTTTACCATCAGGTGGAAGTTGTCTCGACGCATACGCTTTTTTTACAGGTAAAACAGATGAGTGCGTTCATCAAAACGTGATTTTTAAAGTTATTCGTGGCGTAAGTGGGTAGAAGCACTCTTTCTCACCATATTGATGTTATTTTCACACCTTAATTTTTTATTGGAATTAGAATGTGCTGATGAATTTCCCATAGTATTTGAGGATCTGTCAACCGACTGATACTTTTCCACTTTTAGTACACTTCTTTCTCTCAATAACCGATTATTCTTGGCAGTTTTAATCTCTTTATTTATTTTAAGTTTAATTTTCATCCTTTTTTACAAAATTTTATCTAGTTTCTCCATGGCTTTCTGGAAGTACAAATCCTCCTTCTCCTTCCACTGCTCATTAGATTTTATTAGGTGCTGTTTTATTACTTAATTTTTATCTTTTTCTTTATTCATTGACTTTGATCCTCGATCCCAAGTCTTTAATCTTTTTTCCCTGTCAATTAAAGGGAAAAATTGCTGATGCTCTTTCTCCTTCTTCTCCTTCAATTCATTTTTTTCAATGGGCATAAATTAATGAACTTACTGTAATCCTGTAATAAAATTAAATTTTTCTCCATGAAGCTTAGCAGATTAATATCGTTTATTGGCTCTCGACTCTGTTTGCTCCTCCTGGAGACTCTAAGTCTTATTTTTCCAAAAGTTCTAGGCTTATTTTTGAATAGCATTTGCTTTTTTAATGCTTTAAAATTGTTTATGCTTGTTTTGGTTGGCAATCTGTTGCATCTTATCTTTCCATACTTTCTCCAAATTGTGATAGTTTTTTATCCTTTGCAGCTGCATACTTTTTCTTTTTCGAATGTGTCCTTCCATTTTCTACTTCATGTCTGTTTCAATTTCAGTAATCATTTGCTTCTATATTTATGCTTGCTCTTCGAGATTGAGCTGAACCTTTTACCTGCGTTTGAGCTTACTCTCCACTCTTACCATCTAATCTAATTATACGTTTATCTACCTTGATACAGCATTTTAAACTCTTGAACAGCTTCCTCTTTCTCGTTGGGTTCAAGTTCTTCCAGTAATTTGGGATTAACTTTTTGAAAGGCCAGCTCGATATCCTCTTGTTTCATGCCCTTTTATTTTATTTCATACAATAATTGATCATCCATTATCTAATACTACTATAAATCCCACCTAAATATTACAGAAGACTTTCAATTATCAAACTTCAATATTATCAAAATCATCTTTTGGAAGACCGATTTAAATCTAGAAGAATAGATCTTTCGCTTGTCAGTTAGTTATTTCTCACATCCAATCTTTACTATCTTTTTAACTTTGTTTCTAATGTTGGGTTTCTTCCTCCCAGAAACTCGGGAATAGTCTCGTCCGGCATAAAAGTTCTTAACTCTTCCAGCAGTCCTTCACGATTCTCACCGAACATCTTAAAACATTACACAAGGCTTTGAGGCATTAGCGGACTAACGATTCTAAAGATAGAATATCCTAAAAATCCAACGTCGAAAGGAATGATTTTAAAGTGTCTGCCAATTCCTACTTTATAGCCCTCCATAAGGATACGTTTTGTGAAACTTAAATTTGTATTATCAGCTAATTGATTTGAAGCATCCGCGATTACGCTAAACTGATCAACCCACCCTTCCATTTGATCTTGAAGAAAGATCTCGAAGAGAAAGAAATGATAATCGAAGAATTCATCAAAATCTGTAATCTTGCTACAAAGAACATTTCTCATGCGATTCAGCAGCACAGGGCGACCCATGAGATCCTTCCCTATAAAGATAAAAATATTCATCTTGTCGTATTTATCAAAATCAGACCAGCGGTATTTACTCCTCATCCGCTTTTAGAAATCTAGGTAATACTTGATAGCCTCAACTGATTATTCTTATTTATAGTTTTGATTTGACATCATGCGGCAGATCAAATTATCTAAGAAATATCGATTTGGTGGACGAGATTTATTAATTTGACTAAAATATTGGTATCCTATAGGCTTTAGCTTCAAGAAAAGAGATTTTTGCAATTCAGTGAGTTGCAATTACCGACGGTGGATGGGATCGAAACTAGTTGATTGCATTTATTTATTGCTGATCATCAATTGTTGTTGCAGGATGTGACTAATTTTCCTTTGAAATTGGCTTAAAATTGCAGATTTCTCCTTTTGATTTGGCATAAGATAAAGACCATCAAAATAATTTTGCAGCAAATGGTTGGAAGGATTAAGAAAGAGAAAATGGTCATCAGTGTTAAATGCAAACACAACTTCATAGATTATCCTGCATTTCTTTTCATTTGATTATTCTCGGTTGAATTTGAAATGGTACCGTTAGATGAACTAAATTGATAGGTATCTACATTCTACCACAGCAGCTAAGTTGTATCCTTATTGATGCTATGGCTGTAGTGGATTACGTAAAGAAAGTAATCCATTGGATCTATTGAATATTGTATTTCGCTTTTTTTATTATGAAGAGTCGAGGAAGGCTTTTGGGACGTCTAAACTGGCCCAAAGTATTCAGATATTTTTTTCCTTGAACTTTTCAATGATTTTTGTTCGAATTACTCCGCATTGTAGTCTTAAGTGAGTATTACAAAATCAATCTACTCCTAAATCATTGCTGAAATGGGTAAATACTTCAATTTCACTATCTCATGCTTAAAAAATGAATTCTACCTCATTTCAATGGCAGAATGAGAAACATATACGCTTTTAGCTGCCTATAATATCACATCGTGGCCGACTTACTCTCCAATGCAGGAATCGTATGCGTAATTATATGCAATTTTCCGATTAACAGTTCGATATTTACATGGGCGATGACTCGGATAGCCTACATCCTGAAATATAGTAGGAAAAAGGATCTGTTTATAGTAGTTAAACATTGTTATCGCTTGCATATTACGCTTTTAATTTTGTTTAATCCGATATACTCTATTTTCCATCACGCAATCCAAGAATTAAAAGTATTAAAGAATTATATAACAATAACAATACGTATTAGACTACTCAGAGTTATTTTTTAGAAAAGAATGCCATTCGCGATTTCGTTAGTTTTATACATCCTTTATTGTATGAAAATTAAAAATTAAAAAAATAATCCTTTTAATACAGATAACCATTTTATAAAGGTTTCACTATATTTGATTAAATTTTAAATCATAGAAACATTTCAATTCAGTACAAATTTTTTTAGATCAAGAACCTTCGTAATGCCAATACCTGATAAGCTCCACTAATGACAATAACAACACACTCAATAAGCGTAATACTAGTAATTCTGGAAATTTTATGGAGGCTCAGATCCACCAATTTGTCTTACAACTATCTTTCCTTTTGCTGATGGGTACTAGTAACCTTGTTCATTTGAAGCATATTGGCGCCGACTTAATACATAAGTTTAAGATTATCCTATTTTGCTAATTCCTAGGGTATTTATACTTTACTAATCATGTTTTCAAAATGCTCTTCAGCCGAGTAACCCATGAATAGCACATCCAATGGTCCCAGATCACGGTTGGTGATGATTTCAAAACAAAGATTGAAGATAATATCTTTATGAAAAAATATGTACTGTTGGCTATGTTGAAGTTACTGCGAAAAACAGTATTATCCTCAACCATTTGTTAAGTTTATACTGTGTTCGTTTGCATGTTTATTAGAGTAATCTTAAACTTATCGCCCTATACCTTATTATTTATGGCAGGAAATTTGGCCTCGACCTTAATGGGCTGAATAGGATTGAGCAGTACCTCGAAAGAAGAAATAATAATGGCGCAAGTCGGCAAGTTAGGTTTAAGCATAAGCTAGATTGTCGTAACTGCGTAAAGAAGAATGGCAATCTGTACTAAAATTATGATTTTTCTCATTAATATATTATAAAATCAAAAGATTTGCTTAATTCAAAGCCAAACCATTTTGCTCATCTAAATCTGAATGAAGAAAATTTAATCATAAAATTTAATCTAATTAATTATCTTCTGCAAATACATGTTCAAAATTAATAAGTCGATTTAGTGTTAAAGACTGTTATATATTGGCAATTAATTAAGTCAAATTACAACCTCCATGCTTACTCCCAAACTGAGGACAATCATCCTTACGGTAGCACAGGAAATGATTCCTGCTGTCACTACAATTCAACCAAACGAGGTTATCGTCAGCACAGGCTCTGATAAGCATCATAGTTTACAGCAAATGCTTATCCAATAGGCTTTATCTAAAAATTAGAATTAGATCAATCATAAAGAAGATCGTGATTACTCAATGCAGGAAAAGAAGGAAAGGAATTCTGTGTATAGAAAGTATTCAATTGAATTCAAACATCGACTGATAGAGGAAATCAAAACATAATCTAAAATATTTAGAGTCAGCTAATCGACTGCCATAAGGAGAAAGGCAAAATAATACCGAATCCACCCCAAGAATATTTATCGATGGTATCGTTCAAAGGAATTGAAGAGAAAAGTAAGCGGCAGAAAAGCGCTTTTCCCCTAAATGGAGGCCAAATTGATGGATTTCATTTTAAGTCATCCTACGAAAGCTCCTAAGAGAAGGGATATTTTGAGCTAAGCTCGAAAGATTTTGGATGAATTGTAAGTTTAGGGACGCGAAGATTTTAGTTTTAGCAAGGGGTGGTACTAACGATTCCGAGAAAGGATGAACAAAATGACAAACATATATATTTCCTAAACAGTTAGACTCATGACTCAATAGAAGTCAAAAATTGAGAGTGAGGATTAGCAGTAGCTTATTATTTAGAAAATACATAATAAACTCAAAGGATAGGAGGAAATATAAAGATGCTTGATGGAAACAGTGAAAATATAGGTCGACTAGGAAAACAGGTGTCATATGCGTAGAGGAAAGAGACCTAATAATTCGAAAAACAAGTTGATTGGAGCTCAGCAGAAAGATTGCAACGGGAGATCAACTTAGAGCCTCTCAAATAATGATTGATGATACTATGCTGCTGCTTTTGTTATTTCCATACTAAACTGAAAGTATAATTATTTGCTATTGTTTGCCTATAGTTCCCTCAATGTGACGCTTTGCAAGTATATTTTATCAACATTATTTAAGTGGAATATTTTAACATTCAAATATCTTTGATGTCATCTAAAATTCAGTCGGCAATCGAGTTAGTTGGAGATCGCGGTAGATATCAAAAGATATTGCTTATTCTTTTCATTTTTGTCTATTTAGAACTTGGTCTGGTCTTGTTGGGCTCAAGTTTTATCTTCATGAATCCTACCTTCTAATGTCCTGGAATGTCCAATCCTTCGGAAGATGATGCTTGCAAAATCATTGACAAATGCACCTTAAGTATTCATGCAACGAAACAGCTAATAATTTTACCGTGACTAGCTACGCTTATCTAATCTGTGATAAGTAGAATGATCGCAGTATAATCCAGTCAGCTCCGTATATTGGTTCCATCATTGGCCTGCTACTTCTGACTCCTTTTGCTGACCAATATGGTAAAAGATTTATGTTTATACTATCTCAATGTCTGGTAATATTGGGAATAACATGTACATAAAATATCAATTAGTTAATACAATTGGAGCCTATGCAACAACTACAGCGATAATTGTTATCGGGCAAATTTTTATTGGAGCAGGCTGTTACTGTATCCTGATCATTGGATACGTGATTCTATCCGAACTGACAGAGAACAAATTTAAGCAGTACTCCATCATTACTTTGAATGCAATTTGGTATGTGTCGAGTTATGTAGGGCTGTCTCGCAGATTTTTATCTCTGGATTTTACTTTTGGTACAACGAGTGGTATAACTACATCATTATCGTTTTGCTTATACCTAATGTGGGATTGTTCCTCTATTCGTTGTTTTTCTTAGTCTAAAGCCCCTACTTTCTATTGTAAAAGAAAGGAGATATTGACAGAGCCCTCTAATCTGTCGGCATGATCGCGATGTATAACAACATTGACAAGACAAAGCTATTAGAAGTCGAGCAATTGTTCAGAGAAGTGTTAATGTAAATCGAATAAAAGAAAAAATAGTAGGGAAATTTACCTTAAGTTTCAAGATTTGCCATCTTCAAAGATTTTAAATACCTCAGGATACTGTTGCTCGTTGCTGTCTTGTAAATTGGAGTTAATGCCTACTATTATGGCGTGCAGTTTTCGCTCGGACAGATAGGCACAAATTTCGGTTATAACATTCTCTTAACTGGAGTCATATAAACAGCTGCATTTTTCTCTTCCAGTACTTCTATATTAATTTAGATGCATTTATCACAAAAATACCTCGAAAAATGGGCATGTTAATTTTCAATTTCGTTAGTATAGGTTTGGGCCTGCTTTTCTTTATCCCTTGGATTTAAGATACTACTATTGCACAAACCGTCCTTTTGGGAGCCTGTCGGTTCTTCAATGGTAATTTTAAGTTGATGCAGCTTATGCAATGTCTATCGTGCCAATGATGCAAAACGAGTGTTTTCCCCATCGATATCGTTCGATGGCTTGGGGATATATTTAGGGCATTAGTCAAATGGGAAATTTTGTTACTCCTTATATCGTGACTGGTTGCCAAGACGCTGGAATAAATCCCCTCATAGTTTTTAGTTTCATCCTGGCTGTGATTGGGACTGTGCCGCTGTTATTTATTAAAGAGACTCTGAACGTGAAAGAAGATGAAGCATAAATTCTGTAATCTCTCAAAGACAGTCTGCGAAGTGCATAAGAGTCTGAAATAAAATAAGATCTGCTTGCTTGATGATTATGTATGTCAATCTTTAGGAATATAATGATCATGAACTCATAAAACAATCATTGTATGCCCTCCTATTAAACGTAGTACCAGCATTATGGTGCTTCCATTATCGATGGGTTCTTATCCAAGAGTAGTGTTTTTGGTGAGAATATCCTGTCCAGCAAAAATTAATCGTATGTTTTCAGCCTTGTAATCTGAAACTTTGGCTACTTCTGCCGGGATGTCGGAACATTTAGCGGTGTCCAGCATGGTGAGAGTAAATTTCTATCCCTTCATTGATTTGACGACAAAAGTTACTGTGGTCATTAATTATTTTTTAATAAGTATTAAAGATCTCAAAGATCATAAAGAAGCCTAAACTGATCAATATAAATAAATATTATTTAAATATCATTTCAAGTTTTATATGAATTGTAAGAAGTATATAGAAAATAATGCCAATGGAGGAAGAACAATTTACAATAAAGATAAAAATCATTACTCTAAACCATCTTTCAAACTACCGAGGATTATTAATGGCGGTGCAGTAAATTTCTAAATAGCTTTCGAAATTTACAGGATAAATTTCGCCAATGCTCCATAAACTGTTCACCATAGGAAGGCTTAAGACATACAGCTGAGGCTATTCGAATGCCAGCATTATTAGAGTTATTGAGTACTTTTGGGAAAGAGTGTGGCTCTAAAGCTAAAAAATAAATATTTTCGAGAACATTTGCTTCAAATTAAGTGCCAACCCTTGTGATTATTTTTTATCGTTCAAGGTAAGTTGTTGCATCGGAGATAAATAATATGCGAGATTGCAATTTATTCTCCTTGAGAAGCTTTATCCACTAGATAATCTCCTTTCCTGTGGCATCTCCTCTCAAGAAATACAAGATTGTGAATGGCTATTAAAAGATATAAAAATATATGCCAAGTGCTGTCCTAAGCATTTTATCCAGAGGTAATTAATATATCTAAAAGAACTGACCATCACATACCTTTTTGACATAGACATTGATTTCCTGATTGAGTTCATCCGGCTCGATTTGCAAATGATCAAAAAACATAGATTTGTTAGCTCCATCGTCTCCTATGAGTAAAAAGGACGTCATTATGTGAGGGGTATCTTTGATTGATTTATTCTTAGTTAGTTTCATCAAGTCGTCTTTTTCTGACAAGTTATAATCAATCCCGAAATTACTACAATTCAAAAATATAGATAGGATTTCACACCAACGATTAACACGTCAATATATTATTTAAATAGAGAAGTATTTACCTTATGAGAAGTTCAATCATTCAGGTTTTGATTCGGGTACTACAGCCGATTATTGATAGTTTTCAACTTTCATATCGTTGAGTCCAAGTTCTTCATTCTATTCAAAGGTTCGTGGCCTAAACTAAATCTTCAGTCTTTTATCAGGGTCAGGACTGTAAGGATTAGAGAAGAAGGAGTGAGAAAGAGGATCGACTAGAATCATAGTAAACTTTCGCTTTCCCTATCGCATGTCATCTAAATCCTTTAGTAGAGAAGAGATTCTCCCAGAAAACTCTTTGTCACTGTCTGCAAAGGGATTGCTTTCCTCAAAGCTATCGTGTATCTTTTCTAGTAATCCTTCAACAGTAGTAAAGACTCCACCTAATGTGCCATATCCAAGTTCCAGTTCAATATCAGGCAAATTGACAGAGCAGGTCTCACTCTAAATATTATCAATATTACCTTGAACAGATCTCTCTCTAAATCAATATCTCCTTCAACACTTAAGGTGAGTACAACAGCGTTTTCCTTTACTTATCCATTGCTTTTGGTCTCTGTCGAGTGAGCACCACAGTAATCACACCTAAAACTCATAATTATCAGATCAGTAAAGTAGGGGATGCTGGTTTGGCATATGCGCTCCTCTCCCATTAACCCGCAAGCATGGCACGGCACTTAAAATATTACAGGCTATTGAGTTAAAAAATTGCTCTATTCAAAGGGTTTGGTAAAGTTTAGCTTTGTGCAAATCCTTTTAGTTTATAGGGCTTCTTTTTCTTCCTTAGCATTTTACAGACTGTAGCCCATTGCGATAAGTTCATCAACTGTCCTTTAAAATCTTGTAATTTATAGGTTTTTATCCATCTTCGGCGCATATGGATTTTTTATATTGGAGTTTCCACTTGGGTCTCTTACTTTAACAGTCAGGGGAAACTTTTTTCCATCGAGATACTATTTAACCAGCTTTAAGAAAGTGTCCAATTTTTAATAGGTTTCAGGTTCATGAATTTTTCTTAAATTTTGATGGAAAATGAGCTCTTCATATGTGCGAAGAAGATATCCTTAGATTGTATTGATTTATGCCTTCCCATTGGCAGGTATTTCGAGATCAATCTCATCGAAATGAATCACAGAGTGTTCTGATTTGATCAGCTATCGATTTAGATCTTTTTTATCGAGAACTCGGAAAAGAATTTAAACTCCAAAATCAGGTAAGGTCCCTCCGAATTATACTCCGTTGTTGCGATAGCCACACTCGTCGCAGATGAAGGAGGAAATGATGAGTTCTCTAAAGAATGGAATCTTAGTGAGGAGTATAGTGGTTGTGCCATTTTTGCCACAGTTGATGCATAGGCTTTCCATGACAGTGGCTGAGTAAGGTGTAAAATACGTTCAGATTAATTGTTAAGGTCAGTGAAAACGAGTTCAGATGCTGTTTTTTTCTTCATGAAGTTGGTTGTTGATGTGATATGATTATAAGTGATTATAAAAGTATTCTAAATCATTATATAGTATTCACTAAACTATCATTTTATTCTGCCATGCTTTTTGGCCCGAACTATTAACCTTTATGGGGTCATACTCAACTTTATTTATTTTTCAGTCAAATTTTATAGATTATGGAGAGATTATAATCGATGTCGTACGATCTAGTTGGCCAGTACTTCAAATCCCTTCATTATTCTCAGATCGAAGTTAAAAGTGCTTTAAACATTGTCATCCGGTTAATTGATCTAATCCTATTGTTCTAGTAGTTCAATCATATATTGCCAATGCTGTTAGAGTAGAGTATTAAATTTCCTCCATAGTAGTGTCTGAAATTTAACTGACTGAATTAGCAATGCAATACTTATCTTAATTCTGTGTTAATCTCATCACAAATTTTATCAATGGATTAATAAATTGTAGAGATACTTGGTTGATTGAGAATCACATGAGAGGGTGTTTTCCTTTTGGAAATAGTTATAAAAATTGGTGTTGATGGAAGAGGTGGTTTGAGATGAGATTGTATTTTGGGATGACTTGGTTTCATAAATATTGGATAATGGTAGTTAAAATTATACTTTTGGCATAATTAATACTATTGTCAAGATCATAAATATTTTACTATCATTTATTACTACTCAATTTTATTTGAGCCTAATATAACAGTTTTATCAGCTTCACTGTTGTTTGTCATTTTCTTTGATGATAGACCAAAAGTCGAAGAGGATTTAGTCTTTACCTTTTCAACTGCTTGATTGATGTGTTCGATAAACTCCTTAAAATCAATCTTGCCGTCATTGTTAATGTCAATACAACTAATAATCTACTAAAATTACTAGCTTGATCTCGATCCTTTTTCGTAGCTAATCAGTTAATTGATTTATTTACGGTCAATAAGTCCGTCATTATCGGCGTCGAACAATCTAAATGCTTCCTTAAGTTGTTATTGGCTAAAATTATGGTTTATATCTGATGCGAAGGTGATAAATTCGCTGAAAGATATCATACCTGATCCGTCCAGATCGATGTTAGCGAATATCTTATCAACTATTAAATCAGCTTCAGGACCATATATTTTACGGTATGCAGTGAGAAGTTAGTCATAGCTGATTTAGCCATCTCCATTTTGATCCAATAGTTAGAACTCTCTCTTTAGTCGTGCCTCCTGCTTGGGCATTTCGATAAAATTTAGTATAAAATTGATAACAACCATTTGAAACCTGGTCTATGTCCGAAATTATTTGAGTCTTCTCAGAGTTTATTCTAACTCCAAATCGAGAATGACTGGTTTCGTTTGAAGGTTGGTCAAAATCCAATCATGCTTTAGACATTACTACGCTTTCATTCTCTGAGATGGAACTTTCTGTAACAATCCCAGCATAAATTTCTTAGCTTGAACGGAGATTGTGTTCCAAGATGGATCATTAAAGCTAATTTCTCCGTTTTTAACCTTTGCGAGGGTTTAGCGCATTTCTTTTCCTTTAAATGGCATTTGACCCCTTAGCATAGCGTAGACCAGCACGCCCAAACTCCACATATCACATTCAATATTATAAGGTCCACTTAGCACTTCAGGAGCACAATATTCTGGTGTACCACATCTGCGAATGAGACCTTTACTCTATATAAGGACCCCTAACCCCCAGTCAATGACTTTTACGACATATTTCTCTCCCTCTTTTCGCACAAGAATGTTTTCGGCTTTAATGTCACGATGAGCAATACGATGTGAGTGGATATAATATAGTGCTTTGAGCACTTCATTAATAATATTAGCTGCAACTTTTTATGAGAGATGACCATATTTAATAATCTAATCGAAAAGCTCATTGCCTTAGAAATACTATGTAATAATGTACCATTTATCAAGGCTTTCGAAGTATTAGTATATTTTGATAATGTTAGGATGGTCGAGTTTTTTTAGCAATTACAGTTCATCTTGTGGATTGGCGTTTGGCTTCACTGTTTTATAGATTACTTTAAGAGCTCTTTTTATTTTAAGCTCCTTGTGAATTACTAGAAAGACTTGTCCAAATGATCCCTCTCCTAATTTTCGTTCAATTAAATAGCATTTTCTGAAGTCATTGGTCCATCTCCTCACAAGTTGATCTTTTCTGATAACCAGTTTGCTCTTTATGTTGTTACTTTAACTATCTTCTTTCACCATCTTATCTTTTTAATACTCTTACCATTGAATCCTTTCTGCAGACATTTTTATTAATTATTAATGATATTCAAATTTTAATTATTAAAGTTGGCTAGACCAAGGCGCTTATAATTATTATTAAAGTTATTTTAATAAAGGACGGCAATGGATGATAGATAATAAAATAGGGTCAAATTTCATGTACAAAACCGTAGACTAGTAAATTAATAATTCAATATATTAACAAATGTCAACAATGGAACTATTTTTTATATAAAAATGAGCAACTAATTGCATTGATGTAAAAACAAGTTAGTGATACCTTAAAAAAACAATGCGCACTAACAATAATGCTAAAACAAAGAAAAATGAAGGTCGATTAGTGAAAAGATAGGAGGATTAGCATATGCCAAACACAAGGATAAATAAGCATCCATAAGAGGATGAGACTAAAAACATTGAAATGGCTAAAAAATTGCATGCATTCAAAGAAAGATTATTAAAAGAATAAGAAAATAAAGGAAAGGAACGATTTACAGGAATTAAAAAGAAGGGTTGTATTGATGAATTTATTCCAACTTACAGAGTATTTATTTTTAAAATTAGGAAGTTTACGATAGTCTTTAACTCCTCAAATCGGCTATTCCCGATCAAGATGTGAAAAGTGTAGTAAAATCTCTGTACAGAAGTTTAATTGAAAAGACCGCGGATGGTCAAGTCAATAAAAAGTCTTTATAAGATATGCTCAATCTAAGAGAAGTAAATAATGAAAAAACCGAAACAAAAAGGACTTCCATGTGCCAAATAGACAACAACATACGAGCATTGGGCAATATCGGCGACAATGATGGAATAATAATTCATTTCCCAAAGGAGTTGACTGTACTAAAGAGATATTCTGCAAAGGAGGAACAGGAGAAGTACGAATACAAAAGAATAGTGGCTCAATCCATGTGCAATAAGGAATACGGGATTGCATCGTTTTAATAATAAATCACTGAGAAGAGGATCAAGGTTAATATGTTAATATCTGATTATTTAGAGACAGGGAAAGATATAAAACGCATGCCTACAGCATTGCAACTTAATCATATCGTAGATTTTAAAAGTTTTTGATTGATGAATGCAAAGCTAGAATAAAGACAATAGATCAGCATGAGATGAGACTTCTTTACAGCGTGCTCGTTAATTTCAAGAAATACTTCACAGACGATAATATTGCCACTTTCGTTAAATTCATCAAGCTTGTTTATGGCCTTGAAACTGTTGTTATTTCTGAGTTGTAATCAAAAAGACTTTATGTTTCCATCCAATAGATGTTCAGATTAAGACTGACAGACAAATTAGTAGAACCTATCTACGGTAAGTCTTACATGCGCAATGAAAATTAAAACGAATTTATTATTCGGCATTCCAAATATGAGGCTTATGAGTTGCATAAGGAGTGGAAGAAGGAGTATGAATCGTAGCTGCTCTCTGTTTATAAGCATCATCAACACTTTCGTGAAATACGCTAATATTTTAAACAGATATTTCCGAATATGAGCCAACTTTTCACCATCGACGCACTTAGAAGCAAATTCTATAAGATTATGCGGTCGACACTGAGGAAAATCGACCAATTTTCTCATAATCCATCAAACGATATTCCAGCCATGATCAAACTCAACGATACCAGCGTCAAACATATTCTAAGATCTGCGGATGGTCTTCATGTCAGGCTCATATTAGTTGATTTTGTATCTTCCGAAGATTGGGACAAGAAAATGCTTATAAAAGCAATTATAGCAATTAATTAGTATGTAACAATAAAAGATAAGCAACGCATGGAGACATTACCTGAAGGAGTAAATTAGCAGATTGGAGAAGAAACGATAATAGTAGATGTTGATGATGACTAAGATATGCTTCCATCCACACCACCAATATCCAATTGCCGACAGTCAAGCGAGCCAAAGAGTAAATTGTTATTTTTCAAGCAGCCTCAATCAATTTTAAACAACATTCCCTATAATATTGACGATGACAATGAGATTGGTTCGTTTAAGTTATAGTCCAAGGAGCTGAATCTCGCCTTTATAGCTTGACATGATCATCTTTATTGTTTTTTGATTTGGTTATATTTACATATCTTGAAATAATAGTAATTCTTGCTGACATTATGGAGAAATAATAAAACGAATAAATACCCGTCTCTTTACCTCGCAAGCAATCAAGTTCAGAGCTGTGCGATATCTGCTTGTAACAATACCACATTGTTGGCAGATGGCCTATGCTTGCATGTCCTAATGGTCACTTTTTTTGTGATCAATGCATTGACAATATGTTTAGATATAGTAATAACGAGCCATGTCCCTGCCCTATTTGCCGAGCCCCCATTAAAAAATCAGGAATTAAACCTCATAGTGCACTATTTACTACCATCAACGTCGAGTCAAATGTTAAAGAAGCCCTTGGAGAAGATAAAAGAGAGCTATTTCTTTATGCCTTCAAGCATTAGATCTATGAAATCGCTAAAACTTTCAAGGAAGCAACAAAAATTAGTGATATTGTAAGTATTGATGCGAGCAATAGGAATTTAATAAAAATTTAACATTTAGAAGGATTTGACAAACTCAAGAAACTCAGAATGGGTATCCTAATTAAATACTTAGAGCGAAACCATATCAAAACCTTAGTAGGATTGGAGAGTTTGCAAGGCTTAAAAATTATAAACTTATCGCATAATGAAATATGTGATATAAGCCTACTCGGAAAGCTCAAGAGATTGCAAGTTTTAGCTGTATAATTCAACCAGATTGTTACCATACCTTCACTATTATTATTTTCATAGCTCATGCATTGGTTTTTATGTAACAAACGATGTAGTTAGTAGGAAATCCACTCAAATCGACGATTATTGAGGAGATCTTTTATGCAAATCTTCGAAATTTAAAAACTCTATCAATCTCATGTAAAACGTCGTTGATTTAGTTTAGCAATAAAAAAAAGCGTAGACTATGATTAAATTTGCAGATAAGACAGTTTGGTTGCCCCATTTAAATAGGTTAATTTTTTAAGGTAAGTTATTTTCTAAATAGATTGCTTAATGCTGGCTGATAAAAATAAAATAACTAAAATATTGGCATAGAGGGAGAAGATGATTAAATTCAACTTTGTTTCTCCGAAAGGGATCAACCTTCAGCAGCATTAGTAGTGGCTACAGCTATGGCTTGAAGAATATCAAATATACGGAACAGTATTTGCATTTCATCCTGATCCCATGAATCCATTCATAAAGGATTATAAAATAACTTCAACAAAAATTATTAAATAGACCTCCCAATTTACCATTCTTAATAGCAATCAATCAATCCCGAAATAATCTCGTCAAAATTTCAAAATAAAATTGGAGGAGGCATCACAACACATGGTGATGGGACTATGCAACGCCTATTTGAGATACAATCCAAACGTATATAGTGAGCATTTTGTGGGAATAACTTTATGGGGTATGGTTTATTCACGAGGTGAAGCTAGCTAACTCCAGAGTAAACTGCATCTTGATGCCCATCCTATACTCCGGATGTGCGTTGATTTTGAAGAGGAGACCATTACTTGGTTTTGTGATGAGCAACAAGTTGCAAGAGTGGTGCTGCCTTCTCAATTTAGATACTCACAGCTATACTTTCTTCTAGGAATGCGTGACACAGATACAGCAGTCTCACTCCTGGACGAATGAATAAATTGATAAATATAATTGTCTATTATACCTCATAAGTAAGTATGATAATAAATATCACTATTCTGGATCGATCTTCACCTCACTTTCATCCTCTCCTTCGCCTTATGAATCAATGAAGTTGTCGTTGTTAATTGGAAGTTCCTCAGAATATTAATTATTAAAGAGTGGTTATTTATTTGGGTGTTCATACGAAGGTGAAGGATTTTATGGAATATTGAAAGGAGCTGTTTGTTAATGCTTTTCCAAAGAATAAAAAAGATTGCGAATTTTTAGTAGATTTTATTGTAAAGTATGTTCATGGGCCATTGAAATCTCTGTAAAAGATAAAAATGCATATACAAGTTCTTCCTTGCGAAAGTAAATGCCTTCCTAAACATCAAAAAATCCTTTTTCGATGGCAATTTCTTCCAAACCCTAAGTCAGTTCTTCATGTTTCTCCCAGTCTCCAAAAAGTACAAAATTTTGATTGATAAGATGTGCAACTGCAAAATTGAGGAGCAATTTTTAGCGAACGACTATTTCTCCTTTTGGAGAGGCAATAACTATCTGCATGAGAGGTATGTTGTATTACATTGCTTTGAGAATGGCTTGATTAAGATCTACACTGTTAGTAAGGATGGCTAGAGATTCATCTCCGAATTGAGATTGAAGAGAGCGTGTTGTGTTAAAAGATAAATATGAAGTGAGATGTTTAAGCTCTAAGGGAAGTAAGCGTATTAATTTTCTAGCATAGTGAAGTAATGAGTTGCCTTGTGCATTACTATTCAAATGTGAGGGAAATTACAACCCAGGAATTGCGTAGTAAAGCTCATGATAAAGTTGTGGGATGGACTGTCCTGTTGAATTGATAAAATTTTTGTCCTGCATATCGATGACCCTATTTATTATATTCAAATTATTTGAGGCAATAACTAATATCAAATAACTCTAAACTTGTCTATTGAACTCTTGGATAATTTGGATAAATATCATTAGATTTTATTGTTTGAATTTAAATTAATTGATTAAACAATATCTAGCATGGAAACTGAGAAGGTTAACATTTTTGTTAGAAATAGTCAAAAGTTTGCGAAGGTATTAACATTACCTGCTAATGTGAAGGCCAGTGAACTTTATCACGAGGCGGCCTCCGCTCATAAATTATCTGTAGAGCAGATTCATCTTCATTTCTAGGGGAAACTATTATCCATCAAAGGATAAGTTGCCCTATATGACAAGGCTATTATTCACCTTGTCAATAAGTCGCAGGTCAACTGTCGCACTCTTTCGTTTCAGATTGCTCAATTAGGAGAGCGTACAGGACCAATTAAATTCACAACAAATTCTAATACGATAGTCAGTTAGTTTATTGACGGTCCTCTTTTCGAATCTATTGGTCTAAAATCAGATAAACTGTTTCTAGTTTATATGGGACATCGGTTAAAACTTGGCAAAAGTTTCATCGAGCAAGATGTATAAAATGATTCCGAGATCATTAGTGTAAGTTTGGATTACGTCAAGAGACAGCATGAGGATTAATAAGAGGTTGACCATCCTCAAAAAAGTATTTTAAGCATCCATTAGCTTTAAACACCAGAATAACCCAAGGATATTTACCCATCGCCGGATTTTCCAATCAGCATTCCCGAAGAAATCAATACAAAGGACAACATGCATTTGATTTTTGATAGTAAGGTGAGGCACACCAGTTCTATTCATAACTATGATCTAGAACCCGCATAAATTATACAGTAATAGGATGGTACATACTCATCTATACAGTGGCAAACTCAGCAGATGTGAAGGTCACTTCCAGCCTCGATAATGAGGAATACATCATAAATGAAGTAATCAATCCAGGGGATGAGGAATAGATTGCAGCAGTAAGAGAGGCAATGTAATAGGCCATGGCAAATCAAGTGAACAAAATTACCAACGAGGATGAAGGAGATGATGCAAATTAATTCAATGAACAAGTAGTTTCTTCGCTGAATGCTGGAAGAAGCAGTCTGACACAAGCGAACGAATTTGATGATCTGATTTGAAATCATATCTTCTGATGGATAATCTTCAAATGACAGCAAAATACTAATTCTCGCATAAACATTAACATTTATAGCAAAAACAAAAAAGAGTATTTATCAATTCAATTTTGTTGAGCAATATTTGATTAATTATGTTATTATACAATCCATACTGAACGTGCATGTAAAAAATTGAATACTCAACAACATCTTTTCTTATTCTTTTAAATTGGAGATTTTACAGCACTGTCACCAAGGGCAAATTTTGTGTTTGATTCTGGGCTGCTATAATTTTTAATACTCGTAGGCGATTTTAAGGGAGTGGGCATTTTTTTTTATGATTTGTCTTGAAGTTTCTTCTAGTAATCCCGCTCTTTTTATTTATCCTTTCTTTTCAGCTCATCTGCAATGTTGGTGAATAATTAATCCACTTTTATATTATCCTTCGCACTTGTTTCGTAAAACAAAGCTCCTGTTTGATTGGCCAAGGATTGCCCTTCCTAGCTCTTCACTGCTCTTTCTTCTTAAAGATCGGACTTATTGCCAACAACAGCCACAACTACATCATTTTTAGCATAGCTCTTCACATCCCCCAACCATTTGCCGATGCAATCGAATGACTGTCGGCTATTGATCGCATATGTCTGATTATACCAACTATTACTACAATGACTGCTTGAGCTCCTTGATAAATAGAGCTGGTCAGATTACGAAATCGTTACTGGCCTGCCGTATCCCAAATCTGCATTTTGATTCTGTATCCTTCAAGATTGAGTATCTTAACTTTGAAATCAATGCCAATAGTGGCAACGTGGGTTTGCACATAATGTTCATTAACATAACGTAGCATAAGATTGGTCTTCCCGACAGTAGAATCTCCCACAATTGCTATTTTAGCCACCGCATCAAAATCCTTCCTCATTATATTATTATCTGAATGGATGTGACGGTTTATACATGTCAGATGTATTTTTAGCGACTCGTTGCCTGTTGATTATATCAGAATAAATCGGATTTAGCGTTTATTTAGATTTTTAACATATCAGAGTAGCTTTAAGATTCTGATGTGAAATAATAATTTTATATTGGTTCTTGATGCTTGATTTAAGAGACCTTATAATCCAGCGTATCGATTAGTGTCAACGCTTATCCGATCGAACAAAGGACTACCTCACTGATTCAGCCATCATAGCTTCTTTGGATTCGTAAATATAAACAAATCGTACAATTCTCAAACTGTTTGCCCACTCCAAAAGTCGATAAAAATATCGAGTGAAGATGTAGGAATAATTACTTCAAGATCTAAAAAACTAGCCTCTCGGAAATGCTAAAGCCATTGATTAAGTACATTAGATTATAAATAGTTTTATCGAGTCAGCATTGGCATTTTCACCAAATATAATCTTGCCCTATTTCCACACAAATAAAAAGGATTATCAACAGTGGAAAGACTGCAAAAACTTTATCACACATTCATAGAGACGAATTAGAGTCTAAAAATATCCAAGGATACTAAAGCAGCTCTATAATTTAGTAATGAAAAATCAATCATAACTTTAATTGAGTGGGTTTGCTCTTGGTCAAAAAGTTTCCTAAATAATTGCATCCAACTAGCGATAAGCAACGAATTTCAAAGGCATGAAGATTAAATGAAACGAATCGGCAATTTAAAAAGTAGTTCTTTATTATCGCACAAATAGAAAGCCAGAAGTACCTTTCCGAGTTTGTTTCTCACAAATAAGGAGTCCGTTTACAGTCTTTTTCATTAGGATCTCATCAATTACTACAAATATCTGCCTTTTGACCTCGACCTGGATACTTCCTTTCTCAAAACTATTCGCAAAACATATCCTAAAGGTCATGAATTAGTAAGAGACTAGAATCTGCGAAAAGCTGCTGAAATATTGATATAATCAACCAATAAGGTTGTGCGTGACTCTATATAATCTTTTCGTATGCAATACGTGAATTATTTCGAGCGATGCCTCATTATAAATCAGTAAAATGTATAGAGCTAAGATATTCATTCATCTTCTTTAAAGAAAATAGTATACTAGCAACCAATAAAAAGAGGAGAAAGAAGATACAATAGAAAGGTTGAGCTCTAAAGAATAAAGAGTTAAAGCAATGGTAATAATAGAGCTAATAGATAATACAGAAATTCTTTGCTGCTTTGTCCCAAGGCTAATGAAATCAGCTTTTAATCATCCAAGGAGATCATGAAAAAAATACAAAGAAAAAAATAAAAATAAAAGCAGCACCGCTAGCAGGTTTAACTTCCTTAAATAACTCAAGGAAAATCTTCAGGTAGTCAAGAACGGTCTTCAGCAATGAGAAACAAGCCTGTATATAATTTTTGTTAATCAAATAATCGTTCATTAATTTCAAATTACTAAAAAATGCCCAAAAGTCCTCAAGAAGTCCCTAAATTTTTCAAGTTTGAATCTCATCAGCCACTTTCCATAGAGAAGCTATTTAACAAAGGAGGATTTTCTTATCCTTCAAAAGAAAAACAACAGATTTTTTCATAGCAAGAGTTAAAGGGTCGAAAAGACGAGGGATAGGAGTTAAAAAGAAATCGTCAGTTGATGTTAAGGTTATTGAGGTAGAAAAGCAAGCATGTATTTTTATAAAAATGATATTTCATTGTTTACTACTCATAATCATTAAAGAGTTTATCCAATTCCTTGCAAATTGTCATACAGCAAATAAGTTAATTTATTGATCATTACTTGATTTTAAAAATATATAAATATAACTTCAAGATATGGAAGAGGAAGGTCAAGAAGCTCCACCAGCTTAAAAAACATTAGAACAACTTGAAGAGGAACAAAAACAGAAACTTTAAGAAGAAAGGCTGAAAGAAGAAGAAAAACGTAGACTCGAGTAGGAAGCTCGAGTCAAAACTGAAGAAGATTTGCGTAAACTTGAATAAGCCCTTAAGGGAGCATTGGCAGGGCTGGGAAAAACAGCAAATTACCGAACAATGACTTACAATCGTTTAGTATTGGCGTAAAAATAGTTATAGCGCCTGTTTCCCATAATCCTCCGCTTTAAGTAAATTCGCTATCTTGACATAAATACAAATGCAATTGCCGACTTGTCCGTAATCAATGAATTTCCTAATTTAATTTGGGTCAATGCCAGCAAAAATCAGGTGCAAAATCTTGACACATTCAATAATGAAAAACTGGAATACTTACAATTTTTAAATCTTTCTAGCAACAAGATTAAAGTGCTGAGCAGTATTGTACTACCTTCTCTGAAAAGGCTAAATCTTTCAGAAAACGAAATAGCTGAAATAACCTGGAAAGGACACAACTACATCGAAATTTTAGAGTTGAGAAAGAATAAACTCAGAAAATTGAAGGGAATTCAGAAAATGAAAAATTTAAAACAGCTTTACGTCTGTGAAAATGAACTTACGGATATACGAGGACTTTAGAATCTTCCTAACTTGCAAAAATTATCAGTAAGAAACAATAAACTGAAAGGAATATACGCACCCTTCCCTCATTTACCAGCTCTAACTTATCTTAATCTAAGAGAAAACCAAATTGCTAAATTTGATGAATTAAAGAAGATAGATTTGCATGTCACTGGTATTAATTTATTGCAAAATCCTATCACAGAGGAACATGGCTAAAATTTAAAAAAGGAGTTAATTTATGTGATGCCCCATTTGATTAAAATTAATAAGAGTGAAGTTACAATTTAAGAAAGAGTAGCATTTGAAAAATAACTCTTGGAAAAATTGGCGGAAAAAGAAAAGGAAAGGTTGATGCAGGAGTAAGAAGCGCGAAAAGCAGCATAATAAGCAAAGGTCTAAGCTTGATCCGCCTTGAATAGGTATATCTTATTTTAGAAGTATCCTTATTAAAATAGGTGACAATATGTAAACTAGAATATTGTTGAATTTTGTATCATAAAAGATTTATTAATGCGAATATTATTATTTTTAGTTAATAATTTGTTATCATAACTCATGGTACTTAATGTGTTATTTAGCCTAAAGAAGTCAAGAACCCAAAGGAATTTTTGAATTTGCTTAAGGACACTAAATCATCTGACAAGGCCAAGAAGGCAGTCAAGAAGAGTACTACTTTTTTTATTCAGTCGTTTTTATTAAAAAAAATGCGAAGGTGACGAAATTTAAAATAAGAAGAGGAAGATACTTCTTCACTTTCAAGGCTGATAAGCCAACTGTCATTTAAGCTATTGAGGCCGGACTTGGAAAAGATGTCGAAAAAATTGAGATTAAAAAAAGAAGAGTCGTCGCTAAAAAGACAAAGGCACAAAAATGATGTAGCTCATTATTTACATTTCCTAAATATATCATACCAATATTAGAGCTAAGGGTTATCTTCACTCGTATAAATAAATTAGCAAGCTCTTAGACAAAATTATGAATTGAATTGAAATAAAATAAAATGTTGCATTAAACCACCTTTCTCTTGGACTTCTCTCCTATTGTTGATGAAAAAATATTAATCTCTTAACAGTTATGATTAAATAATATTATATTAATTAATTTAAATGGAAAAATCTGCTTCCAGCCCCCTCACCAAGCAAATATTAACAGCCGTCTACATTATTCATCTCATTATAATTGCAGTCTATACAACATTCATCCTCTTCAAGTATGGTCCTTTAATTACGCCTTCAATTACTTTCGCTATGCTTATCATCTATGGTTATATGGGTATCTGGGTTTTAATGGTGAGTTTCATATTCATCGTATACTTGAATATATTCAGATTTTTAAAAAATATGAGACCGCAGCCGTATTAAATCGTATTATAGTAAAGCTAATCATTTTCTTTTTTCCGTTGTTCGCCATTCTATCAATATATAAGGACAGTGATATAATTGGTGAGTAGATAAAAGTATTTATCTTGTATATGTCCATAATCACAGTCTTACTAATAATGTACTAAATAGTAACTTGTCTTTGCTACTAGTAACGCCATCCAGAGTTTCTCTTTCAATAAAATGATTTAAATGAAGCACAAGCAGCAGTAATGTAAAAAAGGAATGAGTATAATGAGTACATAAATTAATGAAATGTTTGATCATTATTTTTTAAACATTTTAATCTTGTCATCAAATACTTATTTAAATTTTATTATGACTTCTTATTATTTTGGTATTTTTGTTTATCAAATTCTTCTACACTAAAATTATAATATAAGAATATAATCAATCAAAGGGCATGACGTTTGGTCGCAGTATTCATATAAGGTCGTAGTACCCATTATTTCGATGCTTCAGGCTGATTGATCAGCCCCAATGAAATTTGATAAAGCTTCAGCTAGAATCGTGGGCCTATCTCATTGAGCTTTACTTACTTATAGCTTTCTTTTTAATAAGTATGATGCCTAAAACTTATGAGGTCATTTTTATTTGAAAAAGTTACCACTCTTCTGGAATCAGGTTTAGCCACTGGAAAGAGATGCTGAAGAGATGTCTGAACCCTTTGGCCAAGAGCTGTTGTAAAGTTATTAAAGATCAAATGAGGATAAATCTAAGGCATTGTTTGCAGCTTTTCATTGACATCATGACGTAAGACAACATTTTGTAGTCCAAAATATAAAGTTGGACCAACAGGTAAATGGCAAACGATTAACCCATCAGGTTGGCCTCGATGTTAATGTAGTATAACAAGATCAGTGATTCCTTTTCTGAGGGATAATTAGACTAAATCCTCGAGCACATGCCCTCCTCTATTAATGCGTTCTGTATTTGGAAAGATGATTGAAAGTTACTTTGCAAATTGAAGGAGGCGGTTAGTTGGATCGCGTGAGGTGGTAATCAGTAGCTGGGGATCACTGTAGATTATGTTCGCGTATTCGTCATCAATCTTTGAGCGAGGTACTTCATTAATTATACTTTACTGATAGTATTGGCATCCAAGCGCTTCAACTCTGTTTAAAGATGTTCTTTTTCCTTGTAGAGTTCTGTGGGCACCTTAGAGCCTTTTTAATTGGCCTCTTTGACTTTCTGCAGTTTTGAGAAATGATCTTTTGACTATCTCTCTTTGGAAAGACTGAAGAGATACTCTCGTCTTTGTCTGATATTTTTTCGTAGCATTGTTGACAACTTAATTATAAGATTATAAATTACTCCTTATGAATTCTGCTAGATCAATAATAAAAGAATATTTTCATGAACATGCAGGGATTTGGAGCGAGAAATATTCAAGGGTTTTAGTCTCAAGCATCTGTTGGATACCTACCTAAGCCAACTCATATCTCCTATGAGGGCGTTTTTAATTAAATTAAGTTTGATGTGGGATCAAAAACTCATGAAGTTACTGATCTTCATTTTGGATATGCCCGATATCAATTTGCAAAGAGTCTTCATGATAGCAACATTAACGATTATTTAGCTTTTTTTGTGAAAGGAAGGCAAGATGGATAGGATAGAGATGAAAGATCAATTAATGTTCTTATCTGTTTGGATATCTCAGGTTCTATGCGCGGAGGGTTAGGATAATATCACGGAAAATAATTTAAAAACAGACTGGATCTTTCCAAAGAAGCCATTAAAATGTTCATTTCAAAGCTCAGACCAAATGATTCTGTGGGGATGGTAACCTTTAATAACTAGGCTCAAACAATTTTTTAGCCAACTTCTAAATATTAAATCAAAGAAGATGTTTATTAAACTATAAATAATATTCAAGCTTCGGGGGGAACGACAATAAGAAGCGGCTTTTAAGCATCCAAGAAGCTTCTTACAAGATGGATCCAAGACCATGAAAGTAAAAACTGCTAAAATAGAATCATATTGTTGACTGATGTCAGTGACAACTGTTTATCTGAAGAGAAAGTGTTTATTTAAGAGGCGTCAATTGATTCAAACATTCACCTCACAATTATTGGTATTTCTAGTGATTTTAAGTCGAATGTCTGTGAGAATCTCAAAAATGTTCGGGGTTTCAATTATTTCTGCGCTGTCAATGATGATGATATCAAAAAATATGTGTTCTAAACTTTTGACTTTGGTTACTTTCCCTCCGCCTTTGATATAAACATTGAAATTTCTTCGGAAGACATTGACCGTTTTTAAGTATTTGGTGCTCCTGACTCTGATCTTGTTGCTAATTACAATAATAACTTTGTTGAAAATCAAACTTCTTATAAAATAACCAAACTTAAGTCTGCCTTTCCCTCGGAAATTGAAATTATTGGCACTAAAATTTATACTTATGGAGGATTGATTTTAGTGAAACTTCAGAGAAAGACAAAAAATCCTTTTTTCAAAGGAGAAATAACCCTGCAATACAGTGATCCCTTCGGCAAATCTTACTAACAAAAATACAGTCTTCATTACGAGTTTCACTCCTAAGAACAGTTTTTTAGTGAATAATCCTTAATACAAGCGATAGAAGGATTTATATTTACATTTGAGATGAAAAATTTACTCACTGATTCAAATAATATGCCCAAAATTTAAACCTATAAAAAATACAGTCCTATTTTGATGGATTTGGAGAAGATTGTTCCGAAGTGTAAGGCCAAAAGCCTTGAAAATATTGTCAAAATTATTTCTTCGTACAATACATAAAAATAATGATCATTAATATGATTATTCTATGACTATGACTTTAGTTAAAAAAATATTTGATCATTTAACATATTCCTCTTCCTAAATAACCTTAAGAAACCTTTCACTGAACCAGTTAAATTCAGTGATAAGTTTGTGATACTTTCTTTTGAGATACTCTAGTTCTTACATCTTTTACTATCTTTCGTTCATCACACTTAAATTTATCTTCTTTGTCGAATTCGTTTTGAAAATACCCATTCTATCTCGACTTGTCATTAGTGGATTCTTTCTTTAGTGATTGAGTTATCCTTTGCTTTGTAGGTATTTGTTTATTTAAAGCGAAGGTGGGTTGCATGATTAACTGTCTTTCTGTTCACCCTTAGGATTTACTCCTTTGGTATTGCTGGATGGAGACATCTTTGACTGTGGTTGATATTTAACTGCAATAAAGTACTGTTGCTTCTGCTCGAGTGCTGATTTTTACATGGAAAAGGATTTGTGGGCGATTCTTTTCTAAGCGGATCTCTTGAAAATTTTACTTTTTTGGCTATCAGTTGTTTATATTTTGGATAGTTTATCAGACTTAATTTTCATGGCCAAAGATTTCATGAATATGATATAAATTTGAGTTAAGCTGCACGAAAGAAGATTTGTTTTTTTATTCTCTAAAATTGTAATCGCATTTTTTAAAATTATTTTGCATTTGAATTGTAATCCATTTGATGTACTTTCATATTTAGTCTCCGAGGCCATACTTGTAACTTTTGTTTATTAGTGAGCTGCTAACCCAATATTCCTATTTTGATTGCTTGAAAGCGAATTTGCAGATTTTTACTTGATGAATTGATGCCTTGATTAGAATCTATTTCTCTTAAACACAGTCAATTGTAGAAAAGCCTTCATTTTCATCCGATAAAATTTATCTTCAACCTTCGTCAATTTTTTTTATATCGTAATGATCAGTTCATAAAAGGAAGAATTTAATTGTGTGAGCATGAGAACCGATTGAAGAGTTACATATTTCTATTAGATTTCTGCCTATCTAAATCCACAGAACAGTACGACAGATGTTATAACTCTCCGAGTTTATTTTATCTATTCGATGGCTGTTTTAATTATTTGTTATTGGAGATACTCATTTTATTTATAACCCAAATTATGTAAACAATTCAATGAGTCTTTTTCGGATGAACATTTTCTTGAATGTGGTACGGGAATAACTATGCTCAAAAACAGGACAGATTAAAATCATCATTTTTTTCGCATTATCCTCAAAGTATCAAATGTAAGATCGTCAAAATTTTGACGGTATCGCCTCCAGACAGATTTTCTACCGTTATTGTCTCCGTAACTCCAGCAGTCAAGGACGACTTCGTCTAGTTATCCGTCAAAAGGCTATTTGTATACGTATCGCTTTGGAGAGTATTGCCTCTTTAATTCTTCCCATTTTGATTTTCGAAATGAGGATTGATCCTATTAATTTGGTATAAATAATTGCTTCTTGTTATCCCCTGCTCCAATTTTCTTCAATATTTTGCCTATGCGTAGCATTGGCAATTTTTAATAAGGTCCGCTTTGGGAATGTGTTTGCGATTTGTCTGCTTTGTCCTTATCATCATCGCTATACCGACGAAACTCGGAATTAAACCTGTTTTTTCTATAACTCTCTCTCATCAACGGGATAGATTGATTTATTTTCTCGATGCTGTTCATTGGAAAATAAAATTATCATTTTTAAAATAATTACAATTTTAACATTCAAAGTCAAGTAATCCCGCGAATTCAGAATAAATTACTTTCAAGTGTGAAATTGTTCATTTACTTCAACATTATCACTAAATATAAAGAAGGGAGCCGATCAAATATATATCAAGGCTTATAATTTGTAGTTCACCGTTAGTCAATAAAAAGAATTGCCGAGCTTATAGTTTTATTCGATTTTATTATAGATCTTAGTTATTTCAGTGCGGACAGAATCTATGGCTCCACCACAGTTATTGCAGTTCGTAAAAGTCTAAAGAGATTTGATGAGGTTAATCATTTTCTCGGAATCAAAAGCAAACTCATTTCTTAGATTAACCAAATACTACTGCTTAAAACTCCAGTTATCAAGCCACTTTTTCATTTTATTTACAAAGTTCACCACACATTTGGTCTTAAAATTAATCAGCTCTTTCTGCTCCTCATCCTACATAACATATGCCGTACTTTTCTTTTAAATCTGTCCATCCACTTAACAAGGAAATCTCGCATCATTTTGGATTTATCAACTGCAGTAATTTATTGGTTTTGAATGATCGTTTTGTTCACGTTTTTAATTTAAGTTTAGAGGTCTTCTGTGAGACAAGTGATAGAGAGAGGTTCGTACGTTGGACTTGAGGCAAGTTGATTGCATTGAAGATAGGAAGCGTATTCGTAGATATCCCCTTCAATATTTTTATATTCTTCGCTTGCCATAATTAAGTGCTTATTGTTTTGGTTATTGACGTAGTTCTCTATTGTATCAGTTTTGTCTTTGATTTGATTCAATATTTCTTGTTTCTCCTCTAACTCCTTAAAAGTTTCTGATGTTTTTGATTAAAGTTTAAAGAGATTTTCCTTATTGGCACTGACCATTTTCATTTGTTAAGTTATCTCTTGCTGTTTTAGTTTGAACTCTTTGATAATTTATTATTTATTATGGTGAAGATTTTTAAGTTCATCCTATAATTCATTTTTTTGTTTCCTTAAAACTTCGAGTTCATTCTTATACTGTGAGATTTAACTGTGATAGAATTAGTTATGATATTGGAAGGATATGAAATTTGATTTTAATACATTTTTAGCTTTCTTCAGTTATAAGTTTTTACTATATAATAATGTTGAAAGATCCTTCATTTTGTTCGTCATAAAGTCGAAAGTCTAACTTTGAGATGACTAATATTTTCCATGAAAATGGCTATTCTATCGAATTTAAAGAAATTATTTAAGAATGGCATGAAGATGATCCTTTTTAATAGTATAGAATAGTAAATGATTTTGATTTATAATCGATTTGCTTTTAAGTAAGTCTATTAACTCAGTCACTAATGAATTTAGTGGGTAAGGGTCTGCTGACTAAGAAACTTCCTTTATTCTTTCGCTGGGATTTTTGACATATGCTTTAGAAGAATTGCTTTATATCAGTTTTAATTTATGAGAAGTCGAAACTGCCCGTAATTTAAACTCTTTTTCCAAGTTTTACTTGTCAATCTTTATATTGGACACTTTTTCTTCGTGATATATTCTGTTTTTAATGACTTATTTGCTGCTAATCGAGCAGTTCCTTTTTTAAATCGAATTTGAAATAAGGAGCACAGAATAATCATTCTCAATATTATTTTTTATAGAAGCATTTTATGGGTATGTGACAAGCACAAGCCTATTTTTTTGTGAGCAATGTATCTTGTTTCCTTTCATTTACTTAAATTCTTCTTTAACTTATTATTATAATCACTAAAGAAGATTTGCTTTAAAAAGAAAAAAAACGTCAAATTAAGTTTAATTATCTTAAATTTGTATTTAAGTTAAAAGGTTATCGATTTTTATCACTCTAAGCCCAACAAAGACTTAGTTATAAAAAAAATGTACGATGTGATATTTAATTAAAATGAGGTGTCTTCTGCAGTAACGATCAAAAAAATGGTGCCTGCAAAGAAAATCAATCAACTAAATAATTTATAAACATCTAAGTTTATCAAACTATTTGTTTACAATCAAAAATTGATTATGATTTTTTAGTTTTTTTTATTGATAAGTTGATAAGAATTTTGTGGAAACGACCAAGCTATAAAACATTTTTCAAGCACTGATACAACAATTGATATAGAGCTGCAAAGAAACAATAATACTTTGTTATAAAAAGATAAAACAAATTCCTTCGATGCTAATGCCCATGTGGTTTAAATTGTTCATCAGAAAATTTTAAAATAATAATTATCAATCATCTCTCTATTCTTTTCTCTTTTTTGTTTTGATATATTCCTCCTCCTTATGGATTGCATTTTAAATGGTTATATTTTTGTTAAGATTTACAATCAAACTAAACATCTTTCCTTTCTTTGGATGGTTTGTCAGAAGGAATATTTGCATTGTTTGCGTTAATCCGATGCATATATGCTTAGAGATAAACTTGCGGCTCTTTTGATTTTGATAATAAATTAATTGAATATCTGTTATCTATTCCTGCTCCTTATTTACATTTATCCGATATTTTTTAACTATGCCTAATTAAACTTTCTATTTTTTAATGCAATTGCAAGGGACCTCGAGTGCTTCGTTCAATAATACTTCTTTTTTTGTTTTGATTTTAATCTCTAATAATCTATTCAGTAAAATATTTTTGATATTTATGTCTTATCTTTAATTATTGATATGATTTTTTTAGTATGTTAACCTATTAATCTCCTTTTACACCACTTTCAAATAACTTCGATGTCTGACTATTATTAATATATTCTTTAGATTAGCCCAACTCTTTTTTATTCTTTGGATAAAAAGTCACACTGGAACTTAGAGGCGGTCTTTTCACAAGTGCCTTCAAAATGTCTATAGAAGGTTATTTTTGTGTTTGTGAAGTTATATTGACACTTGGAATGTTTTCTTTGTTGGCTAATTTAGTATAAGACTTGAGGATCTCTTATCTATCTTGATCATCAAAATCCATGACCAGATAATTTACTTGTTTTTAGTTTTATTCATAGTCAAATAATATCTCATTGCTTTCTTATCTTACTAATTCGCTGATTGTACTTTAGAATATTGGCATTTTTTGATCCTATTCATCTTCAAAAATATTATATTCTTCAAAGGAATATGACATTTTCAATGGTTTCTATTCTGATATAGAAACATCCACGTTTTTAAGCATAAGTTTGCTCAATTCTAAATCATTTAGAAAACTTTCGTCGTTAACAAGACTGAACGGATAAATAGAGTTGGATGAATCACTATTAGAGCCCTCTTCATTTTTTATGTGTTTTATCCTTTTATGCCTTTTCATGAATATATCGTCTGTTGAAGTTACTATCATCATCGGATACTAGAATTGCAGTCCATCGCAAGTAGCATAGTAATCTGATTGTAAAATATTTTACCAGTAAGAAGTCTCATCTTGTCAATGATTTCGCATTTTCCTTTATAGTTAATAAAAGAGTAAAACCTTTTTAAATACTATCTTTGCTCAACCAAGACAGCAATATCCTTCGAGGCCATGGCAGCTTCCTAGCTTTTATGATTGAAAACGATATGATTAATGCTTCTAACTTGATAAAAATTAAAGCTAACAGTATATTTTTGACAGAGATGCTCATTCACTGACTGTGTTAATATGAAACTACAATTCAATGGATTGATGCAGTTATTTAGGCTAACCGTTTGCATATGCTCTTTGACTATAGGTAATAAATGGATATTAGTAAATATTACTATTATCAAATCATCTATGGTTATAATCCATTGATGAAATTGAAAGCACTCGTTTGTTACAAAATCAAATGAGAATCTTTTTGATGATATGAAAGCAGTTAAAACATCAATATTCAAACTTCATAGTTAAATTATTTATAAATTTAATGTTTATTAATAACCAAAAACTACTTAATTTGCGCAAATTTTATTAATCTTATGACAACGTATAATGTATAATTCTAATATTGTATTTAATTTATTTCCAATGCAATGGGGGTTGGGG
>Ga0302188_10000325_pt1 | contig 40857 bp, 15 predicted proteins | sample II_Bog_E2_1_FD_198783 | JGI IMG/M metagenome (GOLD analysis project Ga0302188, IMG submission 198783) | Peat permafrost microbial communities from Stordalen Mire near Abisko, Sweden - II_Bog_E2_1 | ecosystem: Environmental > Terrestrial > Soil > Wetlands > Peat | place: Sweden: Abisko... | reverse complement strand
TTCGGGATAGTTATATTGTCCAGGAGCAGGTTCAGGAGATTTAAAGTTCTGCTTTTATCTTTAATTCACCACGTCTTCCACTGAACTATGATACATAATCTCATCAAAAAATGAACGAACTGTACCCGATTTGAAATTTGCTGATTATTCCTTTCCATTTTTGAGTTAGGTCGTATTTACAATGGAGTATTGTCCGGGCCCCACTTAAATTGTTGAAAAATTAATAAATCTCTTTGTTGCGTCCCTGCCCCAAACAGCTCCTTTCGAATTAATGTGTTTTGATATCATAGATTAGTAAAAACCAGGTCCTGGAGTTAGTTATTCTTTTGTTTCAATGAATGGCTGATCATTTGATTATTCTTACATTAATATCCTTGATTTTGATGGGATCGAAGCTACTTGATTTCGTTGTATCTGCGGTAATTTATGAATTTTTAGCCTGTCTGTCTTTTTAGCAGGTTAGTTGTTGACGGTTTCTTTGATTGTTTACTCCTCGAATTACTATGCTAATAATGATAAGTCATGTTTAGGAAAAGCCTCATTTTTAAAACGTATTGTATCTGATTTGAATTCAGGCGACCCAGTCGAATTGATTTTAATAACAATGCTGTCATTATTGACATAGGCAGATATTTTGGGTTTAATTATCTACTTGCTAATTTAATATTGGCCAGGTCCAGGCAATACCGACTGATGCTAAATGAAGTCCACTTTTCGAAGGCTTGTACTTCTAAAAGGTGCACACTAATGATGATTGGTTTCCCCTTATTTTAACTGATAGTGAGCAGGACTAGGAAATTATGGATTTATGGTAAATTGGGAAATCTTTCTGGATGAGTTCGAGACAAATGCCATATCAATAATTTTAATAAATGTAATGGTCAATTGAACCATAACGAACATAATTTAAATTTGATTATGACTACATCCAAAGACGTAAAAAGACTTCGATAAATTCTGAAGGACATTGAAAGAGGATCCAAACAATTTAGCTCTGCTTACCAATATCTTGATTAAATATAGAACAATATTGACAGGCAAGATTCAGATGGAGAGGAAAAGATGGACGAGTACATTAAGCCAGTACAAAATATGCTTAAGAATTACAGGTCTTCGGTCAATAAACTCAGATAGCAAGAGTAAAGCCTATGGAGTCTCCTAAAATAAGGACCAGTCAATCGTAAAGCAAGTTTGAGTAAGCGTAGTACGCAAGAGATAGATAACTAGATTGGCTAATTATCAACAAAGTTAAGGAAGTATATGAGGTGATAGAGTCAATAATCATCTTATTCGAAATAATCATCATCTATTAATTTTTTCATTTTATCTCAGACTCAAAGGTCAAGATCATCTTGTTTGCTTCTTAGAAAGTTATTCTATCCTTAGGTTCGTACACTAGCATTCCTCGAATTAGTTTTTACAGCAAAGGATGAATTGATCCGTTCATTTCAATCTTTTACTTTTAAATCTTTGTCATGATCTTTTAATCTGACTTATCTTTTTTAGATATTCCAAAAGGGAGCTGCCCAGTACAGAGCTAATAGATTGTTACCCCGACACTCCAGACATCACATTTTCCTATCTCTTTCATCTTTACTGCCTACTTCAGGATCTACGGAGCCATATATTGCGGAGTTCCCGCAAAGGTAACACTTTTTTCAACATCAACAATCTGAGTGGCCAATCCAAAATCTGCAATTTTGACTTGTTTATTTTTGAGAAGTATATTGGCAGGTTTTATATCTCTATGTAAAAACCCTTTGGCAGTAAAATATGCGCAGCCAGAGATAATCTGCTTGGCGAATTAAAATATCTATTTTTAGTTTCGATCGAACTGATGATTTTGGATGTATTTCTACAAATCTTCTTCGCAGTATTCAAAAAATAAATACAGGTTATTGTTGGTCTCCTCGATATCTAAAAAGTTAACGATATTGGGATGCTTTAAATTTTGAAGAGCTTTGTATTATTACTGCACGCGCTTTACAAAATACGCAAGTTCAGCCTTTAGAACTTTTTCGATGTCTTGCTTTTGGATTATTTTGCATGCAAAGCGTTAGTTATAATTTTTATCGCGAAAGGCTGTGTATGTTGTAGCAAATCCACCACGTCCCAGACAGTCGTCCATTTTGATGATAAATTGGCCAACTTTCTTATTCTTTTCTTTCATTTACTATTATTATTATCTTTATCAATTGCTAATGAAGGCAAATTCTGCATTCACATTATAAAATAAGATATATATTATCCCGTTCAATCGCTCATCAAGTATGACCTCTCCAGGGATTTCATAATTAATTTTATCTAGTTTATGTAATTGTTTTATTCAATCTTGGACATTTATATTATAAATCAATATAATCTCATTGCAAGTTTAATAACGAGGACAGAATGTACAGTAATAAAAAGTTTATAGTATGCACAAATTGCCTTTACTTTCCAACCAAAATCGATTCTTTAAAAAATAATTCACTCGTATTGCTATAAAAGAAGATCATCTGGAAATGTGAAGCTTGCTTCTTGATTAATATTTATGACCAAACTTAGTCGATCATGCTACCACAAATACATCTTATAAAAACAAAGTAAAATAATATCCTTCTCAACCAGGATATCCTTTATTGTGCTAATTATCTTATTCTTATCGACTGCACAAGTATTTAATGGGACAAAATAGTATATTGCCCTCCATTTGACAGAAAGATCATATAATGCAAGTTGAATAAAGATTTATCTGAGCTGAAGACATATTAATAGTTATCAAGTTAGTCCAAATGGTTGAATTTATATTTGTGTAAAAAAGCCGCCCTAAATAAGTTTAGCATTTCGAATCATCATAAAAATAAAAGGTCTATTAAGCAAGGCGATTATATTATTCATTTTATTGAAATGTATTTAAGAAATGTAATTGTGAATAAATAGTCTGCGATCTGTAAATTTCATATAAAATTAATAGATAAAAGTTTGGTGTATAGTTTCTAATTATCTGATAATTTCACCGAAAACAATACATAACTCTCATAATTCTTATAAATTTACGCTTTATTGGCATGCAAATTTCAGCCTCCTTGGCTATAATAAGTATTTAGAAGCGTAATTTAAAAACATACAATTCAAGAGACAGAGCATAATCAATATTCTGCAGTATTACTCATTAATACTGAACTTTAATAGCATAATATCTCGCGTAATACTCTTAGACGATTTATGAACTAAAATTAAATTAATTAAATGAACAATTCTTAAAAGATAAAAGCACGAGATAAATTATAGATGTTAAACTCTGAGTCTCAACTTATTTTTTATCCTTTAAATCAAAATTATTGTTATAAATCTCTCAATTTAAAAACATTTGCAGATTTAGAGAAAATACAACAATTAAAATGGTAATAAAAGATATTAATATACTTCCAATATGAAGGGCAAACTACGATTTCTATCTATCAAGGGACTCTAAAAGAGAATAAACTCCTAAAAACTTTGCTTTTGAGATGCAATAGCATGACTATTTAATAATAATAAAAATTAAGTCAAGCAATAAGATAGATGATCAATTCAAAGTCAATATATCAAATTAAGAGCATAATCAAGATGTATGCTAGGATAAAGCAAAATCAGGAATATATAATAATCATGTTTACTTTCAACTGGAATCAAATCTATGCCTAATTTATTTAATTGTTATAGGACGCACCAAATTATTATACACCATTTTTATCCGATAACTATGCACCCAATGAGCATTTTAGACAGTAAATTTACAATCCTTTTTTCCAAGAAACAACTTCAAACAGCCTCAATACACCATTCACAAGCACTGCTCATTTCATAAGAAAAACTGACTAAGATGATATTTATATTTGAAAATCATATTCCAATAAAATATATTCTTATTATAGATCACTTAAATGATTAAAAGAACAGTTATGAAATAAAATATCAGCCAATTCAAATTGTGAATAATCCTCTGAATCCTTTAACATAGTGCTTTAACGGCTTTTTAAATTATTCCAAAATTTAATAATTCTTCAAATCGATCGTATGATTTTTAAATCCTTGCAATAAAGAAATAGAATAATCCAATAGCTTCAACTGATATTTGATAATTTTCTTTTTTCCGGCATTATATACTCTCACAAAGTAAGTGTGATAACTCAATTATTTGTCCTATAAATTTTCATTGATGTTTTAATATCTCAATAAAAATTGTTAATAAAACTACTTCACTCTTTCTAAGGCCTAGATTTATTTGTCCAAGTCAGTAACAAAGAATATATCCTCGAGGCAGTGATGAGTTAATTGCCATTTTACCATTCTCATTAATAATATCGGGGATAAAGTCAAAGTAAATGCTTTAATTTTCATTTTATAATTAACTGCTAAGCCTTTTGATTGTATTTTATCAAACAGGTCAGGGTAAGGTTCAATATATTTTCTCAGTGGAAATTTCACCCATACATGCTAGTGGATATTATCTTACAGGCTAAAACCGTACCTGACCAAAAGGGATCGATTTGAAAGCCTCCCATATGAAAAATAAATTTGCGAATTCTGCCTAAAATGAGCTTTTTATCTTGCTTCCATAATGAAATGTGTATAATTATTGGGCTACTCTTTTGATTTTTAGAAATGCTCCCAATTGACTTCTTTTGGCGAGTTAAATTAAACTCTCGACTCATTTTTTATCCTTTGATAAATACGACCTTCATAATTCGAATAGTACCTTGAGTTCTATAGAACTCTAAAAGATATTTTCTATATGCATAAACACGAAGCTTCGTTTCTTCTATTTTTTCAACGGTATACTGGAACTTTTTTCTTCCCGCTTTATACTAATTTTATAATATTTTAAGTTTTTCAATAATTTGTCCGAGATAAATAAGAGTAAAGCCTCGCCATTCTAATTATTTATCCATCCATTAATAGATCTATTTTAACTGTTTTTCAATAACCTTTGATTACTTGTCTTTCAAATCATAGCTTATTTTGCTGCACCATTTTATCGAATAGCTATTGATGCTCATATAATCGAAATCATCATCTGATAGATATTATTCACTGTAATCACTGGCTTCTGACAGTTAATCTTCTTCTTTAGTTGTAACTGTTTTTGTTGGTTCGCAGGTATAAGAAACATCGACACAATTATGATTGAATAGCTAGCAATAGGGAACAAAATAATTGGAATTTAAAAAAGAGCCAAAACATCGGCTGACAGTATGAATATAGATCCATTGATAGTTTTATTTGTTAAACCATTAAGTATTGGCAAGCAAGGGGTATATCTATTGCAGTTATTCGAATCTTTTCCATTATTTTTAGAAATGGTCACGCTATTTATTGGCAGCCTTCTCTAAGGTCTTATCTACAAACCCTTCAATTTATTACTTTTACCAGAAAGCTACAATATCTATATGTTTCGAAAATTGTTTCGCCATGTCCAACCAAATGCACTCCTTGTTAGTTGATAATATAAAAAGCAGATAGGTCACTAATACACGATCTTGCCAGATAAACCCCTCTTTATAAAAGCTATTCCCATATATTTCTTCAAGCTATGGCTCTTTCAGCGCTTGATGAGAAGTTAGCAAAAGATTTATGGGAATTTTAACCAATGGTTAGTCTCCTTCAATTTTTTATTTAGTCAATAAGCCTGGATACGGCAGACCATTTTTAAGGTAGAAATATGCAGGTTGTAGCTTTTAGCTTACTTGTACTCCATAAGTTTTAAGTTTGTTGATATATGGATCAAGGGAAGAGTCAAGTTGATACTAATCGGCCATAATAAAATAATATTAACAAATTTAATGCCATTGTAAAAAGCTTCAAATCAGCTGACAACAAGATTTGTCCATTTTCTTGGAAGTCTTATAAAACTGTTTTGCCCCTTCTGAAAGATCTTTACTTTTTTCAACTAGCTTATCTAAGTCGCCTTGTCGTTCTAGTAGCTTCTTTACGCTGTCATGCAGAATAATTTTGGTCCCTTCCACTTCATCAAGAGCTTTGGTTAATTTATCAGCATTTTTAGGCTATTGGTATCTTCTAAATTCCGCTGAGATGGCTTCAATATTTAAGTTATCATCTCCTGTTATCTTTCTCCATTTATCTCCCATCTGGTCAAAGAACATGTCCAAAATTTTATTCAAAAATCCAAAAATAACTCTCTCTGGGTACCCCTGATTTACAAAGGCATATGCGATAACTGGCTTGTTTGACATCTGAATATGGCAAACTTTATCGTCATGCACAACAGTATTGCGAGTGTTGCGGGCAATGCATGGAAATGACTCCCTCACAACAAATTTGAAAGAATTTTTGACTTAATTTCTGAGCAATAAGCCTATGGTTGAAACTTAGTAGTCTCTGTGGACGATGCAGATTTGTTTTTGCTCGTTTTCGACTGCGATCATGCATGCGAAAATCACCATCGACTTTGAAATTATTATAATGATAGTTAAATGATCAAAATTAATTAGGCAAATAAATCTGACAAAAAATAACGAACTCATCCATCATTATGAGCATTTTTTCAAGGCTTATATGATTCTCTAGTTTACTGATCTTTGCTTTTTCTATTCATTAAGCAAGTGATTATTTAACAATTCATCATCATCGCGCAGATCGATTTTAGCCTTCAGACTTTACAGAATACTATTGTCGGGTTGTAATTTTATAAAGGTTTATCGCCGGTTTATAATTGGGAGCTTAATTTATTTGTATTTCTCTTTTTCAATGACTGGATGAGGAGTATCAATCGAATTATTGAATATTTGTTTTTATGGTATTTAATGATTCTAAAATGGATTAACTTCCTTAATACTGTTAAAGTCATTTGCTTTTTAGTTCTTTGTCTGTGACTAATGGTGTGTAATATTTTAAATTGGTGGATTGGGCTTCACATCTCTACTAGGCGTATCTTTCGTTATTTTAATTTTATCAATCTTATTTTTAGCATCAGTAATAAATTATCGGAAAGATTATTTTGTTATTCCTTCTGGATTGTCTAGCTGATGAAATGGGCTGCTCTTTATTTTATTTATATTCGAATATCCAGTGATTCTGTTTTTGAACACTGAAGACGATTCTCCAACTTTGGTCTCAAGATATTTGCTGAAACCATTCAAATGATTATTATGTTATATAGGAGTAAAAAAACGATTTTAAGAAGCAGCAGGCAAAACTGGCAACGATACTTTCCTATGATGCAATTATTTAATTGGTTTTTTAATAGGGGACACTTGCTGTTCAATCAATTTTGAGTGGATATTTGGAAGACTTTCAGTTCTCATTTTTTTATTCAAACCTTTAAGTTATTTTAATTTTGGTTTGCTTTCCTGCTTTCTGATGATCTAATTTGAATTTTTAAGCTACACAAAATGGGGATTATTAAATATAGAACTTTTGGCTTATCTATTTTTAGAAGGCATTTTTTTGTATATATTTTTGTAGCAGTTTAGAAATTAAGTAGGACTGTACTTTATGCCTATTTAATCAAGTCGTTTTACAAATTATTCGTAATATTTAACTTTGAGACTGTTTAAGAATAGTTCAATATGCATGTAACTTCGAGGGTCAAAGTTTTAATGAATCTTGAGAGAAATGTTAACCAGAGATAATAAGAAAGCATCAAAATTCAAATATTTTTGAAGATGTGCTCCCTTTTTAAAGATGTGCACCAACAGCTATTTATTCATTTCAGCATTGTGCTCGTTCTTTCGCTTGAATTATATGATCTTAATAATGTCAAAATCCCTGCAGAACACCATAAACCGATTAACATTCATCTTTTCTAACGATTCATAAACCTCGTCAAATATAAGTGTTTTAGGATACTCATTTTATCTATTACATTTGCAATAGTGATTAAAAATTATTTTAAATTGATGATAGTACATATGAGCCATTTCTAAAGATTTTTTAATTACTGTTTATTGTTCTTCCAGTAAAAGTTATGAAAATAATTTCTTGTTCTTATTGCTCTCATTCACATTTTTTTTAATTTCAAAGGGCTCTGATGATTGCCCGATTTCAAACTAGTTCAATTACATCAATTAATCGTAATGCGAGGAATTTATCTTCGAGCTACTGTTTTCATCTTCACGAAGCCATCTCCAAATCTCTAAGCAATCTTTTAGATCCAGCATATATGTTTCTTATTTAACACAACACATCTATTTTTTGGAGGACGCATCATTAAGCTATCTCTGCAAGATGTACTTCAGTATAAAATTATGTATCTTTTCGTCTAGCTTTGCTTTTCTTTAAATTGTATTTTATATTGATGGAGTTTATAGTTTTTCATGTTCTTCGCAAAGTAATCGTAAAAATTATGTGACCTTGGGAATGGAAATGGTATATTCCTTGTTTGGATTGACGGCAGTCCAGCTCCTTTCGATGATATCTAATTTCGAACTATTAAGGATATCCTTCATAAATTTATTCTCGATGATATTATCACAACAATTATAAAGTTATATACAAATACTTCCTGAATTAGTAATTAATAAAGTTCCAGCTTGTATTTTAACACATCAATAAACTTATGGCCCTTTATATATTGAAATACATCTTATTTATTTGTCAATAATTATTATCGATGAATAAATTCAACGCATTTTTGTTCGCTCTAACCCTAATTTCTGCAATCGCCTCATTGGAAGCAATAAATCCTGTTTGCTTGATTTGTCATGACATGGTCAATTAAATTCAGCACACTGTCCCTCGTCGACCAATTTAGCAAATCTTGGATATAATTGGCACTACTTATTGCACCAAAAAACACCTCCAAAATCACAATATTTGCAAAGGAGCAGTTAATTAAATGATGGATTCTATTATAAACTCCCTCTGGCGACATTTTTCCAATCCTCATTCTGTTTGCCATAACCTCAGATTCTGTCCTAAGGAGTATAATATAAGAAATTTAAATGACGATGTCAAAAAGATACTTTAGGGAAAACCGAGCAAGGAATGGTAGCAGCCCACCAATAAAAAATTATTAAAAATAGTGCATATATCTGATTTGCATCCGGACTTGTTTTATACAGTTGGAGCACCAGCTAAGTGTTCGGAACCTGTATGCTGTAGGTCAAACGTCACTCTTAAATTAGATCTTAAAGAAATTATAAAGAAAATTGAAAATGGTTAACATCTGCAAGCTTCTTAGGAAGAGGCTAATGATTCTCCAGCAGGCTATTGGGGTAGTCTAAATAGCTGTGATTTGCCTATTCAAACCTTTCATCTTTTCCTGAAAGAATTAGCGAAATTAGACATTGATCTTATTTATTGGACTGGAGACAATACTCCACATGATATTTGGCAGCAGACACAAAGCTATAATCTCAATTTTACAATAATGCTGAGTGAGAAGTTAAAAAGAGCAACCAAAGCAAAGGTTATTGGAGCAATGGGAAATCATTAGAGTTATCCTGTTAATGTATATGACTACGAGGGAGAAAGGGAAAAAATGCTGATTAATGGATTAGCAGAAGCCTGGAAAGATTTTCTAGATCAAAAAGCCTATGATATGCTTCGCACCAAGGGTTATTACAGTATTACTCTGCCAGAGTTTAACAATTTAAAAATTATTTCAGTGAATACTCAAGCTCAAAATGATCAAAATTGGTTTTTGCTGAGAGATCCTACTGATCCAGGAGGTATGCTAAAGTGGATAGAGGATTAATTAAAATAATCTGAAAGTAAAGGCCAATTCGTTCATATCATTGGGCATATTTCTCCCAAGTCAGCGATGAATGATTGGTCAATGAGATTTAATGCACTGACTGATCGCTATTCCTACATCATAAGAGGTCAGTTCTATGGACACACCCACACAGATCATGTTGGTCTATTTCCCTCCTTTTCTAACAAATCAGTTTTGGTGAATTCCTTTTTAATTGCTCCTAGTTTAACAACCTATTCAAATAAGCATCCATAGTATAGAATAATGACAGTTGACTACGATTCTCTGCAAGTGATTGACTACGAGCAGTACTTGTAACTATTAAATAATTTAGATTAAACCTCACCAAATATCAGAAGAAATAAGATGGGGCTCAATTTTAACTGTTTTATAGATTTAAGGAAGCCTATGGATTAAGTGATATGACCATTAAAGGAGGAATGAGCGCATTCAGAGATAAACTTTAAAAAGACACCCAAACTCAAATCAAATATTCATATATTAGAAGTAGCGGCACAGAAAAGGGATAGGCCAATAGGGAAGTTTACTGTGACACGACTACATCTCGACAATATTAAGCATAATGCAACAATGGCACCTATCAGCCAGATCAGTTTCAAAAAATAGCTGGAAACTGGAAGGAGTTGAAACATAAATAAATGTGATTGAAATCAATGCAATCTTATTATCTCAAATTTTGACTTATTTTTAATACATTTAACACAATTTGCAATAATTTTGTACTCTATGAATCTATAGAGACTAATAGTATTTCAGAACTTTATTTATATCAAGAGGAACTTAATTAAAATGAATATTGAACGAAAGAATGACTTACTTCAAAAGATCAGAAATGAGTTAACTCAAGATACAACCAATTTGTCGTCATATCTAAACTCACTTGTGCTCAAACGCAACAGAACCTCTTTAATGATGAATAGTTTCATGCACAATGTTGTTGACATATAAAACAGTGTTGAGACAACAAAGGAATTCCTCAAATGATCATTACTTTAAAATTATATTGCCCATAAAGTATCATATTCTCCACTCATTCTTATAATCAAGGCTCAATCTCTTACTTTTATAGTATGTGCTTTTTTCCATGAGTATCGTTTGATACTCTTTGTGCTTTTATAAAAATTACTAACCTCCAAATATACTTTGCAGAAGCTCTTCATTGTTTTTGCCTTTCTTTGCTGGTTTTAATTTTATATTGCTTCTAATATATACGTTTTTTGCGCTGTTTATAAATGAAAAATTTTATCCCTACTTTTAAAAAATTTACTCATAGGATTCTGATTATAAAGGATTTGGATGTTGATTATAACTAAGAAGTTATTTTTATTGCTTTTTCTTTTCTTCTTCGTCTAAATTTTTCATGATTTGCAACGACGATAATGCTCCAATACGAGTGCCACTTATTGTCTTATTAATATTTGAAAGTTCTATATCTTATGACTAATTTGGCTTTGGAATGTGGAGAGAATTGACCCGGTGAGATACCAGTTGAATGGTATTAAAAGGTCTCTAATTATCTCTCGCTGTCAGGCTATTCCTTTTCTTCCTCATTCTACTTTTTGATAATGCCTAAAGTCTTTTAGAAATACTGAACCTTGTCCCGAAAAGTTCTTATTCTATTTATTTCCGTTGCATTTCTCTACTTGGCTCGAGCAATCTAACACTGCCTTTTATTTTGTAAAAAAATGAAACATCCAGCTATGGATGATTCCAAAATTCTTTACAAGTCTCCATTATTGGTGTTTTTGTATGGGCAATTCTTTTATTTCCCCATCGATTAATCTTCATCGATAATTTATTTATTTATTACTACCTGATGTAAAAATTAATTTTAACTCCCTTCCATACAAATAAATCATCGTATCCATTGAAGGTACTATTTAATATTCTTCAGAGACATTTCTCATTATTTTTCCATATCATTTTCGTAATTTTTAATAATAAATATAAGAGATTCATCCATGCAGGAGAAAATTGAATTTCCCTTCGGTCTTGAATCATACAGAGGCAATCCTCCATCCGAACCACAAACCTTGAAATTTCAAAATTACTTCCCCAGCTCTGCACTCCTCAAAGAAACATGCTAAATAATTCCCATTTCCACTGACTGCTCGCTTATCGAAAAATAAATCCTCTAAAAAATGAAATCCCTTAATTTATAGTCGTTGTATCAAGACGGAAAAATTAACATCTACCCCAAGAAAAATACCATTGACTTAAAAAATCACCTGAGTAAAAAAATGCAGAAAATTGAGAAAAAAACGTAGAAAGCCATAGTTTTATTGGCAATATAATTGTTATCGAAAAAGAAGGAGCAGCAAGGCAAATGATTGCATATCAAATGTTAATTCTAATGCAAGATCAATCAGATTCATTTTTCAAGCATTTCAATGAGCTTCGTGGCAGACTTGCCGATTCTTATTTTATTCTGCTCGATTTTAGATATCATTAGATCCATTTTTTGACGATCCTATTCCTTTTTAGATGAACGGGTGATGTTTTCATTGCTGTTCTTATCTTTGAGGATGCTTCTGTTTTAAAAGGACTCGAGCTGACTATTTTACTGATAATTCATTTAGATTCTGCTTCGATAAGTTAGAACTTAACCTTCTAATTGTTTTATCTTGGATTTGTACTCACCTCTTTCAGCCTTTAACTCTTCCTCATATCCCCGAATTTTCTTAAAATAATACTACTTTTAACTGTTGAATTAATTTTTCAAATTTTTATACATGGTACTAAAATACTCCTCGCTATTCTGTTTTTAACTCTTGCCTTTGATCAAAGTTTATATGGATTTTTAGAGTTCGTCAATATGAACCTGGTACTCCTTTTATCTGCGTTGATACTCTTCCATTAAGTGATCCCTCGCTGTTAAATTCTTTTAATAGTCCTCAATAGCGTCCTCCAGCATTCGGATTTTTGAAGTTATATCTTCAATTATTGTATCCTTTATTGCAATAATCTTTTTGAGTTTTACATTCTATTATTCTAATTATCTGAGTTAATTGTTTGTCTTTCCTTTGACAGAACTTAAATCCTTTTTCTCCTTTGAATTTATCTATCTCTTTAATTTACTATGAGACACATTCGAAAGAGATTTTTACCTTTTGTGCTCTTTGATAGGAGATTTGAAGCTGTGGCAGGAAGGAGATTTCTAATGGTTGGCAGACTTATAACTATTTAAAGGTGATTTATATTTTTGGCTTCCTTTCAGAGGTTCTTTATTGTCCATTTTATTTTTCTTTGACTTGCTGCTGCTTTCTCTGAGCATCTCTGTTCGAATGGGCTTTAGTATATTTTACTTTTATCTGCAAATTGATTTATTTTCGCTTATCGAAAGTGATGAATCATCTCGGCTTAAGTATTTTTTATGTTTTGATTTTAAGATATTCTTCTCTATAATATGCTCGACTGCATAGCTTTTCGCACATTTTTTATGGCCTTGCTGAATTTAAATCAAGCACACAGTATAGCCCTATCCAACAAATATGTCTTTTATCTTTTATTTTTATAGAGTAATAAGGGGAAAAGGTTTCATTCTAGGTTCATAATCACTAATACCCAGTTATCCGTTTGCATTTTTCCCCCATATCCATGCCTATCCAGAGCAAGTTACTGCAAATCCATTCTAATTACTCACAGCAACACTTTTAAAATTTTGAGACAATTTGCCAAACTCAGTCAGATTTTAATAAAGACGATCATAGTATTGGCCCCAAATATACAATCTTCCGCTTTAAGAAATCCCCACAAAATAATCAGCAGCTCCAATTGATACAAATTTTTTAGATACTTTGCAGGAAATAACTTTATTAGGCTATTTTTTGCTACTTTGCCATAATTGGCCATCATCCGTCAAAAAATAATTAAAATGAACTGATGGGGCAACTGTCTTCACATTTTTAGCATCTAAGCCTTCTATTAAGGTTGGGTCAGTATATGTTTTTGTTTCATACCATTCATTCCTTTTGAGGTGGAATATGTTTTGCGACTAACATACTAAAAATATATCCCCGTAGTTCATAAATACATTGCAGACATGTTAGCGAATTGATATCTTGGAGGCTGAAAGTTCTTCGGACATTATCTTTTCTGCATTAAACTCCATGATCCAAGCCGTTCCATCAGAATTAACAATTACTATCATATTGTCTGTGGTGGCAAAGGCGATTACATTTTTGAAATCGGTGATTTGATAAAACGCGTTTTGATAATAGCATGAAAGAGATCCGGGCTGAGAATGTAAAATGAGAATGTAGTCATAGCCAGCAGCGCATTTAGCAATTTGGCGATTAATGGGTATTTTTTGAGGCAAGGAGTACGTCTTCTTGTGATTATGGCGAAACAGATGATTATTATTTCCTGAATAGTATAAGAGTTACTTCCCCAGACCAGCATTTGCTCGTTAAAATTTAAATTTATACAGAGTTAATAAGATTAACAATCTTCCTTTTATTGAAATTATTCAAAAATTAAATATTCAAACATTCAATGATTATATTATGAAATAGGAATATCAGCCCTATTTTTTACAAACAATTTTATTGTCCATCTGTTGTTTTTAAATCAAAGTAAATTTAATTACTCAGAATTTATGTAGAAACTTATGTTATCTTGACATTAATATATTTATGAGATAGGGCTTTTTTAAGAGCGTCAAGAATTTCTTTAATTCCAAAAGTAACAGCATCCCACCTCCAAATGCTTCCAAAGAAATCTCAAAGACAGCAGCTCCCAGAGTATTTCAATTAGGATTCAGGTCGTTAGTTTTGGAGTAAATGATAGCAGTCCCAAAAAAAGAGATGAAGATTAATAATAAGGGGATACTCGGTAACTTTTCTATTAGTAAGCTACGATAAAATAGAAGCAAAAGAGAGCTGGAAGGATCTGGGTATTAAAAAGGACGAAATCTTCGAGGGTTAAATACCCATTTTAGTGGATAGCAAATTTGTGAGGTCGCGCACCATTTATGGACAGTATGAATAAATCACCTTCATTCTTAGCGACTATCAAATATTCTTAAAAATGCCTAACGAACTAGTTCATTTTCCTCTTGGTAAAATTGAAAAGTTACATAAATACACCAATAAAGAGAATTATTTCAAGCTGCTCATCGGTCTGAAAGATGGAAGATTGTTTAAATTTAGGATTAATACAGAGTTAATGTGGAAAAAGGTTTACGATCACATTTAAAAATTCGCTTTCATTCGAGTGAAACGATAGTTTTTTGCCTTCAAACACTTTGAGGCCAATAAGTTACTCTAATACTCCTCGAAGGGGTGGCAGATGTATGATTTAATTGAAGAATTCAAAAGAATGGGGGTGGAACTAATGCCCCATACTGAAGATCCAGTCTCTGATTTTTGGTCTAACTATAAAATTCTTGAAAACAGAGATGGCAAAATTTGTCCAACCTACCCTGAAAAAATAATAGTTCCTTCAAGAATCACTTACGATTGCTTGGTGAGATGTTCTAAGTTTAGAAGCAGAAGTCGTATGCCCGCATTAACATTTTTATATCACTGGAACTCTAAATAATTTTCAGGACTGTATAGGTCCAGTCAAAGTAAAGTGGGTGTCAGCAATAGCCGCTCTCCTGATGATGAGCTTATGCTTAGATTAATTGGTAATCCACAAGGAGACCCAAAGGGTAATTGTATATTTATCAAGAAAATATTTCTCAGAATACAAACTGTGTGATATATGATGCACGGAATAAGATGGCAGCATTTGGCAATAAGGTTGCAGGAAAAGGATACGAATCAGAGGAATTTTATCCCAACTGCAAAGTAGAGTTCTTAAATATACCCAACATTCATGCAGTCCGAGAGTCCTATATTAAAACTTTTAGAGCTGCGCAAGGAGATGATTCTCGCTTTTATATCGCTCTAGCTGAATCAGAGTGGTACGACTATGTTTTTCTTATTCTCGAAGGAGCATCAAATATAGCTAATACTCTAGCACATGGAGCAAATGCACTCGTTCATTGTAGTGATGGTTGGGATAGAACTTCCCAGTTGTGCTCTCTTGCTGAAATTTTACTAGATCCTTATTATAGAACTATTAATGGATTTCAAGTGTTGATCGAAAAGGACTGGATGCGATTTGGTCACCAGTTTGCATTAAGGATGGGTCAAGGTGTAAATAATCCGACTGGATAATAGAAATCTCCAATATTTTTGCAATTTCTGGATTGTGTAAGTCAATTGCTATATCAATATCCCACTGACTTCTAATTTAACAATAGATATTTGCAATAGATAGCTGAGCTTTCTCAAACCAACCTCTACGGCAATTTTATATGTAATTGCGAGTTGTAAATAAAAAACAACAATATCGATACAAAGACTGTGAGTTTGTGGAGCTATTTTATTAAAAACAAATAGAATTTTACAAATCCTTACTATTTCGAAGGACACCAAAGACTTCATCCTTCCACTGCTCAAAAGCATTTTAGATTTTGGAAAGAGCACTTTTTGCAGTATGTGTAGGGTTTTCAAGATATATACGACATCTATTCATGTAAATTTACAGAGTAATATTCAGTGTATTTAGGGACAATCTATAGATCATGTATAAACATTTAAAGCACGAAAAGAATCTTCTACAGTAAAAGTTGAACTAAAATAAGCTTGTTTTATAGGAAATAACACAATAAATTTCACTTTTAAATGATGAAGAAAAAATCGAAGAGGAGAAACCCAGTACCTAAATATGATTGCTTTTCGATTATTAAAAATATAATGCTATCATTTATTAAATATTTTATCTTCAGCACAATAATCGACTGGAATCACAAAAAATAACATTTTTTATGAGCAATTACAAGGATAAAGTGCAAGCCTAATGCTAATTTGATTCTACATATTAGCACCCGTTAAGGATAAGGCTTATTTTACATGCCAAATTATAAGTTGATTAATTATAGTTCGATTTGCTACTTCTAAGGATGGGCAATTCTTTGCTCCGTTAAACCAAGCGGCAGTTAAAAAGCTAAACTTTTGAGTGGTCATTAGTTGGAGTCACTCCATACTGCACTCGTGTTATTGACCCTAATACCAAGATATTAGGATAAAAATATAGTATAGATTTAGCAGTTATTTAATCATAATGGCAAACCTATGTCCTACGCCGAAATCACCCAGCAAACCTAGTCAGTATCTACGATTTGATCCAATAAAAATAAAACAATCTCTGCTCCAGTAATCGATAAGCTGCAGTTATTGTTGAATATATACCCTATCGATTAAGTGATTTAGGAACCCTTTCCTTTCAAGAAGGGCTATGTGTCCTCAAATGTATCCTTGAAGGTTATAAAATTCTGAGATAACATAAAATTTAGTTTTACTTGCTTGATGAAATCAATATTTGCTTTAATCAAAAAGGAAAATGTAAATTTTGGATTAATTAAAATCTTTATCTCTCCAAACCTTCCTCCAATAGAATTGTATCTGAATAAAATTTTATAAAGGGTCTACTTGAAATTATTTAACCCAGAATGGCTGAATTAAGTCCTTAATATCTACAAAAAAAGAACAAAATGACAACTTTCACGATGGAAAAGCTATTATTGCTTATTCGAAGCTTGATGAACCAATCATCTGATAAAATTGTTTTTTTATAGTCGACAAGTGGGCTTTCAGAAGCATAGATTAAAATAATTAAATCTTTTACCAACTGTAATTCGCAGGAAAAGACAAAAGACAATAAAAAGGTATCTATTTCGAAATATAAATAGTAAAGTAAAAGAAACAATAGAAAATCAGATTTCAAATTCAACAAAATTACAAGGGATAAGGTATATGGCAAAACTCTACACTAAAGTCACGCACCAAAAAAAGTAAGCTTGTCATTTCAGTGGAATATTTAACGGCGCAGGCTCAGCCACTTGTAAAATCACACATATCCGATAGATGTATACTTTTCACCAAGAAAATAAATGGATGTAACAGCTATGCACAATGATAACTAACATGAAAGACAGCGGCAATGGAAGGCAGGATATTACTCTCCACCAATTCATAATTCGTATCAATCTTGTATTCAATGATTTTATCTTGTTTGTCTTGGAATTATTATGTATATTCTTCATTCGAAAATGTACCCAACCAGTTCTTTAAAATTAAAATATGCTCTTTATTATGTTGAATTACAATTGTTTAGCTTGCTGATCATTTGAATAGTCCTCAAACTAAATTATCTTTGCCTCCCCAAATAATAATGATATTAATTTATAATTTTGAAAATGACTCATCAATTCCTAACCAATTTTTCAGTGGCAGTCATCCAATATAATGATAATAACCAATACTTTTGCTTAGGAAATCAGTCCTTCATTCGTAGCAAATTCTCTTTATTTAGGTAGTTAAATACTGCTCACCGATCATTTGCTCTAAGGTAACTTTGAGAACTACCTCTTTTACGTATAGACTGACTCTGCTGGAGATAGTTAATTCAAAGTGTTCATTGAATTCTAACACGACATCATATTCCGACATAAAATATCAAATAAATATCTCTCCTACTCCACTGAATTTGAAGATGAGGAGAATGACTCCACAGTTAAACTGCAGCTGTCAGATAAGAAATGCTTTTTCAAAATAATCCCCTGCTTTCAGTACCAAACTAAAATTTCAAATAAAGTTAAGTTCAATTAAGATATCTATATAGCTACTTAGCTCAACAGCACTAAACTAGGATATTTGTCTGTCAAGGTCGGAGAAAACTAATAAAAACGAACAGTTATAGGGCTGAATTTTCGGTCAAAAATGATATTGCATTCCTACGAATAACTCTAAAAAGAGGATAATGGGTACATGTATGGGCAGGCTGTGTGGCTTGGACATATAGAAAGTGCAACTTTTTTAACCACCCTCAGGCCTGATAATAAATCATAAATTGCCTTTCAGTCTGTGTAGCTCGAAGATGATCTTCAATCAATAAATGGTCTTTGGCTAATTGAATCCATTAACTCTGAAATTGGAGGTTCGCTACGCTTTAATGATACTTTTCGATTGAAAAGTCTTTGTACTGATAAGTATCTGTCCTTTTCTTAATACTTTAAAATTGTGGATAAGTAAAAAATCTATAGTCTTTAATTAGTGGACAAACCCTCATAAATGAGTAAGTTTATATTCCAATCATTGAAGGGCGAGGAAAATAAGATTTTAAAGGGTTCATATCTAATTTTCAAGCATATGGTAACAGGGTAATTCATCGGAACTCGTCGCCAAAAATCAATGCAATAGAACGAATATCTCCCGATTGTCACATTTAGTGAATTTGAGGATGAGGATCTTTTTGAAATCCGGCTGATTGGAAAACTCCAATAGGAGGCGATCAGATTTGTTTTTTCTGTTAAAAAGTAGTTGAAATTTATTAGGCATTGCCTTGGTCAACGATAATTTTTATAGAAAAAGCAACTATAATAAATTTAAGGTCTTTATAATAATATCTTTCATGAGCTTAAAAAATTGAGCTTACTATCTGATTTATTTTTGGATGTGCAGGAATAATTAGGGACTTCTATTCCAGATCTATGCTTCCAAATTCAGTCTTATAGGGATCGATATGAAGCCAAAGAGTAAAATGTGTAGAAGTTAACCGTTTTAATTAAATGCATTTACCAAATTCTAAAAGTTTTATGTAAGGAATACTCTCCAAACCAACTCATATCATTTAAAAACATATCTATCTTTACACAGGATATATTTAAAAATTTTGGAGCTGAAGAACTCATTTCTGAAATATTTTGCAATAACTATAGTCTCTTATGTAAGCTGCCTAATTCTCTTCCTGAACTCGGCAACGTGGACCTCATCCATAAGATCTTTTAAAACATACAGGCCTTAAAGATAAAATAGAAAAATAGTGCGTATTGGGCCAATATTACCAAAATTTTTAACATGTTTGATGTGCTTCTTTCTTTTAAAGGAAAAACCATTGATATTAATCAAAGGCAAATTTCAACGGAATTGTTTAACAATGGGTCATTTAGTCGCATTTTTTTCGAAATTAAAGTATCGAACCAACGCATTAGAATAAATAACCCTTATCAGAAGAGATGGATGTAAATTGAGCAGGTGCGATAGCCATAACTGAATAAAATAATTTAAAAGTCCTGCAATCTCTTCGCAACCCTCTGCGAAAATAGAAATTTCATCAGCAAAAGGTATGTGCATTAATATTTAAATGGCAATAATCCAGAAGGAGTTGAAGTGATGATATCCTACCTCAATGTACCGCTCAATCAGGAATTATCAAATAACCTCTTTTCACTTATCACCAATTGCTATATTGATTCTTCTCCGCGTATCAATCGCAAGAAACCATTAGCTGTCGTTATTTTTGCTTTTGCTAAGGAGCAGTCCAGTCGAATGAGTGGATAGGAAGCTGAACTCAGTGGAAGACTTAAAGATACTCTCTTAAATAAAGCGGAAAAAAGCTATTATTCTCGACCATTAAATATCTCCAACATCTTAGCGGGAGGTATGAACTTATAGCCCTCCTTAAATGGTCTTGAACTATCGCTTTTCAAATAATAGCTTAGCTAAAAAATTCGATAAAATATATGGTCAGAGGATCTTCTTCGATCAATTTCAATTTTAATAGGTTTAGAAAGCTACTCTGATAAATAGATTTTATAGGTGAAAGAAATGGTTTATGCCAAAATTTTAGAGAAGGATCTGCCCAAAAATATTATTACTTCTGCCATGGAAATATTGGAATAAATTTGTATTTATTGTGAAGAACGCGAATTGAAAAAATAAACTACTTACCTCAAATATAAATTTGCAAGTGGCATTCATACCCTAAGCGACAACGAAATTTCATATCTACTCCCTAACTCATAGAAACTTCCCAATCCTAATATTACCAATGACAAAGGTGCTTTGACATAATCGGTTTCATAGTCTCATTATACGACCCAATACCGCTCTGAGTTTAATGAGTATGTCAACATTCTCAACGGTCTCTACCCAAATAAGGAGTTTATCAATAACATTTTCTAAATGTTTATCAACGGAGAAAAGTATTCTTTTTAAATTTTGAGTTCAATTTTTAAAATGATACTTCGATTTAATTTCCCAAAATTAAACTTTATCAATTTATTGGCCAAATGCATTGTTATTACTGCTGATAACTTAACCACATTTTAGCTGCTGTTTGAACTCTATAAAAAAGTGAATCATATCACATCAATTTCATAGTATTGGCTGTGCAGTCCCAATTAAAATGCGCCGTAAGCTCACGAGTATGTAAACGAAATCACAGAGTTCACTAACTATATGTTCGATGATTATTCCCTCAATTCTAAAATTAGCAAAGATTCGTTAAAAAATAGCAGGCTTAATATTAACAGGCAATTGCTTCTGCATAACATCGGAATTCATGAAGTTATAATTGATTTACTGGACTCAAATTTCTATCACCTGGAATCAAAAACTAGAAACCAATTATCAAAAAAACAAAAAGACATTTTTTAGATCAGCTTCTAATTTCTATACTATTTTTGTCTCGGATGCCCTCAGAATATGAAGACTATGGTCGACAAAATTTAAATATTTGATAGATTTCGATCATTGGCGGAGGTGGGGCAAACCAAACTGCTAATTTTGCTTTATAGGCATCATCCCACCTTAATAAAACAAGTTCGTCTCAACATGATCGAAAAGATAATTACCAAAATCATAAAAGACCACAAAAATAAAAATAATGATATTTGCGAGTACAATCCCGAATACGTATAATTTTTGTTGTGTGCATCCAAGGTCAACGATAAAAGTTATAAGCAAAACTTATCTTTAATTTACAAGTCAATCGAAAAAGAAGTTATTCTAAAGAAGTTCTTGTTTATCGAAGAAGGGGGAGGTCGAATCCAACTTTCTCTAGATGTGTCAAAATATAGAAATGACCCCATTCAGATCCCATATTTGTATCATAAAAAAGTATTCAAACTCATTAACATTCTCATTCAATCACTGGAGTATTCGGGAAATATCCTTAAAAATCGGATAAAAGGATATATCAGTATGGATGATATATTTAAAATAATGGCTCTTCCCGATATCTATTCTCATACTGGCATTGTTCCGTAATTAAATTTCCTTCTCAAGAAGGAATTGATAACCCTGCTCAATCTTTATTTGTAAAAGAATGACTCTCTCTCAAAATTATACGAAAGCCAACAACTGGACTCCCTATTAGATCATTTTATTAATATATTTGTAACTAAAAAGGAAAAAAAAAACATTCAGGTAGAAGGCTAGCATCTTTTTATCCCTTACCTCGAAGAGTATCAGCAAAGCATCTACTATGACAAAAGAAATCAAAGAGATTATTTTTCAAATTAAGTACGACCCTTTCTGGCTAAACTTTATGCAATATTTTAGAAGATATCCAATAAAGCATACAATAAACTGTATAAAAAATTATATATCCTTTTGGATAATGTAAAACCTCAGGAGTTGGTCCAAGATCATTTGCTCAAGCAAGCAAGTTATGGAATTGATCACATTCATTTGAAATGGAGAAATTTTGTTGACGATGACGAAGATAATACAAACGAATAGAAGTTTGTAAAAAAGACTGTGTTGTAGATATTACGCCATGAAAAGGCCTATAGTGAAGTTGAAAAGGAGTTAGAGCAGTTTCATCTTCTAATTATAAAGAAATAAGAAAAATATATTAAGGTTATCAGCAAATTAATCAAAATGGCCTCTTAAGATTAAAATATCGGAGAAAAGATGCAGTAGTCTCTGGAAATATTCTATAAAATTATTCATAGCTTGGCAGATTATTTCGTGTGGAGGATGAAGGAAACCAAATTAAAAAAAGGTTGGTAAGGACAAGAGCTCATATAAACTCTGATTGGCTATATTACAAGGCACTCTTTTTAGTTTAATAATTTCTTAGCTCGTAAAACATTTTATTAAATTCTGAGAATCTTTGTTTTCTTCTTGGAATAAGATAAGTAAGGCTCTTTACTCAGGATATTCTATAAAATATTTCATGAAAATAATACCTGCTTCAGATTTTTTAATTGCCTCAGAGATTCTATTGCATAGGTTTCCGAAAGAATCGAGAGCAATAAATTCCATGAGCAAATAAATATAGCTCTTAGTTAGCTTTACCTCTGCGGAGAATAAAGAAAATGCGAACTCGATAAGCAAGCGCTAAAGTTTTTACAGTTACTGTGTAATCACGTGCCATTTACCGATTTATTAAGAAATCAGCCTTACTCCTCATCAGTAGATTTCTTAGATAAGATATACAATACATTCTATTTTATGATTAAAAATAATTAAAAGGTAATCATGCAATCATTTAGGGATTAATTATTACTATTACTGTCGTTGATATCAGCGAGGCTCTTTTGAACTGCGTACAAGCTATGCTAAATGGCTGTAACGAGGCAAATCAGAATTTTGTTATTGATAATAAATTTCCTGACATTTTGATTTAGGCTCTTAAGATTTAAGCAATTCATGATATTAGGAATAAAGGAGAAATAGCTAAAAGAGACCGACTTCTCTAATAAGTTGTACTATTTTATCAATCGAATGGCATTGAAGTCGAGTCTATTTTACTGTAAAAAATAAAATTGTTGGATTTCAATCATATTTATCTGCTCAATCGACTTAAATATAGCCTACTAAAAACTCTGCTCCAGTGTACGCTTGCAAATGAAAGATCATTGAGTAAAGTTCGCATAATGGTTCCAATTTAACTGCTAAAGATCAATCTTATCTGGATTTATCAAGATTTTAGAGAGGAAGACATCAAATACTGTGAAGATACAATTCTGAGGAAAAAAGAAGAATGGGATAAATTGATAAAAATTGATAATTTAAGTGGCACTTTTCTAATGATAGGCTTTTATTACTATCACCTCATTCAATATCATAACTAAGTTTAAAAATAAACAGACGACGACTAAGTCTAAGCCATTCACGATGTTGAGAAAGAAAAATAAAAAATTGTAAAAAAGTTTTTTAACTCTATTTCTGAGAAATAAAAGAAAAAATAGAAAATGTCCGCTCTTTAAAAATAGCCATTTGCTGAATAAATGAAAATGTTCTATAATAAATATTATGAAGCCTATGAGTTTTATAAGAAAAAAGCATTAAGTCTGGAAATAAATGTTTATGGACATCTCGTGAAGTTATATTTTCCAAAGATCCCTCTCTGCAGCAAGATAACATAGAAATTGGAATAGAAATTGATTTAAGAGGCTGAACGTATCAGCCAAGATGAGAAAATAAAGAGTTTATTGGAATTTTAGGAGTAAACTTATAAAATATTGCAAGGATAATAGAACTATTTCAAATAAATATAAGAAAAGTCAGCAATGGCTTATCGGATATCAAAGCTTGTCAAGGACTAATAGCAAATATTCTTGTATATCTGGATTGTAGCCTGTTTGGTCACATTGGTCTATCTAATAGATGACTTCAATATTCCTATGAAAATTTTCGTTGATTCTTTAGGGTATTTCATCACTCCAGTATCATTTTTGGATGTATTGCTATTAATCCTCGTCTTAATAAATGTAGTTTTCGCTCTTCTTCTGCTTATCAATCTTTTTATTAAAAAAATCCCTTTTTTCATGACTTACTATGGCTCCAAATATTAGTTCAGCTAAGAAAAGTAAAAAGGAGGCATCACCAACCATCAGACTATTTTTCAAATTAAAAATATAATTGGAGAAACATTCTACGATATTTATGTCATAATTTGTTGCTCGGCTTCTCTTCTTCATCCACTATTTACTGGTTTTCTCCTAGTGTATATTGTCACTCGCATTTCATTAGGGCAAAAAATAATCACCGCCATTCAATAAACTTGGTTTTCCTTTTTGGTTGCGACTGGATTATTAATTGTTTTTAATTATATATACTCTATTTATATATATACAGCCTTTACAAGTGCCACTGGATACGGCCCAACTTGCACAAATCTATTTGTTTGTTTGCTAATGCTCCTCGATCAAAGTCTAAAGGCTGGTTCCGGATTTTTGGCAAACAATACTTCCAATTATGTTGATATGACATTAAATGCTCAAGTACTATCTGAGATTGTCTATATTATCTTTGCTCAAAAAGTGATCTTTTAAATCTTTGCAGGTACCATCATCGATAAATTTTCAGAGCTTAGAGAGAAGGGGGATTCCGCTGAAGAAGATTAAAAATCAACTTGTTTTATTTGCGGGCAGGAAAGATTTTAAATTGACTTTGAATTGTAAGGATTTGATGAACACGTTTCCAAAACTCACAATAAGTTACACTACATTTATTATCTATTTTATTTGAGGAGAAAGTCCAAAAAGGAATATGGAATATAAGAGGACTATGTATGGAACTGCCTTTAAACTGGAAAGCATGATTGGATACCTGATGGAACCAGTCTTTTAAAAGAGTAAAAAGACAAATAAGAAAGCCCAGAAGAGACCAAGCCCGAGGATCAGGTTTACGAATAGTTTTATCAAAAAAAATTACAATAGTTCAAAAAAATGAGAATTAAACTAGAATTATTAAGCACCCAACTAAAAGAATAAAATTTTAGCATATGATTCCTCAGTAATATCCTTTACAATCTTTGGATTAATTGTGATTATAGAATGATTAATTGCATTAAAATCAATATTTCAATGATCTTTGATTTTATCCTTTGATTACTTCTATAACAGTCTTAAAAGAAGGAAGGTTATGAGAGGATTTTGATACCCTTGTTGCTTTATATACCATATCACTTGTACGAATAGGCCTAAGCTTTAAATTTAAATTCTATTTATTAAGGCTAATATTAATATGGCTGATTTGCTTGAATCTTTAAATAACTCGATTTTAATTGTAACTTTTCATCAATAATTTTCCCAAACTACAATTATTATTAGTAGAGCTTTCTAGTATTTTTTTGCTTGGCATATTTATGTATTAATATAAGTGTTTTTTCTTTAAAATTGGAGAGTTAATACATTAAGATTGCTCACTATGTTATAAGAAATATCTGCTTGACCGAGTTATCTTAGGAATAAATGATTCTTCCGTTCTCCAAGCAGATATGGTAATATTCTATTACTTGTCTTGCTTTTGTATTGGAATTAACTTCTGCTTTGACAAACTGATAATATGATGTTGTTTATTAGTATGCTATTCAGTGATAATCTTTTCCAAATTTGGCATCGGATTGAGAGTTGATTTGAAATCAAATTTTATGGAGGATCTCTTGAGTTTAAATTGGCTGAATCTTGCTCTATAGTTTGATGTTGATGGCAAATTCGAAATCTTCCTTAAAAGAGCGAGATGAATTTGACTTCTGCTTTCCATTATAAATAAAATACCCATTTTAAACTCATATACTAATAAAATTAAGGCAAAGCTTTAGAAATACAGCAATAATTATATTATTTTTAAATAATATTCTTATTATTAAAACTCGTAGGCTCCAATGAGGCAATTGTATGTTTAAGCACAATTAATCATCATTATATAATTCATATTACATTATTCATGTTGAGGAAAATTTTACAAATTACTTGCCAGTTTAGCAAATTAAATAAAATACCAAGGCCAAGAGATCCAACTGTGGCTTAATCATTTGAGACTAAGCTGAGTACTGAGGAAATTCGAATCCTCATGGATCCAAAGGGATTTATGAGTGAGGAAGAAAAAATCGATATCGAGGAAAGCATAAAAATAGTGCAAACTGATATTTTAGTGAGCACAAAAGAAGAAAAATCATGCGAAAATGCCAAGAGTTAAGTCAGTGCAAAGCCACCTATGTAGCCATAATATGGATATAAACCAAAAGGTCCATAACCCACAAGATATGGCGATTGGGAAGTGAGAGGCAAATGCATCGACTTTTGATTTGAAATAATTATCTCTAAAAGAAAATTAATTAATTCGTTTGATGATTTAAATTTACATCTTTTTGAAAGAATAAATAGAATTAAAGAATTATGTTTTATTAAATATAAGCATTAAATAGATCTGCATATTGATATTGTATTGATAATTTAGCTAATCATGTCCAATATTGATAGTTATGTTGGACATAGTTAGGTTTTAAATTCAGTCGACCACTATTTTCATTATTTTGATAATCATATTGAATTGGACAATTTCTTTTTATTGATTGCTTTTTATAATCTTGATAATCTTTACTATTATATTCCTTATTGCTGACGCTATCCTAATGCCATTTATGAACAATTAACTCAGTAGGATCTCGATAATTAAAATGTCTCTTATGAACTTTTCCCAAATATTTTTAAAATTACACTTATTTCGTTGGAGTACTATCATAATTTCTATGAACAGGGCTAACAGAAAATTATTTTTTATTATTCAACTATTTTTCTTAGTATTTTGCCGGTTTTAACTCCTGCCTTCTTCTCTACAATTTTTATAAATTATTTCGATTTTAAACACCATCTAGAGGTCTCGAGGGATTTATTGCTTCCATTTGGTACGCAATCTATTTTTTTCTATTGATAGGGGACGACTATTTTGAATGAAATTACTGAGAGCCCCCTGAAAATTTATCAACTTAAATTAAAAAAAATTTTAAAGATTAATCTTTTTCAGTTTCTTCTTCTTTTGATGAAATTTTAATAAGCTCAATTTTAAAGGGATCTTGCATTAGATAGCGGTCTCGCGCATTACGAGACTATTAATTCGTATGGTTTTAATTTTCATATAGAGCTTGTTGCTAAAAAATAGATGGGGTCTTTCCTTATAAATGATAATTTTGGTTATCTTTAATCTTATGATATTATTCATTCACGAGTGGATTTCTACTTTATTTTGATTATTCTTTAATAACTCGGTTGTTGTTGGAAATATTGCCCACTTTCCTTGGATATGGATTTGATTTATTGATATAATGCTTATTGATTGAATCATCAACTATGAACGAAGAATTTTGATCCGAGTTCCCCACTTCAAATTATGTTTGAATACGAGAGAGATTATTCTCATCTTCTCTTTATATTGATTCATAGTATTTCCTGATTTCAGTAATTTCTTGTGATTCAGCATTCTTTAGTAGTTGATATAAATAATATTCCGAAGGCAACTCAATATCTACATCAATCCATCTTTATTGATACCTTTTATGAATGCACTTCAAACTCTCCTTCCACATTTCATACTCGCTCTACGTTTATTTTTGGTTATTAGAAGTAATAACATCAACTAATTTATTTGATTAAAATTTACCATAAACCCACTTTAATACAGATGGACATAATAAAATGCCTCGGCCCTAAAACTCCCCTTTTTAGAACTCTCCTATAAATTTATTCCCATTTTTAAAACATTTTTCTCCAAATGTTTATAATTTAGAGTTGTTGTAGTATCCCCTTTCTAATGATTTTAATTATAATTTTCCTCTATTCGGCAGCACATTTTCGGCATAAAATTTAAAAGCTAATCCATGAATCTGGCTGAAGTCATCAAAATAGCCGATTGTAAAGAGATTTTTATCAAATTTAACATGCATATTATCTGGTCTTTCGAATGTAAATGAAAATGCTTGATCATGCTTGGCTCCAATCATTTTTAAAATTGTTTTTCTAAAAATACCTTAATTGTCCATTGGCTCCTAATGGAGGATCTTATGAATTAATACTCCTTTTTTGAATATAAGTTAATATATTTTATGCTCCTCACAGTCAATGAGGACTCCATTTCCATTTATCTGACTTTTATCTTCATTGAAAGGTATTTTAATGATAGTCTTTCCAATTTTATAAGCGATTTATATTTCAGCACTATTTTTTATAAATATTGATGCTATTGAATTTTATCGAAATATAATGGTATGGCCACTAGGGGTATCATGAAGATACTCTGTTATTGCTGCTGAACCGTCGTCATGCAAGATAATACCTTTTCCATGTTTTTTATAAGCCTTCATTCCTCCCATATAAACTGCATTATTGTAGTGACAGAAATATCTATATTTATTCAGTGTTCGATCCTTTGCTTTTTTGACTTATTTTTGTTCTTTTAAATTGGCTTAAATTTCGAAATTGGGTTTATTTGGAGAAAATGACCTTTACATAAACCTAAAATATAATTTTATAATTGTAATAAATCAAAATTATTAAATACGAATTCTTATAATAGAAGGGTTTTAACTGAAATAGTTTTGATACTCTACATAAATAATACACTTAATAAATCAAATAAGAAATGCAAAATCAGTGTTGGGAACTTTGGTGGGTGTCATTTTATACTTTATGCTACGGTTGGAAGCAATTGAAATATAGACAGCATTCATAATTAGTATAATTCTCATTAAGAGGTTAGTCTAGGTCACATTCGGCCAAAATACTGAAGTTAAAAACAAACCAACTGAAAGATATTTAGAACAATATACCAAATACAACGGAGATACTACTAAAAGATAAGTTAGAAATGTATCTTCCCAAAGCAGGAAAGGAATTATCAATCCAGCCAGAGATAAAAATGCTGATATTGGCGTATGCTTCATTTATGGAACTGCCATTGGCTTTAGAGTTATGAATGGTCCATCACTAATTACTTCTTCAATCTACATTAGAATAATTGAGGATTATTTTAAATTATTAATAATGTCAACAGAGTTGAAATTAAATCTATTTTAAAAGGATAATTTATTGTAGTTCTGGACACGAGCCATTCGACTAAATGTAAAGTAATAGTTTAGACTACAATATGATAAATATTAATTATCAAATTAAGCAGCAGCAATTCATTGAAGAATTTTACAATTTCGACATCTTCCTTTGGTCCATTAACATTTCTTTTGCTTTCAGAGGAATTAGACTAAAAATTTATTGCTCTGAATTGAGAAAGGTAGCATTTTTATCTTGTTCATAATCTTTTTTTAGAGTCTATAACCTCCATCGTCATAATATTACTTGTGTGAAAGTGAATGATCAAAAGGAACAGGACAAAAGAATATTTGCAATTGACTGGAATCTTTTATTGATCGTATTGTCTTGTACTGCATATTTTTATTTAAACCTATTTTTCAATTTCAGCTATATCGCCAGGCAACTGTATATTATAGATGATAATGGCAATGTCACTCGAGCAATACGAAAGGTGTTTAATTTTATCATATAGTTATTGACCAGTCGCGTTCCTAAGTAAATTATTGATCTACCACCATTTTAATACAATCTCGTCAGATCCAATAAATATTTTTTCCTATATTTAAACCCAAATTAAAGATGTTACAGTGGGTAGGTTCGTTTCAGATCCTTTTTCATGGCTTTTTTTATGAGAGTTTCGATTTAGATCATCAAATCTCTTTTTTAGAAAACTGCTTTTTTCGATTCCAAATAATGTCAAATGAAATTCCATAAATTTTATTAATTTGACAACAAATATGGTATAATTATATAATGAACTAATATCACTCTTCATCCTAATCACGAACAATTTTAGACTTATTTGCCTTCGATTTATTTGCAGTCATTTTTGAGGATCCCCTTTATTTCTCATATTTTTTGAGATGTGCTGCTGAATTCTTTCCTTATATCTGATTGACAGAAAACATATCTTTATATTGATAAGGAACTGTGATCTATGGATATTAGCATGCTGGTTGTTCAAGTAAATGATCCATAGGTATTTTTTCTTGATCTTTTTTGGGTGTAATCTAAAAATTAGTCCCCATTTTATTATCTCCCGATCTAAATTATTTTCTCAATTTTTTTCTTCTCTTTTATCCTTGGTGACTCCAAAAGTTATTTTCAAATGTTTGTATTTTATCTTTTTTCGTTTATTTGTCTTCATAATCTTGCTGTTTAAGTCTTTCTATTTTATGTTAATTTGATTTTAATTTTTTTAATGATTACAATCGTATTTTCTGAAGAATATCTTTTTCCTTTTTTGTTGTTAATTAAGACTATTCAATTTTGTTATCCACTTCCTACTTTATTGAAGCAGAATTATTATTTGTTTGAATGATCTTTTCTTACAACTTTTATTTTTTATTGAATGACAGCTAATTGTTATAGATACTCATATCATTTTTGATGTTGTTTTATCTATGCAGCCGGTATTATGATTGATTTTAGGACACTGATCTCTCGAGTTCAGCTCGTTATTAAGAATTTAAACTAATATCAGACTCTTATTAACCAATTTTATGAATAATAGAAAGATTTTGTGCTGACTTTTAAAGTAATTATTGAGAAATCCTTTAAAAAGGTTACTGTTATAATAGCCTTTTTGCTGTTTATTTCCAATGTTACTAAAAAATGGAGATATCTTTGAGCCATAATTATTTTTAACTTAATCTTTCTAGAGAAACCAATGCCTCCTCTTGTTAATTCTGTTTATATATCAACTGATTAATGTTTTCTTCTGAAAGTTATCGAATTTATATTTTATACAAGTGCTAATAGTCATTCAATTGTGGCTATAATTGTATCTTTTTGGTTGGTGCTATTGGACTAAAATTCTCCCATCTTTTATAGTTTTTTTCAATAAATTTTTTCCTCCATTCCTCTTTTGATTCCGTTAAAATAAATTAAAGATTAAGAATATCCTTTAAGAATCTTATCTTTTCAGTAAGTTCCTCAATACTTCTTGTAAATTTACTGATTAGATATAATTTTCTCTTTTTATACAGTTATATTCTCGCCTTAAAGTACTCTTCAAAAATATCAAAAACTGTCTTATATCCCTTAAACTTTCCTTTTTAATTGATCAAGGTCATATTTATCTCTTTAATTTTTTCTGATAACTAAAGATATTTTTACAGCTCGCCTTATTGAGGTTATTTTCCTTCTTAAAATTTAAGCATGAATAAAAAGTCAGAGTCAGGATAAAAGCCTTATTGAAAATACTCTAACTCCCCTTATCTTTAAGTATTGTGGACATGTGCTTAAAGAGACTCTTTGAATTATTTAATAGATTTTGTTATCGGAACCTCCTTAATAAAAATATTGTGATTTTTTATTTATAATTTTCCGCTCACTTTATAATTCCCTTTTTTTTACTCGTAAACTATTCCTTAAAATCCTTCCCAAGAAGGAGCTTTTATTATAATTTTTTCATTTATTCTATTTTTAACCATTTCTATGATTTAATCGACTCTTCGACCATATACAACTGTATTCCAAAGTGATCCGTTCGAATTACATCCATTGATAAGCATCAAAGGCAGTATAGGTACATAGTATTTAGGTTAAAGGTTAACACCATCTTAACTAACGTATGATAGCCCCTACTCATCATCTTAAGGAAATAATAAACGAGTCATATGTGCAAGACCAACTGACAGATATTCTACTGAATCTGAATCTTTTCCATTTTTCATTCTTGTTCCAAAATGGCCAACTGATTTCAAAATAGGTAAATTATTTGAGCCCACATAGCTTTGAGCCATCTTGATGATGTTGCTCTAAATTTCATTAACACTAATATTATAATTAACTATTTGCATAACATTTGCTGCCAGTTTAGTAACTGAAATTGTTCTTTCATTTTGACATTGAAGCATACAATGTAATATTTTTCTTTAAATGAGTTTTAAACCATCAATAACTGAAGGCACATATCTTGAATTTTACAGAGCAAATACATTGCTAAGTTATTTATTGACAAAATTTGTCACAGTAATGTTGCGACTGTTATAAATTACATCAAATTGCATTTTATTGTTTTCTAACCATTTTTTTAAATGATCAGTATTGTTTTTACTATAAACTAGCTTCAAAGCTTTATTATCATCTTAATTTCGATAAATTACAGAATAGGTCCATTTTTAGTGGGTGAGAAGTAGTTGCTTCATTGATTATTCACTCATTTAATTTAGTTTTTCATTAAATTAGACAGTCCATTATGAGGGGGAATTTGAGGTTGTACTCCAATTCTAATATTCATTTTTATTTTTAAATTATTTGACTGCTCCGTTTGGATGAATGCATTTAACGACAGGCGGATAAAAAAAAGTTATAAATCCCTTAATCTTGCATAAAGAAGGCCAAAATGTTTCTAAAAAATTTAAGATTAAGCCTCTCAGTAGAGTTCCCTCAGTGTATTGATTGGCCATTATTAAAATGCTTCTATATTTCAAATCTTTGACAGAAGTATAAACTCTATTAAAACTTAATCCTATAGTCTTGATGAATTTCCAAATATCTTGATTATTCATTATTTAATTTGTATTAGCGTTTCTGGTGTTTACAAATTTTTCTTTGAGAGTAAATATATCAAAATCCTGTTTGTTTCCTTCTTCAAGACATTTGAATATCGTTGATTTTAGAGACTGGCTTTATACTACTATTAAGCATTTAGAACTAATATTGCAATCTTTTGATTAATTTGATTTGTTTCTTTTAAAATTCTGAGTATTGCATAACAAAGATTAATTCAATTTATTTGCATCTCTCTGCTGTGCCATTTCTTGAAATATTTTAAGGAGATTATTCTTCTTCAAAAACTATAGACCTCTATCTGAAAGATTATAAAGTGATCCAAAGAAATTAATTGGATTCAAGAGTGTCTCTCGAGTGGGAGAATTATATTTGGGCTCTTAAAGATAGATGCTGACCATAATAAAATAGTTTGATTTGTATTTATCTGGTTTATGATAGGCATCCAGAGAATCTATCATTCGCTTTTGATAGAGCTCAAGTCCTCGATTGGCTATTTGACAAATCACATAATTAACATGATTGCCTCCATTTTTTGTCCATATACAGCCATTCACAAATGATACCTGTTGGAATTTATTGTATTAAGTTTTTGCTATTATAACCTTCCATCTTGGACTCATTTCACTGCTATCTGAAAATAATTAACTGGGTTCTTTAACGAACCTTTGAGCATAAGTCAGAAAATTGTCATAAGAAACAGTTTTACTATTTATTATACACTTAACCCTCAATAACCCAGCAATATCATGTGCTCTTCTTTCCATAAGACAAATAAAATCTGGAGAATATTTCTAAATGTTGAATTTCGTGAAATCTATTTGATAAGAAACCTTAAAATAGTCTTTTTTGTTGTAATTCATTTTTGTTGGTTCTTCCATATGCTGCATGTTATTTCTCCATTAAATTTTTACAGCTATTTTTTATTTTTAACTTCCAGTTTAGACCACAAAATGTTTAGAAAAAATATTTACAAATTTAGCGCTATATCCCATTTAATAATTTATTTTGTGACTATTTGAATTTCCAAAAATACATTGAAGAAGATAATTTTAATCATCTATTTTATCAATAAGGGAAATATCTCCATCGTTTGATATTGAAATGAACCCGTCTTATCGGATAGTTACTTAAATAATAGTGGTATTTTTATCCTTTTTGATTATATTTTATGCAGCATTGATCAGCAAATCTTAGTAAAGTTTTAACAAAGCAGGAGTATATTTTAGTTATTTGTAAATCATTCTGTTATCTTGCATTATCCAGTGATTTTCTTCAATTTCTTTCATGCAACCAATATACTCTTCAGGATTATTCAATACTTTTTCTCGAATGACTATTGGCTTAAGCTTCATGGATGTTTAAAAGTATTTCATTCTACCATTTTTAAGAGTCCTAGCTTATAGAAAAGTTAATATCTGTTCAAATTAATTACAATTTTCTGTTTCTTTATCTAAATGAATGTTGCTTTTTCTTTGCCCAAAGTGATTGTTTTTTATATGTGACTCATTACTTTTCTCCTGTATTTTTCTTCATTGTCAATGATTCGCTGATAACTAATTTTGCTCATTCATTGAATATCGATGATAATTAGATGGAAATTATTTATTATTTTGCATTTAAATAATATTTGTCAACCTGATTTATGGTGCATAGATTTATTGATAAATATTTTTAAAAAAAAGTAATTTATTATACCTATTATAACTGTAATAAAAGAGTGATAAAACTTCTTAAGATAGATTTTAAGCTGAGATATATTTTATACTACCATATTTCTATGATCTTTAGTATCCGTTAATAATCAAATTATTATCTTAATGATTTAATATTCCTATCTAAAATACGTGTCATTTTAACTACAGATCATCAAATAATCAAATAATAAGTATTTAAATTTTACTTATATCATTGAATAATTTCTATACTTTGAGGTTTATTTATATTTTAATTCATTGAAATTTCTGCTCCAGGTTCATCCACTTAGTTTTACGAAATTTGAACTTATTCAGCCTGTTCCAATCTGATCATCTTTTTCATCAGTATCAGACCAAAAAGAAAAAGAAAAATGTAATAATTCCAAAAAAGTACGGCCTATTTAAAAGAAATTAAAACATAGTTCATGACTGGTATACACAAGGACAAAGTAGTTAGAACTGCTGTCAAAGATGCATCGTATAGAATCAATTGACCATATGCATATTTTTTAATTCTACATGCATGAATATACATTGCAATATTAGCCAAGCTGAAGATATAGTAGAAGATAATTCCCTTTTGTATCAAAAAAATACAAATGGATAAAAGGAAAATAGAAGAAAAAGCAACTAATATTAAAATACTCTTTTTCCTTTTGCTTAGGGCTTGAAAAAATTGATTCATGCTTTTCTGAAATGAAGTAAGGAGATAAAGAGAGTGTATAATGGAAGGGGCAAGGCAAAAGAGGTAAATTCCATAGATAATTAGAATTAACCAGATAGATAACGTCATTATGGACTGGTATGCAATTGCGATAAAGCAAGACACTATGCTAATTAATTTAATAACAATTATCATCAAAGCTAAGGGATGGGTTCTCTTTTTTAAATTATAAAGCAGTTTATTCCTTTGCTGGTCGGTAATAGGAATAAATACTAACCCTGCAACTGCAAAAATTAATAATAAAATCCAGGTTAAATGGGCATATTTTATCTATGATCTTTGTATATTCATATGCTGATTGTTAGATTTAAGAGAATATTTCCAATTAACTCCAAATCCAATTTCATAGGTAACAAAGCCAGTGAAAGATTCTTTTGAACTTAAAAGATAACCACTTTAAATCAGAGAAAATTTATCATTGTATGAGGCTTCTCCCTTTATTACTGCTGAGGGAACATTTTAAGGGTAGTCAATTTTAAAAATAAATGTATTGTCAGATAGAATCTAAAATGAAAAAGGTCCTCGGTAAATATCACTGCCTTCATAACTAGGATAAGTCTTTATAAATATAATCTTACATAATCTTAGTTTCCAAGGTGCCCTTATAAATAGACTACTCTACTCCAAAAATGCTATTCTGCCAGAACAAACCCGAATATAGAGAAAAACATGAGCCCAAAAAGCCATACTCTTGAACGCATCATTATTATCTTATCCTTTGAAAAGTACTTTTAAATTATACAATCATAATTATAGAAATTCGTATCTTTATTTTTCTTATAATTCTCATTCCAAGCAAAAACATACATCAATTTACCTAATATGATCCTAATCAGCATTTATATTAAGTTTATTTACATTCGAACAAATTCACATTGCAAGATTTATCCCAAAAATATAATCAATCATTCATTGCTTTTTGATTCTCGAGCAAATTGCTATTCTCCCCGGAATGAGACTTTTAATTTCCGAAAGATTTTTTAATTTTTAAGTTTTGATCAACTGATGGTGGTTTTCTAGATGAGCAGGTCCCTCTTCTAAATTAATGAAGGATGCAAAAAAGATGCGACCCGATTCTTTCAACTTGTGTAAATCATTCAAAATTTCTTGCAGGGAAACTCCCTTTTATTTTTAGAATAGTTTGGCCAAAATATTTCTTAGCTCAATCGAGATGATCTTATCTCTCCATAAATTATCGATAAATTGTTAAAATTTATCCAAATTGTGAATGGAACCATCATCTCTTTTCCGCAAAAGGATAAGTTGTAAAAGAATAACTCCAATTTCTTTTATATCATTGAAATTTAATTTTTATCGCACACCAGTCGAAATTGAGTTTAAAGTTTTTGAAGTTTTTTGGCTAACATCCATTACCACTTCCTCATTTTCTAAAGCAGATCGATTATACTTATGCTTTTTTTTAGCACTTATTTTTTTTGAGGACGATTCACACTCAAGAGGAAAAGGATATATTTTGATAAATCCCTCTGGACTGACAAAAATGTTTTTGGACTAAAATAAGCCAGTATCTTGGTTGGTCAGCTTTTAGTGCATGCATTGGGCTATGGATAATAAACTTTCAAGAATATAAAATAAGTCACCCTCTCTAAATCTTTTTCCTCTTCGAAGTTTGATGTCAATGGTGTCTTCAAGAGTAACGTTGAAATATCTGGCATAAATATCTAAACTAACTTTACGAATGCACATTTCAATTGCTTAATAAAACAAGACTTACTTTCAGTTATTTTAATCGATTCAATATTGACAATATTCTTATGTTAGGGTAACGAAGTATACCACTCTTGTTTCTATATTAACCGATTTCTTGTTTTTGATTAATCAATACCCATTTACCTAAACAACATTAAGTATCGAATAGGGTTTACTCCGTATTTATATATTTTAATCTTCCCAAATTTTTATGTTTCACTCTCGTCGTAAAAAACCATTTTATCCATCATTTACTAATTTGCTGAAGGCCTTGACTCACTAGAATCATTGACTCCCATCCACAATATTAACAATATAAATTATAAAAAGCATTACCGAGACAAAATGTATCAAAAACAATAAAAGAACCTAATCATTAAAAATAACTTATATTATTTGTAATTAAATCTATTAATTTAAGCAAATACTGGATTATGACCATTAAATTCAGTTTTATGCTTACTTCTTGCTGAGGATATTTATTTTACTCAAGGCTTAAACAAATTAAGTTGGGGTGATAATGCAATCGGCTGCTAATAGCACATTTGACAACTAACTATTTCTCTTGACGCAGCAAATTTAAGATTGACTTAAGCCACCACTTATGAAGCAAATAAGTCGTTTATCATCGAACTTTGGCCCTCTCCCTTCTTCTGCGATTGAAACAACGATTTCTTCCATAAACTGTTTACTTTTAGTTTGCTCAAACTTTAAAAATTCAATTAATCTTGGCAATACAATTTCTAAATGATATTGAATTTACCTAATCCTGAAGTAAATCTCTCAGAAGGCATGCTATTTAATTTGAGGCGCGTTCTGGCTCTTTCCATGGCCAATTTATCTATTGATTTTGTACTTTTTGATATTTTTCTGTCATATTTAATTCCAAACACAACTAAATTCTTCAGAATAATTTGTTCTTCCTCATTGAAAAGATTTAGAATCGTAAAATAATCTTCTTTGCTGAGTTTAATGCAAATCAAGACTAATAAAGCCAATCTAATTAATTATTTTCTTGAGAGGGATGTATTATTTTTTATGATACTGACTATCTAGTTAAATATTTAGTTGCTATTTGTTTGATTACCTTCCCCATCAATACCTGTGGAAAGGCTCAATTCAAGCTCCCCAATTTTAGTTAGATTTTTTTATTGAAATTTTAAAAATAATTTACTTAAAATTTATTAATGAATTTATAAATTCTATTTTTATTTTATTAACTCATTCAAATCGACTCTTCCTTCTTTTCCAAGATTTCCTATCTTGCTTATCTTATTAGTTAACTCTTATATTCTTTAGGGAAGCACTGTTAGTGCATGAGATATATGCCTATATCTAAATTCTTAAAAAATTTATCCTTTTAAAAGGTTTATATCAAAGTTATTTTTTTCTCCCTTTTAACATCCTAACAGATCATAAAGCAAAGACTCGTATGCATATCCATGAATTAAAGGAGTGATGGTATCTAGGTTACGATCAGCTATAAAAATAGTTAAATCAGGAGCATCGTGAGTTATTGCTACAGACTTGGCGTCAAGTAAGCCAAAGAGATATCCTTTTATTTATTTTGAGACTCTTTATGCTATACGTTCTGATATTTTATTTGCTGAAGACTGATAATATATCCTGACTGTATTCAGAGGCTCATATCCAGCTACAAGATCAATAAACCTTCTGCCAATATTAAATCTCACTTATTTTTAAGAACTGCTGTCCTAACTGAGTGCTAAATGCAGATAGGGCATTGAAAGACTTACACAATTATCAGAAACAATGTCCAATTAACAATAGAACTATTTAAATGAATGTTTTGCTAATTTCTTGAGAAAAGTTGGTGAATTTGATATAGTTTTCATTAAATTTTTATCAAGTGAAGAGGTCAAAAGCACATGGGCTTTCCTATATTGTCCGCTTTTCTAGCTTGAAAAATCTTTGAGAAGAGCTTCCACTGATGATTTTGTCGGGGATATAAAATAAATAGCATGATGATCTAATGGTTTACGAATGACTTACAATTTCTAAATAAATACTATTCCAAAGTTAACAAGTTAAGTGATTGTAAAAAGAGACGAAATTATTTTGGCAGACACCAAATCCAATACTAGCACCATGCTGCTTAGCTCGTATTTTTATTTTATGCTTTTAAACTCAAAGAAGAACCGCTTACGAATATTTTATCGAAAGGAAAACTACTATTGATACTTGGAGGGAACAATTAATTTTGGCATTTGCTTTATTATAAATTAACTTTACTATGATTAATTTTCATTTTATTATTTGATAGTTTAGTGAGAGTGCTTAATTAAATTGATAAATCAAGCAAATCCAGTTAATTAATTGAATTTATTACAGAGAAAAATGGGAACATAAACTTCAAATGATTGCTGTGCTGCAGTAGAATAGAAGTAGTATAGTCAATACAACTAGTCGAAACAAGTTATTCATAATAATTAAATATAAGATGAAAGATCTGCCATTAAGTTAGATGATAAAAGGCATGAAAAAAAAGATTCATTTTTAAAAAAGGATGGCCAATAACATAATAAAGATTTATCAAAATAGTAAATATTGCACCACGCTCCGAATAGGAAATTCGCAAAGGAAGTAACAGATGCTATAGCGATGTCAGCCTGCGATGTTAATCATATTAAATAAAGATATTAATTCAAAAGTAAAAATATACACACTTAGGATTAGCTGTACCTCAAGGTTACAGTCCATCTCCTTTTCAAGAAGCTTCTTTTTATTACATATTCAGCTCGAATGCATACTATAAGGGGTAATGGTAGAAAGGAGTTCCTCACGGCCTAGGAGAAGTTATTTTAAAAGATGGCTCATATTTTCGTGGATATTTTGCTAACGGAGTAGCAAAGGGTCCTTAGTGTGTGTACATATCGAAAAATGGAGCTATATATGAAGGAGATATCATTAAAACTAAGAAAAACAATAATGGAACATTAAAGGATGGCAATTATGAATATCAAGGGGAATGGGTTTAAAATTTACCGCAAGGAAATGGAAAATAAGTCTTTCCTAATGGAGATAATTTTAAAGGAAGGTTTGTTAATGGAGAAAAAAATGGTTACGGAGAATATGTATGGAATAGAGGTTCATTTAAAAGTTATTGTGGTTACTTTTAGGAGAATTATATCAACAAATCTGGTAATTTAATATTATAGGGTGGAACTATATCAGGAGTATTTTAGTGTGATTAATATCTAAAAATTAATCATGCTTAACTAAAGTATGATGAAAAGACCTACACTGGTAATTCATATTGAATGTAGGAATTATTAAAAATGGGTAAATTTAGGAGGGTTTCTCAGTGGAATGTTTAGAGGAATGTCCAGCTTATAAAATTGAAAAAATATGCCTCTCTGATAATAAATTTACAGGAGTATTTACCTAATTAGAATCTAAAAAAGAATTTCAAATTTTCAACGGGGCCAAGCTACTTTATTATGATACTAGATTCTAAAAGGGCAAAATTTAACGTGTTCTAACCTAAATATAAAGGGCTTATAATTCTAGCACTCGACATAGTTAAGCTTTGGCATAATTGCAAAATAATTTGCCTTAGTATAGATGTAAATTGCGGTAGGAGAGTTAGCAAATTAATGAACCAATAGTTATTGTGCCAATTTGTGGCCAAAATATTCTAATTGCAAAAAAATAATAAAATCACTGATTATTAAATTCTATAGGAATTATCTATATAAATTTTATCAGAATAAAATTAATAATTTATATTGATAACAATATTTCTTTTAATTTTAATTTTTAACTTTTAATTTGCAATTATTTGGTGATATAAAATAATTATTACAGTATTTTTTAAAAAATAAATTCAAATTCT
>Ga0302188_10000322_pt1 | contig 41035 bp, 28 predicted proteins | sample II_Bog_E2_1_FD_198783 | JGI IMG/M metagenome (GOLD analysis project Ga0302188, IMG submission 198783) | Peat permafrost microbial communities from Stordalen Mire near Abisko, Sweden - II_Bog_E2_1 | ecosystem: Environmental > Terrestrial > Soil > Wetlands > Peat | place: Sweden: Abisko... | reverse complement strand
CAGTTCGGAGACGGTCGGCGACGCGGAAGGCCGCTTCGAAGCGATCGCCAAGTCGGAGCGGCTGTACCGGCATATCGTCCGCGCCCGGCCGGGAGACGCCGGGTTTTCGTTCACCGGTGACGGCGGCCGAATCCATCCACGTCCGGGGCCCGGCCGGGCGCCCTCGCGACAAGCCGCCCTTGGTGACCTCTGCCGACGGCTGGTGATGGAGGCCTACGCCCCGGCGGCGGTCTTGATCAACCACAGGAACGAATGTCTCTATTCGCTGGGACCGACAGACCGCTATCTGCGCGTGGCGCCGGGTCATCCGACGCATGATCTGCTGGCACTCGCCCGCCAGGGGCTGCGCGGCAAACTTGCGGCGGCTATCCAACAAGCCATCCAACAGAACGCGCGCGTTGTCGTCGCCGGTGGCCGGACGAACCGCGACGGCGACGCGCCTTCCTTCAACATCGACGTGCGCCCCGTGACGGCCGATAGCGATAAGCTGCTGTTGATCTGCTTCGTTGACGCGCCACTGCAACCGGACAAGCAAGCGGGCCTCGTCACGGCGGGCGACGCGTCGCTGGTGGCCCGGCTTGAGCAGGAGCTTGAAGCCACGCGGACTGAGCTGCAAGGCGCCATCCGAAGCCTCGAGATCTCCAGCGAAGAGCAGAAGGCGATCAACGAAGAGGCCCTGTCGATCAACGAGGAATACCAATCGACGAACGAGGAGCTGCTGACGTCGAAGGAGGAATTGCAATCGCTCAACGAGGAGCTGACCGCCCTCAACAGCCAGCTCCATGAGACCCTGGAACGGCAGCGCACGACATCCAATGATTTGCAGAACGTTCTCTACAGCACCGACGTCCCAACGCTGTTCCTCGACACCGACCTGAATATCCGATTCTTCACGCCAGCCACCAAGTCGCTGTTCAGCGTCATACCCAGCGACGTCGGCCGGCCGCTTCAAGACCTGCACTCGCTGGCTGCCGATGGCGCGCTGCTGACCGATGCCCGGGCGGTGCTTGAGACCCTTGCGCCGATCGAGCGGGAGATCGAAGCGCAGAACGGCGCTTGGTACAACCGTCGTGTCCTGCCTTATCGGGCCCAGGACAACGGAGTCGAGGGCGTCGTCATCACCTTTGCCGATATTACCGACCGGCGACACGCGGCTGACGCTCTGGCGGCAGCCATGCGGCAAGCGGAGCTGGCCAATGCCGCCAAGTCGCGCTTCCTTGCCGCCGCGAGCCACGATCTTCGTCAGCCGCTGCAGACGCTTGCCCTGCTGCAGGGGCTCCTGGCGAAGACCGTCGAAGGCGAGCGCGCAGAGAAGTTGGTCGCGCGGCTCGACGAGACACTGGGCGCCATGACCGGCATGCTGAACGCACTGCTCGACATCAACCAGATCGAGGCCGGCAACGTCCGCCCCGAGGTGGTCAGTTTCCCGATCGACGATCTGCTCAGCCGGCTCAGGGATGAGTTCGCCTATCACGCGCATGCGCAAGGCCTTATGTTTCGCACGGTCCCGTGCAGCCTTCCGGTGCAGAGCGATCCGCTGCTGCTGGAGCAGATGATCCGCAATCTGCTATCGAACGCATTGAAATACACCAGTCACGGCAAGGTGCTGCTTGGCTGCCGGCGCCGCCGCGGTATCCTCAGCATCGAGGTCTGGGATACCGGCGTCGGCATCCCAGACGAGGAGCTGCAAGCGGTGTTCGAGGAGTACCATCAACTCGGCAACGCCGCGCGTGAGCGGAGCCGTGGCCTCGGTCTTGGCCTGTCCATCGTGCAGCGTCTCGGGAATTTGCTGGGCCATCGGGTGCGCGTCCGCTCGCGTCCGGGCAAGGGCTCGGTCTTCGCCATCGAGATCGTCCTTCAACCGGGCGAGATGGCACCGGAGCTGGAACAACATGGGCATGGCGTCGATAACGGGAGCACCGACGCTGTTCGCCGGACCGGCGTCATCCTGGTCGTCGAAGACGATCCCGAAGTGCGCGGACTGCTGGAACTCGTGCTCGGCGAGGACGGCCATCGCGCGGCAACGGCGCCCGACGGCATCGCAGCGCTTGAGCTGGTGACGCGAGGTCCGATCCGACCTGACCTCATCATCGCAGACTATAATCTTCCCAACGGTCTGACCGGCCTTCAGTTCATCGGAAAGGTGCGGGAGAGACTTCATCGTGAGATCCCGGTCATCATCCTGACCGGTGATATCTCGACCGTTACCTTGCGGGAGATCGCGCTGCAGAACTGTGTCCATCTTAACAAGCCGGTGAAGCTGGGCGAGCTGACCCAGGTCATCCAGCGGCTGTTGCCGGTATCGCAGGCCGGCGCTCCGCCGTCTGAACCGGGCGGCTCTGCGGGTGCGCCGCTCATCTTTGTCGTCGACGACGACAGCAACGTGCGCGAGGGGTTTCGCAGCCTGCTCGAGCAGGATGGCTGGACGGTCGTGGACTTTGCGTCCTGCGAGGCATTCCTCGAACACTACCGCCCCGGGACAGGGGCCTGCCTGTTGATCGACGCGTACCTGCCGGGAATGAGCGGGCTCGAATTGCTGAGGCGGCTGGCGGGCCATCGGCTGCCGGCAATCATGCTCACGGGCAGCAGCGACGTGGCGATCGCGGTTCAAGCCATGAAGGCGGGCGCTGCGGACTTCATCGAGAAGCCGGTCGGCCGTGCCGAGCTGCTTGCCAGCATCGAGCGTGCTGTCGAGCAGTCCCGCGACTCCAGCAGGCTGGTCGCGGTGCGGGAAGACGCTGCCAACCATGTCGCGGGTTTGACTCCGCGACAGCGGGAGATCATGGCGCTGGTCCTCGCCGGAGCCCCCAGCAAGAACATTGCCGCTGATCTTGGCATCAGCCAGCGCACTGTCGAAAACCACCGTGCCGCGATCATGCAAAAGACCGGGTCGAAATCCCTTCCGGCGCTGGCCAGATTGGCACTGGCCGCCGCCTGGCAAGCCGACGACGAGCCCTCGTTCGAGCCGGATCTCCCGTCGCCGCTGCCCGGCGGATAGCCTGTAGGTAGTTTCCAACCCTACCAAGGCCGCGTCTCTATCAGCCGGCACAACGGGCAGGGCGGTCCTAACGACCGCAATGCCGGTCGGACTGGCTGAGACGGTCGGCGGGGCGTTGAACGTGCCGACGATCGCGGCCCTCCCGAGCCACGATGCGGCGACCGTCCCGGGTACCAGACAGAGCGGTGCGACGGCTAGCGGTGTTGGGGATGAGTAGATTCCGAAGTTTTTTCAGTGCGTCTTGTTGGCTATGATCGAACAGGTCGGCGTTGATCGCCAATCAGGCGCGAGGCCCTCTGCATAGCAAGTCGTGGTGCTGCCCCCATCGCCGCGCGGGAGGTTCATGTGGGCGAAGGCATTCATTCCTATACCGTTCAGAGACAGCCCTGCCGGATCGAGCGGATGGCGGCTTCGGTGGGTGTGATGTCGATACAGCGTCAAGCCGTGCTTGGCGTTCTCCTTGATCGAATACTGCCGTGCTCGTCCAATGGGCTTATGGATCTTCAGCCGCTTTGGGCTAACGAAGCGATGCACCGGGCATACAGCATGGTCCGCCTGGTCAGCGAGCTTGAGCACAGAATGCCGGTCGGCATGAGGTATCCGCTCGGCATTGCCACCGAGTACAGGCTCGCCGCGGAGCTTGCGGCCTTGGTCCGCTCCCTCGGCTTAAACGACGGGGCAGAAGCGTTGCCTTGTGCGAGCGCACTTCGGACGACGGTTCGCAATCTGATTCAGCTGTTCGGTCCGGTCGTGGGGCAGATCCACATCAGCTCCTGGATCGAGCCGATCGAGATGCCCGCTCAGAAGGGCCGGGCCATTGTGCTCGCCACCTCCGAGCTGGTGGTCAATTCCCTGCTTCACGCGTTTGGCTGCCGCAGTTCCGGGTGTATCGCGGTCACGCTGAGCAGGACAGAGCCCTGGCAAGCACTATTGGCTGTGGCCGACGACGGCTGGGGAAGGCCGAAGTATCGAGCGCACCAGCATGAAGGCATTGCCTCCGATCTTGCGGCACTTCTTGAGTCGGAGATTGTCTACCGCCCCACCACAGGCGGCGGCACCCTCGCGGAAATCAGCTTCCCTGTGCGACATCTGGCAAGCGGAGAACGTGTCGGGGCGTTGCTGTCACATGCCGGCTAGAATCCGGGCCATCGCATGAATTGCCGCAGTACGACTGCCACGCGGCTCCGGTCTTGGGCTCATCATACGGCACACGCGGCTCGAAGGATTCAATCAACTCGACCACACTGCGTTTATTCGGGCCTCGCGCCCATCGAGTGTCGATATTACGCTCGGCGCTGGTGGTGGCGATCGTTCCGCTTACAAGCGCTACCATTCGGGAGAAAATAGATGAAATTTCGTCCTATCCACGACCGGGTCGTGGTCCGCCGGCTGACAGCCGAAGAGAAGACCGCGGGCGGCATCATCATTCCCGACACCGCGAAGGAAAAGCCGGTGGAAGGCGAAGTCATCGCCGTCGGTCCCGGCGCGCGCAACGACCAGGGGCAGATCGTCGCCCTGGACGTGAAGGCCGGCGACCGCATTCTGTTCGGCAAGTGGTCTGGCACCGAGGTCAAGCTCGACGGCGAAGAGCTACTGATCATGAAAGAGTCAGACATCATGGGCATTATCGAAGGCGGCGCGGCCAAGAAGAAGCCTGCTTGAGGTGGCTGCTGGCTTCGCGACGACGTTCACGAACAAGGAACACTGACAATGGCAGCCAAGGACGTACGGTTCGGCACCGACGCTCGCGCGCGCATGCTGCGCGGCGTCGATATTCTGTCCGACGCGGTGAAGGTGACGCTGGGTCCGAAGGGCCGCAACGTCGTGCTCGACAAGAGCTACGGCGCGCCGCGGATCACCAAGGACGGCGTGACCGTCGCCAAGGAGATCGAGCTTAGCGAGAAATTCGAGAATATGGGTGCGCAATTGGTTCGTGAGGTTGCCAGTAAGACCAATGACATCGCGGGCGACGGCACCACGACGGCGATTGTTCTGGCGCAGGCCATCGTCCGGGAGGGCGCGAAGGCGGTCTCGGCAGGCATGAATCCGATGGACCTGAAGCGCGGAATCGACAAGGCTGTTCACGCCTTGGTGGACGAACTGAGCCAGCGCTCCAAGAAAGTTACCACCCAAGAAGAGATTGCGCAGGTCGGCACGATCTCCGCCAATGGCGAGACCGAGATCGGCAAGATGATCGCGGAGGCGATGCAGAAGGTCGGCAACGAGGGCGTGATCACGGTCGAGGAAGCCAAGGGTGTGCAGACCGAACTCGACGTCGTTGAGGGCATGCAGTTCGATCGCGGCTATGTCTCGCCATATTTTGTCACCAACCCGGAGAAAATGGTCGCGGATCTCGATCAGCCCTATATCCTGATCCACGAGAAGAGGCTGTCCGGCTTGCAGCCGATCCTGCCGCTGTTGGAGGCAGTGGTACAATCTGGCCGCCCGCTGCTGATCATCGCCGAGGACGTCGATGGCGAGGCACTTGCCACGCTGGTGGTGAACAAGCTGCGCGGTGGGCTGAAGGTCGCGGCGGTCAAGGCGCCTGGCTTCGGCGATCGCCGCAAGGCGATGTTGGAGGACCTTGCTGTTCTTACCGGTGGCCAGGTGATCAGCGAGGACCTCGGCATCAAGCTGGAGACCGTCACGCTGGCAATGCTCGGCACGGCGAAGAAGGTGCTGATCGAGAAGGAGACCACCACGATCGTCGAGGGCGCAGGCAAGAAGGACGACATCAAGGGCAGGGTGGCGCAGATCCGTGCGCAGATCGAGGAGACCACCTCGGACTACGACCGCGAGAAGCTGCAGGAGCGGCTGGCGAAGCTGGCCGGCGGCGTGGCGGTGATCCGTGTCGGCGGCTCGACAGAGGTCGAGGTGAAGGAGCGCAAGGACCGGGTCGATGACGCGCTGCATGCGACCAGGGCCGCGGTCGAGGAAGGCATCGTGCCGGGTGGCGGCGTGGCGCTGGCGCGTGCCTCGCTGATCCTGTCCAAGCTGAAGGCGGAGAACGACGACCAAAGCTTCGGCATCGAGGTTGTGCGCAAAGCGGTTCTTACGCCACTGAAGCAGATCGCCGAGAACGCCGGCGAAGACGGTGCCGTGATCTCCGGCAAGGTGCTGGACAAGAATGATTACAACTACGGCTTCGATGCGCAAGGCGGCGAGTTCAAGGATCTGGTGAAGTCCGGCATTATCGACCCAACCAAGGTCGTCCGCACGGCTCTCCAGCACGCCGCATCAGTCGCGTCATTGCTGATCACCACCGAGGCGATGGTTGCCGAGAAGCCGGCTCCAGCCAGCGCCCCTGGCGGTGGCATGGGCGACATGGGCTTCTGACCGCGGACGACGAGCGCCAGCATCAGATCGCGACGCCGGTTTTCCTCGGGACCGAGCAGTACATCGAGGCCGATCTTGCGCGCGGTGCCAAGCGCGGCGGCGACATGGCCGTGCGGCAGCGAACGCTCGATGCGGATGGCTGTTGCTCGGCGGGGATGACGGCCGCTCTTTAGCACCCTGGACAAACCTTCGACGTTCGGCCAGTCCGCGAGATTGCAGAGTGCGCTTCCAACCCTGCAGTACCGGCAATAGCTTTCGCGCAGCAGGATGGCGGGGGGCTGTCGATTGGGGAGACCTTTCGGGCGCCGTACGAGCATATCCGGCGCCAGGCTGCAACTCTCAAATGTTGGATTGTTGGCTACGATTTGGACGGTGTGTCGTGGCGCTCGCGGCCGGAATCATGGGTAGATTCCGAGCCTGTCATCGCCGCAGATTAGGTTTGTAGTCTGCATATTTGCTAGTCGCCGTTCCAAATGTCGTCGCCTTTGTGAGTGCCGTCAGACCCATCGTGGCAACCGCAGTCCAACCAGCACTGGAGGTTCGATCATCGCCGGCAAAGTTGGGCAAGCTCATGGAGCTCCTCATGCAGTCCATGCAAATCGAAGAGGCCGTCGATAGCCGTCTCACAGCTTTCTCCACATTGCTACCCCCAGCGCAGGTGTCTGGGCAGATGATTTTGAGGCTTCGCCTGATCGGACAGATGGAGGCCCGCAGCCTCAACAGCGAGAATGTCCTGCCCCCCGGGCGCAAGACTCGCGCGCTGCTGGCGATCCTTGCCCTGTCGGCGCCGCGCCCGGCGTTGCGCGGGCATCTGGCCGAGCTGCTATGGAGCTGCCGGCCGGAAGAGCAAGCCCGTGCCTCGCTGCGTCAGGAAATCCATCGCTTGCTGGCGGCATTGGCTTCGGCCAAGGGTGAGATCCTGCAGATTACCCGCGACCACTAGTGTCCGGTTCGTTGAACCGAGTTTCCGGATAAACCACTGACACACATGGCTTTTCGGCACTTCGTTGCTGGGGCGGATTTGAATTGCCGGCGGCTCTCCCCGACGATGGCGCGGGGAGAGGGTGGTCATGAACATCGGCAAGACGCTATTCGCGCAGCTCATGGATTTCCTGCCATGGAGTACGTTCGACCGGATCGTCGCGCGCTACGAAGGCAATCGCGCCGTGCGCAAGCTGTCCTGCGCCGCGCAATATCAGATCATGGCGTTCGCCCAGCTGACCTATCGCGAGAGTTTGCGCGACATCGAGGCGTGCCTGTCGGCACAAACGGCGAAGCTTTACCACATGGGTCTCCGCGAACCGGTCCGCCGTTCCACGCTTGCGGATGCCAACGAGTCACGCGACTGGCGCATCTACGCCGAGTTCGCCCAACGGCTGATAGCTCAGGCCAGACGCCTATACGCCGACGAAAGCTTGGGGGTGGACCTAACGAACAGCGTCTATGCGCTGGATTCAACGACCATTGATTTGTGCATGTCGATGTTCCCCTGGGCACATTTTCGAACGACCAAGTCCGCCGTGAAGATGCACACGCTGCTTGATCTTCGCGGCAACATCCCGAGCTTCATTCATATCTCGGACGGGAAGCTGCACGACGTTCATGCTCTTGACATGCTTATCCCCGAACCCGGCGCCATCTACGTGATGGATCGTGGGTATATCGACTTCGGCCGGCTCCATACCCTGCACCAGGGAGGCGCGTTCTTCGTCACGCGAGCCAAGTCCAATCTCGACGCCCATCGGATCTATTCCTCGCCCACCGACCGAACCACCGGCGTGATCGCTGACCAAACCATCGCACTGGACGGTGCTCGCACCAGCCAGGACTACCCCGGACATCTGCGGCGTGTCCGTTTCCGCGACGTCGAAAAGGCCAAGACGCTCATCTTCCTGACCAATCAGACGGCGTTGCCGGCGTTGACGATCTGCGACCTATACAAAAGCCGCTGGCAGGTGGAGCTCTTTTTCAAATGGATCAAACAGCACCTGCGGATCAAACGGTTCTATGGCACGTCGGAGAACGCCGTGAAGACGCAGATCTGGATCGCCGTTTCGGTCTATGTGCTGGTTGCGATCGTGCGCAAGCGGCTCCAGCTGGAGGCGCCTCTCTACACATTGCTGCAGGTCTTTTCGGTGGCGGTCTTTGAAAAGATCGAGATCCAGACGGCATTCTCTCGCGAGGCCGCCAGTTTCGAAGTTGCACAAGATGATAACCAGTTGAATTTCCTGGATTTTTAACCGGACAGTAGTGACCCGCGACCATATCTCGCTGAAGCCCGGTGCTGTCTGGGTCGATGTGCACGAGGTGATGCGCGCGACGACCGACCAACACGGCTCGCTGTCGCTGCTGGACGGCGATCTGTTGGAGGGACTGGGGGGGATCGGTGGGGCGTTCGATGCCTGGCTCGCCAGCGAGCGTGAGCGCTTGCGGGACCACGCCCGCAGGGTGGCCGAAGCGGTGCTGCGCGAGCAGGTCGAACCGGAGGCGGCGTTCCTGGCCGCGCAACGTCTGCTGCAGATCGACCGTGCGCATGAAGGCGCCTGGCGCACGCTGATGGGCATCCACGCCTCGCGCGGCGAGAAAGGTATGGCAATTCACGCGTACGACCGCTGCCGAACCGTGCTCGCCGACCTGATGGATGCGGCGCCGTCGCGCGAAACCCAGCAGATGCTTGTCGAAATCCGCGGCCCGGCGGGCAGCCGGATCCCCGCCCGTCCGGTCCATACGCCGAAGGCGGAGCAGCCGGCCCCGGTCGCCGGCGAAACCGCCGCTGGCCCGCCAAGCGGGACACTGGACGAATCCGCGCCGACCGGCGAGCCACTGACCGAGCCGCGCGACGCCCGCGACAGCACCCATATCGGCGTGCTGCCGATGCACCTCATCGGCACCAGTGAAGAGGAAGCGCCTTTGGCGCCGGGGCTGGCGGCGGAGATCACCTTGGCGCTCTCGCGGTTTCGCCGGATGTTCGTGGTCGCCTCCGACTCGCTCGCCCGCGACGTCGCGGACTTCCGGGACGAAGGTGCGGATTCCGGTCGATCGTGATCACCGATTCCGTTTGATCGTGATCACTCAATCCAGTCGATCGTGATCACCGATTCCGGCGGATCGTGATCACCGATTCCGGTGATCGTGATCGCGCTGGGACGGGGCGTCGTTCCGGCCACCCGCTGACAGTCTTTCAACCGTGGGTAGTGTCGGTCCTTTGCAGAGGAGCGAGGGACCGAGATGCCTGGCGAGAGGGTGGCAATGCGGAAGATCCGGGAGGTTTTGCGGCTGCGGTTGGGCCAGGGGCTCTCGCAGCGGGTGGTGGCGCGGAGCGTGGGGCTCAGCCAGGGTGCGGTGCACGGCTATGTGGCGCGAGCGGGCCGGGCGGGACTGGCGTGGCCGCTGCCCGAGGGGCTTGATGACGGGCAACTGGAGGCGCTGCTGTATCCGGTGTAGCGCGACAATCAGGACGGTTGCTGGCGACAATCAGGATGGATACCTGTGACACCGCTTGGCGGCATGATTGCCGGGTCTGATTGCCGCTGGCAAGGCGTGCTGCGCGGCCCGGTCCTGATTGCCGCTGGGCAGCGACAATCAGGGGCATCCGGGATCAGCCGGGCTCGTCGCCGGATGGGCGGTCGGCCTTCGTCTTGCGTCCGACAGCCGTGCGCCGTCGGTAGCTTTCGACGTTCATCTCGAAGATCGTGGCATGGTGGACCAGGCGGTCGATGGCCGCGACGGTCATCGCCGGATCCTGGAATACCTTGTTCCATTCTCCGAATGGCTGATTTGCCGTGATCATCAGCGAACGGCGTTCGTATCGAGCGGCGATCAACTCGAACAGTACGCTGGTTTCGGCTTGGTCCTTTGTAACGTATGCAATGTCATCGAGAATCAGCAGATGGAACCTGTCGAGTCTGGCGATGGCCGCCGCCAGTTGCAACGCCTGTCGTTCCACCTGCAGGCGTTGAACGAGGTCGGTGGTGCGCATGAACAGCACACGGTAGCCGTTCTCGATCAAGGCGCGGCCGAGCGCCGCTGAAACATGGCTCTTGCCGCTACCAGGTGGGCCGAACAGCAGCAAATTGGCGCCCGTAGCCAACCAGGTGTCGCCGGAGGCCAGCGCCATGACGTGTGCCTTGCTCAGCATCGGCACGGTGTTGAAGTCGAAGCTGTCGAGCGTCTTGCCCGGCGGCAGGCGGGATTCAACGAGATGGCGCTCGATGCGCCGTTTGACGCGCTCAGCAATTTCCAGCTCGGCGAGGACCGAGAGGAAGCGCGCGGCGGGCCAGCCCTCCTTGTCGGCGCGGGCGGCGATGTCCTGCCAAAGGCGGCTGATGGCAGGCAGCCGCAACTCGCTCAGCATCAGCGGCAGCCGGGCGGTGTCGGCGGTGATTTTGCTCATGACGAGACCTCCACCGCGTCATTGCCGAGGAGCGCGTCGTAGGTGCCGGCCGACGGCAAGGCGACGCTGACGTGCGGCAAGCTGGAACTGGCCGGGGCGAACTTCGCCTCCAGGGCTTTGAGGTCCGGCAGCGTCCCGGCATCGAGGAGCGCTTCCAGTTCGGCCGCCAGTTCCGCCTCGCAGCCGCGCTGATGCGCGAGCGCGAGCAGGCCGACCATGATCCGGCAGGCAGTGCGCGGCGGTCCGGCGGCGAGCAGCGCGTCCCAGGCGCGGCGGAACGCCACGCGCGGGAACAGCTGATCGCGATAGACCAGGTTGAGCAACGCCTGCGGCTTACGACGCAGCGCGTGGATCACATGGCGGTAGTCGACGACGTGGATGGTGCGGCCGCGCATGGCGCGGCCTTGCGGTGCCCGACCGCGTCGCAGCGTCAGCACCAGCTCGCCGCCGAGGAGGCATTCGATCCGGTCATCGTAGATACGTGCCCGCAGACGATGGCCGATCAGCCGCGACGGCACGGTGTAGAACACGCGGCGTAGCAGGAAGCCGCCGTTACGGGTGACGTAGACCAGCTCCTCCTCGAAGTCAGCGGTGCGGCGCGGTGGCAGCGACTTGAGCGCTGGACGCTCAATCTCCAGTTCCCGGCGTCGATCGGCATTGGCCCGGCCGACCACTTCAGCAACGAAGCGGCGGTAGAGCGCCAACTCGGCAAAGTCCACACTGCCACGGAGCAACAATGCCTGCTCAAGCGCCGCCCTTAGATGCCCGTGACTTGCCTCGATCGAGCCGTTCTCGTGCGCAACACCGGTATTGTTGCGGGTCGGCGTCATGCGATAATGGCTGCACAAGGCCTCGTAGCGCTCGGTCTGGTCCTCGGCGGCCTCGCGGTTGAGGTTGCGGAACGCCGCCGACAGGCTGTCGCTGCGGTGCTCGTGCGGCGCACCGCCGAGCGCCCACAGGGCATTCTGCAAGCCCTCGGCCAGGGCGACGAAGCTCTCGCCGCCGAGCACCACCTCGGCATGCTGCCAGCCGGAGAACGCCAGCCGAAAGTGATAGAGCCGATGCGCGAGCAGCACGCCCGCAATCGTTACGCCAAGCGGGTCGCCAGTGGTGAAGTCCGACAGGCCCTGCTTTCCCGGTGGATGGTCCTGGCGGAAAATCATGTCGCGCTCGGGACCGTGGATCGCCTGCCAGATGCGCACCCGGCGCTCCAGGGTGCGGCGCGTCCCGGCGGGAAGGTCGCGATGCCGGCGCAGCATCTCGCCCAGGATGGTGATCGGCCGCAGACCGGGCACCGCCTCCAGCATGGGGACAATCTCGCTGTCCCAGATCGCCGCCAGCGGATCCGGCCTGCGACGCCCGTGCGGGGTTTGCTTCTGAGAGGGAAACCGGGGATCGGCCTCGAGCCGAGCGCCGGTGGTGGTGCTGAGGCCCGTCTTGGCGGCGGCGGCCTCTCGCGTGTGGGTTCGGCGGAATTCCATATAAAGTCTCACCTGCTGATCCGTGATGTGTTTGCCGGACACCGGCGCTCTCTCCTGGGGAGTTGAGAGCCCCGACATTCGGCTAGCGTCACGGAGTCGCAGGTCGGCCCCCCGCAGGAGGCCGCGCCGACGCCGGGTTCGGCCTACGGCCGGGCTACGCCCGACCTCCGGCCGAACCCGGCGTCATCCATCCTGATTGTCGCTGGCAACGCATTGCCTCGCCTGAAATGCTCCCGAGCGACGACCTGTTGCCTCACCTGATTTGCTCCCCTGCGGGGTCCAGCAGCGGGGGCAGGTATGGGGCGGGTCAGCATGGCGACGCGTAACGAATTGGTCGCGGCGCTCAGGGAGCGATACGCCGTGAGCAGCCGCCCGGAGCGGGGACGCATCCTGGACGAGTTCGCTTCCGTGACCGGCTTTCACCGCAAGCACGCGATGCGGCTGCTGCGAGACGGACAGCCGCCCGGGCGGCAAACTGGGCCACGACCGGGCCGGCGGGTCTACGACGATGGCGTCCGGGAGGCGCTGATCGTGATTTGGGAGGCGTCGGACCGGGTCTGCGGCAAGCGGCTGCGGCCGCTGGTGCCGATCATGCTCGAAGCGATGGAGCGGCACGGGCATCTCCGGCTCGCCCCCGAGGTGCGCACGGGGTTGCTGGCGATGAGTGTGGCGACCATCGACCGGGCGCTGCGCGGGGTCAGGGAGCAAGCGGGCGGCCGATCGCGTCGCCGTGCGGCGCCGTCGGCCGCGGTGCGGCGGAGCGTGCCGGTGCGCACGTTTTCCGATTGGGGCGATCCGGCACCGGGGTTCGTTGAGGCCGACCTGGTCGCGCACTGCGGGCCGTCGGCGAAGGGCAGCTTCGTGCAGACGCTGACGTTGACGGATATCGCCACGGGTTGGACCGAGTGCGCGCCGTTGCTGGTACGCGAGCAGAACGTGCTAACGGCGGTGCTGAGCGAGCTTCGCAAGCTGCTACCGTTTCCCCTGTTGGGCTTTGACACCGACAACGACAGCGTGTTCATGAACGAGACAGTGCGGGACTACTGCAAGACGGCCGGAATCGAATTCACACGCTGCCGGCCTTATCGCAAGAACGATCAAGCTTGGGTTGAACAGAAGAACGGCGCGGTGGTGCGCCGGGTCGTGGGCTATCGGCGCTTCGAAGGACTTGAAGCGACCGCGGCGCTGGCACGACTGTATGCGACACTACGGTTGTTCGTGAACTTCTTTCAGCCATCATTCAAATTGGCAGCGAAATTGCGCGAGGGTTCGAAGGTTCGCAAGCGCTACCACCCGCCGGCAACGCCGTATCAGCGGTTGCTGACCGACCCGCGGACGCCGGAAGAGACGAAACGCCAGGTTCAGGCGCAGTTCGCTCAGCTCGATCCGGTGCGCTTGCTCAGAGACGTTCGGGCGGCGCAGCAACGGCTGGTCGAGATCGCGGATGCGCCAGAGGTGGCGGCCACGATCGAGCAGCCGACCCTTGAGCAGTTCATCGCCGGCCTGCGGATTGCGTGGCACGAGGGAGAAGTTCGACCGACGGCGCGACCGAAACAGAAGGCCACGCGGCTGCGCCGGCGCCCTGACCCGCTCGCGGCGGTGACGGAGCAGCTGAAGGTCTGGTTCGAGGCCGAACCATGGCGAACATCGAGAGAATTGCTAGAACGTTTGCAGGTGGCCCATCCTGGCGCGTACCCGGATGGGCAGCTGCGAACGTTGCAGCGTCGCGTGAAGGTATGGCGGCGGGAGGCAGCGCAGGCGATGGTGTTCGGAGCAGCGGCGGCCGACGTCGCCGAGGGGCTTGCGGCAAACGGGAGCGCGGATTGAATGAACGAGCAACTCAACGGTTCGTCGATGTCCACCCCTGCCGTCGTGGAGGCCGCCAAGGAAGTGCACCTCGACGCCGCCGTCGCAGGCGCCGGCGGCTGCATCCGCTCACCTGGCGGGGCAGCCACGACCGGGATGGAGCGACGGACGGCACCCCCAATTGTGCTTCGGCATGGAGCACCGCCGTCAAGCCCGGCGCCTGCGGCGCCCCGCTACGCGGCTACGGGGCTTGACTGCGGAGGCTCCAGCCGAAGGCGTGGCATTGGTGCCTTCGACGGCTCTCTCTCGCTCAACCCGACAAGGAGCCTGCCTGCCACGGGGGCGAAAAGGTTGCGCTTCCCGCCATGCCCGCGGCGGCTCCGATCACCACTGCCGGGAGCATCGGACGTGAGGCAACGACAATCTGCCTGGGGAGCATTTTTCGCTGAGGCAACACGGCAACCGTGTTGATTGTCGCCGGACAATCCGGCGCCGCCGGACCTGGCGGCGGACCGGCGACCGGTGCCGGATTGGGCGGTGGTGCACCGCGAGGTGCGGCGGCCGAACGTGACGCTGGCCCTCAGCGCTCACGGAAACGGATCCACTTTTGCTCGTAGAAGCGGACCCGCCGGCTGCGCATGTGTTGGTTGTCAGACTTGACCGGATGAGGCGGTTGCGCACGCGGATCACGACGCAGATGCGGGCACGCGGAGCGGCCTGACTTCCCGTATGCCGCCGGCCAGCGACACACCGCCAGTCTCTCACTGGCAATTCGCTCGGCGGACCCTGCCTGCACTGTCGAGGACACCCCAGACACTGTTTCCGCTGCGGCTTCCCGCGAACCCACTCTACCAAGCCAACATCATTTTGGATCAAATATCTCGGGGAGCGCGAGGGGCAGAGCCCCTCGCAATGGTGGCCGTCCCACCAGCCACGGGAGCTCACGCACTCTGCCGCCCGCATCTGCAGGCTCCAGAAATGGGCAGTGGGGCGAGGAGGACTTGTCTGGCGGCCTCCACGACGCAGGGGTGGAAAGAATTGCTTGGGCTGTCAGGGGGCTCAGGCAACTAACCCGGTCGAGAACTGGCAATCCATGTGACGACCGAGATAAGCAGTTAGGAGCTAGATGCTCCCTTATCCGCACGCGCAACCGCAGCCAACGTTATCTGGTCTGCCAGTCCGACGTCCGTTACTTCGCCGTTGCTTATGCGCAATCAGTCCCGGTGCCCGCCGGCATCCCAATGAGTTGCCGCGCGCGCCCGTCGGGCCGCCCACTCGACAGCTTGCCCATGCTCCAGAGAGGTCTCGCCTTTGCGCATAGAGGCGCATTGTCTGGCCCGATGCGGGAAGTCCAGCCGCCGCAAGACTCTGACGTTGCGGCTAATGAGTTGCGCGCGCGCCAACAGGTCCCTTGCTGCGCCTTGGCGCGCGCCAAGGGATCCACATCCCTGTTGGGCCGCCCACTCGACAGCTCGCCCATGCTCCAGGGAGGTCTCGCCTTTGCGCATAAAGGCACACTGTCTGGCCCGATGCGGGAAGTCCAGCCCCCGCAAGACTCTGAAGTTGCTGCTCACTGACTCGTTATGGCCTGCCGAAGCCCACGTCGGGAGCCCGTGCGAACAACCTCAGCACGCAGCACCACTGCCTGCCGGGGACGTGGCGCACCACGGGCACGCCAGTCGCGAGGTCGGGCTGCGCATTCCGGCGGCAGGGGAGCCTCCGCCTGGCAGCATGTCGCACCCCGCCGCCCCTCCTCGGATGCCACCTCAGGGTCTGCCCGCACATAAGCGCGTCCCGGATCGTTGGCGCGCGCCAGCCTCGCGCCAACCAGTGGGCAGCTCGGTCGAAAGGAAGCGCCGTCAACGATGTCACGAGTGATGGGAATAAGTTCAGTGGGTCAACTCCCCTGAGCAAACCCGGGTCAATCCTCGAGAGCGCTGAGGCGCTGGCGCTGTTGTGGGAAGAATACCGCGACGGTCCTGGCGGCCAGAGCGGATTCGGTTACTCATGGTTTTGCGACCTCTACCGCGAATGGGTCGGCCGGCTGAAGCCGACACTGCGCCAGGTGCATACCGCCGGTGAGCGAGTCTTCGTCGATTACGCTGGCCACAGTATGGAAGTAATAGATGGGCTTACGGGAGAGGTGCGGCGGGCAGAGGTGTTCGTTGGCGTGCTGGGTGCCTCCAGTTATACTTATGCAGAAGCGACCTGGACACAGTCGCTGCCAGACTGGATAGCCGCCCACGCCAATATGTTTGCGTTCTTTGGCGGCGTCACGAGCCAGATTGTCAGCGACAACCTCCGCGCCGGGATCACCCGGGCCTGCTTCCATGAGCCGCTGGTCAACCGGACCTATGCCGACATGGCCCGGCATTACGGTGCCGCAGTGATCCCGGCTCGGCCGTACAAGCCCCGGGATAAGGCAAAAGTCGAAGTTGGCGTGCAAGTAGTACAGCGCTGGATTCTAGCGCGGCTTCGCAATCATCGCTTCTTCTCGCTGGCAGAACTGAACAAGGCCATCCGGGAATTGGTCGTACAATTGAATAGCCGGGTGATGCGCGGCTGGGGCACCACACGACGAGCACTCTACGAACAGGTCGATCTGCCAGCCCTGGCGCAGCTGCCGCCCACGCCCTATGAATACGCCGAATGGAAACGCTGCCGTGTGAACATCGACTACCATATCGAATTCGACAAGCACTTCTATTCCGTGCCATTCCGATTGCTCCGCACCGAGGTGGAGGCACGCGCCACTGCCAAAACGATAGAAATATTCCACCGAGGCAGGCTGGTGGCGGCCCACCTGCGCAGCCGGCGCCCGAATCGGCCGACAACGGTCGCGGACCATATGCCGAGCTCGCACCGGCGCTACCGCGACTGGACGCATGAGCGGATCCTCCGCGAAGCGGGGTCGATCGGCGACGACACCAAGGCCTTGGTCGAGGTCATCCTGCGTTCGCGGCCGCATCCCGAGCAGGGGTTCCGCTCGTGCATTGGCATCCTCGGGCTGGCGAAGCGCTACGACGCCGAGCGGCTGGATGCCGCCTGCGCCCGCGCGCTGGTGCTCGGCACCCGCTCCTACTCGTCGGTCGCCACGATCCTGAAGAACCGCCAGGACAGAAAGCCACCCGAGCCGGAGCAGCCGAGCCTGCTGCACGAGAACATCCGCGGCCCGAGCTACTATCATTGAAATAATGGCCGTCGCCAAAGCATCCAGCGGCCCGGACAATGCACGGTCTGGAACGCACACTGTGCGTCCAGCCCGGCACCGGGATTGCTCCTGCTTCGGCATCCCGCGCCACGACGCCGGGCGGTTGCATGCCCTCCGCTCATCCTCTTCGGCCGCCGCCATCCTGAAGAACCGCCAGGAGGCGCGCGCCGGAGCAGCAGGCCGACCTGCTGCACGCAAACCCCCGCGGTTCCCACTGAAAGGAAAGCCGATGCTTACCCATCCCCTGGTCGATCGCCTGCGCAGCCTTGGCCTGACCGCCATGGCCGACGCCTTCCTCGAGTTGCAGGCCGCGGCGGCGGCAGCCGACCTCTCGCGCGAGGACTGGCTCGGGCTGCTGCTCGACCGCGAGGCCACGAGCCGCGAGAACAAACGCCTGAGCCGCAGGTTGACGCAAGCACGGCTGCGACAGAGCGCAGTCATCGAGGACACCGACTTCCGAACAGTGCGTGGTCTTGACCGCCAGCTGTTTCTTCAGCTTGGGAACTGTGATTGGCTGCGCCACAGCCAGAACCTGATCATTTGTGGGAAAACCGGAACGGGGAAATCCTGGCTCGCCTGTGCACTTGGCCATAAGGCCTGCCGCGAAGGGTTTTCGGTGCTCTACCGGCGAGCGCCGCGGCTGTTCGCCGAACTCGCCACCGCTCGGGGCGAGGGCAGGCTGGCGCGGCTGTTGAGGACGCTGGAACGCACCGGGTTGCTGATCATTGACGACTGGGGACCGGAGCCGCTGAACGCCGAGCAGCGGCGCGACCTGCTCGAGATCGTCGACGATCGCCATGAAAAGGGCTCGCTGCTGGTTACCAGCCAGATCCCGGTGAATCGCTGGCATGAAGTCATTGCCGATCCCACGCTCGGGGACGCGATCCTCGACCGCGTCGTTCACCGCGCGCATCGGATCCAGCTGACAGGACCCAGCCTGCGCAAGCGCAACGCGGTCAGCCCGCCAGCCGATACTGACGGCTCCGCCAGCGGGAGCGGCTCCGATGTTTGAACGGGACCGGCTTCTGCGCGTTGGCGGCGGGATTGCGCAGCGTGCCCTCAGCCGGCTGGCATGGGCGAGCGGGGGCAACGCCGCGGTGCCACGGAGGCGCAAGGCGAGTAAAAAGGTGGGTGCTCACCATGCTCGCCCCGACCGTAAACGGTCGGTTCTGCGCGTGGCTCCGCTCCCGCCGCGCAAGAAAGGGCGCGGCGCTTTTGACTCGCCTTGCGCTCCGTGGCCTGCAGGGGGTGTCGGGACGAGGGGCGTCCCGACACATCGACGCCAAGGCGTCGAACAAGGGGCTGGGGTTTCAGGAAGAGAGTTCATTACGGCTAGCCAGCGCCAGGGTCTGCTGGCGGGCAACCAACAGCGCAAAGAGTGCTTGACGAACGCCCGGGGAAAATGAGACGGGACAACCGTCAGTGGCAACGGCCAGAGCCGCCCCGCGCTGCCCGCCAGGCGCTCCTCAGCACAGGCGCGCAGCGTGATCACGATCCGCCGGAATCGGTGATCACGATCGGCTGGATTGGCTGATCACGATGACCGGAATCCGCAACGAAGGCGCGATCTGCCACACCTTCGGCCTGGACTTCGTGGTGGATGGCACGATCCAGAAGGTGCACGATCGGCTGCGGATAACCGTCAAGCTGCTCGATTTACGCGCCGGCAACCAGGTGGTCTGGGCGCGGCGTTTCGACCGCCATGCGACCGATCTGCTGACGCTGCAGGACGATATCACCGCCGAGGTAGTAGCACAGATCGATTCGGAGATCCTTCTGATCGAAGCGCGCCGCAGTGCCGCCCGACCGCTTGGCGACGCTACAGCCTACGACTTCATGCTCCGCGCCGTACTGCTGATCGGGCGCATGGACCGCGCCCAATTTTTGCAGGCGGGCGAGTACCTGGCCAACGCGATCGCGCTGGAGCCGGATTATGCCGCGCCCCATGCCTGGTATGCCTACTGGCACGTTTTCCTGCTCGGCCAGGACTGGGCCGAGCAACCCCAGGCGAGCATGGAGAAAGCTGGCCAGATGGCCGAGCGCGCCATCGTGCTCGACCCCTACGATGCGCGCGCGCTCACCATTGCCGGCCACGTTCGCTCGTCCGTGCTACGACGACCGCGCGAGGGTGCGGCGCTGCACGAGCGGGCATTATCGTTCAACCCGAATCTCGCCATGGCGTGGGCGCTGTCGGCGGTCACGCAAGCCTATCTGGGCGATACCGATGAGGCCGAGCGACGCGCCAATGTCTACAAGCGCATCTCGCCACTCGACCTGCACGTCTTCCTGTTCGATGGATTCTTCATTCTCATTCACCTCCTGAAACGCGACTACGCGTCTGCCGTCGCCACGGGACGCGCAGTCACCGATATCAACCCGACCTTTTCGGAGAACTTCAAACCCTTCCTCGCAGCACTGGGGCATCTTGGCCGCACCCAGGAAGCGACCGCTGTGCGCCGGCGGTTGCTGGCGCTCGAACCAGGTTTTAGCGTCGAGCGATTCTTGGCGGCTACGCCGATCGAACGGCAGACCGACCGCGAGCTCTACGCCGAAGGCTTGCGGCTGGCAGGTGTTTCTGAACGGGGGGTTGCTGAAGAAGAATTGCTCGAAGCACACGTTGCCTGAGCGCTCGACCGTCGAGGTCGACCATCTTGGTGACGCCGCGGTCAAGCATGCCATTGCGCAACGGCGCCCGGTGCAGCCGTCGAGCGTCAGTTTGCGAGAGGTCGTAACCGGCCTGATGGGGCGAGGTCCAACGATCCAATCCTTGATCACGCAGATGGAGGTGGCTCTAGGCTCTAAACACGGACTATTCGGTGCTGATCACGGGGGGAACCGGCACCGGAAAAGAAGTCGTGGCTCAGGCATTGCACCGCACGACTCACGGACGGCACGGCCATTTGTTGTGTTCGATTGTGGGGCCATTGTCGAATCGCTCATGGAGTCAGAATTTTTTGGACATGAGCGTGGCGCCTACACGGGCGCCAGTGAGCGGCGGCGCGGTCGGTTCGAGCTCGCGGCCGACGGGGGCACGATCCTTCTGGACGCGGTCTGTAATCTGTCTGCGGTGGGGCAGCAGGCGTTGCTGCGCGTTGTCGAAGAGCAGGTGATCTACCGCGTCGGCGGCTCGACGCCGATCCGTCTCGACACTCGGGTGATCGCTGCGACCAACGGGGCGCTGTCGGGCGACGAAGGCGGCGTCACGTTCCGCCCTGACTTGTTTTACCGGCTGTCGGAGTACACGATCGTCGTCCCGCTGTTGCGCAGCTGACCGGAAGATATCGAATTCCTGGCCCGCCGGTTTCTCCATCAGAGTCAAAAAGCGCTTGGAGGCGGGGAACGGGATATCAGCGAAAATGCGTTGGATCTGCTTCGAAGCTGCTCATGGCCCGGAAATGTCCGGCAATCGCGCAACGTGGTACGGCGCGCCTGTCTGACTGCGGCGACCAAGGTCACGGCGCAGGATATCCAGGCTTGCCTGCCGCGCCCGCCAACCCAAGTCGCCGCTCATACACACAACTATTCCCCGGTCGTCCTCGATCCTCGATGCGCCACTCCGGGATCTCGTGCAGCAACGTGTTCAGCAGGTCGAACGCGAATCGATCCTGAATGCTCTTGCCGAGGCTCGTGGGAACAAGGCCGCGGCGGCGCGACGGCTGGGCATCGACTACAAGACGTTCCGCGTCAAACTGAAGACGTTTGCGTAACCCGGTGCGCCGTGGGCGTGCCGCCGTCTAGCGATATGGATAGCCCCCTGCTGCTCTCACAATAGCCAAGAGCGCAGCTGATATAAGTCTACGCACTTGGTAACGAACGCGGGAATTGCTCCTTTCAGCGCGGAGAACCCGCCCGGCTATCCGGTCCTATCGCCCCCCGTCTCCGCCTCCGCGGTGATGGCATTCAGGCGGGCTGCCAGCTCCGATCCGCGGACCGGTTTCCTGGCGAGCGCAAAACGCCCCTTGATCCTGTTGCCCAGCGCCATCAGGACAGGTTCTTCAGCATAGCCTGTCAGCAACACCGCTGGTAGACTTGGACGGCGGGTCTGCGCCTCCCTGATCAGGCTCACGCCGTCCATGCCCGGCATCGACAGGTCGGACACGAGCGCGCGCACCGGCAGTCCTTCATCAAGCAGACCCAGCGCCTGTATCCCATTCGTCGCAGTGGTGACCATGAAGCCCTCGTCCTCCAGTTGGGCTGCCACGGTCTCGAGGACGAGCGGATCATCGTCGACAACCAAAACGGGTGTCCCGCCGGCCAGCGTTTGCCGCTGTTGGGCGGCCACAGTCTGGTATGGCTCAGGCACGTTACGGGCCAGCGGGAGCCAGATGGCGACCCGCGTGGCATGCTCCTGTGCGGTGTCGATGGCCATGCCTCCGCCGGACTGCTCGGCAAAAACCTTCACCAGAGCCAAGCCCAGGCCAACGCCTTGTCCCAAAGGCTTCGTTGTGAAGAACGGCTCGAAGCCGTGCGTGGTGCCGTTCGCGTTCAAGTCGTTTGCGTTGCCGACGACGATGCGCACATAGCTGCCCGGGGAGATGCCGGCCCAGTGCATCTGATTCATTGCGGCTGTTTCGATTGCCGCCGACAGGGTCAGTATCCCCCCGTGCGGCATCGCGTCGCCGGCATTGGCCGCCAAGGCCACCAGCGCAAGTTCCAGTTGAGCCTTGTCTGCCAAAAGAAGCGGCAGGGCGGCCTCCGTTTCAACCTGGAGTGTGATGGCAGGACCGAGCGTGATCGCCAGTGCATCGTGTATGCCCTCGATGATCGTGGCCGCATCGACTGCCTCGGCGCACAGGTCGCCACGGTGCGCAAATGCCAGCAGCCGCGCCGTGATGGATGCGCCCTGGCTCGCGGCTTCCGCCACAATGCGCGCGTAGCGGCGCACGTTCTCTGTTTTTTCCGGATGGCGCGCGATCATGGCGGCGCTGCCCTGCACGGCCTGGAGCAAGTTGTTGAACTCGTGCGCTATGCCGCCCGCAATCTGCGCCAGCGCCGCCAGGTGCTCGATTCGGGACACGCGGCTCTGTGCCGTCTCACGCGCTGCCGCCTCGGCGCGCATCCGGATTTCCAAGTCCCCGGCCAGGCGCCTGAGTTCGGCCTCCGTCCGCTTGTGCTCGGTGATGTCGACGACCAACCAGTGCGCTAGCGGACGCCCGCCGATATCTATGGAGACGGCCGCGACGATGACGTCGCGGACCTCGCCCGATCGCGTCCGGTGCCTGGTCTCGGACTGGACCGGCTGTCCGGCCAGCATGGGCTGGCGCGAAACGGTGTCGGCGCCGTCGCCGCCCATGGCGGCATCGATGTCAGCCACCCGCATGCTCCGCAGCACGTTGCGCTCATAGCCCAGCATCGCCGCGGCGGCGTCATTGCAGTCCACGATGGACGCGGTGAACGGGTCGATCAGGTAGCTTGGCAGTGGCACGTGTTCAAAGATCTGAAAGAAGCCCCGCTCGCTCCCGAGCAACGACGCTTCGGCGGACACGGGATCGGACACGTCCTCCACCATCATGGTGAAGTGCCGCGGCGTACCGTCGCGATGGCGTGTCAGCGAAACCGTCAGAGTGGCCTGTATTTGCGAACCGTCCTTCTGGAGGTACCGTGTTGCCATGCCCAGAACGGCAGAATCACCCGTCAGCAGGTGGCGGATGACTTCCAGGTTTCCGGCGATGTCATCCGGATGCGTCGTTTCCACGAAGGTCTTCGCGAGCAGTTCCCGGCGCGTGTAGCCGAGCAGTTTGCAGAAGCGGCCGTCTACCAGTGTCCAGTTGCCGTCGAGGTCGACGTTCGCCATTCCGAAAACCGCCCGCCCGGCAGCGGGGCGCAAGCGTCCCCCGCTATTTCGCGACGCGTCGCCGCCGTTTAGCCTCTTGATGTCAGGTGGCGCTGTCCCCGCGGCGATGTTTGGCCAGTGGGCTTCCTTCCCAAATCCACCCTCCTTCGCATGGCCGGCTCCGGCTGGGCGGCGGGCATCGGCCTCCGCCGGGGCGGCTTGTCCCAGATCGCGGGTTCGATCCGCTCTGCCGCGGCCGAACACCTCGTGTCTGGTGTAGCCGGACATGACGCCGGCCTTTGAAAAGTGTCTCCCAGCCTGCTTCACTGCGACGGCAGCTTGGGGGAGATTCCTGAGCGCGTGCAGCTTGGCATTAGCCAGACGAAGGTCTTCCTCCGCCTGCCGCTGCCCGGTGACGTCCAGAGTCACGCCAATGAGCCTGGGCCGCCCGGCATCGTCCACGATCACGCGGCCTAGGCTGGCGAGCCATCGGATTGCGCCGTCCGATGCGCGCTTGAAGCGGAACTCCATATGCAGCGGGATTGCGCCGGACAGCTGGGACGCCTCGCCGGCGGCCATGGCCACCAGCCGATCCTCGGGCTCCGCGAGGCCGAGCCACTGCCCGAAAGTCGACGGCGCGTCCGGTGGGACAAGCCCATGCAGGCAGTATTGCTCCGGGGACCATGACAGCGCCTGCGATGCAATGTCGCATTCCCAGAAGCCAATACCGGCCGCTTCCTGGGCGAGACGAAGCCTAGCCTCGCTCACGGCCGCGGCTGCGGCTGCGGTGCATTCCCGCGCGTGCCCCCCGGGAAGGCTTCCATGACGGTGGGGGGCTGCATTACTCATTTGATGTGCCCAGGGATAAACGAAATGAATACGCCCATTCCCACATGTGTAGAAAGCATGGAACCCGCAACGTAGGTGGCTGGTTTTGTGATGTGCTTACCGCACTTTTTATGATTTCGGTTTGCTCTATTGCTGAGCACCGTGCTGCTGCTGGATGCGAGCAAGTGACCATTTCCGGTCGCGGGTGTGGCAAACCGGTTTCGCCGCGGTATCTGCGGCGGGTGCGGAACAGAAGTCCTTGCGATAGGCGTCCAGCGAGAATCGGGCGGCCCCTTTCCAGACACGTTGGATGAGGCTGATAACCTTATCGACTGGAACAGTCGCAGGGGTACATTCAAGACACTGCGCTGCCTCAGAAGCTCGTAGCACGTATCTCATTCATGACGAGTTGCCGCCTCGGGTCGCGCTAAACGATCCGCCGTGCCCGCGCTGCTGACTCGAAGACGGCCGCGACACGGGTTGCGGCGCCGCGTGCGGTTGATGCGTGGCGACAGTTGGCGCTGGCTCAGCGGCCTTTATAATCGGAACCCTCAGCTCTCTGAGTGCGGTCAGCCGTCGGCTTACTTGCCGGTGCGGGCTTGGTTGAATGCCAGGCCTCGTCGGCGCCGTGACGGTCACGCCTGTGGAGGTCCAACTGGCGATGCATCCCATCAGCCGACGCCTCCAGCGCCTCGCGGAGGCTTCCCAACTCGGCACGAAACCGATTTCTCATGGTACTGACGCTGGCGGTGAGGTCTGACATGAAGCTGGCCAACTGGCGGCGCTGCGCGGCAGTGTGGTCAAGGCGCTGCCGCTGCTGGAGCGCGAGAAAACCATCGACGTCGGTGGCCAGCTTGGGTACTTCCTTGCCGCGCAGCGTCGCCGCCGCCGCCCGGTCTTGGCGGAGCTGTACGATGGAGTGGGCAAGATCGCTCATTGCATTCGTCAAGGTTTGCATGTGTTTCCGTCCGTTGAAGAAATCTGCCGGGCGCCGTGTCGCCGCTCGCGGCACGTTCCCGGCAGGTCTTGTGCCTTGCCTTTGGTCTAAACTTATGCTGGGGCTGCCGCCGATGCAGTAAGGCCAACGGCTTCGGCGTACTTCAGATACGTCTCGACCGAGGCGACGACCACACGAGCCTCGATGGTGATCAGCTCGATCCCGACGAGCGAGATTTTCACCCACGCATCGATCACGATTCCCTTGTCGAGGATCCGGTCGACAACTTCAGCAAGGCTGGAGGAATCGGTAGACTTCTGAAGGCGAGCCATGGTGTTACTCCTAGGTTTGTTTGGCACACCGGATGCCAGTCAAAGGTCAACGGCCGGGCGTCATCCATCGTAGCAACAAGCATGCCAAGAATTCGCGCGGTATCGGCGATTGGAAATCCGTTTTAGCCGGCTGATCCATCACAAATCTCGATACGCCGTAACGGACGGACCAAAATAGACGGGCGGCGGCGCCCGTGTCTGGCGGGCGCCGCCGCCCGCCTCGGCGGCGGAACGTCGCCACGTGTCCGACGACAATCGGCTAGGGGAGCATTTTTGGTCGACGCAACAGTCGCCTCGCCAGATTGTCTGCTGCCTGACCTTGCCGCGGTGGAGGTCGCCCGGATGTTCTCACGTTCCCCTCGAGAGGGGCAGGGCCGATCAGCTGTGTCAACGCGCCCGAGTGGTGGCGGGTCACGCTCGCCGATCTCGGGTTCCAGGCACCATCCGCGAAACCCCGGGCCATCCATTGGTGGTTGGCCATTTCGACGGTCCGCCCGATTACCGGGGACCTCATTACGAGGTCGGCGGCTGACTTCGTGATCTGCTTACCGCCCATTTTATGATCCAGAGAGCCTGTTGCGAAATCGGCGCCGGTGCGGTTTTTGCTGGATGGAAGGGGTGCTGAAAGCGTGGAAGCGTCCAGCAGCATCGATCCGTCCGTTGGGTAGCGCAACAACCTAGCGGGCGGCTCACTGCGGAGGTGACGCAGAGGGGCGAGTCAGCCGCCTCAGGCGGCCTTCCTCGCTCTTTCTGCCGCCTGTTTCCTGGTCTTTGCGGCACGCCGGGCAGATTCAGAGTGTAGCTTCCTGATGTTGTGCACGGCAGCTTGCAAGTCCCACTCGCCGCGGCAGCGCTCAAGCCCGCGCATGCTGAAGTGGCGGGCGTCCTGACAATCCTTCATCTGCCCGAACACCGGCTCGACGGAGGCGCCGCGCCGGCGATAGCGTTCGCGCCCATGCCCGGTGCGCAGCTTGCGGTCCATCTGCTCGCGTGCCGTCATGTTCTTCGGCTTGCGGCCCCGCGGCGGCGGCGCATCGCGCAAGGCGGCACGTTGCTTGTGGTCCTTCTGCGTAGCGATGATCAGCTCGCAGTCCGTGGTCTCTGTCGTCGCGTTGGCCTCCGACCAATAGCCGGCATCCGCCACCACGGCCCCGAGCGTGACAGTATCCTTCTCGTCCGCATCGGCCACCGCGACGACATTGGCCTGCGCCTGCGTCAGCATCGGGGTCAACTGCTGCACGTCATTGGCGTCCGTGGTGACGTCGTTGGCGATGATGATCTGGTTGGTGGTGACGACGATCTGGGCGTTGTAGCCTTGCAGCCAGCCGCGGCGTGTCTTCATGATGCCGCTGTCAGGGTCAGTGACGTTGGCGTTGGTGTCGGGGTCGATGCTGGGATCGGCGGCCTTCGGCTTGCGGCCGCGCTTGCGCTTGCCGGTAGCCTGCTCCTCCGCTTCCCGCGCATCGATCTTCGCCTGCTGCCGCGCAGCCGCCGCGGCCGCCCGGCGTTCCAGCTTCTCCTTGCACTTGCGCAGACGCGCCAGACGCTCTTCCCGCCGCGCCAGCGCTTTCGGCAAGGCAACGCCCTGTTGCGGCCGTCTGTCTTCCTTGGCGTCGGTCGCCTCGGCCTCGGCCAGCATCTTCTCGATCTCCGCCTCGATGCTGGCCGCCGTGCGGTTGGCTTCCAGCGAGGCGTTGCCTTGTACTTTGGTGCCGTCCAACGCAACCAGACCCAACTTCACCAGCCCCGCCTCCCTGCACAACCGCAGCACGGCCAGGAACACCGTCTTCATCTGCGAGCTGTGGCGCTGGCGGAACCGCGCGATCACTGTGTGGTCGGGGATGCTGTCGCCGACGATAAATCGATAGCCGACGTCACGGTGGCACAGCCGCTCGATTGCTCGACTGGAGCGCACGCCTTGCGCGTAGGCGTAGATAAGCAGCGCCAGCAGCACCTGCGGCGCGAACGGCGCCTGCCCGGCGTGGCCGAGCTTGTAGCCCGCTTCGAACTTTGCGAGGTCCATCATCCCGACCGCTTCCACGATCAGATGGACGATGTCGTTTTCCGGCAGCCATTCCATCATGTCGGCTGGCAGCAGCGCCTTCTGGCGTCGCTCGGGTTCGCGGAAGTGGTGGGCCATTGGTCGGTCCGTGTCGGTGGGTGACACCGAGTGAATCCTGACGAGTCGCCAAGGTCAACGGCAAAATGCTGCGTGAGCGACACAAATCCCGTTGCGGGGGCGGATTCTGCAACAGGCACCTAACCCGTGTTATTGAGGGGGCGCCCGGGAATGACGGATAGGCGCGCGGGGCATAGTTGCCTGCAGCCCGCAAATCGAGCGCGCCCGGGCGCCTGCGCTGAGTAGATTCCGAGCCTTTCTTTCGGCTTGTGTCGGCGGGCAGTATACGCAAGCCGTCTGCGTCGGTAACACCGCACGCCGCCTGCGCTGCGGTTGAGGAAGCTATCGTTCCGGGCGGCGGCGGGAATTCGCCTGCGCCTCGCTGTTCCAGTCGAAGCTCAAGGCGGAAACAAGACCGACTCATCGCCATCAAGATCATGTGCAACGCGGTGCATAACCCGCTGCGGGAGAATGCCGCGACAGCCACCGTAGCAAATCTACAGATAAAAACCTAAAAAACGAGAGGAAACTTTCATGGCGCGAATCGCATTGGTTAGTGGCGGGACGCGGGGGATCGGTGCGGAAATCAGCCGGGCCCTGCAGAAGCAGGGTCGCACGGTGGTGGCTAACTACGCCGGCAACGACGAGGCTGCGAAGGCATTCACGGCCGAGACCGGGATCCCCGCCTACAAATTCGATGTCGCAAGCTTCGAAGCCTGCCAGGAGGCGCTGGCCCGTATCGTCGGCGAGGTCGGGCCGATCGAGATCCTGGTGAACAATGCCGGTATCACGCGCGATGCCACGATCGCCAAGATGACACGGGAGATGTGGGACGCGGTGGTCGATACCAATCTCGGCGGCTGCTTCAACCTCTGCCGGCTGACCTTCGAAGGCATGCGGGAGCGCAAGTTCGGCCGCGTCGTCAATATCGGCAGTCTCAACGGCCAGGCCGGTCAGTATGGCCAGGTCAACTATGCCGCGGCGAAGTCCGGTATCCATGGCTTCACCAAGGCGCTGGCGCAAGAAGGCGCCCGCTTCGGCATCACGGTGAACGCCGTGGCACCGGGCTACGTCGATACCGAAATGGTGCGCGCGGTGCCGGCTGACGTGTTGCAAAAGATCATCGCGCGCATTCCGCGCGGCCGGATCGGGGATGCGAACGATATCTCGCGGGGGGTTGCCTTCCTGACCGCGGACGAAGCCGACTTCATCACCGGCTCGACGCTGTCGATCAACGGCGGCCAGCATATGTACTAACCGCTGCGGACGGCTGCCGGACGTCGTGCGGCGCCCGGCAGTTGCTTCCACTGACCGCTATGGCCTGACTGTTTCCGGCCGGATTGATTCCCCAGGCGACAGCTCGGCTGGCCTTGGCGACCAGATCGAATTCATCGCCCGACAGATCGGCGCGACGCGCCCCTCCAGTGGACCGCCTGCGCCCGCGTCCACGTCATGATCTGCCCCCCGCGCGGCCATCATGGTCGTGGTGGTCGTCACCATTGCCACCATCGTGGTGATGGTGGTCGTCAACCGGGACGGGCGGGTATCCGACCGCCGGTCGCAGAATCGCGCATCATGGCAACCGCCGCCGGAATATTAAGGAAATCGCTGGCAAGTGCTCGCGGGCCGCCCGGCCGGCGGCGTCCGATTTGACCTCCGAAGAGCAGTCACGGCCGCCGCCTGGTCGGCGGAAAGTGACTGCGCTGGTCTCGGAGACCCGGCGCGGAGCGCCGGGGTCCCACCTTCTCGCGCGCCATGCAACGCGACCAGCATCCGTCCCCTTTGCCTAGCTATGCGTCCGATGCAATTATTCAGCTTCCCGGCCCGCCCACGGCAAAAAGCTGGCCTGCATGGTCGAGTCGGTGCGTCTGAGCCGGATGGCCGCGGTGCTTCCTGGCGCCCATGCCGCTGCCGAATTGCGGTGCCATCCAAATAGAGGCCGGCCGGCAGCACCGCCCACCAAGGACGCCGATTGTCAGAACAGCCGCTATCAGGAAGAACGCCACGCCGACCGCCGGTCCCAGGATCGGCACGCGTGTTCGGCCCGGCGCACCACTGCCGCCGAGAACGACATCGAAGTCGTCTGATCTAACGCCGCCGGGACGGTCTGGCGGGAGGACGCGGAACAGCAGTGAATGACGAGACCCGCGTACAGAAGACATTTCCTCCACGCCTATCCGGTTAACGCAGACACCCACTACATGTAGGGTGCACCCAGTCGCCCGAATAAAGCTCGGCAAAGGTTGGCGCTTTCGTGTCACCCGCGATGCCGAGCAAAGAACGGAAGGCGTTGAACGGGTAGAAGCGCCGGTTGAAGCGGAACGTGAACTCGTTGAGGTAGGCTTGCAGATGCTGCGCGCTGACCCCGTGATGGGTGCCGATCAGCCACGTTTTAAGGTTTGCGAATACGAGGTGGATGATAGGCAGGAAATCCTCGGCCACGTCGGGATCGCCACATTCAGCAATTGCGTGGTGGTTGTAGCCGCGCTTGCGCAATCCGGCGTAGCCGCTCCAATCGTCCGTGACGACCAGCGTTCCCGGAGCAACGGCGCTCTCAACAAATCCACAGAGTGACTCGGCGCTGCGATCTGTCGTGACGGCCAGCCGGACTCGTCCGGCGTACCTGCCATCCTTCCGCTTATCCTGCGCAGTCCCTGGCTTGCGGTGGCGGACTTCGACAGCGCAGGCGACAAGAACCTTGTGATGGACGCCCCGGCCTTCGCCGCGGGTCCGGCCGCCGACGTAGGTCTCATCAGCCTCGACATGCTGGCCAAGCTTACCGCCGATGCGGTCCTGATCAGGCCGCACCATGCCAGCGCGCAGCTTGTGGAGAATGCCGAAGGCCGTTTCATAGCGCGACAGCCCGAGTTGCCGTTGAAACTGAACGGCGGACATTCCCGGGGTCTGGCTGGCGACCAGATAGGCTGCCCAAAACCAAATATTCAGCGGCGTATGGCTGCGCTCCATGACGGTGCCAGCCAGAAGGCCAGTCTGCCGACGGCATGTTCGGCATTCCAGGATGCCCGGCCGCGTCGCGATGCGAAAAGGCTCCGCAACGACGCCGCAGTATGGCACACGAAGCAGTCATCCCAGCGGGCGCGTTCCAGATAGGCGGCGCAAGCCGCGGCATCCGGGAAAAGCCGCTGGAACTCAGGAAGGGACTGCGGGAAGGCCAGATCGTCCCCGCCATGGACATCTATCCCGGTCATGGCGCACTTCGCCGGTTCTGTTCGTCGACCGCGGTGCGCACCCTACCCATAGACGAACACTACCGCTGGTAGGTGTCTGCGTCAACCGGATAGGCAAGATTTCCTCAACCGCAAAGTGCGTAGATTCCGATCCTCCCGCCGCAAACGGTGGCACTGATAGTTTAACCAATATGCATATCAGCCAACGCCGCGGACGTCTGAGTTCCCGGGCGATCCGGACTCCCTAATGGCTTCCGATCCCAGGACAGAGCTAAGCGCGGCGTCAACCGGCATGTCCATGCCAGGGGCGCTGGTCGTCGTGCCGCCTGCGCCGAACCTGCCGACCGTCATCCCGAAGCCAAAGGCGGAGCCGCGAAAGCAGCGATGGCTGCGGCCTCTGCTGCTGCTTGCCACGCTCCTCGTAGTTGCCGGCGGCGCCGGGTATTGGTGGCTGCACCGCTCACCCGGGCTGCCCGCGGGAATTGCATCAGGCAATGGGCGGCTCGAAGCGGACGAGATCAACATCGACACGAAATTCGCAGGCCGGATCGCGAAGCTCACTGTCGACGAGGGCGACGTCGTGACGGCGTCACAGACCGTGGGCCTGATGGACAGCCAAGACCTCGAGGCTTCGCTGGCCAAATCTCAGGCGCTCGTGCTGCAGGCACAGCAGACCGTCCGGCAGTCGATGGCGGCCCTCGCACAGCAGAGAACCCAGGTGGTGTTCGCGCAGCAGGAGCTGGACCGGGCCAAAACGTTGGTCAAATCAGGGTTTGAGACCCGCGAGATGGTCGATCAGCGACAGCAGGCGTTGAACGGGGCCGTCGATGCCGTCAAGGCAGATATTGCGCAGGCCGGAGCGGCAGCGCAGGCGCTTTATGCCGCCCAACAGGACGTGGCTCTCGACCAGGTCAATATCGGCTACAACACACTCGTGGCACCGCGGGCCGGCACGATCGAATACCGTATCGCCAATATCGGCGAAGTCCTGCCGGCGGGCGGCAAGGTCTTCACCATGCTCGACAAGAGCGACGTCTACATGGACGTCTATCTGTCGACCGCCGATGCCGGCCGCACCCGGATCGGCGCCGACGCCCGTATCGTGCTCGACGCCTATCCCGGCCACCCGATCCCCGCCGCGGTGACCTTCGTCGCCGCACAGGCACAGTTCACCCCCAAGACCGTCGAGACCAAGGACGAGCGCGACAGCCTGATGTTCCGTGTCCGCGTGCAGATCGATCCGGCCCGGCTGCAGGCCCGCACCACGCCGGTCAAAAGCGGGCTGCCGGGCGTTGCGTATGTTCGCACCGATCCAAACACCGTCTGGCCGGCGACGCTGCAGGGTGATGCACCGAAATGACGCGGGAAGGCCTCCCGGCCGCGCGCCTGGACGCCGTCACGCTCCGCTACGGCAAGGTGCTCGCGCTGGATGACGTGACGCTGGTGGTCCCCGCCGGCGGGATGGTCGGGCTGATCGGGCCGGACGGTGTCGGCAAATCCTCCGTGCTGAGCCTGATCGCCGGCGCCAGACGCATCCAGACCGGCGCCGTCCAGGTGCTGGGCGGCGACATGGCGAGCGTGCGGTATCGCACCCTGCTGTGCCCGCGCGTGGCCTACATGCCGCAAGGTCTGGGCCGCAATCTCTACCCCGACCTCAGCGTGCGCGAGAATATCGCCTTCTTCAGCCGTCTGTTCGGCCAGGCGGGGGCAGAACGCCTGTGGCGCACCGCGGAACTGCTCGATGCCACCGGCCTTGCGCCGTTCGCCGATCGCCCCGCGAAGAAACTGTCGGGCGGCATGCGGCAAAAACTCGGCCTGTGCTGCGCGCTGATCCACGACCCGGACCTGCTGATCCTGGACGAACCGACGACGGGGGTCGATCCCCTGTCGCGCCGGCAGTTCTGGACGCTGATCGACCTGATGCGCGCGCGCCGTCCGTCGATGAATGTCGTCGTGGCGACCGCCTACATGGAGGAGGCGGAGCGGTTGCATTGGCTGATCGTGATGAACGCCGGCCGCGCGCTCGCCAGCGGTTCGCCGGCCGCCCTGAAGGCGGCGACGCACACCGCAACCGTGGAGGATGCCTTCGTCGCCGTGCTGCCGGAGGCGCAGCGCCGCGGCCGCACCGCACTGGTGATTCCGCCGCACGTCGCCAGCGACGCCGCGCCGGTCATAGTCGCGCACCACCTCACCGTCCGGTTCGGCGACTTCACCGCCGTCGATGACGTCAGCTTCACCATCCAGCGCGGCGAAATCTTCGGCTTCCTGGGCTCCAACGGCTGCGGCAAGAGCACTACCATGAAGGTGCTGACCGGCCTGCTGCCCGCCAACAGCGGCGCGGTGCTGCTGTTCGGCAAGCCGGTCGATGTCCGCGACATGCAGACGCGGGCGCGGGTCGGCTACATGTCGCAGTCGTTCTCGCTCTACACCGAGCTGACGGTACGGCAGAACCTCGACCTGCACGCGCATCTGTTCCATCTGCAGCCCGGCCCGGCCAAGGCCCGCATCGCGGACCTGGTCGCCCGTTTCGGGCTTGCCTCATATCTTGACCAGCGCACCTTGGATCTGCCGCTCGGTATCCGCCAGCGTCTGTCGCTGGCCGTGGCCATCGTGCACGATCCGGAAATCCTGATCCTCGACGAGCCCACCTCGGGTGTGGACCCGATGGAGCGCGACCGGTTCTGGTCGCTGCTGATCGACCTGTCGCGCAACCAGGGGGTGACGATCTTCGTCTCGACGCATTTCATGAACGAGGCCGCCCGCTGCGACCGCATCTCGCTGATGGATTCCGGCCGCGTCCTGGCCACCGACACACCGGCCGGCCTGGTGGCCTCGCGCGGTGCAAAGACGCTTGAGGACGCCTTCATCGGCTACCTGGAAGAAACGATCCAGGCCCGGGCGCCCAAGACCTCGGCAGCCCCGGTCAAGCGGTCTCCGGCCGTCATGATGCCGCCATCCAGCCACCACAGCGCGTTCAGCCCGCGCCGCCTGATGGCCTATACGATCCGCGAAAGCCTTGAACTGGTGCGCGACCCGATCCGGCTCGGCTTCGGCCTGTTTGGCACCGCCCTGTTGATGATCGTGTTCGGGTTCGGGGTTTCGACCGATGTCGACAACCTGTCTTTCGCTGCGCTCGACCGCGACCAGACCAGCGCCAGCCGGGCCTATCTCGAGGAGTTGCGCGGCTCCAGCTACTTCACCGAACGGCCGCCGCTCACCAGCTACGCCGATCGCGACCGGCAGATGCAGAGCGGCGCCGTCTCGGCCGCCATCGAGATCCCGCCGGGCTTCGGCCGCGATATCAAGCGCGGGCGCCCGGCCTTCGTCTCGGCGACCATCGACGGCGCCATGCCGTTCCGGGCGCAGACCATCCGCGGCTATCTGCAGGGCATCCAGACACTGTACCTCGCCGACCCGGCGGTCACGACCACGCAGCCCGCGCCAGCGCCGCCGGCGACGATTGCCATCCGCTACAAATACAACCAGGACTTCGACAGCATCTACCCAATGGTGCCGTCCAACATCTGCATGATGCTCGCCCTGTTCCCGGCCATTCTCATGGCGCTCGCCATCGTGCGGGAGAAGGAGCTCGGCTCGATCACCAACCTCTACGTCACGCCGGTCAGCCGCCTTGAATTCCTCATCGGGAAGCAACTGCCTTACATCGCCATCGCCATGGCCAATTTCAGCCTGCTGCTGCTGATGGCGTTGTTCCTGTTCCATGTGCCGCTGAAAGGCAGCTTCCCCGTCCTTGCGATCGGCGCCCTGATCTATGTCTCGGCGACGACGGCGTATGGCATGCTGATATCGGCCTTCACCCGCACCCAGATCGCAGCCCTGTTCGGTACCGCCATTCTGACGGTGCTGCCGGCGACCCAGTTCTCCGGCATGATGAGCCCCGTCTCCTCGCTCACCGGGGCGGCGAAATATATCGGTCTTGGGTTCCCGATGAGCTACTTCGTGCCGATCAGCGTCGGCACCTTCACCAAGGGGCTGGGTTTTCACGATCTGTCGCTCGACCTCATTAAACTTGCCGTGTTCGTGCCGGTGCTGATCGGGCTGAGCGCGCTGCTGCTGCGCAAGCAGGAACGCTGATGCTGAAGCGAGCCCTGCGCAGTGCCGGCACCATCTTCTGGCTCGGCACAAAGGAACTGCGCAGCTTCCTGCACGACACCGTGCTGATCGTGCTGGTGATCTATGCCTTCTCCTTCGCAGTGATCAGCCAGGCGCGGAGCAATTCGCAGGAGCTGAGCAAGGCGTCCATCGCGGTGGTCGACGAAGACAACTCGCCGCTGTCGCGCCGTATCATGCATGCGTTTCTGCCGCCGCTGTTCCTGCCGCCGCAGCCGATCTCGGTCGCGGACATCGTGCCCGCGATGAATGCCGGCCGTTACACCTTCGTGGCCGACATCCCGACGCATTTCGAGCGCGACGTGCTCGCGGGCAGGTCGCCCGCGCTGCAGATCGATGTCGATGCCACCGCCATGATCCAGGCCGGCCTTGGCTCCGGCTACGCCGAGCAGATCATCGACACGGAGATCGCCGACTACCTCTCCAACACCGAGAGCGTCCCGCTGTCGCCGGTCAACCTCATTGTGCGGATCGCGTTCAACCCCAACGTTACCACCGCCTGGTTCTCCAGCGTCATGGGCATCATCAACAGTGTCACCATGCTCGCCATCATCATGTCCGGCGCTGCCGTCATCCGCGAGCGCGAGCACGGCACGATGGATCATCTGCTTGCCATGCCGATTACGCCGTTCGAAATCGCGATGTCGAAAATCTGGGCGAACGGTCTGATCATCACGCTGGCGGTAGGCCTTTCGCTGTATGTGGTGGTGCGCGCGATCCTCGCCGTGCCGATTGCCGGATCTATCCCGCTGTTCATGGTGGGGGTTGTGATCTATCTGTTTTTCGCGACCGCCATCGGCATTTTTCTGGGCACTGTAACGAATTCGATGCCGCAGCTCGGCCTGTTGTTCATGCTGGTGTTCCTGCCGATGAATATGCTCTCGGGCAGCAACACGCCGCTGGAGAGCATGCCGCACTGGCTTGCAACCGTTATGCAGGTATCGCCGTCGACACATTTCGTCTCGTTCGCGCAATCGATTCTCTATCGAGGCGCTGGCTTGAGCGTCGTGTGGCCGCAGTTTCTCACGGTCGGCCTGGTCGCGGCGTTGTTTCTGGCGCTCGCACTCTGGCGCTTCCGCTCGGTCGCCGCTGAGGCGAACTGAAGTCGGTCAGCTAGTGCGCTCAGCTACGGCGGAGGATCTTTGCCGCCGGATCATGCTCTGCGTTTCCCATAGCTCACCGCATCGTCCAGGGGATCGGGGTATGACGCCCCCTGTTCTCCAACCGGCAGTCTGGCCGTCCGCTGAAGTTGTGCACTCGAGCGTCAATCAGGCAGCAGCGAACGACCGGCACGGACGCCGAGATGCCGGTAAGCTTGGCGTGACCGAAAAAGCCGCATGCCACCCCTTGCGCCGTTGCACGCGGGAACTCGGCGCCGGGATCGAACAGGTCGCCGTAAACGGATTGAAACAGACTTTATTGCAACGTAAAGCAACGACTTGATCTAGGTAGTTTCCGAGCCTGCCGCGTGCCGCTGTTGAACCGCTATAGGTGGAATGCTCCACGAGCAGGCTACCCGCGCGGGCCCCTGCCCAAACCGCTCAGGCTGACAGGGCGCCGCAATGAAGGTCGATGATGTTGTTCAACCACCGAAGGCCGGGAGCCGACGCAGCCTTACCCGACTGCTGGACCAGAATGGCATCAAGCATCAAGGTCCGAAGGGGGTCAGCTTTCGACGCAAAACAACGCCAGGCGTCGGAGGAGAAGGAATCGGGCAACCCTCCGTCAGGTACCGTGGTGCACGCCTGGAGATCGGACGTGACGCTCAACGGACGCCCTTTTTCGGCTGGCGATGATCGTGGTTTCGAAGCCCGTTGTCGACCGGTCCCGCCCGCCGCAGCCGTGCCGCTTGATGTCACGTCATCGCGCTGAATTGCGCACGGCGCTTAGGTCGCCGCATCCACCCTTTGCAGGAGCACACTCATGAGCAAAGTCATCGGCATCGATCTCGGCACCACCAACTCTTGCGTCGCCGTCATGGAGACCAAGGACGTTCGGGTGATCGAGAACCTTGAGGGCGCGCGCACCACTCCCAGCATCGTCGCCTTCGCCGACAACGGCGAGCGGCTCGTGGGCCAGTCCGCTAAGCGCCAAGCGGTGACCAATCCGGCAAACACTATCTATGCCGTGAAACGTTTAATTGGCCGCCGGTTCGATGACCCGCTCGTGGCCAAGGACAAGGGCTTGGTGCCCTACAGCATCGTGTGTGGTGACAACGGCGATGCATGGGTCGAGGCTCGCGGCGAGAAATTTCCACCCTCGCAGATCAGCGCCTTCATTCTGGGCAAGATGAAGGAGACAGCAGAGGCCTTCCTGGGAGAGACAATCAGTCAGGCGGTCATCACCGTTCCCGCCTACTTCAACGACGCCCAGCGCCAGGCGACAAAGGACGCCGGCCGGATCGCCGGGCTCGAGGTCTTGCGCATCATCAACGAACCCACAGCCGCCGCCCTCGCCTACGGCATGGACAAGAATAACGCCGGCACAATCGCGGTTTACGACCTGGGTGGCGGCACCTTTGACGTCTCTGTCCTGGTGATCGGCGACGGTGTGTTCGAGGTGAAGTCGACCAACGGCGACACCTTCCTTGGCGGCGAGGACTTTGACGCCAGAGTGATCGACCACCTCGCCGCCGAATTCAAGCGCGAGCAGGGCATCGATCTACGGACTGACAAGCTGGCGCTGCAACGGCTCAAGGAAGCCTCGGAAAAGGCCAAGATCGAACTGTCCTCGTCGAAGGAGACGGAGATCAACCTGCCGTTCATCACCGCCGATGCTTCCGGGCCGAAGCACCTGGTTGTGAAGCTGACCCGGGCTAAGCTCGAGAGTCTCGTGGACGACCTTATTGCTCGCACCGTGGAGCCTTGCAAGGCTGCGCTCAGGGACGCAGGCGTCGCCATCGGGGACATCGACGAGGTGATCCTGGTCGGCGGCATGACTCGCATGCCTAAGGTATACGAGGCCGTGAAGGAGTTCTTCGGTCGCGAACCGGCCCGCAACGTCAATCCGGATGAGGTCGTCGCCATCGGTGCCGCTGTGCAGGGAGCGGTGCTGAAGGGTGACGTGAAGGATGTGCTGCTTCTGGATGTCACACCGTTGAGCCTCGGCATCGAGACGCTGGGCGGGGTGTTCACCCGCCTGATCGACCGCAATACGACCATCCCCACGAAGAAAAGCCAGACCTTCTCCACCGCGGAGGACAACCAGCGAGCCGTGACGATTCGCGTGTTCCAGGGCGAGCGCGAGATGGCGGCGGACAACAAGGTGCTCGGCAATTTCGACCTGGCCGGGCTGCCGCCGGCCCGACGCGGGGTGCCACAGATCGAGGTGACGTTCGACATCGATGCGAATGGCATCGTCAGCGTCCAGGCAACGGACAAGGCGACCGGTAAGGAACAGCAGATCCGCATCCAGTCCGCCGGCGGCCTCTCTGATGCCGACATCCAGAAGATGGTCCAGGAGGCCGAGGCGAATGCTGGTGCTGATAAGACGCGGCGACTGTTTATCGAGGCGAGGAACCACGCCGATGGGCTGATCGATCAGGTCGAGAAGGCGTTGGCGGAGCACGGCGCAACCGTGCCGGCTCACGACAGGACAGAGGCCGAAGATGCAGTGGCGGCCGCGCGGGCGGCGATGGAGGGCAGCGATCACGACCGGCTGGTGCAGGTGACCGAGCGAATGGCGCAGGCGGCGATTAGGATCGAGGAAGCGGTGCAAAGCCAGCGCTCCAAGGCCGGCGGGACAGCTGGTGGCGAACGAACGACGCCTTCCGGCACGCCGGGTGATGAGGTGGTCGATGCCGAGTTCGAGGAAGTGGCAGACCGCAAGCGGTCCGCCTGACCTGCCGACCTGAAGCTGCCCAGCACAGGGCCACCTGCCCGCGGGAACTGGAGCTAATGCTCCAGTTCTCCCGGCATCCTGGGGCCGTTTATAATTCCAATTCATTTTATTACCGACCGCTGTTTAATAGGACGGCCACCGTCAGATAAACGGTCACCCCCATATTCCGGGCAACGCCCGACTGCGGCTGGATGCGAGCAGGGTGGGATAAAGCGACGAAACGAAGGATCATAATCTGGTCGTTGCGTCGTCGATGAATGCGAGCAGGCTGCAGACCGGCCCTGGAGCCTCGAACCACGCGTGCTCCGGGCCGTCGAACTGCACCAGTTCGCCCACACCCCTCCGTGCCAATGAAGATGAGACATTTACCCCCCGGGAATTTACACTTGAGGGCGCGGAAGGATCACCTTCGTCATGCCCATGCTTCCAAAGCACCCCGAGGCAGCCGCGGCCGGAGCCGGCCCGTCCGGGGGCCGTCGGCCGACGCTCGTGCCGGCTCCGGCCGCGGCGTCACCTGAGCTATCCGCTCGGCCGCGCCGCCGGACGTTCACCGCCGAGGACAAGCTGCGCATCCTGGCCGAGACCGATCGTGCTGCCGATAAGGGCGGCGTGGCCGCCATCCTGCGTCGCGAAGGTCTCTACTCCTCGGCTTTGACCGACTGGCGCAGGCTTCGGGATGCCGGGGCTCTCGGGGCGCTGGTGCCGGCCAAGCGCGGCCCCAAAACCGCCGAACTCAACCCTCTGGCAGCCGAATTGGCACTGGTGCAGCGGGAGAATAGCCGTTTGACGCGCCGCCTGGCGCGCGCCGAGGCCATCATCGATCTCCAAAAAAAAGTGGCGGAACTGCTGGGCATCCCGCTGGCGCCCAGCGACGGCGAGCCTTGACGGACGCCGTCGTCGCGCTCGCGCCGATCAGTCGCATGACGGCGGCTGCCTGTGCCGCGCTCGGCGTCTCACGCGCCACCGTTCAGCGCCGGCGCGCCGGCCTGGCCGCGCCGCCGGCGATCCCCCGCCCGCGGCCGCGGCCAGCCAGGGCGCTGTCCGCCCCGCAAAGGCAGGCAGTCTTGGACGTGTTGCACGCGCCGGATTTCGCCGACCAGGCACCGGCGGAGGTCTACGCCACGCTGCTCGATCAGGGCATCTTCCTCTGCTCGATCCGCACGATGTACCCCTTCCTCACGCAGCACGATGAAGTCCGTGAACGTCGCGCTCAGCTGCGGCATCCGGTCTACCAGAAGCCCGAGCTGTTGGCGGAAGGCCCCAACCAGGTCTGGTCGTGGGACATCACCAAGCTGATGGGGCCGGCGAAATGGACGTACTTCTATCTCTACGCTTCATCCTCGACATCTTCAGCCGCCGCGTGGTCGGCTGGTGTGTGGCCGACGTGGAAAGCGCCGAGCTGTTCAGGCCGTTGCTGGACGGCGCGATCGCAAATCATCAAGTGCCACCCGGTCAACTCACTCTACACGCGGATCGTGGCGGGCCGATGACGGCCAAGTCCACCGCGCTGCTTCTCGCAGATCTTGGCGTGACCCGCTCGCACAGCCGGCCGCATACTTCGAACGACAATCCGTTCTCCGAGAGCCAGTTCAAAAATCTGAAATACCAGCCGCAGTTCCCCAAGCGCTTCGGCTGCATCGAGGATGCCAGGGGTTTCTCGCGCAACTATTTTGGCTGGTACAACGAGGACCATCACCACGTCGGGATCGGCCTGATGACGCCCAATCAGGTGCATTACGGCCAGGTTGATGCCGTCTACGCCGCCCGTCAGGGCACGCTGGACCGCGCCTGCCGCGATCACCCGGAGCGCTTCATCAACAAGGCGCCGACACCGCCGGCCAAACCGACTGCGACCTGGATCAATCCACCCAAGCTGCTTCAGCGGACCAGCCCATCCTTGATCGTGGCGACGTCGGCTGATGTGCCTGGGGAGGACGAGCTGCCGGGTGGGCCAACCGGAGCCGGCCTCTCCGCGCGGGCAGGGCGCGTTCCCGATCGTCGGAATCGACGCATCGGCGGGGGGCTTGAGGCCTGCCGGACATTCCTGGCGCGCTGGCCCCCGGGAACGGCATGGCTTTCATCCTGATCCAGCATCTCGATCCGAACCACGAAAGCATGATGATGGATCTGCTGGCCGGCCACACCCCTATGACGGTGCAGCAAGCAACCGACGGTGTGCCGATCGAATCCAATCACGTCTATGTGATTCCGCCAGGCACCTATCTGTCCGTCAGCAACGGCGCCCTGCACCTCTCCCAACCGCAAGCGCGCCACGGTGCGCGGCTGCCGTTCGACTTCCTGCTGTACTCGCTGGCGGAGAACTGCGCTCCGCGCGCCATCTGTGTGGTCCTGTCGGGAACGGGCGCGGGTAAGCCTTGGGCTGATGGCTGTGAAGGAGAAAGGCGGGCTGGTGGTCGCGCAGGAGCCTGACGAAGCCGCCTATGACGGCATGCCGCGCAGCGCGATCAAGACAGGCGCGGTTGACCTTCTTCCGGCGGCGAAAATTCCGTACGCGCTGGTCGAATACGCTCAGCGACAGGCGCAGAGCGGTTCACCTCCGCAGGCGGCGGCAGGGCTCCCGCTGCCCGAAATCATCGAGCTGCTGCGGACGAAGTCGGCCCACGATTTCAGACTCTACAAGCCGGGCACCCTTCAGCGCCGA
>Ga0302188_10000321_pt1 | contig 41280 bp, 24 predicted proteins | sample II_Bog_E2_1_FD_198783 | JGI IMG/M metagenome (GOLD analysis project Ga0302188, IMG submission 198783) | Peat permafrost microbial communities from Stordalen Mire near Abisko, Sweden - II_Bog_E2_1 | ecosystem: Environmental > Terrestrial > Soil > Wetlands > Peat | place: Sweden: Abisko... | reverse complement strand
ACCCCAACCCCAACCCCAACCCCAACCCCAACCCCAACCCCAACCCCAACCCCTTAAATTTTAATTACAAATACTGCTTTATCATTTCAATATTAAAATAGTCAAGTAATGAGATTCATCACATCAATCATGCTTTATCATCATGGTAACTCCACAGAAAAGCCTTTGGACCACGGCCTGCAGATCTCTTGACAAATTCAGCATCATTTGGAGGTTTTATCTTTTTGGTGGCACTGCTCAACATAGACAGCACAGAGAGACAAACGGAACTGACTGTTAAAGCTGGTGACCATTCTAATTTAGAGCAAACTTACCATCATAGAGAATGGAGAGACAAATAAAACCATTAGAATAGATGTGCTCATGAACTGGAACATGACCAATAAATATAACTTATGGGGAATCGATAGGCTGAATGAAAAAAGCTGTACATAGTCATTGCTAAACCGAAGTTGAAGAACAAAAGATTCTCCCTAATAGAGAGTACCCTTTGCACCCATGAGGGATAAATGCCAAAGGGTAAGGTCACCGTTAGGCAGGGTAGCCTTCATATCCAGGTTATTCTTCTGAATTTGCTAAAACTCCTTCTGGAGTCTTTTAGACATACGCTGTGCCATGACTTTTATTGAAAGGATAATTATAAAATATTGTTGGTATTGATCCTTCATTTAAGATTTAAAACGGCAATGAGGAATATAAATTTGTCAGTGAATTTTATTTCTTTTTTGAATGTTCCTCCATTTGATCATTACAATGAACATAGCAATAAATAATTTATTAATTTATTTACATTTACACTAATAATAACAACTTAATTCAAAGATCATTTAGACTCTTCAGTTCCTTGAGCGTAGCCTTACTTTCAACCATAATCTTGTGCTGTTAACTAAGCTCTTTTCTTAGTTCTTCTGTCTTGCGTTTATTGTGATAATGCTGAATATAAAGTTGCTGATAACGACTAAATATGCTGTAATCAGGATTTTTTAATCTAAATTTTTTAAAGAAAAATCCATTCCATATTTTAAGGTGCTTGAGGGAGGGATATTGCTTTAGTTCATAAATATCGCACTCCTTGAAATCGACATAGAAAGGATTTAGATAGTTGCAAGCTATTTCAGGATTTTGCAACCACTATTTTACTACAGCCCAAATGCAACAGCATATGCTTAGATTTTCTCGCTAGTTCTCTTTAATGGAGCGAGTAATGAGCAAGAAATTGCCAAATTTGTTGGAATACACATTTTCAGCGAGAAAGACTAGATAGGCTTGACTGAACTAAAAGCTTAAAGGATAGATGCAAGTTAATTGAAAAACAGCATCTAAAAATTGAATGATTCCTGCTCCTTTTTCCAAATCTCCTTATTTTTTGCTAAAACGACATCCCCATTGCAATAGCTATCTTTCCATCAACTATCCAAATCCCTTTACAGTTCTGCATTATGGAAATAGAAGAATCTGAGTAAGTGCTACTAATTGTGCTCCTCGCAACTCAGTATCAGCTATAATTGTAATTTGAACTGATTCCTCAAATATTTTATTAACAAGGAAAGAGGCTTCTTGGAGAAGAAAAGCAATTTGATCCAGCCAGCGAGTCTGATTAAAATTTGAAAGCCATTTCAAAGATTAATGATTGTGATAAGTGATTCTAATGACGTTGTTGAATGAATCCTTCAGAAACTGAAGGCCTTAAACTTCAACTGCCCGAGAAGCAAAGCTTTTTGCAGTCCCTATTCCTTTATTTTTAATTTATATAGTAAATAAGCTAGATGAGATTCTTGATTTGCTAATCCAGTCATCTTCGATGGGATCTGGTTTCCCGACTCCCGTTCTCCATATGCCAATATTTTATTTGCCATTATTAAAAACGAAGGAAAGAGTAACCAATCGTTAATCTGGATTATTTTTGGACAAGTAAGGAAATGGTACTTTCTAATTTAAACAAAAATTACAAACTTTTCTGGATAGCTGGAATACTTTTTCCATCCTTCATTGTCATACCAATATGAATCGTCAAACTTAGGAAATATTGGCTAGAAAGGAGTATATTTAAGATGAGGATCAACTGATGATCCGTATTCAAATGGAAATTACGTGGATGTTTCTATTAATTTTGATATCACTCTATATGTCCTCAGACTGATGTCCGATTTATTTTCCCCATATCTGATCTTAAAACTACAACCATATTTGAGCCAAATTTATATAGTTGAATATGGCTTGTCTTAATAAGAACGTTCACAGCGGATTAAATAACCGATAGGGATTTCGAAAAAAACTTCCTCCTCTGCCATTTTATTTATTATTAAAAAAGAAATTGCGTAGTTAGTGGCCTTTATGCGACCCTCTATTTCCATCTTGCGGCCGATGAACAGAATTAAAAATATATTGCCGTCCTCCAAGCAAATTGTTTCGCTGAATTTAACTATTTCAACTTATTTTTCGTCCATCTTCGGAGGAAATTTTTAAATTTGCTATTATTTTTCGGTAAATTCCGTTTCTTCGTACTCTTATTTTTCATTAGGCTCGATAGGGTTTTCAGGCAATAGCAAAATCTGGTCGGCTTCAGTTTTTTAATCCTTATCTGCTATCCATTATTCGTCGCCCTTTGGACTTAAATTCTCCATGACAAAAATAATATAGAAGTGTAAAGTTGATAATAAGTTATAGCCATGATTGAAGGCTTTATTTAAAATAATTCATATAAGCATTGTGTTGTCGGGCAAAAAACTTGAGCCTATATATTTTCAATATTAAAAGATTCTAACTTATCTTATAGAAAAGTTAAATACTTCAAATACTTAAATATCCATATCAATATTGAATAAATAAAAAACTGATGATGAAGGTGAAAGCCAAAAAATAAGGGAAAATATTAATTTTTTGATATTATAATTATAGAATGAATACCGATTCCTTATTGACTACGAAGCCTAGTCAATTAAACGAGCCACCCTTGCAGTAACTGCCCCTAATCTCACGTTACAATGTCTTTATCGATAATTATAACAAACCCAATTGTATTGTGGATGAAAAAATGCTATAGCGAATGCCTACTAGTTCGCTTCACAATCAAGCCTTTCTCCTATTTGAGGACTGGAAGGGAAAAGTACCTTTTATAATAAATAGGCTCTCTTTTTAGTGATTCTATTTGTTCCGATTCTCGATTGCTTTTTACCGGTGTTGGCAAGTTATTGTTTCTATGTTTATTGGAAATGCCTTTCCATTCATGAAAAGAATCAAGAGAGTGTAACAGATCCGTTCAAAAACATGGTATTTGATCCAGAATTATGTTTCAAACTGCACAAAGACTACTATGCATTTGCAATAGAATTTAAAGGTAAAGCCTTTTTGACGTAGAATTATAAGGTTTCTCACTTAATTATAATAAGGACATTCGAAAAGAGCTAAGCTTGCGTGAGGAACGTGGCCGCGCTAATTTTATGATATACAATGCCAACTTTTGGTCAAGTTACCACCATTTTGGACGTTGGAAAAAACAACATATAACACTTCTAGTTCTTAGTTTATGTGGAGCTATCCTCTTAAATCTGATGTTTTTTATGTATGTCTTATGAAACATAAATAAACCAACAAAAACAATATTTCCATTTCTTTTCTTCATATTCGATTTTTCAATATAAAATCATTTTCGAAGCAAATACAAAAGAAATCACTTGATTGCAGTGTGAGCCAAGTTTAAATGATAGTTAAGATTCCTAAAACTTTGAATTATTTTATTAACAACTATTTATATTAATAATTATTTAATGAAATCGGAAGAACCAACTACTAACGAGGAATACATTGAGAAAGTCACCCGCCAGGCCAAGGAACAAGATAACTAAAACATACCATCGCATCAAGAAATTCTCGAATAGTACGAAAGGGACAAATAAATTTATACTCAAAAACTGGAGCTCACTCTTGGTGTCGTAATTGTTCTAATTCTCTCATTTTTTGCCATCAAATTATTCTCCGGTGATCTGTGATTAAACTATCATCATCTTTTACTATTCATGCTATCAAATTCATACAAATAATTCATCCATCAAAGGAGTATCAAATCAATAATTTGGCATAAAAAATTATCCAACTTTTTAGTTCGTTTTAGGACTCTTTCAATTTCCATTATTCTTTGTTGATTTTTATAGAAAGTCTTTCTCTCTATATTTTGTTTGCAATGTAGCCAAAGATGCTATTGGGTTTTCATTCATTAACTATTCAAACATAGATCACTGTTAGATTCTTATAAATTGAAAAAATATCAATACACCAATATTTCTTTATTTTATCCAGAGACTAAAAAATGCCGATAGTGAAGCAATATAAATAATCAACGAGCCTATAAACCTTTTTCTCGAATTTCAATCCTAACGATAGAGAGGAGTTTATGTTTGTGGACCATTAGCAAACATAGTTTAATGAAACTCAAGTTTAGATGGCGCATTTGTTAAATTTGATGGTAATATCCTCGGAGAAAATATTTTTTATTCGCCATTAATCGTTTATCTAATATTAATTTTATCACCTTTGATTACTTGGAGAGTAGTCTTGTACAAAAAGCAGCTGATATAGCAGTGAAAGATTGTTAAGGATAAAATTTCTGCAAAAACAACGAAACTAAGTATACTGTAGCTCAAAGCGATCCATCTAAAGACGTTTTCAAGATTAAAAAATAACCATATTCCCATTCCGATATTGGTACTTGTATAGGTAATGAGAGAAAGTAATAATCTAAAAAATTGCTTGTAGTTTTTTCTCCCGATGCAATTGTTTAAAAATACACAGTGATGATCGAACTCCTCAACGCATCGACAACAAACTTTGCAATGATAACTGAGAACATCCACTTGAGCTGAACAATCTTGACAAAATTGTAATTTTTCTCCTTTCCTGTAATAGTCTTGATCAATTAATCTTGGGTCAGCAGGATCACTTAGCATCAGAAGGAGGCTGTCAGTTATGATTGCAAGAATAAAGTAATTATCAAAGCCCATAATTAAGTCAAGAATAGGAGCTTCTATTTCGATGATGGATGGAATGATACTTATCCCAAGCAGAAAGATGACCAGCATTAGACTTATTGCCAATATTTGCAAAATGGGAAAAGGATGACTAAACCCATTAATTTTGATATATTCTTTTGATCTTTCACGATCATCTTTATTTGGCATGTACTCTAATTTGTGAAAAATATATAGATCAATGAAAGTTAGTTTTAAAATTCATTTTTATTCCTTTAGCTTTTGAATTTAAGAAAAGGAATTTTGCTTTTGATAATTTTCATATCCAATTTTAATACAAGAACAATAATAAACACTTTTTAGATAGATTAATTTTGTGAAATTAATGCTGTATCCATATCTATTAATCTTATTACTTCCGAATTCATCAACATCTTTCGAAGCTTATGAAATTACCAAACTAAAATAAATAGCAAACATAAAAAAATAATGATGCATGAATCATTGTCTTCAACAAACTAAATGACTCAAAATAATTTTGTAAAATAATTTTAAAAAAATGGTAATTGGCTCATGTTTTATTGATAAAAAAATATTTAGAATTATTATTAATCAACATTAATTTTTTTAAATTAAATCTAAAATCAATTCATTCCTATTTTTCAATAAAATTTATAACAAAAACTATGGTTATTTGACTTGAAAATAATAGAAGTAAGATGAAATCATTTATTTATACTAAGATCATTCTTGGATCTCATTAATTTTAATTCTAATCAGCTTTTGACAGTTACCTTATTTGTAATCAAATCAAGGCTATTAAATTCGATAACTAAGTAAGGAATGATGAGTAAATGTAATGCTAACTGCAGATGACTTATAAGACTCTAATGTGTTTCCAATTAAAAATTACTTCGAAGATGAAAAAACAAAAATCAAATAAAAACACTCAATGATCAGAACAATCATATAGATGATGAAAATAAACTTCAATTTGATGCCAAAAATTAAATTTTTAATTTTTTAAAATAGGATTTATAAAAATTATTCCAGAGTCAAGAAGATCTTACTTTTTATTTTATTGCCAATATTACTGCAAATTTAAGCTAAAATAAGAAAAATAGATGGAGCTTATGTGAAAAAAATGCTGTTTAAAATCCAATTAAAGGGATGACGAATTTATAATAATTATAATTAATGCGAGGAATAGGTGATCATAGCAGTAAGGGTGTCTAATGTACAATTTGCCTCTAAAAAACCGCAAACGTAAACAATTAACTAGTTAGTGCTCCCTAGATGGCTGTACTCACCAATTTTGCTTGCGATGTATTCGAAAATGGTCTAAGGTAAGAGTTAGCTTATACAGTCTAAAAATACTTGCCCACTATGTCGAGAATCATTTTCATAACTCAGGCATAAGAAGCGGGTCATTAAGATTGAGCCACGCCCCTTGCCAACAAATTTACATTCTTCAGTTTCACATCACCATTTCCAACAACAACAACGAAGAATTGTTTATATTCCCTTGGTGATTTATCCCCAGCCAAGCTGTTTTTATTATCCTTCCGGCTCCGGTCTGATAATGAGTCCTGTAGAGAATAGCTCTGGCCTGAATTATTCGTTCTATTCTCCCTCTTTTTTCATTCCCTCCGCTTGATGTTTATCAATCTATGTATTTTATATTTTCTTAAGTTTGTAATTCCTAATAAATGGATTATACACAATTTGTAGTAATGTTAAGTTTGGGAAAGTAATAAGTATTTCTGAAAAATAATTTGAAAATAGTAAACTACAATCTTAATAAGCTTTATGTATCAAATTACTTTACCGAATAATAACTTGGTTGTTAATTTATTAAAAATGGAATTATCTCAGTATTAATTTTTAGTTTTATGAATGAACGATTAAGAATCATTATGGAAATATAGGAATACAGAGCTTATTTATCAATATATTGAATTGGAGGCTATTTACTTTAGTAATCAATGATAATTGTAATACTTTTGATGATTATTATTATATGATGTTTCGAGATCTTATATAGTAAATCATTCAAATAAATAATTGCAATTTAAAGGAAAAAAGGAACTCACATTGCGACTCCTGCCTTATTCTTACCTCCAAAACTACTATACTGGCATTTTAAGTTGTTATCAATTCTTTTTTAACTGATATGAGGCTTGTTCTTTTCCATTTTCACCTTTTTCTCTTTTTTTCTGGTTTTATTAGCATCTTTTGCCAAGTTATCTTTAATATTAAAAAGATTAATGTCAATTTAACTTTCATCTTCTTATAATTACTCATTGAGCAACAGAAATTCCTGCTCACTAAAATGATTTTGATTCATATTTTTACCCTGAATGATTGTCACACTGTTTTAATGTTTCAAACTATGTTCATCTGATAATTTCTTTTTAACACGATTATATTTGATTGTGTTCGGTTCTCCAATCATTTAGTGGCAATTGCTTGCTCCTTTCATGTGAATCAACAGCGATTACTTGACATCCGGATCGAGAAAAAACAGTTTAAGTTTATCTTTATCTGTAATTATCAGATCTTTCTCGATTTGAAAGGGTATGCTATCTGGTATCCATTCTGGTGGCTCAGTAGCAACAAAACGCTTATTAGTTGGTTTATTAAAAGCTTGATTTTTATATTTCACGTTCTCTATATCTGAAATAATACTGTTAGAGTTAAAACCGTGCCTTTCGGGAGTTTTAGATGGTTTCGAAATAAACTACTGACTCTTGAAGTTTCTTGAATTTGCTTGTTTGAGCTAAAATATGTCTTTCGAATCAACTAGATTGTTTATTTGAGTATTCAAATGTATTATTTGAAGATTTTATGTATTTTTTGGGAGTTTAATTTCCGATTTGATTTAAATATCCTTATAAATTGGGAAGTTTACAATGAATTGTTTGATATTTTCTGATATAAGGAGCTTGCTAGTGAACTGTTTCTTGATATAGGCTTAATCCATTCCAAAAAAATGATCATTGATTCCTTCCACCAGTATTTTATTGATAATTTCCTTATATTTCATAAATATTTTTTCCATTTATTTTAAACAAATTTCGTCATATTTTAACACTTTCCTTTTCAACTATTCTCTTTGTTAATTAATTTAACTTTCACCATTTTTAAGTTCTTTAATATAATCATTGAGAAAATTAATCGAGCTTTTCTTTTCTTTTTACTTTTATTTTACGATGATCTTACTGATTTAATTTTCTTTGACAATCATTGACTAATTTATCTCATCATGTTTTACAATCATCGAGGACTCGAGATTATTATGCTATTAATGAAAAAATAGTCCTCCTCTTTGAGTATCATCATCTTTACCATTCTCAGTGGGGTTTAATTAATTAGTTCCTTTAATTTACTGATCTATAGATGAAGTGTTAAGCATATTCATAAAATCTTCCTCAGAATCTTCGTATTGCTGCTGATTTCGTCTAAATTATTCAATATCTGGTAGTGAATTTTGAACTAATTACGCTAATAAATTCTTACCTTTTGATTTTTTGACGATAAATTCGTGTTTAAGTAGTGTCTTTGCTTCAGGGCGCTTAAGATGATTAATTTGGAGGCATTCCTTTATAAAACTATTAAATTCGATTGACCATTTTTGTGGTTATTTTAATTGTTGTATAGGTTTATCTTTGAGTTGAAATATTGCTACTAATCTTTTAATGTGAAAATTGGGAACAATTCCCTATGCTATTTCAATAGCCGTTACCCCTAGAGACCAAATATCTGTTTTATTCGTATATTCATTATTTTTCATAACTTCAGGGCTCATCCAATAAGGTGATCCTACTTGTGACCTATGTCCGGCGTTAGTAGATATACTCTATGCCGCTACTCCAAAATCTGCTAATTTGGCTATACCCTCATTATTGAGAAGAATATTTGCTGCTTTTATATCTCGATGTATCTTTTTATTTTAATGTAGATAGACCAATCCTTCTAGCACATTCTCTAATATTGAGGCGATTTAGTATTCATTAAGTTTTTTTTGAGTAATATTTAGCAAATCGATTATACTTCCTGCATGACAATACTCAAGCACAATCCATAACTTGCTGTCCTTGAGGTAAGAACCATAGTACTTGACTATATGTTCATTGTTACACAGCTTTAGAACCTGAATTTATTTTTTTATTGAGCTTATTTAAGATAAACTTGTGGCAGAGATGATTTTTATTGCATAAAGAGAACCATTCTTTTTGTTCATCGCCTTGTAAACTTAACCATAAGCCCCACGCCCCATCAATTCCAATAGTTTAAATTGGTCCTAAGGGTCCGAGTGTTAAGTATCAGGTAATAAAGAATTCGGCTTAAGCATATGCTATTAAATTATAAGCCCGACAAGTATTCATCTTAAAGTCAAATAAAACAATTATTAAAAATTATTTTTATTTAAAACAAGCAATCTCATCTGAAGAAAAAAAGTTAAGGAAGGAAATTATTTGCTCAGCTGATTAATTATTCTGTAGCAGGAACGAAGAATTAAGTAAATTCTTGAATTTATGATATCAAATTCAGGCATTAATATTAACGAAGACAATAATCGTGGTCTACTAACAAATAAAGCAACTAAAAATACTTTCTATGAATACGTAATATAAGTGAATGTTCTTAGGATAAAAGATAATAGCTATTTATTTTGCTACACAAACCTGATTTTGCAAATTATTTTCTTGTCATCAATTTCATTATTATTAAGTGATTTTGTGAACTTAATTTTTCTGAGGATTGTATAGAATATTTAATTTGGACTTTAAAATCAATAAATAATTATTTTAAAAGATAAGTTGTAATGCTATATTTTTAATATTTATCTGATGATACATCTTATAAATTTTATAAAAAATAAGAGTTGCCTTATAAAAATTTATTCAATAATGATTTTTAAATTAAATATTTTAAATAATATTAGAACTCACTTATATTATCTTTAAGTTTATATTGGAGGCTTTTATTTAACTTATGAAAGCAATTTCCTTTTATAATTAATAATACTAATAATATATACTCTAAATCAAGAGTTAATATATAAAAAACTCCTAATCTGAGAGTTTTTTATTTTTATTGTTGCTAATAAATGCCCTGTTATTACTTAACATCAATATTTGAAAATTATCTTTACTTTCAATTTATTAACTTTAAATCAATCAAATATATTGTTAATTGTTCCTAAAAACAAATTGACAAAAAATATAACCTTCAATTTTTTATAGAACTCATTACTGACAAAGTACTATCTACAATAAACCAAATTTAATGAAAAGTAAATGATTATGAAACGATTTGCCTGTTTTAACAAATTCTAGAAAAAAGTTATCAAGGCTATTTTATTGTATTTTTTTCTAAATCACTGTTTTATTCTTGTAAAAAGTCGTAGAAATGATTTATGAATTATGCAATATTTCCACAATATACAATATGCTTTTAATTATAAGTTAAAATTTACAAATACATTCAAGAAATGCTCATCAATAGCCCTCAGGATATGTTTAAAAACTCTGCTTTTCGCAAATTTTAAGCCAGTCCAATGGATATGATACAAATCAACCTTCAGGAAGTTAGTGTTATTGACTCTATGATCCAAATGATCAATGCTCAAAATATCCTCATAAGAAGACTGTTATAGCCTCAGTGCCTTCTCTATCAAGAGTTAAACAAAAAGGTCACAAATTTGGTCTCTAACTCACAAAACTAATTGAGGAATTTGAATGATTTGAAGGTGGCTGACTGCAATAAGCAAGGAGATCTAGAATAAGCCAGTTTGAGCTCTGAGTGTCAATTTAAATCAAATTCACCTTCAAGAGGCCCTACAATCATCCAGGAAGTTAGTGAATCATGCAGGTTTAAAAATAAATAGAAAATGACAACTTTCGAAAATGACATAAATAGTTCTTCTTTCGTATATGATGATAATAATAGTAATTTGCCAAAAAAGCAAAATTAAAAATTGAAAATACAAACTGAGTCTAAAAACATGGTAAAAAATTTGGCCAAAGGAATTTTTAGCTATATTCGGAAGAACAAATAAAGAAGAATTAAGATTTTAACTTTTTTGAAAATTGATGAAAAGAATTTTATGAAATCTGTCGAACATTATAGAGATCGCATTCATACTATTTATGAATTACGATTATTGTGGACAGACTAAGGAAACCCTTTTCATCGGGCCTTTAGAATTCTTTCTTGGGAATATCTCCGGAAGCATTGTCTGTCACGAGTTTTCAACTCGAGAATATATCATTATTCAGTTCATTTGAAATATAGACAGCGTCTACAGGAAGTGATGGAGAATCCCTGCTAGTTTACTATCCTTAAAACCAACTGAGATTATTTTATTTGATCTCTAATATCTTATTTAATATAATAATCAAATCTTTAATTTAAAATTACCTTTAAATGCTATTTAATTCTCTAGAAAGAAAATTTACTTTTGAAAATTTTCATGCCTCAAAATATATTTTTGAAAAGGGGTCGAAATAAATTTTATGTATTAGTTTTCAATTTTTTGATTGTTTGTTTAAATCTTTATTCATTCTATATTTAGCAATTGCTAATCAAATATCTAATCAAGTATTATCTTTATGATGTTATTTTAAACTTTAAAATATTAAAGGATAGTTAATTATTTCAATCGATAGAAACAAAAATAATTTAGTAGTAACTTTAACAGTTGTGAATACTTTTGAAGGTTTAAATCCTCAAATAACTGTTTTTTATTAAAAGCTGACTTTATGAATAATTATTGCAGCTGTGACTCCGATGTAAGTTTAAATATTACTTAGTTGGCAATGGGGAAAAGCTGCGATTTATTGTTGAGGCAATTGAATTTATCAAAATTAATCGTCAATATTATTATAATTGATGAACAACTCATAACTAGTTTTCAATTATTTTTAAGTCAACTAAAAATTGCAAATTAGCAGAATACTAAAGTTCATTTAATTCCTTATACCTGTTTGATAGAAAGCTATATCAACAAAAAGGATCAAGTGTATATTTACGAATATAATTGGTTAGTCGAAGAGCCATTAATTGCTATGACTTTTCTTTTGGCATGAAAGAATCCATGGGGTAGGAAATCAATGACAGGAGACCCTATTTTTTATGAGAAAGCTTTTTTTATAAATTAATATCTTATCTATCCCTAATGCTCTTGGAAGGTAGAGAGCGGTTTTTAACTTTTTCTTTTCGCTAACCTTCGCTAAATTACTAAAATAGTGTTTTTGCGAGTTTCTGCTTTCTTGAATTAAAATTTAAAGCATTAATTTTGCTGTCCTTTACAAAATCTAGTTTCGTTTCAGATTTTTTAGCAATTGCCTAAATGGATGGTAGAAGATATTCTTGATCCATTTCAGATGTTTTATAAAAAATATTGCTCTATGCGATACTAATTTCTTGATTGTTGAATTCATTTAGCTTCTTATTTAAAATAAAACGAACGGGAGATTTAAAAGTATCCAATTTTTCAGCTTGCTTTGCTTAATGCTCATGAAAGTACTCCCTTTTGTCCTTAAATTTATTGATGTTTATATTTTTGCAGTTAAATGATAACTTTTTTGATTTGCTTGGGCTCCAACCCTAAATTCTCTAAATTTCCTCCATAAAATCAGATTTGCTGATTTTTCTTTGCCTATATGCAGTATAAGCATAGTTTTCTTCTAAAGAGGCACTAAGAAGAGTCTCAATTGTTGTTTTGTTTTTCATATAATTTATAAATACTAATAACTATATTATAATTATTTACTGCAAGAGCCGCAACATAAATAATAAAAATTATAAAAAATGAGACAATCATTCAAAAATATGATAATTTTTATCATTTATAGGAAGAGCTACCAAATTTATTATATCAAACATAATTATACTTTTGATAATTTATTCCATTTGCATCAACGATCTGATTATTTCATTCGAATTAAAAAGAAGAAAAATTGAATGTTCCATTATCAAAGAGATATTATTATTAGATTAAATATTATTAATTTTAAATTCATTAGATATTTAATCAGATTCGCTACTATATTATCGTCAACATATCTATTTTATCAAATATATTTTATCTTAAATGTCAAGTGCCTTCATTCAAGTCGACAAACCCTTCTATTTCGCAGGAGACACCATTCAAGGACACATTTTTCTCAATCTTGTTGAGGTCATCAATGCCAACTAAATTCTTGTCAAGTTTAAGGGTTGGGAGTCAGTCCGCTGGATTGAAGAACGTGTTCTCACTGAACAGGAAAAACAAGGAATTCAAAATAACCTCATCTGGCACAATGTAAATTTGTTTCTAGTTAGAGTTATAGAGTGCACATGGAAAGTTCAGACTCCTCGGATCACCCTGGAGAAGAAGAGTCAATGCGATATAACTATGTTCGCAATGGAAATCAAATAATTGAAATTAAAAGATATGCTGGAGGGAGAGTTATTTCTCGGCTCGCTCATGTGCTTTACAGTTTTGGCGGAAAATTTATTCCTCCAGGGCAATATTCCTTCCCTTTTAGTTTTAAGACAGGTGAAGATTACCCAGCTTCTTTTATGGTATAGTTTGTTTTAGTTAGGATAAATCCAGCGATAATAAGAGTAAGGGTCGCATCAAATATGAAATGCAAGCATTTATTCGTGGTTTCAACACTAGATTGCGCATTGTTAAATGCAAAACTTAGATAGTGATTCGCTAAACAACTGCTATAAAAAACGACAAGCAAGAAATGTAGGCTCACGTCACATCATGCTGCTGTTGCGACCAAGGCACCACTCGTATTCGTTGCTTCTTCGAAAAGAACGCCTATTCACCTGGAGAAGATGCTAAAATGTATTGCGTAGTTGACAACAAATAGGGAAAATCTCAGGTATAAAATGTATCAGTTACACTTAAAAATGAAATTACTTATGTATCCAGAGAAAATCATCAGAAATCAAGGGTTTACAATATATTCGAGAACAGATTCCCAGGGCTATAACCTGGGCAAGAAGGTGAACGCGAACAGATAGTAAAGATGGTAAACCAAACAAACAAGCTCAACCCCATGGATATAAAGCCTACAGCTAGAGGACAAAATTTGAAAAGTATCTACTATTTACAGGTCTAGGCAGTGCTCTCTGCAAGTTGTACTTGCTGTTCTGATTTGCCAGTTGTGAAACAGCCTATTTTGATCTATCCATGGATGCCTGTCAACTTTCAATTCCAGGCACCAAGTAATTGGCACCCAGAGGAGATGCAGATGGCTAACTTGAAGATGGGGATGGAAATGTCCAATCCAAACCTTAACAACATGAATAACCCCTACCCTTGATATGATTTGATGTCTTCTATTTAAGTATTATTATTGAGATAATCAAGATTGTATATGACCATATTTGAGTGTTGTGTAAGTTAATCAAAAATTAACAAATAAGAAAAAAGGATCATATAATGCAAATTATTTTCGTCGTTATCGTTTCACATTAATAATATAAATTAACAAAATATCCGTAAAACATTTATTTTAACAAAAACGATCGAAAACAGATCAAACTACTAAACATGATTTTCTCTATTTAATTATGGAGTTTTTTGGCAGTTTTTATCCCTTTATATATTCACAGGTATTATTGGTTTGAGCTATAATACACGTTTTCGATGGACGATTTCTTAGCAGAAGTGACTGACGAGATAATCGAGAGTATCCCCACTCTAATATAGATCGTTTGAAGAAAATGAGAGATTTTCTCAAACAGGAGCACAATGATATTCTCAAGAAAATACAGGAACAATCTGAATACATCTTTAATATCAGTAAGATTATCACCACTCAGAGAAAGGAAAAGCCAATTATCACAACTTCGATTAAGTCCAGAAGAGTTATACACTTTTTCAAAGAGCATGTGAAAATATACTGGATACTTACTTCCCTCTTCTATGCGAGGAAGAATTCTTGGCATTACAGAGCTAACAGTAGATCTTAGTTCACTTAGATAAATTATGGAAAAAATTGCCGGACTCAAAGCCACCATCGATAGAAATTCAAGCAATCTCATACGCCGCTTAAATAAACCGAAGGAAGAACTATAAAAATAGAAGAAAATAAAAAAAGAGCACAGGCGCAAGGGAAAAAATAGCAAAATTCCACTTTAATCGACCAGCATTATGCAGAAGTGGTTACTATAAAATTTTCATGATCCCTATCCCACTCAAGTTAAAAAGCAAGAGATGGCTAGATAATCGAAGTTAACAGTTTATCAAGTCAATAACTGGTTCATCAACGCAAGGGAGAGGGTGATTAAAAGATTCCTTAAGAAAGACCTAAAGGAAAATCAACGGTCTGTCTCTAAAAGCGAAGAGGAGGAAGATTCATCCTGATTTCAAGGAAGATAATATACTAATTATTGCATATTAACTTTTTTAGAAATTAATTCAGTCGGGTATTGACCACTTCAACCCAACCAGACTTCACTTAGCTCAAATCAATTTCGCTGAGATGTTCTCAAGAGATCAGAATAGAAAAAATACTAATCTTTACTTATCAATATTTTAAAAAAAGGTTGTTTTCGACCCTTAATTATCAGTTTCCCAAAATTAATTAACAAATTTGATTTTCTTATCAAAATTGATCTAATATTGATAAATATTAACTATTATGATCGATAAAGGGAAATATGCTTCACATGGAAGTTATATAAAACGATTGAGTTCATCTTATTTGGCAAAAAGGGATAAACCCAAGCTCGGTATCATTTTATCCACATAGCCATCATTCATCCCATACCCACAACCAAACCAAGGTAGCCCCAAAATAACGAACAATCAAAAGATATGATGGTTAATTCCAAAACATTCTCAGCAAAGTTCATTATTGTATTTATCTAGATTCCGCTTTCAGGAGAATATCGATAGGTTGCCAGTGGCACAGTAGTTAGCCCAGCCATTCTTATACATAGAAAAAGTAATAAAGAAGCAGAGAGTTGATAAAAAACCTGCTGGAAAGATAAAAAGAGAACGTTCAAAACCTGTAAAAAAAGGAGCAGTAAAGTAAATGCCGCCAGTTCCTCCTGGCTTCAATAGTCTTTATGATTATGAGTAATAACGACGGCGTGTGGCAAATAAAGTCTTCTAAAAATTACTGGATTGTGATATTCGTAACATTAGGGACATGTTTTTACTATGGCATGGTAAAAGCAAAGCAAATAATCCAGACATTGATAGTACACGTTACTCTATTCAGTAAAGGAGCCATAATTTGTTTAATTTATAAAAGAGATCGTACCAGGCAAGATATCTGAAAAGCAAATCAAACATTTCTTTTAACTCTACAAAAACAAAACACCTGTAGGCAAAGAAAAAGATGACCAATTTAGATTGATTTCAATTAAGGCCTTAGCATTCAATTATGAAAAATACAGGAAAGGACAGATTGAGGTAGCCAACATTATGAGTCAAAAAGCAGCCAAATAGCGTTATCTGACCTTGAAGGACCAGCTAATTGAATTTGATGTAGTTATGGTTAAATTCAGAAAAACTATCACAGCTTGAAAGAAGCCATGAACAGTATTAAAAATTACGAGGAGTCATTAAAAAGACATTTTCACAGTTTATACAACAGTTATAAAAATCCTTATGAGGGCGAGATCAACCATCTTAAAAGCGAACTTGAAAAGCCAATCATCAAATATGACAAATTTAAGAAGCAGGAATTATCTTCCAAAATTGAAGCTTACACAGTTAAAAATAATGAAATGCATCAAAAACTAACTTAAGATTATGAACGTTTTCTGGACAGCTATGAGCAAGCCATTATTACTAATCATGATTTATTCTTTACCAAACGAACTACTGATAAATTATTGCGTCCATTACTTCAACAATATCCCTATCTCACCAGATAATTGATAGCAGGGAGAGTCGCTGAGGAGCAGAGCAAAAAGGAATAATATTTAGAGTGCCTCAGCGATTTAGTTGTTGAACTTGACAAGGACAAATAACACTTGGGTGAGGACAGCTTTACTCTTGATGAAATAGTGCAAATGATATTGATGAGAGGGAAAAAAGTGAAAGATCCAAATCCTAAATTTACCGATGAGTTCACTCTCTACTCTGTGAAAAAACTTATTAAAGAAATAAAAAAGCAGTTTCTAGTGAAAAATTAATTGCTAGTGAACAGTCTTGATGAATTTCCCTCCGACCAGTAAATTGATATGCAGATTTTACACACTTGCTTCTAGATGGAGTGCACAAAAGTATTGTTCAAGAACCAAATCTGGCAGTAATTACTGGCCATGATTCCCCAAGAAGAAGCAATGTCAAGGCTGCATCAGCTTACCATTGATACAAATGTTTGCTTGTAGTTTGTGAAGAGATACTTCGCCAAATTAGATCAGAGGATGGATATATAGCTAAATAAATCGAAACAGATTTCTTTAATGGCTGAGGATGTTACAATTGATGGATTTGCTGAGGTGGCAAATATCATAGAGGGAGTTATTAATTCTCTAGGCGACTATGTGGAGGATGAAGATGAAGAAAAGGATAAAGTGGAGCCATTATAAAAGAAAAGAGTTACATTTGCAGATATTGTCGATAATGCTTATGACAAGAGCAGTTTTCCTGATAAATTTAAATCTTAAGAAACCTTGCAAAAACAGAAAGAAGCCACTATTATTAAATCATTAATTAAATCTATCTTCAAAATGTAACCTTAAATTAAAATAAATTAGCCAGATATTCTCAAGCAAATTCCAGAGAATAAAGATAGTAGCAATCTTCAGGATATCAACACTTTAGCAAAATCATTCTATGTCCCTGAGGGACTCAATACAAATTCATTCGATATCAGATACTATGAGAAAGTGAAAGAAAAAGAAGAAAGGAGTCGGTCTCACGAGCCATAGGTAGTGAGAATGGGGTCCTCCCTGATGCTTTCTGATCTTCCTCATGTTGAAGAAATCAAATCTGAAGATCCTTTGCGAATTTCTCGTTTTTTAATGAGTAATATCGACAATGGTGTTAAGGAAGAATAAAGAATTGTTCGAGAGAAGTTGTTATAATCTAACATAAAATAGGGTGTAGGCCACAACTATTACAAAGATAAAATTAAACTATAAAACAAGCCTACAATTTATGACAGTGAAGGCAAAAGCAAATACTCTGTGCTTCTGCCAGTGGGTTATTACTAAAGTTTTGTAGCTGCCGAGAATATTCCTGATAAAGATAAGTGGTACCTCCGCCCTCATCATGTTGAGACACTGACCGAAAACCCATTATCCAAGAAAGATAACATTATCCACACTTAATATGAGAGCAAACTATAAAAATTACCTCTTAAAAAACGACCTGATGAATATAAGATTGAATAGAATGTGAAGAGAAAAGGCGAATTAATTGGATAAATCGAGGAAAGGATTAATGCTTTGAAAAACGATTTGGAACACGCTACAAGGGGTTCACGTGTGGAGGGAACCAAAGTATCTTCAAGTATTGTGGATAACTACTATTCTAAACTGACTGAAAATAAGGAAGATAAAGAGTTAGAATTAGCCTCATATGAGGGAGTTCTCTATGACCTAAGGCGCAAATAACGAGAACTGTTAGTAGATTTCAGAGAAGGAGAAAGTAGAATAATGGGAGAGGCGGGTGAAAAGTGGTGGTAGCGTAAAGACAGGTAGTTCAATATTGAATTACGGAAGGATCGATTATTAGTGGCTGATAGCCTTCGCCCCGAACAGAAGCACAGAGAATATGTAGACAAGTTAAAGAACAGCGAAATTTACTGAAAAGATGATTTTTACAAAGTTACGATTATGCTTAATCTTAATTTGCAATACATAGTCTAAAATAAGAAATTTAGATGTAAACCAATCCAAAATTTATAATTTTTATTGTAATTCATTGAATGCCAAAAATATCAATAATTCAGCCTCCACCGCGCTTGATAGGGGTTTTCGGCCTGTTATTCTTGAAGGCTCCAGTTTTTTCTTCAGGCCTGAGAACTTGAAAGGAGCAAGTGAGATCTTAGTCTATGCGCATCATAGCGCCACTGTTATTAAATTATCCACAATAATTGGGGGCAGAGAATACTGTTACCAATTGTTTTTTGGCAAAGAATTCATATCCATCTTCAACCACCTGATGCGCACGACAAATTAAATCAAGTTGATTTTTACGCAAAAATGAGGAAATTATCTATTGACCGAAGACAAAGCTCACTCCGCGCTATGACTCACCCCACATCTTTACTGAAGCCTAAGGATCAGCCCATAGCAAATCACAAAGCAGTCCCGTATCAGGAATGTCTGTGGGCCGTAAAATACTGTTAATTTGGTCAATTGTTGTGAGTTAAGGTGACAAACCTCCATGCATACAAAGTATTTTGTCTTCTATGAGAGCTGCAACTGGCATACAATTAAAGCAATCAACGAATACCTTCCATAATTTAACATTATAGCGGGTTTTACCTAAATGAAAGAAGAGATACATTCCTCATAAAATCCGTAGATACGAGTTATGGACGCTGATTAGTGGTTGCCTCTCAATATATGCACTTGCTTAGGATACTTGATTTTGAGTGCCAATAGAAGGCACATTGTTTCTATACCTTGTCTTCCCCTATCCACGTAATCTCCTAAAAATAAGTAGTTTGATTAAGGTGGCAATCCCCCATATTCGAACAGACGTAGCATATCATAATATTGGCCGTGCACATCACCACATACCTTGAGAGGGGCGGGTACCTCTATCAGCATAGGCTGCTAAAGGAATAAAGCCTTAGCGGCGCGAACAAGTCCGAGTATATCGCTTTCTTGCAACTTGATCAGTTTGCCTGGCTTAGCAGTTCTTACTTCGAGTAAGGCATGAATGATCTCGTCTATGTTCACTTTAATTTCGTGATTCATTCAACAATAATACTATAAATATTATTTAGCTCAGTTGTAAAATTTAAGACCACAAAGAAAGACAATAATATCCTTGAGAGAATCAAATCTTCAATACATCAGTCTCTCAAATTATATTTTATAAATTATTTTAAATATTCTTTAAAATGCCATTTCTAAGATGAATAGATTGGTTTGTTCTGAAGATGAATCAAATAACTTTAGACTCGTAATTTAGTGATAGAAGTATATTAATCAATTAATAGAATAGGAATTTAGTATAAGTTTGAGAGCGATTCCCACCCAGTCAAAATAGGGCCTTCTTTGAGGATCTGGATCAAGACATCTGACGATAATAAATGCTAAAGTAGAAAGAGCTGTCTAATCGCCATAACTTTGCAATTCCTCGATAGCCATCATGACTCTATTGAGCATTTATTTCTTTAAGTATACTGATTTAAATGCATCATTCGAGAGGTAGAAGATTTTGGTGTTAAACAAAACTTCAGCCATAATAATTCCAAACGCAAAAACATCTTGCTTTTAAGTATATTCAAATGGTTATTTATTCTTAGTTTTTTTATTCTGCCTATGAAATCTTTGTAAGATTTATGGAGCTGCATAGGGAAATGTATATCCTGGGCAATAGCCTGTATAGATATATAGTTACTGTTATCGCAAACTTCCTTGCTGTAAGCTTCTCCAAAATCAAGTATTTTAGTGATAAGGTATCGGCAGACCATAATATTCATCGGCTTTAAGTCAAGATGCACAATTTCATAGTTTATTAAATGCCGTATACCGTGCACTATATTTAATAGTAGATATAATTTCGACCAAAGAGATATTGAGCATTGTCTCTTTTCTATAAAGCCATTTAACTCCTCTCCTTGCACTAACTACATGAGAAGAGAACTGCTAATATCCAACCCCTATTCAGTCCCATAGTATTTCGGAATGAAAAGTGAGGTACCCCCCTTAAGAGTACTAACAATTGATTTTTCATGGCTTAACTTCTCTCTTAATTTATTTTCCAGGCCTGGTTTCAATTTTTTGATGGCGATTAATTTCTCGATTTTTTCGTCTTTTTGCATATAAGTATTATGATCTGTCGAATTTATAAAGGTGAGAAATGCTTTTGCGATATATATATAGCTTGATCCACCCTCTCCGATTTCTTTTTTTAAGATATTACTAATCTGCACTTTCACCATATTAAAGGTAAATTACTAAATCCTTCTATCCTCTTTGCTTCGCACCAAAGTCAAAAGAGGCTTAAACTTCTTATGAAGAGATTCAGTTACCTTCAGAAAATTTGATTTGATCCAATCAGCCGTAGCTTCTTCTGGGTAAGCGTGAAATAGACACTGAACTATTTTTTAAGACCCATCTGATTTGACTATGTTTTAATTCAACTTGTCTATTTGCTTTTTCTGTAATGCAAAGCTATCGCTTGCATATTTATACTGAGTTTTCTCTTCTGAGAGCTAAAAATTACTCGTGGTCGTATTGAGCATTTGACTAATCGCTAGTTCCAAATGAAAACTAGAAATAGTATCAACTTCAGTGTTCTTGATCTCAGAATACAGAAATTTCTTAGTAAAAATCCAGAATTGCAGCAAGTTTTTGGAAATAATTTGATTATAAAATTAGGTCATGAGATTTATCTTGGTTTCCTCTATCTTGTCAAATACAAATTTGACAGTCATCACTAAGCAGCTGCGGTGGACAAAGTATATGGATTATATTGGGATTGTCGATGATCTCTTTGCAATTTATTTTAGAAGAAGAATTTCATGATGCTTTGATTTTATCATTTTGTAGTGAGACTATTCCAAAGCGATTATTTTGATGGCAAAGTTGTTCGTCTATTTGATTCGATGGATTTTTATTTAGAATTATTACATTTAGATTGACTGTCTTTGAATCCATTACTATTTACCTTTACTGCTCAGTTCCAATAGGACAAAATTTTTGAAGAGAAGGGATAGAGGTCCCGATTTTTGCTTATCTTTTATGTGTTTTGTAAAATTTGCTGGATTGCTGAAAGCGATTTGATCGATTATTGATGACATTAAATAGGTTGATTAAAAAATTTAGAGCGTTTATTAATCCAATCATGGAATTAGTGTGTTACAAATTTTGAACCTAAATGTATTAAAAGTGGTTAAATTAGGCAATTTATCAACTTAAAGAGCTATAACTTATGGCTTCATATTTTACTGAAACAGCTAAAAACAATAAATCTGGTCTCAATATTGTCTAGGTCTCATAAAGATAAGAAAAGTGAGATTGTCATCTTCCAAAATTATAGAATATTAACTCTAATGAAAACAATTTAGATAGAAATAACTTGCTGCTATATAATTTACACTTCCAAGTCATGTATAATTTTGAAATTAACTATCAAATTAACTCTTGGCCTAGATATATTTAATTTAGCTGAATCAATAGAAATCATTGAGTTACTGTTATTGTTTTTGATTTAACTGATTAAATATTAAATAATAATAAATTAATATTTATTCTAACCATATGCTTGGAGAATCAAAGCAAACATTTTTTACAGTCAAAGACCTGTCTGCCCAGGAATTCATTGAGTCATTTGCTCAGTATCTCAAGAAGAATAACCTCATCGAGCGCCCCGTCTGGGTCGATTTTGTTAAGACTTCAACCAGTATCACATTGATTATTTAGGAAATGAGCTTGCCCCTCTCAATGATGACTGGATTTACTACAGAGTTGCTTCACTTGCCCGTAAAATCTACCTCAGACCCCGAGCTGGAGTCAGACTTCTTTCACACATTTACGGTGGATTGAAGAGAGGAGGATGCAGACCCGAAGGACACGACCATGCCAGCACCAAGATTATTCGATGGAGCCTTCAACAGCTTTAGAAGCAGAAACTTATTAAAAAAGATAAGAAAGGAGACGGACTTAAGATCAATGCCAGAATTGTTTCAGATGAAGGACGCAGAACCCTCAACAGAATTGCTACTGAGTACATAAAGAACAAAAAATGATCTGCAAATCCTGTTTAATTTGCCATCACTTTCTGTCAATCTGAATGTGTAATAGCGATGGAATTTTGTTTTTAAATATTTTCGATTTAAAAGATATTTTCATTGGTTAAATTGAAAACTAAAACCGTTTGGCGCGCAGATTATCTTTATAACTTTCGATGATATATTTATTGTTAATTGTTTGTATAATTTAATTGTTTTGACTACCGAATTGTGGATTTATTCTAATTTTAAAACTTTAATGATAGGATTTAAATTTAAATTTCATAAGAACTTTATAAAAGCTGTAATTTGAAGTGGTAAATGCATAAATTATCATACTACCAGTGTTTATAAAGAGGAATTTAAAGCGAATTAAACACTTGATAACCAATATGAATTTCCGGTTACCTTTTACCACTCAATTCCGATTTCATCCTTGTCGGACTTGTGGAGTTTTCCGATAATTATTAATTCTGTTTCATCGTCCTCATCGATCTGGAATCTTAATTGAAGCTTAATTTCGTGTTATTAAGCCAAGTAAGAGAGGTTGAAATTAAGAGGTGAAATTTTGCTCACAAAATTTTCCATGAAACTTTGCTTAGCTTTAAACTGTTCATCCAAGAAATTTTTGATCCAAGCAACTGCGAATGATGGATTTTCCTTGAAATAAACTACTTTATCTTTGGTGTATTGGGGAAGTTATTTAGAATGAATAATGATTTTTTTATAGTCTTTAACAAATTGTTCTTCCTCGCTCATATTTTCTTTATCCTCTTCATTTCTTTATACTCTAAAATTAATATTTTATTCTTCCTAAATTTCACACTCCCCTTCTTCTTTAACTAAATTATTATTATCTTACTTTTATTGAGATAAATATCCTTTTTGATAGATGCTATTTTTTGCTTAGTAATATCCTTTTCTGTAATTTTATCTGCTTTGATTTGCATGTATGCTCTCAGATCACCTTCCATGAATTCATCGCCGTTTAGCCAATCATCCTTTTCAAGATCTTAGAAAGTTGGCCTTCTATCGATTTCCACACTTAAAAAGGAATTGATAAGCCTCTTGAATTCAATGGGATAAAATCCAGGTGGTTTACTATTTTAATGCAAAACCCAGAAATGAGCAAATTTTTTCTAACGAATCAGTTTGTAAATTTTATCTTAATTTCTAGTGCTGAGAAATGGCGGAGAACCAGAGTACATTATAAAGAGAATGACTCCAGCAGCAAACAAATCGGCCTGGAAGCCGGTATAATTTCTCTGCGTCATCTATGGAGGCCTGTAACCCTCAGTTCCTACTATAGATTTAAGCTTATAATCTCCTTTATCTCCGTGAGCATCTCTAGAAAGACCAAAATCTGAAACCCTTAAGTGAAAATTACGATCAAACAAAATATTTTCAGGTTTAAGATCTCTATGTGTAATTCCTTGATTCACAAGATATTAAATAGCTAAAAGTAGCTGCTTAATGTATGTCCGACTCACTTCCGGACAGAATCTACCTTGTTTTGACATATAATCGAATAAATCACCTCCCTCGGCAAACTCCAAAATAATCATAGGTTTCTTCTCCTAAGGTTTACCATTTAATTTCACTTTTGCAAAAGGACGATAGTCTACCATATTAATAAGATGCTTGAAGTTCAGTTTCTGCAAGAAGGTAGCCTATAGTTTGCAGGCCTCCTCTTTACTGGCTCCAGGTAAAAATATTTTGAGAGCAAAAAATTAATTATTAAGGCTTCCCAGATAAACTCTAAATGAATAGATAAGTACCTCGCCTGACCTCCTTCTCCTATTAACAAATGAAGAGTATACTAATCCGCATACTGCTTTGATTCCTCTATTTCTTGCATTTATTATTGAATATAAAAGAATTGAGCTTGAAAAGTATCTAAAATATGTTATAAGAGGATATAATAATTCTAAAACAGTTGTAAAGAGCTTAAGATGATGTGTGCTCATTTAATCATTAATAAAGCATTATGGAATATAATTAGTAATACCTCAATAATAGACTCAAGGAAGAACTTATTTTTACCTTAATTTCATCAAAAATTGTATTATTTTCCATGTTAGATTTGCATTTATCAAGATATTGCCGTCAGTATTGATTAGCTTTATTTATTCTATAAAAAATAAATCATCTTTACCATTTCTCAATAAAAAGACTTCCTCTAATGAGGATTTAATATATTGGTAATTTTTTTTCCTCTTTTTCCATAATGATGGAACTAAATTTCCAAATCATCATCGAATATATGATTATTTTCCTAAATTCTTAATTAATGACTATCATTTGTTGGAGATGATAATTTAGTAGAATTATGCTAAAGGATAATTACTATTTGTTATTAAATGAAATAATCACGAACAGAACAGAGTGAAATCATAGACTCTCTTTTTTCCAACCGCAATATTAACGAAATCAACGCTTACTTGGAAGAATACCCGACTCTCGATCTAATTGAACTCGTTGATTCGCAAGGAAATACTGTTTTGCATCAGCTTGCCTATGAGGGTCACCTCGACATAATCAAACTTTTTGTGAAGGAAGTAAAAAAACAGTTTAACGAGCGCATGAAAAAATAACGAAAAAAAATATATCAGAAAAGTTAAAGCCAAGAGATCGCTTGTTGGATCAACAGATCTAATAATTAGGGCTTCACGCCATTACTATATGCTTGCTATAGTGGTCATTTAGATATCATACGTTTTCTCATCGAAGAACATCAGGTCAATGAAAAATTGGCTACCAAATCAGGGCTTAATGTGCTGCATCTGGCAGCACAAAAAAACATGATAACGCCCTTTTTGTATTTCAGAGAGAGAATTAGCTTGTAGGAAAAAGATAATCTCAATAGCACGGCTTTGCATTGGGCAGCTTACATGAATAGTTAGCACGTAGTGGCATATATTCTATCAGAAACCCTTGCTTCTATGGATGAGAAGGATAAAGACGGTAATACTCCTCTGATGGTTGCTGTTTCCTATGGCAATACGAGAGTGGTTCGTAGATTGTTGATTAAAGGCGCTGATCGCTATATTAAAAACAATTAAGGAAAAGTTCCCCTTGAAGTCGCTAGAGAAAATTCATTTAAAACTATTACGAGGATGCTTAATGAATAATTTTCGGCCGCAGACATGCTAAAATTCTACTGCAATATTAAGATTGAATACAAGCCTAAAGGCAGAAAATGGAATATCCCTTTAATTTTTCTCATCACATTTGTAATAACCTTAGCTATAGTGAACGTGTTTATTAATTTTGAAAAGGATTACTAACTATATGCAGAAGCGAGTTTAATCTTTCCAATGATTATACTGTATTTTAGTCTTTTATGTGGACCTCCGCAGATATAGCCTTTAGACTATAGAAATATTTTGAGATAAAAAACTGAAAAAGGCTTTAAAAAAATGTGTTTTGAATGCAAAAACAGTATTCCAAAGAGAGGATATCATTGCGATGTCTGTGGAATTTGCATCAAACAGTACGATCATCACTGCACTTGGATTAACAACTGTGTTGGTAAACGTAATATAGGCAGATTTATCTTCTTTCTAATATTTCTCATACTCTCATTGGGCTTCATAGGACTTTTCTCGTTTCTTGTTTTGGTCAGTGCTATTTCAGATCAACCCGATATATATAAGGATTGGTTTAGTTATAGGTTTAATTATAACCAAACAATGGAGAGAATTCTTCTTATAATATTGTTCACAATAACTTTTCTGACCTCATTATTCATTTTTCCAGTGTTTATGCTGCTATTAGTTCAATTAAAAAATCTCCTTAAAAACAAGACCACATACGAAACGATTCGTGGCCCTCCCGAGTAGTAAAATTTAATTAAGAGCAAGTTACGTAGATATAATAGCAGAGTATCAATTCGTAACTGCCGAATAATGTGTAAAGACCATTCTCGTTCTTTTTCCTCGACATCATCTAGCAAGAGTGGCTAATAATTAATAACTGATCAATATCAATCTGAATAGGCGCATCGAATTTGACCTTGATTTTCATGTGTTTCTGATATAAATTCATATTTCCAATCGAGTAAATGTTTAAATATTTGTTTTTTTGTAATTAAAATAAATAGTCATTTTTAAATTATTTTAATTCTACAAAATAATATATCAATATCATAAAAAATTGCTGAAATTCTTCAACCACTCGATGTATAATATCCGCTAACTTTTTTGGCAGTAGGTCAGCAATGCTTTTAGTAACTATTAGTTTTGTATTCTCAATTTAAGCCGAAGGAAAGCATGAATACTTGTGAATAAATCTTAATTATAGGAGTCCACGCTGGGACCTGTGTATCGATTCGAACCAAAAATATCTAAACGGCTGGACTTTGCCTCAGCAACAGATTAAGCGAAAGTAATATTGCTAATATGGAAATTATTGGTCAAGAAAGCATTGACTGTCATAGTTTTTCTACTGCTGATTTTAGTTACCAAAACGATAACTTCATTTATATTGTTTAAAGTTTATTGCTTCTCCTCAATTTTCTGTTCTAACTATCCTTTCTTCTCCTTCTTTTTAACTATCGGAGACTTGATTTTGGACATCAATCGAACTTCGTATTTATTAATAACTTTACTAAGCTCAACAATTGTATTATCCTTTGCCACTGTCCATCCCTCCTTTTGAAAATATTACTATTCAATTAGATCGATACCTATTTTCTGCTCTATAGTAATTTGATCATCGATAATTTCTTTATAATGTTTGGCTTTAAGAATATCGCTGAAATGATACTTCGGTATTGTTGAGATTATTGCTGAGAAAAAATAGGGAAGAAAGAATGATATTTTTTTGTTAACCATGTAAGAAATCATGATCTGAATTAATATTATTAAATCAAATTATAAATCTAAGACAGATGAAAATGTAATTGATAAACATCCTTAACTTTGTTACTATTCTTTTCATAAATGATATCTTTTCGCTTTTCAAATGGACTTTCTCTTAAAATCAGTTCGATCAATAAATATGTTAGACCTCCATAAATAAGCATAGTGCTCCTTTTCCAAGATTGAGGAAAAATATCATTGATGAATTATTAAAATAAATATTTATTGTATATCCAATGAATCATTTTTCATGATTTTGATATCAATTCTCTAAGAAAATTGCTTAAATGTTCTTCTAAAAATTAAGTGTATCTTTGAAAAATTAATCTTTGACTTAAACTGTAAATTATAATTATTTGCTAAAAATGGCAGACGTTTAGCATTTTTAAAAAACGTTCTAGTTTAGGGGCACATGGGAAACAGAAAACGAACCACTCTGTTGCTTTTATAGCCGGCGTAGAATGTCAGAGTAATAATAAAAAAAATATTTTTCGTAAACATATTGCTCAATATGCAATAAATGCACCAGAAATCGAGCCTATAGATTTGTTAAAGCAAATTGCACCTGTATTTTTGAATGTTTTGCTTGGATGATCGTTGCGCCTGGTCTTAGTTGGCTCGGTTTGCTTTGCTGCATACTATACACGGATATTGAAATTACTTGTTTTGAGTGTCATTTAAAGGGGCTAAAAACGGAGAAAGCAAAACAATATTCATAATGGTTTCTCGAAAATTGTAGGGCGGATCATGGGTGATATGTTATCATAATTATCAATTAAAGACATTGATTATCTCTCCGACAAAAATAAAAGCTATGAGAAACTTATTGAAAAACTGATAAAAGTTATTGATTGAACTTTATTATAATATATTTAAAGGACTCTATTTGAGGAGTTGAGAAATATTAAAAATAAAGCTAATTCTTTTTATTTAATTGATCAAGAATTAGTGATCATGGAAATTGGGACAACTAAAACAATTGCTTCCATGTTGAAATATAAAGGCCGACATCATATTAATCAAATTTCAGTTAGTAAAATTATAAAAATAACCCATTTCATCATTTAAAATTGCCCATCTTTTTAGGCTTTGGGCTGGTTAGACACTTATCACTACTAAAACTTTAATTCATTACCGCTTCCACGAAGTTATTTCAAAATTTAATGAAGCGCTTTCCAAATTATAGAACCTTACCTTTCTAAGCTGACATTGTTATTCAAAAATTCGTTGCGAGAAAAATATGGCTTTGATAAATTGGTAAAATTGATATAAAGTATACGCACTTTTAGCTAAAGATGATATGAAAAATGAAGAAAATGTTGGGTCATAATACTGAGAGAGGATATTAAAGCTATCACTTATTGAAGTTGGATGATACAGATATTAAATTTTATAATTTTACAAAATAATATCATGATAGAAAATCCAACAAAAGATGAAGAAATTCATTAATTATTTTGATAAAAAATATGAAGATTATGTAATTTATCTGTATTTTTTGCGACATTAATCCTTCAAATGATATCATTAGTTTAGGCATATTTTGTAACAATTAAGTTGAGTATTTTGATAGGTTAGCATAATTTATCACTATTAATAATTAACGATAAAATATTAACGATTTACAATGAAAAAATAGGTAAAGTATTACCTTAAAAACTAAGGCAAGAGTGACCAGAAGACATTTCAGAAGAATTAGGGAGTTAGCAAAGGATAAGAGAGGATAAAAAGCAAGCCTTATCATAAGTAAGTCATTAATAAGAATGCATCCTTCTTGTCACCTAATAAGGAAAATGTATTTTTGTCTGCAAATCACCGTATCAACTTAGGCAACACACTTTCACCGCCCAACAATCAATCACAAATCAACAATTTTCAATCCCCAGCCAGAACTGTCGGCCAAGATATTTTATAGTGCTTGAAGAGTAATAAATCAAAGGAATTATTACAACAAGATGCTTCTTAAAGTAAAAGCGAATCCGTATTATTCAGCGGACTCAGCAAAGATGGAAGATACAAAGTTGAGTCAAAAATACTTGAAGGAGATGAATTAGCAAAGGCAGTATAATATGAAAGAAAAACCGCTCTTAATAACACTATACTAGCAGGAAAAGAAAAAGGATCTCAAAAGATACCGATAATGTAACCAGCAAAAACATCAAATAAAGATAATGGGGTGGTAAAAGGTTATGCAGTCAATACTCATCAAGGAATTTCCCGAAATTACAATTAAGATAGAGTTAGTATTACTCTCAACATTAAGAAAAATGGTATTCGCTCGCATTTCTTCGCTATTTATGATGGCCATGGAGGAAGTCATTGTTGTGATTTTTTAAAGGATAATCTTCACGAAGAGATTATCAATCATAAAGATTTTCCAAACGATCCAAAAAAAGCTCTAGCAGAATCCATTTCAAAATGTTAGAATATTCTCTGTTAATCGTTTAAACTTCAAAGATTGAAAGAGGGGCAGCTATAAAAAAGTGGTTCTTGTGCCTTAATAACTCTTTTGGTTGAAGATTATTGTTATGTGGCAAATGTTGGTGATTCTAGAGCAATTTTAAGTACTGAAAGGGGAAAATTAGCTTTTAATCTAAGCAGAGATCACCGACCCACAGATGTAAAAGAGCAATAAAGAATTTTTTCAAAGGGAGGTAAGATATACCGAACATAAATGACTAAAATAGCAAAAGGAAAATAAGATAAAGATATTCCTGAAACTTTAATTGGTCCACTGAGAGTATATCCAGGAAAACTATCTGTTTCTCGAACAATAGGAGATATTGAGGCAAAAGATATAGAATTAGGTGGAATAAGGGAATCAATTTCTGCTGAGCCATAAATTAGAAAGTTCAAGCTTTCTTCAAAGGAAGATTTTATTCTGTTATGCTGTGATGGTATTTTATAAAAAATGGAATCTATGTAAGCTGTTGAAATGGCTTGGGGAGCTATGAAAGGGTGCGGAAATCTCCACTAGGCTTTGGGTAAAGGTGTTGATGCAGTTATAAAATAAGGAATGCGCCGTCGAAGTACTGATAATATGACAGCAATTATAATAGCTCTTTCAAACATTACTAAGGAAAAATTGACCAGCAAGGACTCATATTTTAGATCGGCTTGATAAAATTAAATTGTTTATAAAGTATATTGCTTTTTGCATATAATTTTCCCAATTAATAATGATTCAATATAAAAGTTTACTGTCAATGAGATGCTGAAAGCTTGTTTTTCTCGATATTATTTTTTTAAATTGAAGCAAATTTCATCTTAAACGACTTATTTCATTATTTTCATATTTAGATATTTTTAATTTCAGTAATATTCATATGATGAATAGCTTAATTTAGCCTTTCAATTGTCATTATAGTAAAATATTTCACAACGTTTCAGCGGCATATGACCATGAGCAGACGATATTTTAGTCAAATAACATCGCGTAGTTGTCGTGATACAGAAAAATATCAGTGCAAGTAAATCTGTCCGTCATCCTGCATTCCTTAAGAGGAGCTGCTAAACTTTAATCTTCAAATAAATTTTCCTTCAAAAAATTCTGAGATAGGAACAGAAAAAAAGAAGAATTAGTCGACAGACATCTACATGCCGATTAGAAGAGAGAAAAAAATATTATCTGAAGATAGGTTGGGCATGGAAAATCAATTAAAATAGAGTTAAAAGAGATATCCAATGTTTTCACCATCTTATGAAGGTCCTTTCACTTAAAGACCTCATACTTAACGCTATTTCCCCGTAGCTACCATAAAATTGCCTCCGATTAAATTTAGCTATAATCCCATCAGCCTTCATTAACTCACAAAAAATGATTCTTCCGAGTCTTGCTTGTGGCTTTCTTTCAAATCTCAGTAAATTCTTCGTTAAAAGTCCTTGCGCAACAAAATGTGTAATTAACTCAATTTATGCATCAACCCAAAAAAAGGAATATAAGACCATTTAAATGAATAAGAGGATTAAAATTAGCATTGGAGGAGTTTGCCAAACATAAATATCATCAATGTACCGTAATTCAATGAAAATGCATAAAAAATCGCATGCGTTAATAGTTCAAAGGTAGCATCAACCTAAGCTACTAATAGTTTTTTTTCAGAATCAAAAAACACTAGCTTGTCTATTCCTCAGAATAACAGTAAATTCAGGGAGAAAAGCTGCCATTTTTTAAATAAAAATGCTGTTCTATCTAACCAACAATCAAATCTACTAGTGAAAATTCCTTAATTTAAGATATTGAGCAAAACTATTTTGTTTACTAGTAATTGCAATCAAAGTGATTTCACAAACTAATTTAGCAAATCAGAAAATCCACAATTTTTAAGTCAAAATGATACCAATGTTTCCTTGAAGGAAGCGGAAAATCGTCATTGGAAAAAGTATTTAAAATGTTTGGTAACAGACGAATCTCCTTAAAATCTAAAGGAAAGCATTCACTGTGGACCCGATATCTACAATTAAAATTTTAAATGTGAGCTTCTTGATAATTTTGGGCGTAATATTAACGAAAGCTCCATTTAATTTTAATGATACTGAACAATTTATTTTGATTTTATAAACTTTATTATAATATAATATCTCTTGATGATAGGGAACGAAGTTAACATCAATTTAGAAATAATGAAATTTAAATCTTTAAAATCAGTTTATTGCGATGTTGAAAGTCGAATCAAATACAGAGAGAAGATCCTTCATGGAGAAAAGTATGTTAATATGATTCTTGTTCGATGCTAACCTCACAAATTCACAAATATTACGAATGCACCCTACTTTAATATAAAAGTATCAAAAAGTATGGACATGGGCTGTTTATCAGGAAAAATTAAATCCTGTTTAGAATCAATGAAGCATGACTGTATATATCTTTTTTACAATGGAAATATATTCAACCAGTTTTCGGTAAAAATAGGTGCTTATTGGGAATAACATAAGTAGGAAGATGGTATATTATATCTTGAATACTCGGATTTAAATTATTCTGGAAATTGATAGAAACTAATTTAATTTGCTTCATAAAAATCAAATCAATTCGTCAATAAGGTTATTCTTCTAATAATTTAAATATATGCAAATTTTGAATATTTTGGAGATGATAATCATTTCAATAATTTTAGCATTCATGAGGAATAATCTTTCAGAGTTTTAATCATCAATTGCTCACGCTGATGCCCGAATTTCATTTTTATTGTCCATATATAATATCATCATTCAGCATGACCGATTTTGATTACGATTCCTATGACATATCCACCCTAAAAGTTGCTTTCCAAAATTTAAGACGTTCATAGCAACAAGGCTTCTGGCTCGGAGTGGTTGCAGGATTCCCTCTCGGTACCTGGCTTGTGACACGTAAATCGCTTCAAAGAAAATTCACGGCTGGTCCCGTGAGTATTGTGCTGAGCTCATTAACTGTGGGTTCCTTGATGTAAATATGCATTAAATTAGTTATGGAGGATACATTTTTACTGCAAGGCAGGCCTACAACGGGGTGGCCGCCAAGGTCAACAGAAAATATTCTGTCCTGCTCAACAAGGCTATCACCTACAATTGATCGTATCTATACCAATCAAATAATCCAAACAACAATCATTTGAAACTCATAAGTGCGTATTTTGGTTTGAAGTATACTAACTTTTTTTATTCGATGCGGTTGACCCTATCAATTATGCAAACAACAAATTAAAATTCTTGGCCCTGTATAAGAATAAAGATATAGTAAAGATCATGTTTAGAAGTTCAGTATATCCCAGTTTAAAGGTAGAGATATGCGGAAATGTTAAAATAGAGATCGATTATTTTTCGAAAAAGAGCTGCTTTTAAGCAACTCAACGAATTATTCATCGATTCTAAAGGTTTTATAAGTTGCTCCCACAATCTTAGCAATTTAGAGTTTACATTTTCGTCATAGTTGCTCGGTTCATGCTTTTACAATTCACTTTCGAACTTATCAACTTCAGGATTTTTGATAACTCTATGTAATGTAATAATTACTACTGCAGATAGTTGAAGTGGTTGATAGCATAAAATAGCCACATTTCAATTTGTATTCTAAACATTTTGAGTTGTTAAATATTTCTCAATTGAGGATAATCACCCTCCTGATGTTTAAAATGCTTTCTCTAAGTTTTTAATTTTGAGTCTGAGTGTGAAGTTACGATGGTCTGATAACGTTATTCGAAGTGCTTTTCTTTATTTTTAACTTTGCCATCCTTTGTTCTGATTTCCATCAGCTTATCATATTGCGCTGGTGAGATCATAAGTCGATATACTGTCGAATTGAGTTTCATATAGAAAAATACCATAAGAAAGGTGATGTATTGTTTGTATTTGGTCGGCTAAAAGTCATTGTTTAGGAAATAGTACTGCAGGCTGTTCAGCAAGCTGATCAAGTTGAAGAATTATTTTATCGTCTTTTTGTCTTAAGAAGCATATTTTGAGCAAAATTAAAGTTCACTGGAAGAGTAATTACGATATGAGAGCACTGTGTCCAAAGATTATAAGTAGAAGCCACGACCTTACGGGAAAATCTATTCCATTGTTTTTATAAAATGCTGATGGAACAGATCCAAGAATTTACGCTGAAAGACTTAAAAGGGTTTAATGAAAGTCGATGCTTAAGGAAACTCTAATTAAAAAACTTGTTTTTCTACCTGTGTTAGTTGGGTCACTAAAATCTGAAAGCAACTCTCAATAATTTTCTTTAGGTAGGGCCACAGTCTATAATCCCCCATTTTGCCAAGTTTAGTAATTTAATCATGCTGCACAAATTCATAACCCATTCCCTGCGAATTTTCTGGAAAGTATATATTTTTAATTAAATCAAAAATTTATTCACGCACCATTGATAAAATATTTGAACTGCTGAGATTGCTACAAACTTGGGTTAGCTGGTATTAGACACAGATACGACGAATTATAATCATTTTTCGCAAAAGGGCCGCTGATACGCAGAAAAGAACAGAGAGAAAAGTGGTATGCTGCATTTCTAATGAATTAGTGAACCATTTTACAGCTTTGCTAGACTTGCTGTCATCCTTAAATTCTTTTGAGAAAAAGTAAGTCAGTACTAAAAATATATTGTTGATAGATTTTTTTGCATCCAGCGACAAAGAATCGGTAATTTAGTTGGTTTTTCCAATTCGAATAATGCCATTTATAATATCTTGCATTACACCTACTCGCCCTGATTTTTACTCCAGGATATTCACCTGCCAAATTGAAGATAAGTATTAATTACACTTTGCCCGCTTAAATAGTAAATACCTCTTGTAGAAAACTTAGTGAGCAGCTTCATTAAATATTTATTCGCTTGTATCAGTATTGTCAATGAACCGGTGACTCGATGGCAATGATAGTCGAGGAGTAAAATACAAAAATAAACGTATTTCTTCTATAGCTTGACTGAGAAATCTCAGTTTTAGATTTTCCGCCCTCGCAGCTAATGCATTTTCCAGCACAGAATTTCCCTGAAAGACTGGTAAATTTTGAGCACATTCAAGATAGAGATGATTTTTGAGTGCAAGTGAAGCAGTTTCATATTGATTGAGTTTGAGTTCCACTTCCTTAATTCTGCGATATATAAGCTTATTAAACACACAATTGAGATGAATCTGTTGTATGTCTTTTTGAGTCATCAATAACAATGCTTTAGTTTACCTTACCTTACGCTTGACGTTCGCTATACTGTGTTTTAATTTCTAAAGTTGCTATCCGAACTGATGAGGCACAGACAGTAGTTTCATAAAAGATTAGCTACGGTCAATTGCTATTTATTAAATTAGCTCTTGAGCTTAGTTCTCCAATTCAATCAATTGGGTTTGCTTCTCCACGAGAAGTTATTGGTTTGCTTATTTATCTTTTAACACTTTGAGGAGATAAGGGGAAGGATCAAATGCGGCATCTCTAAAGCTAGTGTCTTTGGAAAGAAATTGTTTTATTCTGGTTGCAAGATCATCGTCATCATCATAGATATCATCCATGACTTAATATATAAATATCTATTATCAAGTTTGGGTCAAGCCTTTCTTAAGGTTGAAGAGAGCTATATACTCGTGACATTTCTCTGGAAATTCTGTAATTATACCGTCCATGCCCAAAGTAAAAAGCTTATCGTAAACCAAACTGTAGTCATTGAGCTCGAAAGGTATCTTTTCAGGTCTGTCATCACGCACTGTCCAATAAAACATCAAGAGTCCTCTTTCTTCACATAGCTATTTAGTTTCTGTGTTTGCATGATCTTCTCCGATTCCGATGCCAATACTCTTTGACAACATGTGCTTCTCTAAAAATTACCTGTTTATAATTGTTTTGTGGTCAAAAAGATGAATTAGAGGCAGCACTAGTTCAGATTTTTCTAACTATTATAAAATTGTATGATTGAAAGATTGCAAGACTATAGGAAACCTAAGATTAGCACAAGCATCACTACTATCTAATCCCAATTTTGTTAGAAGCTCGACCAATTCCCTGACAAGTTATTTATCTCTTTCATCATCCTTCAAATCATATAAACTTTTTAACTCTATCAAATAGCCTGATACATTGCTGGTCAAAATAGTATTTTTTAGTGTGAGATGCCTTCTGAGAGAGTATTCAAGAGTTGGTATTTTAAAATGGAGGTTTTATAGCTGAGGGCGTTATTTGTAGGTCTGGTGCACTTTCAATTTTTGCAGTTATTCGATTGTGAATGAGTTAACCCACCAATCTATTTTGAGGTCAGGTTTCCCATCTTTTTAATCATATTATTTCTCTTCTTTTCTGTGGCTGAATTCGCTTATCTTTTCAACATTTGTCAAATTACTTAGTCCACGGTCATGAACAATAACTATTTGATTATCTTTGGACAGCATAACGTCGAATTATACGAGATGAGATTTGTAGAGTGCAGCTTCGATGCTTTATTAGGTATTTTCTGGAAAGATACTACTGTAACCTCGATGGGCAATGATGAGTGGCCATTGAGTTTTGACATAATTGGTTTTAGTAAATATGTTGACTGCCTTTACTCCAATATCTTTTTGCATTACTCTTGATATTTGTAAATAGATATATCTAAAGAATGTTGAAAAGATTGATTGATTAATTAATCCATTCATTGATTTTTGCAAAATAATCTTATTCGTTTAATAAGAATGAGTTTTTAATCATATTCATCAATTCATCCATTAAGCAATTAAAATTATTTGAAATTCTAAATACCAACCAAATTAAAAAAGAGTATCATGCTACGTTTTTATAGATTCAAGCTTGATTGGCTAATATTAATCTCTTTTGTGCTTTCATAGCCCCTGTTTTACCAACTTTTTAGTTTTAGAAAAGAGCTTATTTCGATGATGTATCAAGGGTGTTTTAAATTATTGCCCTAATTTTTGGATATCGCTTTGCAATTTTAAACATATTTTACATCCTCTCCTCAATCTTTCTCTTAATGCTACAGATTTCTTCGTTCATTACATGCAGCTCGGGATTATAAGGGATTTCTCTTTTCTAGTCATAATTTGATTATTCGTCTCTCGCTTAGTATGATATTACTCCGTGCTACTGTCGCAAAAGATGAATCTTTTGAAACATCTATGCTGCTTGCTAAATCTAATCTTCTATAATTTTGTAAGCAGGGCCTACAATGTGAGTAATTCGACTTTTTTTAGCTTCATTTGTTTGAATATTATCTATAGGTTCAGTTATTATTCTCGATCTAAATTTTATTTTTGCCTTCGTCGGAAATGATGATTAATTATTCGTTAATATTCGAGTGCTCGCTTGCTTAAATACCGATTTGTTCCGATGATTTGACGGGTAAATTTTGGGCAAATGCAGTAATGGGGCGATAGCGGACATGCTCCTTTTCTTATTGGTGTTCTGATTCATAATAAGGCCTGATAATATTATTTAGACTATTAAATTAAATCAGAAATGTTGCATTTTTTATAATTATTCGTTGTGTTTTGATATCAATTATATCTTATCATTGGTAAGGACTCTTGCTTATGAATGGAATTTAACTGTTTGCCGATTTTTATTTTCCCGAATTTGAAAAAAGGTACCTTTTTTATGCGATATATTTTGGCTCAACTAGAGCGATGGCATCAATTAAAAATTTTATTCTAAGTTTTTCCTGAAAGCCTCTGGAAAGTTTTTAAAATTATTTGTAGTTTTGCCAAATTCATTGCGTTTAATACATTTAGAAGGAAAAAAATAGTTTTTTCTCGAATAAGGAAGTATTAGTTTATCTAATGACTTAAATCTTGTTAAGTTATGATCGTTAGGATGATTGTGGTTCATAAAAAATGATGGTTTATAAACATCTAATAAGTTAGATTAAGAATGGAATTGCTTTTGGCTTATTTTTATTTTTTTCTTAGATTATCCTAACTTTTTTGTTTGATTTGGTTTTGGTTTTTCCAATTTTGTTATTAAAGATTGAATTGATTTTATTGATTTATTACCAATAGATGAGTCACTTTGAATATCTCTCACTGAAGATTACGCAAAGATATTTAAAGGCGTCAATTTATTTATTTTTTATTCCTCGAATAGTGTCTGTTTTTTTCCTTATTATTTTGTATCGGTTCTGTCTTCTTTATTTGCCGTTTTTGTTTCCTATTTTTGATATTGTTTGCAATTTAATTAACTTTGTTGTATATCCGACCATTTCATGATGCCATCTTAAAACTTAATAGATGAGAATTTAGGAGTGGCAGCACCTGAATAAATCTCATTTAAATCTGCCGTACCAAATGAAAATTTATTTGCTTCTTTTCTATTCATTGGATGTTTTCTAATTTTGTAATAAAATAATAAATGCAATAGATAACTATTTATCCTTCTCTATGAAATATAATATCATACTGTGTTTTATGAATTTGAAGTGATTATGAATTGTAAACTATAATTAAATACTTCCTCCAAAGAACTTAGATATTATTATGATTTTACTTTTAACAACATTTGTAAAAGATAATAAACTCCCTTTTCCAATGATTTGATATAAAAGTTGAAGTCAGATTAGAATAGTTTATTAATATAGTAAACCTTATAAGATTATATAAATAGAATTAATATTAGACTTATTTTTAATTCTATTGCTTATTATCTTTTATTTGATTCATAGTATTTGCTAAAATTAGATTAGTTTATTTGAAAAATGTAAGTTTAGATATTTAACAATTTTGTGTATTTTTTTCAGCTGAACTTAAGAGTATTAACTTATTTAAAATTTTCTCTGTATTTCAATTGTTTAACGTATACAAGTACTTCTTGATATTCTGACTTCGTGGGAAGTAATTTTGTTGAGATTGACTTATATATTTAAATTTAATCCTTTTCAATAATTCTATGAACTTCAATGATATTAAGATTAGATTAGTTTCAATAGTAAGATTATGTAATGTATATAAAAATATAGTTGTATATTTACTGCATTTATTCTGCAAAATTCGAGTAAATTGTTAAACAATTGCGTTAAACAGTACATTTTTATTATTCACTCATTGTTACTGAAATCATTTGATTGCTAGAGGAATTTGAATGAATAATGGCAATATAGACATCAATATTTACGTTTAACGACCAAATTTTTTCAGGATTTTATTTTCTCCTGAATTCTAATAATAATCATAATAGTAGCAAAGGAAAAGAAATGGATCGTATGCCTCCTGGTCGATACAGTTATCAGATCAACAATTAATCTTCAGTTGCATCCAACGCTGCTATTAAATATAGCTCAATGGGCAATCAATCGCCAATTAACGATGTCAACAATTTTCAGCAGCCAACTTTTGCAAGGCGAAATCCCAACTAATACTATTAAAAATAGATGAGCGTTAAATCTTTCAAATCGAACAACAAAAGTACTTATTCGAAGCATTCTCATTTAAGTTTAATTTAGTTTCCAAAACAGTAAGAACTAAAGCAGGACTACTTAAATTCAACAGAATAAACTCACGATAACTTCGAAACTCTTTAACGGATTCTTAAGGATGAAAACAATAACCTCAATAAACAAAATAAAATGCTCCTCTCTGAAATTTATAAACTTAAAAATTCCAATAAAAAATACAAAGATGCTTGTACAAATCAGAGAATAGAACTTCAAGCAGTAAAGGAAGAGTGTGATGCCCAAAAAACAAGAGCAAATGAAATGAAATAGATTATCATGAATAGATTGATGAGCTTATAGGCTAAAGTTTAACATGGCGAACCAAATCAATCAATTCAGTAATGTTAAAGTTTACTTTAAGCCTTAAATTTAAGTGAGATAAATTCTCATCAATGATAGGCTCGGAGGAGGCAAAAGTGATAGTTATGACATTATCAAAAATGTATTCTGGATAAATCTACTATTATAAAATAATACTCATGAATATTTCAGGCTTTTTATCCATCCTAACATTTCTTTCTTTACTGTCAACTTCTAACCAACAGCCTGAACCAGTTTGGACTGATAATTGCTTATAACAATCGGCAACCGGAAGTACGACATGCATATCATGTGTTTAAGGATTTTATCTGATGTATTTTCTTTGTCTGCCATGTGCCCCGCTCTGCCAATGTACTACTCAATACAATTACTGTTAAAGCTGTATCAGTGCTCAATACAAAGGTACTGTTTACAGTCTAAAATCCTATTTTAAGCCTTCAGAGGGAAGATGTTATTTTTGTGATAGTAACATAGTGAATTGTCTTTCATGTCAAAATCAGTCGTACTGCACGCAATGCTATGGAGGATATTATGTTGTAAACACAATCAATTAAAATGGACAAATTATTGGATCTCAATGCTCAACAATTCAATGCCAATACAATAGTTCTTCTCAAAACTCTTCATGTGAAATCTGTTTAAGCCAAAATCAATGTTAATATTGCTTAGAAGGATATTACCTAGATGTATTAACCAAAACATGTTCAATTATCCAATGCCAATAAAACTGTTTATAATGTTAAGATCCATTCACATGTAAATATTGCATGGATCAATATTTCCTTAACGAAACACAATGCTCCCCTTGCATTGGAAATTGTACCTTTTGCACAAATGACACTGGCTGCTAAAGTTGTTTTCCTGGATATTATTATGATTAGGGAGAGTGTGTCCCATCTTGCTGCCCTAATTGTATTATCTATGCAGGAGGAGCTGCAAGCGCAACTTTATGCAATGTCTGTGAGCCTGGCTATTTTGTTTTGTATGGTAGTTGCAATCAATGTGTAGGATGCTAGCTTTGTTCTCTGCAATTTCTCTGTCAAAGCAGTTGTTTTGCGAATGCTACTCAATTTAACTACGCTTGCCTTCAGCCATTATTCTCCCCTTATAAAACATTGCCTTTTATCGCTTTTCTCTTGATTTATTTATTTCTTTGATATTGTTATTTTATATAAATTTAAATCAATTCAAACTATGTAATTAAACTATATTTTATATTTTAACTAATTTTATCAACTCAAATATTTGAATTTTTAATCCTATCTTGCAAATGAAATAATTTTGATATTTAATAAAATTTTTAATAAACATATAGGGGTTGGGGTTGGGGTTGGGGTTGGGGTTGGGGTTGGGGTTGGGGTTGGGGT